>Ga0196964_10000863_pt1 | contig 16554 bp, 21 predicted proteins | sample S1_10metaG_FD_148615 | JGI IMG/M metagenome (GOLD analysis project Ga0196964, IMG submission 148615) | Soil microbial communities from Anza Borrego desert, Southern California, United States - S1_10 | ecosystem: Environmental > Terrestrial > Soil > Desert | place: USA: California | collected...
TTGGGCGCGGGCTCGGTCATGGCCGGCTGTTATGGGGAAGCTGTGGAAAAGGCGCAAGAAGCGCGCCCGGTCAGTCCTCGCCCACGGGTCGGCCGTAGAGCTCCAGCCGGTGGCCGACCAGGCGGTAACCCAGCCGCTCGGCGATCGCCGCCTGCAGCCGCTCGATCTCGGGATCGACGAACTCGATGACCTTGCCGGTCTTCAGGTCGATCAGGTGGTCGTGGTGCTCGTCCCCGGCCTGCTCGTAGCGCGAGCGCCCGTCGCCGAAGTCGTGCCGCTCCACCACCCCGGCCTCCTCGAACAGCCGCACGGTCCGATAGACGGTGGCCAGCGAGATGTTCGGATCGACCGCGGAGGCGCGCCGGTACAGCTCCTCGACGTCGGGATGGTCCTGCGACTGCGACAGCACGCGCGCGACCACGCGGCGCTGGTCGGTCATGCGCATGCCTTTGTCGGCGCAGAGCTGCTCGATGCGGTCCATGGCGCGCGAACATAGGCGGATGCGGCGGGGCTGAGAAGGTCGGTGTTCGCGCATGCGCGTCGCCAGGCTTCAGACGCCTCGGGCGGACGCGGAGAAGGTCACGGCGGGTGGATTACAGCTCGCACGCCGCCATGATTTCGGCGCGCAGCTCCGGCAGGCCGGTTCCCTTTTCCGAGGAGGTGGCCAGCACGCGGGGGAAGGCGGCGGGGCGCTTGGCGATGGCCTTCAGGGTCTCGGCGGCGACCTTCTCGGCCTCGGCGGCCTTGATCTTGTCGGCCTTGGTCAGGACGATCTGATAGCTGACCGCCGCCAGGTCGAGCGCGTCCATGGCCTCCTTGTCGGGGTCCTTAAGTCCGTGGCGGCTGTCGATCAGCAGATAGACCCGCTTCAGGTTCGGTCGGCCGCGCAGGTACGAGCGGCCCAGGTTCTGGAACTTACGCGCCGTCTCGCGCGACACCTTGGCGAAGCCGTAGCCCGGCAGGTCCACCAGCCGCAGCCGGTCGTCCAGCAGGAAGAAGTTCACCTCGCGCGTGCGGCCGGGCTCGGTGGAGGCGCGGGCCAGGCGGTGCTGGTTGACCAGTCCGTTGATCAGGCTGGACTTGCCGACGTTCGAGCGTCCGGCGAACGCCACCTCGGGCAGATCCGGCGCCGGCAGTTGGTCGATCTTGGCCGCGCCCATGACGAACACCGCCGGCCGCGCGAACAGCACCCGCGCGGCCTCGATCTGCTCGTCGGAGAAATCCACCTCAGGCCGCTTTCGCGCCGCCGCGCAGCCGCGCGATCAGCCCGTCGATCGGGTTCTCCGCGCCGAAGCGCTTCATGATCACGTACTGCTGGGCGATCGACAGGATGTTGTTCCACACCCAGTAGAGGATCAGGCCGACCGCGAACGGGGCCATGATGAAGGTGAAGATCACCGGGAAGAAGGCGAACATCTGCCGCTGGATCGGGTCGGCCGGCGGCGGGTTCATCGCCTGCTGCAGCCACATGGTCAGGCCGTAGAGCAGCGGCAGCACGCCCAGGTGCAGCACCCCGTCCAACAGGCCGCCGATCATCGGCGTGGTCGCCGGGTTCCAGGGGATCAGGCCGAACAGGTTCCACACCGTCGTCGGGTCGCGCTCCGACAGGTCCTGCATCCAGCCGAAGAAGGGCGCGTGGCGCATCTCGATGGTGACCGACAGCACCTTGTAGAGCGCGTAGAAGACAGGAATTTGGACGAAGATCGGCAGACAGCCCGCCAAAGGGTTCAATTTCTCCCGCCCGTACAGAGCCATCATCTCCTGCTGCTGTTTCTGCGGGTCGGCGCCGAACTTCTTCTTGATCTCCTCCATCTTGGGCTGGAGCTTCTTCATCTTCGACATCGACTCGAAGGCCTTGTTGGCCAACGGGAACATGACGATCTTCACCGCCACGGTCAGCAGCAGGATGGCCACGCCGAAGTTGCCGACCAGCTTGTAGAAGAACTCCAGCACCGCGAAGATCGGCCGCGTCAGGAACCAGAACATCCCCCAGTCGATGGCGTCGTCGAAGCGCGGGATGCCCAGCGCCTTCTGGTAGCCGCTGAGGATCTCCTCGCGCTTGGCCCCGGCGAACAGGCGGGTGGTCTCGGTGGTCTGCCGGCCGGGCGCGATGGTCACCGGCTGGCCCGAGAACACCGTCTCGTGCACCATGGTCTGGCCCGAGCCGACCACGCGGAAGGCGCCCTCGCCGGGCTCGTTCTGGGCGGGGATCACCGCCGCCAGCCAGTACTTGTCGGTGATGCCGACCCAGCCGCCGGTGGTGTCGAACCGGGCGTTGCGGTTCTCGCCCTTGCGCCACTTTCCGTACTTGGAAAGCTTCAGCGTCTTGTCGTTGAAGACGCCGATGGCGCCCTCGTGGATGATCTGATTCTTGCCGAGCTCGACCGACTTGCCGTTGTGGGTCTCGGTCGGAATCCCGTGCCGCTGGACCGAGCTGTAGGGGCGCAGGGTGAGCGGCGCGGCCCCGCGGTTGGCGACCGTGTCGGAGACGGTGAACATGTAGTTCTCGTCCACCGCGATGGCGCGGGTGAAGCTGAGGCCCGAGGGGCTGTCGTGGCGCAGCACCACCGGGCGGCCCGGCGCAAGCGTGGTCCCCGACACCAGCGTCCACACCGTGTCGGGGCCGGGCAGGCCCGGGACGTTCTGGCCATACCAGCCGAACTCGGCGAACCAGGCGCCGCGGACGCCGGCGGGGCGGAACAGGTCCACCGAGGCCGAGCGCTCGTCGGGCGTCACGTGGTAGCGCTTGAGCTTCAGGTCGTCGACGCGGCCGCCTTTCAGCGACAGCGAGCCGTTCAGCGCCGGAGTGTCGATCAGGACGCGCGGCGCGCTCGCCAGCGCCTGCGCCGGCTCGACGAACACCGGACCCATAGGCGCGGCCGGTCGACCCTGGACGGTCTGAGTCGCGGCGGCCTTTTCCTTCTCCTGCAGCGCGGCCTTGCGCCGCTTGGCGGCCGGATCGAGCACCAGCACCTGGTAGACGATCAGTATGGCCAGCGTCAGCACGACGAAAAGGATCGTGTTGCGGCTGTTGTCTTGCTGCATGGAAAAGGTCTTTTCGGAGAACGCGCGGGCTCAGGCGCCGGGACGCGCCTCGCCGTCGGCGGCGAGCCTTATCAGCGCGGTTTTCACATCGTCAAGCAGACGGTCCCAGGCGCGGTCGGGCGTGCCGTTGCGGGCGATGAACACGTAGTCGAAGCCGGGCCTGCCGTGGAGCGGCAGCAGCAGGCGGGCGGCCTCGCGCAGGCGGCGCTTGGCGCGGTTCCTGACCACCGCCCCGCCGATCTTGCGGGTGGCGGTGAAGCCCGCGCGCAGGACGGGATCGCCGTCGCCCCGGTCGCGCGCCTGCACGACGACCGCGCCCCGGGGCGCGGACGCACCTTTAGCGGCCGCGAGGAACTCGGGCCGCTTCTTCAGGCGTTCGATTTTCGGCTTCTCTTCCGCGGGAACGACCGGCGGCCGGGGATCAGGCCGTCAGGCGCTTGCGGCCCTTGGCGCGACGGCGGGCCACGACCTTCTGGCCGTTCTTGGTCGCCATGCGCGAGCGGAAGCCGTGACGACGCTTACGCACCAGGCGGCTGGGCTGATAAGTCCGCTTCACGATGACGGCTCCAGATGCTCAATACCAATCCGTCTCCGCCAGGAAGCCCCGGCGAAGGAAGGCGGGTGGATAAGGGCTCGCGGCCGCCCTGTCAACCGCGACGGCGTGTCCTCGAGCATCGCGCGGGACGGCTTCACCCCGGCCGGTCCGGCGCGCTATGACCGGGGCATGAAAGACCTCTCATCCCTGATGAAACAAGCCGAGGCCATGCAGGAGAAGCTGCAGGCCGCCCAGGCGCGCATGGCCGAGACCACCGCCGAGGGCTCCTCGGGCGGCGGCATGGTGCGCGTCACCCTGCAGGGAACCGGCGAACTGAAGGGCCTGACTATCGATCCGTCCCTGCTCACGCCGGACGAGGCTGAGATCCTGGTCGACCTGATCGTCGCCGCCCACGCCGACGCCAAGAAGAAGCTGGACGCCGCGCAGGCGGAGCTGATGCGCGAGGCCGCCGGCCCGTTCGCCGGCATGGGCGGGCTGGGCGGCATGCCCGGCATGCCGAAGTTCTAGAGGTGGCCTCCTCCGCCGGGCCCGAGATCGAGCGGCTGATCGCGCTGCTGTCCAAGCTGCCCGGCATGGGGCCGCGATCGGCCCGGCGCGCGACCCTGGCCCTGCTGAAGAAGCGCGACCAGCTGCTCACACCCCTGGCCGAGGCCATGGCCGACGCCGCCGCCAAGGTGCGGCCCTGCTCCGCCTGCGGCGCGCCTGACACCCGCGACCCTTGCGCGATCTGCGCGGACCCGGAGCGCGACCGGGCGATGATCTGCGTGGTCGAGGAGGCGGGCGCGCTGTGGGCCATGGAGCGGGTGGGCGCCTTCCGCGGGCGCTACCACGTGCTGGGCGGGCTGCTGTCGGCGCTGGACGGGATCGGCCCGGACGCGCTCCGGATCGCGCCCCTGCTGGAGCACGTGCGCGCGGGCGAGGTGGCCGAGGTGATCCTGGCGCTGCCCGCCACCGTCGACGGCCAGACCACCGCCCACTACCTGACCGACCGCCTGGCCGCCTCCCAGGTCAGCGTCACCACCCTGGCGCGCGGCGTGCCGGTCGGCGGCGAGCTCGACTGGCTCGACGACGGCACCATCGCCCAGGCGCTTCGGGCGCGGCGGCCGGCGTAGGCAGGCTTTCACTCGCTCGGAAGCCGGACTAGGCTGCCGGTTGAGGGGGATCGCCGCATGCGTAATTCGGTTTCGAGCGCCTTGGCTTGCGTCGCGCTGCTGGCCGCGCCTGCGGTCGCGCAGGAGAGCGACAGCCAAGAGATCGTCGTCACTGGGTCGCGGCTGACCGAGTACGATCCCAAGGAGACGCCGCACGTCACATTGGTCAAGCGGGCCGACAACCTGATCACAGAGGTGACGGTGGTCTGCGACACGCGCGACCTAAGCCAGCGGCAAGCCGAACTGAAGGCGACTCTCCGGCACATGATCAAGGCTGCTGCCGAAGACAAGACAGTCGAGCTGGGCCTCGGCGACGAAGTCGTGGGGCAGTTCGACGACACCATGCTGGACGCCGTGATCCGCCCGAGCGGCCGTCCCGACACCAGCCAGGCGGTGGTGGTCGTCAAGACCGCCGTCGGAGCTTCCGACAGCTTCGACACGGCCAGTAGCCGGATCAAGAAGTTCGTCGAGCGTACCCCGAAGGTCGGACGCACCGAAATGCTGCTGAACGACGAATGGCAGCTCACGATCGTGGGGCCAGGGAGGTACCGCGTGGATGTGGCGCGGCTGGTCGCCCAAGACGCCGCGCGAATGGCGGAGATGTTCGGCCCCAATTACGGCGTGGAGGTGAAGGACCTTCAGCTGCCGGTGTCCTGGTACCAGTCCGGCCCGCTGGATCTGGCCCTCTACATTCCGTACACGCTGGTCGTACGGCCGCTCGGGCGCTGACGCGGAGCTGGCCGCGCCGCCCGACTCCGCCTAAGAACGCAGCATGAACATGCTTTCCCTGCTGCCGCTGGCTCTCGCCGTCCTGTTCGCGGGCGGGTTCTTCTGGGCCTTGCTTGAGGCCCGTCGCGAGCGCTCGCGGGCCGAGATCCTGTCGGCCGATCTCGCGCGGATGGAGGAGCGAGCCCGCCTGCAGGAGCAGGCCAAGGAGTCGATCGCCGAGTACCTGCGCGCGCAGGCGGCGCAGTCGGCCCAGACTGTCGCCGACCAGCTGGTGCAGCGCGCGACCGAGACCTTCCAGGCCCAGGATCGTGTCGCCCGCGAACGTCTCGAAGCGCAGCTGAAGCCTGTGGCCGAGACGCTGGCCAAATTCGAGCAGAAGGTCGAGGCGATCGAGAAGAGCCGCGCCGAGGACACCGGCGGACTGAAGGAGCAGATCGCGGCCCTGATGACCGCGTCCACCGCCACCCAGGCGGAGGCGCGCAAGCTGTCGGCGGCTCTTCGCCGCGGCGCCGGAGTGCAAGGCCGCTGGGGCGAGCAGACGCTGCGCAACGTGCTGGAGACCGCGGGCCTCTCCAACCGCTTCGACTTCGAAGAGCAGTTCTCGGTCGACACGGACGAGGGCCGTCGCCGCCCCGACGTGAAGGTGCGCATGCCCGGCGGCGGCGTGTTCGTGATCGACGCTAAGGCGTCGCTGAACGCCTACCTCGAGGCGCAGGAGGCGGCCGACGAGGCGGCGCGCGACGGCGCCCTGATCCGCCACGCGCAGTCGCTGAAGGGCCACGTCCAGGGGCTGTCGCAGAAGGCCTACTGGGACCAGTTCAGGGACGAGGGCTCGCCCGACTTCGTGGCCATGTTCGTGCCCGGCGACGGCTTCCTGGCCGCGGCGCTGGAGCGCAACCCCGACCTGCTGACCGAGGCCATGGCCCAGCGGGTGCTGATCGTCACCCCGACCACCCTGTTCGCCCTGTGCAAGGCGGTGGCCTACGGCTGGCGGGTGGAGGAGCAGGCCAGGAACGCCCGCGACGTCGCCGAGCTCGGCAAGGAGCTCTACAAGCGCGTCGCCGATATGGGCGGGCACGCCGCCGCGCTCGGCAAGGCGCTGGAGGGCGCGGTCGGCAAGTACAACGCCTTCGTGGGCTCGCTGGAGACCCGCGTGCTCAGCCAGGCTCGCCGCTTCGAGGATCTGAAGGTCGACCACGAGGGCAAGGCCGTGCCCGAGCTCGAACCCATCGAGTCCGCCCCCCGCGCCTTGAGCAAGCTCGCCGGCGGCGCCGAGCCCGCCCTGACCGTGATCGAGGGCGACAAGGCCTGACGCGAAAAGGGCCCCGCCTTGCGGCGGGGCCCTCGTTCAAACCGGCGGCTTCAGGTCACCACCACCAGACGTCGCGGTAGACGTCGATGACGTAGCCGTCGCGCAGATCGACCAGCACGATGTCGTTGTCCACGTACACCCAGGCGCAGCCGCGCGGCGCGTAGGGCAGGCCGTAGAAGGACGCGTCGTGCACGCGGTAGCGCAGGTAGAAGCTCGGCAGGTAGTCGCCGGGGTACCAGTCGCGGTCGCGGTACTGGGCGGGCGCGCGGTAGTAGCCATACCCGGGCGCGAAGTAGAAGTTCACCCGGAAGCCGTCGTAGCCGCGGAACCAGCTGTGGCCGCGCCACCAGTAGCCGTCGTTCCACCACCACGAATTGCGGTACCAGTCGCTGCGGCCGCGCCGCCAGTCGTGGTAGCCGCGGTGCTCGGGCCGGCGCGCGCCCCGGTCGCCACGGAAGTACTCGTCCACCCGGCGCTGAAGGTCGGCGCGGGTGCGGATCCTGTCCTCGCGGCGCTCCTGGCGATCCTCGCGGCGGTCGGCGCGGTCTTCACGGCGATCCCGACGATCCTCGACCCGGTCACGCCGGTCCTCGCGGTGGTCACGCGCGTCCTCGCGGCGGTCCTGGCGGTCTTCACGACGATCCACCCGGTCCTCGCGGCGGTCGATCCGGTCTTCCAGCCGGTCCGCCAGGCCGCCATCGCGGCGGGCGTCGCGCACGTCTTCGCGGCGATCCTGCCGGTCTTCACGACGATCCACCCGGTCCTCGCGGCGGTCGATCCGGTCTTCCAGCCGGTCCGCCAGGCCGCCATCGCGGCGGGCGTCGCGCACGTCTTCGCGGCGATCCTGCCGGTCTTCGCGGCGATCGACCCGGTCCTCGCGGCGGTCGACCCGGTCCTCGACGCGATCACGCACGTCCTCGCGACGATCCTGGCGGTCTTCGCGGCGGTCGATGCGGTCTTCGCGCCGGTCGGCTAGACCGCCGTCGCGGCGTGCGTCGCGTACGTCCTCGCGACGATCCTGGCGGTCTTCGCGCCGTTCCTGGCGCTGCTCGGCCCGCTCAGGCCGGGGCGCAGGCGGCGGCGCCTGACGCACGACCGGAGGCGGCGGGGCAGGGCGGGCCTCCTCGCGGCGCTCCTCCCGCCGTTCCTGCCGAGTTTCCTGGCGTGCTTCCTGGCGTTCCTCGCGTCGCTCCTGCCGGGCTTCGCGGCGGTCGCGGCGCGCGTCTTGGTCGCCGACGTCCTGCGCCTGAACCGCCGCAGGGACGGCGAAGGCGCTTAGGGCGGCGGCGGTGAGAAGGAGTTTTTTCATGGGGTACTCAGGCGTCTCGATGGGCGGACCGGTGGGCGTCCGCTCGCCCGAGCGCCGCTCTTGAGGGGCGGCGTTCGAGACGACCTTCGTACCTTGGCGATGAACTCGGGCTGAACGGCGCGTTAAGCTCGGCCGTCATGCGAGAAGCCCCGCGGTGTCCCGCGGGGCTTCCTGTTTCGAGATGTCGCCGGGCTTAGAAGAAGTCGTAGGCGACGGTGGCGATCAGACCGTTGTGGATGTTGGCCATCACCGCGTCGTTGCCGACGAAGAACCAGGCGTTGTTCCGGTCGGCCGGCGACATCAGGCCGTAGCGGTGCCAGTCGTGGATCGGATAGCGCATCAGGTTGCGCGGCAGATACTGCCCCTGCGTCCAGCCGCGGTTATAGTACTGCGGCGACACCTGATAATAGCCACGCCCGGGGGCGTAGTAGTAGCCCTGACGCTCGCCGCGATAGCCGTAATTCTGCTGCAGATAGGCGCGGCGCTCGGCGCGGTTGCGCAGCCGGTCGGCCTTGCGCTGAGCCTTGGCGGCCTTGCGCTCGACCTTCTCTTGGCGTTGTTCGTACTGCCGGTCCTGACCGTAAGCGTGGCCATAGGGCTGCGCGAAGGCGGCGGCGGGGACCGTCAGGGACAGGGCCGTAGCCGCGATAAGCAAATTACGCTTCATCACTGTAACCTTTACTCTGCGCGGACGGGGAAGGGTCCGCTGAAAACGTCACGCCGTCCAAAACGACTGACGGCACGTTTCGATCCTAGGGCTCCTCACCTGAACCGGGACTGAATGTCGCAGTCACGTAACGAAGAACCCCGCGAGGCGGACCTCGCGGGGTTCAAGATGCTTCGCACGGGGCGAGGCTTAGAAGATGTCGTAGGTGACCGTGGCGATCAGGCCGTTGTGGATGTTGGCCATCACCGCGTCGTTGCCCACGACGTACCAGCGGTTGTTCTGGTCCGCCGGCGCGATCAGGCCGTAGCGCCAGAAGTCACGGATGCTTTGCCGACGAAGCGAGTGCGGCAGGTACTCGCCCTGGTGCCAGCCGCCGCGCTGATACTGGCGACCGTTTTGGCGGGAGTACTGGCGATCGTACTGGCGCGAGCGCTCATAGCGGTAATCCCGGTCGTCGTCGTGGTCTCGCTCGTAACGGCGGTCGTAGCGATAGTCGCGGTCATGGTCGGCCATGGCGGCGGCCGGAGCGGCGACGGCCAGGGCGGCGGTGGCGAGAAGGAGAAAACGCTTCATACTGAACCCCTTGCCGACGGCACTGATCGCCGGCGTCTGCGAGGGGGCAGTATGGGGGGCGGCCCTGAACCCCCGCTGAACGCGCTCGTCAGATTGTCAGAACAGGCCGCGCACGACGTCCAGGATCATGCCGGTGGCCACCGCGGTCAGGTAGGCGTCGCGATCTACACGGACCCAGACGTAGCCCTGACGCGGCGCGTACAGGTCGTAGGCCGCGTACTGGCGCACGACGTAGGCGCGGTATTCGCGCGGCAGCACCTGGCCCTTGTTCCAGATCTTCTTCGCCTGCCCCGGAGGCATGCCGTGCGGGTGGCCCTTGTGGCCGCCCTTGCCCTTGCCGGTACCGTGATCGGCGTAGGCGGGCGCGGCGAGCGTCAGGCACAGCGCGGCGGCCAGCATCGAAATGCGCTTCATCGCGATTCTCCCTTTCCGGCGACTGGTTCCGGCTGAGCCGTATAACGAACTTACCGCCACGCCGGTTGCGACAGGGTGAAGCTACACTATCTCAGTATCTGTTACAGATGGAGCCGCCGCCGATGACCGCGCCGATCGAACTCTGGTACTGGCCCACGCCGAACGGCTGGAAGGTCTCCATCGCCCTGGAGGAGACGGGCCTGCCCTACGAACTCAAGCCGGTGAACATCGGCAAGGGCGAGCAGTTCGAGCCGGCGTTCCAGGCGATCAGCCCCAACGGCCGCATGCCGGCGATCGTCGATCCGGAGGGCGCGGACGGCGAACCGCTGTCGATCTTCGAGTCCGGCGCGATCCTCCAGCACCTGGGGCGCAAGTCGGGCCGGTTCTACCCGCAGGACGCGCGCGGACGGGCCGAGGTGGAGCAGTGGCTGTTCTGGCAGGTGGGCGGGCTGGGGCCGATGGCGGGCCAGACTCACCACTTCCGCCAGTACGCCCCGGCCATGGTCGCCGACCAGCGTCAGCTGGCCTACGGCGTGAACCGTTACACCGACGAGGCGCACCGGCTGTACGGCGTGCTGGAGAAGCGGCTGGCCGACCGCGACTACGTGGCCGGCGACTACTCGATCGCCGACATGGCGATCTGGCCGTGGATCGTGCCCTACCGCAGGCAGGGGCAGGACCTGACCGAGTTCCCGAACCTGAAGGCCTGGTTCGAGCGGGTGGGCGCGCGCGAGGGCGTGCAGCGCGGCTTCAAGCTCGGCGACCACCTGCGCCGGAACCTCGCCGCCGGCGGCAAAGAGGCCGAGGAGGCGCGCAAGGTGCTGTTCGGCCAGCGGGCCCGGACGTAAACGCCGTCTTACCCGAATGTTGCGAGCCGGTTAAGCAGCGGTACAGTATTCATTTCGCGTTTACAGAAAAGATTCGTGGTTTCCGGCGCGATTAACTCTGCCTTCATCGCCCCCGCGCTTTCCTCCCGTACATGATGGAGGAACGGCCGCTGCAGAAGACGGCGGCCGCCACGGAGGAAGACCAATGAACGCTGGCGCCGAGACGGCCGAAGGCCTGCCGCTGCCGACCCCCGAAATGGGCGGGGACGACCTGTTCAAGCTGGGCGTGATGTACTCGACCGGTCAGGGCGGCGCGCCGCTGGACCTGGTCTCGGCCCACATGCTGTTCAACCTGGCGGCCATGCGCGGCTCCAGCGAGGCCGCCGCCTGGCGCCGGGAGCTGTCGCAGGAGATGGAGCGCGAGGACGTGGCCGAGGCCCAGCGCGCCGCCCGCCGCTGGCTGGACCAGGGCTCCACGGCCCTGCGCGCCTAGCGATACCCGCCGTTCAGCGAATAGCTGAAGCCGATCGGCAGCGTCTCGCGCACCTGGGCCATGAAGGCGCCGACCTCGCCGATGCCCGAGCGCGGCACGTAGATCACGTCGAACCGCCGCAGCGGCACCCGGTCCGCGCGAGGGTTCTTCAGCCCCTTCGACAGGTCGGCGGTGCGCATCATCGCCCGCCCGCCGGCCCCCCGGCGCAAGATGACCGTCTCACGACCCTTCGCGGTGGGCTTCAGCCCGCCCGCCATCAGGATCGCCTGCAGGGCGTCGATGTCTCCGGGCATGTCGTAGACGCCGGGCTGGGCCACCTCGCCGCCCACGAACACCTTGATCGGCGCGGCCTGCGCCAGCCGCACCTCGACCACCGGTCGGACCAGCTGGCTCGCATAGGCCCGCTCCAGCACCGCCTGCAGTTCCGGCGGCGAGCGGTCGGCCGCCATGACGGACCCGATCAGGGGCAGGGCGATCCGCCCGTCGGGCCCGACCCGCACGGTCTTCGACAGCTCCGGCGCGGTCGGGGTCGCCACCTCCAGCTCGTCGCCCGGAAACAGCCGGTAGTCCGGCTCGTCTTCGCTCCAGGTGGCGTAGCCGATGTCGGCGAACCCGCCGCTCCTGGCGCTCGCCCCACGATAGGGTGCCGGCGCGCTGGCGCATCCAGCGGCCGAGGCGGCCAGCAGCGTCAGGAAAAGCCGTCGGGAAACGCTCATGCCCTAAGGCTTAACCGGAATGGGTAACCGGCGGTTAACGCGGGCGCGCGAAAGCTGTCGTCCGTTAACCTTCAGAGTCGGGGCGTATGCGCGGCAGCAGGGCGGCGAGAGGCGGGGCGGGCGCGGCGTACCCGACCGACGTCGTGCGCCCGCGGCTGCCCGCGCGCGACGTGGTCGTGCTGCTGTGGCGCGAGAAGTCGGGCATGTTCCTGGTCTTCGCCCTGCTGTTCGCCATGGGCGCGGCCTTCGCCTTCACCCTGCCCAAGACCTACGCCGCGCGGTCCAGCCTGCTGGTGAAGCTGGGTCAGGAGTACGTCTACGAACCGCGCGCCGGCGATGCCGCCCGCGGCGCCATTCCGGGCAAGGACGAGGTGATCCAGTCGGAGATGGAGATCCTGGGCAGCGACGCCCTGAAGCGGCGGGTGGTCGAGGCGGTCGGCCTGCGCACCGTCGATCCCAAGCTGGCCGACGCCTGGGCGCGGGCCGGGGCCGAGGAGCGCCGCCGGATCGAAGCCAAGGCGGTCAAGGCGCTGAGCGACGGCCTTGGCATGGGCACCGCGCCCGACACCGGCGTGATCCGCCTGAGCTACGAACACAAGGATCCCGAGGCCGCTGCGGCGATCCTGAACCGCTTCGTCGACACCTACCTGGACTACCGGCTGGAGGTGTTCAGCGACTCCAGCGCGCCGGTGATCGAGCGCCAGCGCCGCGCCTTCGAGCAGCGCCTGGCCGCCGCCGACGACGCCTACGGCGACTTCCTCCAGCGCAACGGCGTCGGCGACTTCACCGCCGAGAAGCAGTCGTACGCCAAGGTTTACGACGGGGTGCTGGACGAGCGCTTCAAGGTCGAAGCCCGCCTGCGCGAGGTGCGCCAGCAGCTGGCCACCCTCAGCGCCGGCCTGTCCGCCGTGCCGCAGGAGACCGGCGTCCACCGCGACCTGGACCTGACCGCGCCCGACAAGCTGCTGCAGCTGAAGATCAAGCGCCAGGACCTGCTGTCCCGCTACAAGCCCGAGGCCCAGCCGGTGAAGGACCTCGACGCCGAGATCGCCCAGCTCGAAGTCATGGTCGCCGGTGGCAAGGCGGTCACCGACAAGGAGATGCGGCTGGGCGCCAACCCGGTCTGGCAAGACCTGCAGACCGAGAAGATCCGGCTGGAGGCCGAGGCGGCCTCGCTGGAGGCGCGGCGCAACGAACTGGCGCGCCAGGTGGCCGAGGTCAGCGGGCGGCTGCTGAAGCTGACCGAGCTCGACTCCGAGTTCCAGACCCTGGCGGTCGAGCGCGAGGTGCTGCAGGCCAACATCCGCGCCTTCGCCACCCGCCAGCAGCAGAACCAGGCCGCCGACGAGATCGCCAAGGGCGTCGACGACAACATCCGCATCGTCGAGCGCGCGGTCGCGCCGGCGGAGGGCGAGAGCCTGAAGAAGCTGGTTTTCATGGGCGCCTTCGTGTTCGCCGCCTTCACCGCCCTGTGCTTCGGCTTGATCCGGGTTTTCCTGCGCAAAGGGTTCTCGACCGCCGGATCGGCGTCGCGGACGCTGGACCTGCCGGTGCTGGCGACCGCGCCGGTGAAGGCCTGAGGCCGTGGTACGCTTCGGGGGCGCGGCGGCGAATCGATGGTGGACCTGACGACAGAAATGGCGGCCCTGTGGGCGGCGCTGGGACCGGTTCCCCCCGGCCGCGGGCGCGTGCTGCAGTTCGCCTCGGCCCGCACGGGCGAGGGGACGTCCTCGGTCGCCCGCGAGTTCGCGCGCCTGGCCGCGGTCAGGGCCGACAAGCCGGTCTGGCTGATCGACGCGGACCTGTACGCCCAATGCCAGCTGGAGTCCGTCGCGGCCGAGCCGCACCGGTTCGGGCGCATGGGCGCCCACGCCTCCGCCAGCCCCGACGGCGCCTGCTTCTTCTCGGTCCAGCCGCCGGCCAAGGACCGCGAGGGCAAGCCTGCGCCGGACGCACGCCACCTGATCGCACGCCCGGCGCTGGGGGGTCGGTTGTGGGTGACGCGGTTCCGCCGCGAGGGGCTGAAGCCCGGCCAGCGGGCGCTGATCGTGGCCTCGGCCGGGTACTGGAAGGCGCTGAGCCGCCACGCGGGCTATGTGATCGTCGACGCTCCGGCGCTGGAGCGGACCGACACGGCGGTGCGGCTGGCGCCCTACATGGACGCGACCGCGCTGGTGGTGGCGGCGGAGTCGACCGAGGCGGGAGACGCTGCGCGGCTGAGAACCGCGATCGAGGGGGCGGGCGGTCGCTGCGCCGGGATCGTGTTCAACCGCGCCGAGGTGAAGGCCCCGGCCTTTCTCAGCCGACTGATGCGCTGACCGGCCGCAGGGCCGCGGCGCCGTAGAAGCGCGGCTCGAACCGCCGGATCCAGAACAGCTTGCCCAGCCCCTGCGCCGCGCGATCCATCAGGTCCGCCCGGCGCGGACTGTTCGCCAGGGTCAGCAGCAGGGCGGCGATCCCATAGATCAGCGCCTGCGCGGTCCCGACCGCCATCCACTTGGCGACACCCGCCCAGTCTCGGGCTCGGGCGGCGGTCTGGCACGGCGTCTGGCCGTAGGCGAAGGCGCGGCGGAGCGCGTAGGCGAGGGTGGCGCGATGCGCCGGCGCGTGCTCGTCGACCCAGGCGTCCGCCGCCCAGACGAACCGGCCGCCGCGGGCGCGCAGGGCCTCGAACAGCACGTCGTCCTCGCCGCCGGTCTGATCGGCGCTCGTGTCGAACGGCGTCGGGCCGGGCAGGGCGGTCGCGCGCACCATCAGCGAGTTCCCGCAGCCGTAGGCGTGGTCGATCGGGCCGCTCTCGGCGGGCCCCGAGCGCGAGAAGAACCGCTCCAGATAGGCCGCGGCCCAGCCGGTCCCGTCGGGCACGCGGCCCCGCACCGGCCCGAAGGTCACGTCGGCGCCGAAGCGGGCGTGCGCCTCCAGCAGGGCGGCCAGCCAGCCGGGGGAGGCTTCCTCGTCGTCGTCGAGAAAGGCGATCAGGGGCGCGTCGGCGGCGGCGAGGGCGGCGTTGCGGGCCGTGGCCACCCCCGGGCGGGGGACGTGGACGTACGTCAGCAGCGTGGGGCTGCAGGCCCGCAGCCGGTCGACGGTCGGCCAGGCTGAACCGTCGGGGTCGTTGTCGGCGACCACGATCTCGCGCAGCCGCTCGCCGACCCCGGCCTGGGCGAATACCGAGCGCAGCGCCCGCTCCAGGCTTTCCGGACGCCGCAGCGTGGGGATCAGCACGGCGACCTCGTCCATCAGGCCGCTCCCGCGCGGCGCACGCCTTCGGCCACGGTGACGATCTCGCAGCCCAGCGCCCGCGCCCGTTCGACGAGTCGCCGCAGCGCGTCCGGCGTGCAGCCCCAGGCCGACGGCTCCGGCGCCACGTCGTGCGTGTAGAGGATCAGCCAGCCGCTCCGCGCCGCCGCGCGCTCCAGCCAGCGAGCGGCCACCGCTTCTCCGTCACGGCCCTCGATGCCGACTGCCGGCAGTTGGTTCAGGTCCGAGCCGGGCTCCACCAACCCCTTGTGCAGGGCGCGCAGCGCCGCGAACCGGCTTCCCAGCGCGCGCTTGGTGCGCGGCGCCACGTCGCCGTAGGGATAGGCGAAGGTGGTGGGCTCGCCCGCGCCCCAGGCGGCGAACGCCGCGCGGTTGCGCGCCACGTCGTCGAGCGCCGCCTCGGTCTCGGCCTGGCCGCAGTCAAGGTGGGAGAAGGTGTGGCAGCCGATCTCGTGGCCGGCCTCGCCCAGGGCCCCGAACGCCTCCGGGTCCGCGATGCGGCCGCTGGGGCTGTCGCCGCCGGCGAGGCCCGCGCTGACGTAGAAGGTCCCGCGCGCGCCGGCCGCCTCCAGGATCGCCGCGCCCTCGCGCACCGCCGTCTCCGGTGCGTCGTCGAAGCTGAACGACACCATCGGCCCCGCGAACCGCGCCCGCACCGGACGGCGCCCCACCAGCCTGGCCCAGCGCCGCCGCAGCTTGGCGGGCAGCGAGCGGTCGGCGGAGTAGGCGGCCGCGGTCATACCGCTTCCGCGTAGAGCGCCGCGCGGTACAGGCGCAGCGAGAACGCCCGTGCGCCCGTCGGCAGCACCGGCAGGCGCGCCAGCGCCTTCAGCATCGGCCGCCAGGCGGGCAGGGCGGGGGCCTTCTTCAGCATCCGCGCGGCGCGATAGCTGGGATAGCCGCCGACCACCTCGGGATGGCGCGCGACCACGCGGGCGAAGTTGCCGACCGACTGCTCGTACTTGGCCGCCAGCCGCTCGACGGTGTCCAGGCCCAGGTGGGTGGCGGGGTTGTCGACGTGCAGCACCGGCCAGCGACGGGCGATGCGCATGGCCCACTCCACGTCCTCCCAGCCCCAGCCCTGGAAATCGGCGTCGAAGGCCTCGGCGTGGAAGGCGTCGCGGCGGACCAGCAGGTTGGAGGTGTAGACGTACTTCTCCGGCTGGCGGGCGCGGTCGGTGTAGGCCACGCAATCGGACCGCGCCGCCAGCGCCCGGTGCACCGCGAACTCGCGCGAGCGCGACGCCTGCTTCAGCGAAAAGCCCCCGAAGGCCACCGGCGGGTCGTGGCGGGCGACCACCTCGGCCCAGGTCTGCAGGAAGCGGTCGTCGTCGGGCCGCATGTCGCTGTCCAGGAACAGGAACACCCCGCCCTGCGCGTGGCGCGTCAGGCGGTTGCGCCCCTGCGAGCGGCCGACGTTGGCCGACAGGCGCACGAAGCGGGCGGGCAGGCGCAGCCCCGCGACCGTCTCGCCGACCCGTGCGGCCAGGTCGTCGTCGCC
>Ga0196964_10000864_pt1 | contig 16549 bp, 29 predicted proteins | sample S1_10metaG_FD_148615 | JGI IMG/M metagenome (GOLD analysis project Ga0196964, IMG submission 148615) | Soil microbial communities from Anza Borrego desert, Southern California, United States - S1_10 | ecosystem: Environmental > Terrestrial > Soil > Desert | place: USA: California | collected...
CGAGCTGTAATGAGCCAGCACGTCAATTGTGAACTGCCGATTGAGGTAACGCTCGCCGACATCATCGAGCGCCTTTGCCGCAGCCCGAATCTTGGTCAGGTCCGAGGCGATGGAAAGATAATCCTTCATATCCTCGGCAATTTCGAGAATCGGTGCGATTTTCGAGTCTGTCTCCTCACGCTGCTCTTTTAATGCCGCTATGCCCGTCGTAAGTGCCTCTGTGAGCCTTTCTACTTCCTCCATCTGCTTTTCGTAAAGCTCTGAGAAAGGAGATATAGCCAACTTACCCTCTTCTTCCATTTTGTCGGCAATGTTCTGCTTCCAAAACTCGGGCGCTTTCTCGATGCGCTTCCATTCATCCCAGAGAAGATTGGCTTCGGCGTCTTTGGTGCGGTCGGTCTTGGCAACCTGGTAGGCGTGGTACCAGGCATCGTGCGCTTCCTTGAGCATCTTTTTGTATGCCGCTTCCACACGCTCTTCGACAGGTTCACCACAAATCCTGCGCTTAATGCCGTCGAGTTCCTTTAAGTGTTTTTCGAGCTTCGTAATGTCGGCATCAATCTCTTTCTTGATGGAGTCGGCTTCCTGAATCGGTTTGTTCACCAGATGTTGGGCTATTGCCTCAATCACTTCGGGCGCATTCAAATCGAGCTGCTTGATACGCCGACGAATCACCTTGCCGAGAAATTTCTTTTCGTCATACTGAACTAGATTCGCTTGGTGCGCCAAATCCATAATCTGCTCTTCAGAGAGCGAGTTGACGGCGGCAAGATTGACGAGCGGGAACTTCTGCTTCATTAAATGTCTCTACGCCCCTAAAATAGCCACCGATTCTGTGGCGGAAATCAATTCACGACGAGCCAGAACACCGGAATCAAGAGTGTTCTTTACTTCTGTCAAACCCTCGATTGCCATCTGCGAGTAATGAGCGAGAATTCCTATCGCATGCTGCCGACGCTCTGCATCCGTGAGGGTCTTGGAGACGAACGAACGAGCTTCACGAATCGAGCGGATGTTGTTTGCTATGGAAAGATATTCAGACAGGTCTTCTGACAAACGCTCTAGCGGTGCCATCGAAGTCGAAACTGAAGCCATCTGCTCTTTCAAATGCTCGTCTAGCAAATCAAGCTGCTGAAGAAGCTCCTCCACTTCTTCCTTCTGAGAGGCGTAAAGAGTGTCGAATGGGGATTCCGAAAGAGATGGATTTTCTTTCTTTAACTTCTTCGCTAGCCTTCCGATATGATTCGCTTTATCCCCGTCTAAGCTTGCGATTTGCTGCTCAAGCTTTTTGATTGCATCGCAGTCATAATCCACGTCGTCGTAGTACAAGTCGTTCAATTTCTGCTTTAGCTCACTTCGTCTTTTGTTGAACTGACGCTCTGCCTCGACGGTGAATGGGTCGGCATTGAGCCGTTCCCGGACATTCTTCAAAGTCGTGCGCTGGTACTTGATTCGAGACCTGTCGTTGTTGATGGTCTCTTTGAGCTTGTTTGCTTCCGCTTTGGGTTTGTCAACGAGATAGGTGGCTATCGCCTCAATCACTTCCGGGGCGGCAAGGTCAAGCTGCTTAATCCGCTTTGCCATCGAGCCAACAGGGATGCGAACACCCATCGGCAACTTTATCTTCCTGCGAGTATCAGGTAGAGCTTTGATTGCGATTTGCTTTAAATCATCCGCCGACAGAGCCGAAACCTCAGACGCAGGAAGACTTGGTATCATCATGACAACCACCATTCTAGCATAACAACTAGCGTGAAGATGCTGGGAAAATCCTCAAAAGCATAGCAATCTTTTCCAAAAACAATCATGGACAGGAATCACGTCGAGGAACACATTCGTTCCCTTATCGTCGTTGGCTGGAGGAAGGGAGTGGATGGATGCGGAAGCGCTAGGATTTGGCGGGCGCTCAATACGCCTCTCTTCGGAGATGACAAAGCCGCTGCCGAAGCTGCAAGCGAACATATCGAACTCGTCACGCAAGCAGCTCTAGCCACCATTGAAGATATCGAGAACATCGACGTTCAGAAGATGGCCGATGCGATGAAGGAAGCAGCGCTTACCTTTTCACCCAATAAGAAGGGCGAATCATCTACGACTCCGGGCGTTCAGGGAATCGAAATCATCAAGTCCCTTCTTCCGCTGGTTTATGAGCGCTATGGCGGTAAGTGGAAATACATGCTCAACGAACGGGGCGAACTCATTGAAATGCGAGAAAGGGACGGCGAGTGGTCCTTCTTCAGATATGTCCCAGAAGAAGCACTCCAGCTCTGCGCCACTTTGCTGCTCAAGATGACCGAAGACGTTCCGCAGCTACAAGAGAAATTTAGCGAGCAACTCGCCGTCGATGGCGAGACAGTCACACGGAGAGAAATCTACGAAGCGACACGAGAAGTGACGGACGAAGGCTGGCTCGCACACGCATCCTGGATTCAGTATTGTCTGACTAGCTACGACTAAGTAGGGCGAATCCAATACCACTGCCCCTCTATTGGCATAGCTGATAGCTTTTGAGGGGCGTCCTTCTTTACAGTAATCCGCAAAGGAACAGAGTGAGAGACTCCGTTGCCATCGACAAATCCGCCAACGATATCCGTAATCTTATCGGGCGGATTTTCCCACTTAGGCTGGGGACGCATTAACTGACGCTTTTCCATCAAGATAGCTTATACAGCTAATCCTTGATGGATGTCGGACGGTCGCGTCCCTTGTTGCGGTCAATCCAGTCGCCGACACGAATCTCGTGCCACTCAGAGCAAGGGACATACACGTTGTCCGTGAGACGCTTCCCTTCCTTGCCTATCTGCTCGATACTCACCACGCATCCAGAACTGTCTGTGTGCTTCATGAAAACACGTCCGGTTTCGAGAGAGGGGCTGCATCCAGCCACTGCAATTGCCGCCAGTGCGAGTAAAGCAAACTTTTTCATAATGGCATTCTACCAAAGGGACGATTTCATTATCTGAGGATTTTCCTCAAAACGAACAGCGTGGTATGATAGCCGAGCTGTTATGTTCAACAAACTGAAGACACTTTTCGCAATTTCCGTCTTGGCACTCGCTGCGTTTGTCTCGGCGCAAGACATCCAATCCTATCCCGTCACGAGCGGCAACGTCTACACCAAGTCACGCACCAATCTGGAAGGGCGATGGCATCAAGAGACTGGATACAACGTCACCCTCGTCACCAAGGGCGACTGGAGCCTCGGAGCGAACGTCGGCTTCGTGCAGGCATATCCGCAGCTTTGGACCGTCAATCGCTGGACTGGTGCCGTCACACTCGGTTACAAGCTCCAAGACAACCTCACCGCCTACACTAAGACCAACACTAACTTCTCGGGCGACCTTACGCAAGAAACCGGCTTCGAGTCCGTCCTTCTTCGCCGGGATATCTTCACGGTGCAAGGCAACTTCGGCTACGTCAACGATTGGCCGTTCAGCACGGGCGATTCGCCGCAATGGACGGCGGGCATTACTGTATCCGTTCCTCTGAGCCGCCTTCTGAAGTAAACTCAAAGAACGATGGCACGAGATGGACGGCTCACCCCTTGGGAGGCAGAACGGGAGTACCACCGGAAACCGTTCGCCCCTTTTTGGGAGAAAGAAAGACTGCTCGATAGGATGTTTCCCAAAGATGCGGAACGAACTGCCGAGCGAGATGTCTTCCTGCCAGAGTTCTCAAAGCGCAAACACAAGGGGAGATAACTATGGCGCTTGTCGAGTTTGATATCTGCCAGACGGAGAAAGGTCGCTACACCTACTCTTCGAACAACGGGGCATACTTCGTCTGGCTTCGCAATCCACAAGAGCTGGATAGCGAAAAGAGCCTCCAGGGACTCGTGCTCTCCAACGTGCCGATGCGTCCCACCAAGCAGCAGATTATCGCTCTTGAACAAGGCAAGAAAGAAGCGGTCGAAGCCGAACTCTGGGCTGCATGGATTAGGACTCGACGCCTCTCAGATGCTGCTAAAATAGCCATCATCGAAGCCCTTTCAGCAGATGGACCATGAGACAAAACACTCTCCTCACCGCTAGACCTGTTTACACAGCACGAAGCTGTGTTAGCGTAATCATCTCGGTTAAAGGCACCGTCAACGAATGGAAAGAGTTCTTTAAGCGATTTAGGCAATTCCTAAGAGAACACCGAATCGAACAGGTGAGTTCTGGCGGCAGAGAAGGGCATGGAGTGTTCCACGGCTATTTCAGCAAGAATGACGCCGAGAAAATCTTCGCCTGGCTGGATGAGAACGGCGCATATAACGCAATCCCCGGACACGTTGACCTCTAGCGAAAATTTTGCATAATTTTTCCACTAGGGGTGTCGAGCGATTTTCCAAAAGGGTACCTAATTTTTTTGACCCCCACCCCCTTCCAGAAATTTAAGAGCGAAACACCGAATGTGACTCCGAAATTTTTGGCTCGGCGGAGGCGTATTTCCTTATGGTACCAAAAAGTTTTCCCCACCCCCCCTTCCGATTCTAGGCTGGGCTGGACGTGGGGATAGGACTCCTATGCGCTTGCGTGCCGCCTTCGGTGGCTAAGGCTTGTTTGCCAAGCCTTGCACCCCTCACGCCCGAGCCACAATATCGTTCTTGCACTCGGTGTAAACGTGGACTCTCCCGGTGCAGTGCCATCGCTCTGGCACGCCGTTGGAGTACGAGCCGACCGCTGCGAAACTATGCCACTTGGGGCGGGTTCCCGAGGGGCACATCTCCACCGATTCAATTGTCACTCGCTCGCCGCACCGAGTTAGATATTCGCCCGGTGCGGTTACAATTTCGGTCAAGCCCTTTCCAAATAGGGCAACGAAGAGGGTGCCGGGAATCACTGCGCCACCTCCTTCGGTACGAGAGTCGGATAGGCTTTCGACAGAATGTCGTAGCTCCAGGGAAGTGAGCAGTTGCCGAACCACGGGCGGGGCGGGAAGCCAGCGAGAATATAAAGCTCTACCAGCTCCTTGGTCGTGCCGTAAGGCGTCAGGTCGCCAGGGGCACGCGTGCCGTCCGGTCGGATAATATCCACCATAATCTTGCAATTCTCTTCCGGCTCATAGTCCTCGTCAACGGTGATGGTGTGACCGTTGAACTCCCAGCTCATTCCAGCGTTCAGATACGTCATAGCAAATTCTTATCCAGCGATGTCAGAATGGATGAGGATAATTTGACTTGTGTCGCCTGCCGTAGCTAAGGCGTAAAAATCCTCAGATAGCACAGTCGGTTTTGTTAAATACTTGTCATGGAAATCACCGCAATCATGGAAGCTCTGGAGAACAAGCAGCCCGGTAGCTTCTTCACCGTCGTCGTCCGCCGAGAAGCCAAGACGTTCAAAGGCGTCACCGACAAGATTGAGAAGGAATCGGTCATGCAAGGCATCCTCTGCGACTATGCCAATCGCAAGCCCGTCCGTGAGGCTGTGAAGAACGACGAGCGAGACGAACCCGAGCTGCCGAGCCACATCAAGGAATCGTTCTGCGAGGGCAACGTGCGCTTCTGGCGGGGCAACAACGGCAAGGTGTATCTGCCCGTCAACGTCGCCGGTATGACGCCCAAGGTGCAGTGGTTCCTCAACGGCGAACCCGTGTCCAAGGATGAAGTTCTGCCCTACGTGCTGGCATCCGAGCGACAGCAGCCCAAGAGCAAGGAAGAACTCGCCGAGAAGGGTCAGGCTACGTTCTGCGCAATCGGTCTGGAAAACATCATCGAAGTGCGCTAAAAGCTGGAGTCCGCTGGACAATCCTGGAAGTTAGTCTTTACGGACGCTTCATGGAAGGGATTAGGTCGGCGGACTTCAGCTATTTCAATTTCAATGCAAAAATTCGTGCCGCCCGCCGTCACTAAGGCTTAATTTTCGGAGGGACATTGCTGCCCCTTCGAGCTATGACGAGTAGTGTCGAATCCAGATTTTGACGCCTTCCACTTGCTTGACTCGCCGCATGTCGTACTCGGTGTAGGGCATGTCTTCCATGTTCCAGGGCTTGTCATAGTTCCAGACGTAGACGAGGTAGGGGATGGCGTTCAGGAAGTCCATCGCCATGTCGCAGCCCTTCTTGTACTTGTCGCTCCAGTCCTTGTCGTCGTAGGTGTAGGGCGAGAAGAACTTAATGAGGTCAGCCAGCTCCAGGCAAACCATGCCGTTGTCCAAGACGGTAAAGTCGGTGAACCCTGCGGGCAGAAATTGCTCGCCGCCGCTGATTGTCGGCAGCGGATAAGTGCGCATGTAGTGGGTGCGGGCATCGCCGTAGTTAGAGACGCCCATCTGCTCACGGATTCGGGCAGCGGCGCATACGGCTTCGTTGTACGCCTTAGCTCGCTCGGGAGTCGGGTCGTTCTTGAGCATGCCAAGAGCGGAGCCGAGGGCAATTTCTGCCTTCTCCAGCTTCTGCGAGAGTGAGAGGGGCTTGCGGGGCTTTGGCTTGGATTCCCGCTGATACCGGGCGAGCGAATCCCGGAGCATCTGTTGAACGTTGGAAGAGGTGTTGAAGTGAGCGGATTTCGCCATAGCAATTCTGTAGATTCGACTCTGAGAGCCGTTTGAGGAATTCTGTTGTAGGGAACATCTGGGGCGGGGTGCCGCCTGCTACTACTAAGGCTTATTACGTCAGGAAGCGATAGAAAAGCCCCGCAACTAGGCGGGGCGTCTTCCTGGACCAGTTTGGAATTACTTGATTGTGTGTTCTACGTCGGCTGCGGGAATTCCTGCATCAATTTTCGATGCGCAGCGGATAGCCCTTGTAAATCGTACTCGGCTCGTTGCTCGTAGCGGCTTCGTAGGCTCTCTGAATCGCTGCGAGGGCTTCGGCTTCGGTGGTGGTGTACTCGTTCCACCAGTTCATGTAAGAGCCGCCGCCGTATGACTTCTTTCGGCTGTATCGCCCGGTGAGGCTGTAACTCGCTCGGGAGATATCTGTCATGATATTGTCACGCAGCTTCGGCTGGTTGTACTTGAACATGTAGCCGTTCGGTCGCTTTCCGATGTTGTGATGGTCGTGCTCCCAGACCTTGCGGATGACCCGCTGCGCAAGATAGACCTCTTCAAGCTTCTGCAAAGCCTCATTGACGGCAGGCGTGGACGGAAACGCATAGAACCAACTTTCGCCTTCCCACGTGTTGTGCTCCACGATGCCGCTGTAAAGCTGCGTCGGCGTGACTGACTTGGCTTCGAGCACTGTGACGGTCGTCGTCACCTCAAAGGTCTTCGGCTGGTCGTTCTCATCCTTGCCCATGTAACCGCCTGTGCGCCGATTGTTCGCCCGAATCTTGGCACCCTTCGGCGTGGTGGTCGGCTGAGTCGCCCGGTACTGACCAACCCACTCCGGTACGGCTTCGTTGATGGTCACAAGACCGCAGAATTTCTTGTCGGCGCTGTCCACGATGAATGTCTTCTCGGTGCCATCGGGAAGGGAAAACGTTGCGTCGAAGTAGGTGGCGGTTTGTTCGGCGGTTGCGCTCATGGTGATTCTCTATTCTGTGTAGTCAAAATTTCTGAGGATTTCTCCGGGCGTGCCGCCTGCGGCGGCTAAGGCTTATTATAGCACAGGGTTGTAAGGGCGTGCTGCCCTTACTTGGTTCGCACGCATCGGACTAAGCTGTTTAGTCCTGTGGACGTGTCTTTGTGAACGACGAAGCGATTCCCCGTCTGGCGAGCGATTCGAGCGGCTTGCGCACGGAGACGGCTCTTATCGGAGATGGATGCGTTGAAGTGCTGTCCAGCTTGAAGGGATGTGATTTCCTTGACGAATGCGGTGCCCATGATTCTCTACCTTGGAGCGTAGGAAATTCTGAGGATTTAGCTCAGGTAGACGAACTCCACACGGGGCGGAGCGACCGACTTATCCGACGTGTACCAACCGAACCGCAGCCAAAGCCCCTGCAATTCACCTGTCAATTCCTGATGCACGTCTCCCTGCTCTCCGCAGTAGATGCCTTCTAGCGCCTCGGCTAGCGATGGATGAAGAGTAGAGGCTTTGTCGAGCCAGTTTTGCAGCGGGATGACGCCTAAAGCAGCAAGCTGGGCATTCAACTCATTCTTGCGTGCTCGGAGCTTCTCGGCTGGCGTTGGTTCTCGCATGGAATTTCTATCCTGTGGCGTGCGTCTTTTGAGGATTTTGCGGGGCGTGCCGCCTGCGGCGGCTAAGGCTTAAAAGGGGACGGCGCTGTCCCCTTTCCCCGTCTTAGTCGTCGTCTTCCATCATACTCTCGGGGCAGAAAACGATGTTGCCGACGACGTTAAACGGCTCCTCTCCTTCCCGAAGGTCTGGGGCGCAGATGATGCCGCCCATTGACTCGACGTTGCGGACGTGCTCAGCCCATGCCTTGTGCGGGTCGGTGATGCCGAAGGTCTCCCGCCAAATTGCCGTGGCTTTCTCGTTGACGATGTAGTCGCTCCGAAGGCGGCTCTCTTCGTCACCAATCATCATCATGCCCTGATGCGCTTCCTCGCCCATCGGTAGGATTTCCACGATGTCGGTCTCGATGTGTCGGTACAGCTCATCTAAGGTGAATCGCTTGCCGTTAGCCGGTGCGATTTCGATGACTTCGCCCGTGGCTTTCAAGAGGGTGGCTTTGTTTTCCATGACAGGAATAGTAGCATCTTGCAGAGTTGAGTTGTGAGGATTTAAATTTTCCTCATGGCTGTGCAGCGTGTTGGCTATCAATCTCGGAGGACGACATGAACGCAGAGAAGTTGTTCGAGACAATCAAGGTCAGAGATTCGGTCACCATCATCACTCCCCACGGCTCAAGACTAAAGGGCAGGGCTGTGATGCCGTCGAGCGGCGGCGGATGGGTCTTGAATCTCGGCGGGCGACACGGGACGCCTGGAATCGCAACTCCCGAAAACATCGCCAAAGTGCGACGGACAGAGGTGAAGCGATAAGGTAAATCTCACAACCATTTGATGCCGTCGCCCTCCAATAGTGAACGCCGAAGCCGCTAGAGAAATGCGGCTTTCGGCATTTATGACGAAAGCAAAATTCGTGCCGCCTGCTACTACTAAGGCTTATTTTCGGAGCTGACGCAAAAAGAGAACCCCGCACTTGGCGGGGTCTCTTCGGAGGTCGGAGCCGTTGGTTAGTTCTGTCTGAAGCAGTAGGGGATTTCCTGCTTCTTTTGGGGCTTGGGTTTGCTGGCTTCCCGGATTCGCCTCACCCACTCAATGCCGAGGCAGATGATGACCAGAGCGCCGCCGATAGCGGCAGCGGTTGCCATTAGAACGAGAAGCGAACCGCTAAACGTTCCGCCCATAAATCTGTCGAGCAGCACGATTACTGCGATGCTGAAAGGCGTCCATGCCGAGAGAAGCAGGATTGCCAGTCCGATGGCTTTTAGATACTTCATCAATTTCTTTACCGTCCTTGGTGAGATTTTGTGAGGATTATGCTTCGATGGTCTGCCGGAGCCAAAACCGTTCCGCTGGCGGCAATTCGCTGACATAGGCGTCATTGAGGGCTGCCCAGATTGCCTGATTCCACATCGTTGAGTCGATAATGAATTGAGGCACGTTTTCCTGCTCCAGCTTTTGCGTCCAGTTCTGAACGTAATCACCGAATTTCATACTATGATAGCTCAGATTTCCAGCGGGCATGAGGAAAGACGCCACGGGCTGCCGATGCCCGTGGCGTCAATCGTCGCCGGAGAGGAAAGGTTAGGTTCGGAAGACTGACCCGCCGTGGGTTGCCGCCGTCGTGAGGTCGTTGCAATGCTCGCAGTCGTCGTAGGTGTGTCGCCTGGTAATGCTTCGCCGCTGATGCTCGGGCGTCATGCCGTTGTAACAGATGTTGCGGTTGAGCGCAATGGGGCGTATGGTGACCGCCTGCGAAGTGTCCACGTCGGCGATAGCGTCGCGCCGAACGTACGTCTGGTTGAACTTGTTGGTGATGTTGTTCGCGACCGTGCCGGATGCCTTGACCGCACCGAAGCCGACGATAGCGAGAGGGACGAGCGCAGCAAACTTCACGTTGTCATCCTTGGTGCCCGGAGGTCCATCGAGAGCGTTGAGCGTGCCGAAGGAGAGAAGCCCTGCGAGGGCGACGGCGAAAGTTGCGAGGGTTAATGCTAAGAGTTTTCGCATGCTTCCGTATGCGTCGGGACTGGCGGCTCTGAGGATTTCGGCTTATTGTAGTTTGATTGCATCTCGGCGGCGTGCCGTCTGCCGTCACTAAGGCTTATTCCGGCCGAGCATGCAAAAAGAAAAGCGCAAGAGTGAATTTCTCGTGCGCTTTTCTGTGGAGTCTCCGGGCGGCGAGGGAAACAGTTAACTAGGCTGCCTCAGCTTGCGCCATAGGGCAAGTTACTCCCTATCCACAATCCGCCCCGGACACTCTTTAGGAAGGTCAGAAGCTCAAGTCGTGGCATCCCCTGGTGACCCGTTATTCCCCGCCTGTGGTCACTCCGCGATGTGGAGTTCGTGGTCTTTAGTGGCGGGACAGATGTTGCCTGCACAGGGATGCCGGTTGGCAACCCACGACTTCAACTTCCGACTGCTTTCCTATATTTACTTAGCTATCTGAGTTTCGGGTTGTGAGGAATTTTATGTTCTTCGCCCACCGGAAGATTGTCCAGCGGTTGCCGTCCCTCACGACTAATTCGTTGGGGTTCAGCAATTCGTAAATCCGTTGTAGGGTTTCGGCGTTTGCCGATTGTACTCGGCTCACCAATTCCTCTTCGATGTCATACGTGGTGAGTTGAGTTTCGGAGCGGTAATAATCTCCGCCGTCCTTGGGCTTGCGGCGGCGGAATTGTGCCTCGGTCATGCGGCTTCACCCCAGGTTCCGTCTTCTCGCTTGTGCCAGCCAATTTCCTTGGCTATACGGTCAGCATCGGCGGCGCATTGCACGTGCGGATTGCCGATGGAGCGCTCCGAAAAGAACGTGGCTCCGGCTTTGGTTCGGAACGGACCGACGACATGGGAATACGTCTTGCCGTGCGATTCCTGCGTTGGATTGGTTTTCGAGCGGAACGGCTCGTACTTGTTGCCGTTCCATCCTACATAGAGCTGTGCCATTTTTTAACCTACAGGATTAGTAATTTCGGTGCCTTGCGGACTTGAGGAAAGCAGCGTATATCCTGCCCTTGCCAGCGCCTCGTTACGAGCAGCGATAAACTCGTCGCTGTATGCGGTCTCACGAGTCCAGCCCATATCCTCCAGTCCCTTAAAAGCCGCTTCGAGGGCTTCAGCAGCGGGAATTGGCAGGTAGGTTTTGCCCGTCCAATGGTAGCAGCGACCCTCGGCGTCTACGTTGAGATACTTCCGGGTTATGCCATGCTTGTAGAAGAACAGCTCCCGGTACTCGGTGACGCCAATTGCCAGCGGAATTTGGCACGTCTGGCTGTACATGTACATAAAGCCGTCTCGCCACTCTTCGGGAACGACGAGACACATCGGGCGGAAATTGGGGTTCACGCCTACGAACTCGGCGACGAAGCGGTCAACGTGCGAAGCTAATGCTTGAGCGTCCACTTGAGGGGTCGGTGCGTCCATAGTTGTATAGCCCCACAATTTTTTTGTTCTGAGGATTGTGTTTTTGGCAAACCTCTCTCACCTTGGCTTCAAACTGGGCGCGGCTGAGGGGTATCACTGTCGCCTCAACGCCAAAGTGCCGCTTGACTTGAACAGCCGCCGAAGAGTAGCCACGCCCGACATGACGCAGGACACTCACCCAGACATCGCCGGGCGTTTCTCGCACGTGCAGACTATCCTCATGACCAGGCTCCCAAAGGTCGGAGTTCCGGTAGAGCCTTCGGTTGTCATAGTCGCTCAACTCGGGGTCGTGCTGCGTAGTCACGTAGAAAATGTCCACAATTTGCTATCCTGCCAGGTTGCGGTTCTGAGGATTTCCGGGAGCGTGTCGCCTGCGGTGGCTAAGGCTTAATTCTGACATGGGCACGCGCAGAAAAGCCCGCACTTGGCGGGCTTTCTGCTGTCATGGATGAGGCTTAGGCTACTGCTAGCACTTCCGCCTCTTCTTCGGCAACATTTTGGATATTGGTTCCGTTGCCTAAGATGTACTCGGCGGCGACCTGCGCTTGACCTGCGGCGGCTACTGCCATTTTCTTGTCATTGCGTAGAGCCATGAGCCAACCGTTAATGTAAGCGGCGCTGTTGTTAATCGGCGGCTCTAGTCCCGCTTCCGTCATGAGCATGGTGGCACCGAACTCCGCTACCAGTTCCTCTTTGGAGTAATCCTCATCGGCACCGAGGAAATTCGTGCCAAACTTGCGGTCTAGGCGCTTCTCGTGCCCCGTGCTGTGAATCAGTTCGTGAAAGAACGTGCAGTAATACTCATTGTTCCCTACGAAAAGCTCACGTCGCGGCATGGTGACGGTATCGAGCGACGGCGAGTAGCAAGCCCGTTCCGTTCCGAACTGAATCACCGGAGCATTCGGAAATTCCCGGATAATGCGCTCTGCCTCTTCAAGCGGGTTCAGGTCCGGGTTTTCCTTCATGAACTCGGCAAGCGGCTTGACCTTCTTTTCGCTCAGGTTCTCGCACTGCTCCACGTTGAAAACCGTGTACGCTTTGAGTAGCGGGAATTTCTGCACGATTTTATCATTTTCGTCCTTCTTTACAATGAAGTCCCAGAAAACGACCGTGCGACCCTTCTCGCCTCTACGCACGTTGCCGCCCGCGTCTAGTGCCTGCTTGAACGTCAGCCAGCGATGGTCAGCGTATTGAGCGCCAAAGAGGGCGAGTAGCCACGGGTTGATGCCACGGTACTTCTTACCAGAAATGGCGTTGGACGGGAACAGACCCTTCCACGGCTTGCGCCAGACGATGTTGCCGGACTCAAGAGCTTGGATGAGCGTGTCGGTGATTTCCTGAAACCTGTCTCGCTTGCTTTCCATGACAAGTCTCTAGCAATTTTCACTCTCCTATCTGAGGATTTTTAAGCCTTAGTGATGGCGGGCGGCACGGCACCTGGATTCGGCATTGCTGCCCCAAGGCTACTTGAATCTGTTTCCAGTTACTGCGAGCAAATCTCTTGAGAAGGAATTTGTCACTCCAGCCTCTTCCAGCAAGGCGTACACCTTCTGACTGATATGCTCGTAGCCCATGAGGTGCCAAGCAATTTCGCCATAGAGCTTGTCGGACTTGTCCGTGCGGAAGATGCGCCCGAGTACAAGCAATCCGGGCGACGGGACTTGACAGATGCGCAACCGTTCGAGCTTGCGAGTGCCTTGAACATGAGCCAGATAGATGGGTGTATTTGGCGGCTCAGCCATGACGTTTTCAATCAACGTCTTGAGTATCCACGGCAGTCGTTTCTGGTCAGCTTGGGTGAGAACGTTTGGCATGGTTTCCTAAAAAGGGTAGTTTTCCAAAACAGGAAATTGTGAGGAAATCAGAAAACCCTCACTACACGTTTGAACTCGAAAACCACCTCGCCATACTTTGAGTTCTTTCGCTCCAGCTCCAGATGGACAGGTATCCAGCCTTGGCTTTTACCAACCCAGAAGACACGGCGAGAACCGTCAATATCTTCGACTTCGACCCGTTTTCCTTCCAAGCCCACTAGCTGCGGATTGAGTTCGACCGGGCACTTGGTCTTCGTTTGCTGGAATTTCTCGAAGCACATCTCCACGAGAATCTGAAATGCGTGGTAGCCCTCTTCCGTGCCGATAAGTGCCTCTTCTGGAGCAGGTACGCCGAGCCACTTTGCCATCCGCTTCGCTCTTTCGTGAGCGACATTGAAGCCCAGCGTCGTGCAGCCGTTTTGATTGCAGAGGACATACAGGCGCTGGTCGGTGTTGATTTGGAGCGCCATCTCGGTGGATTGCATGTTTGTATTCTACCTGCTCAGAAAAATTCTGAGGAATGTCTGTTCAATATCTGCACATCCGCCGATAAAGACATTGGGCGTGCCGCCCGCAACAGCTAAGGCTTATTTTCAGTCTGAAATTCCTCAGAGGGTTTGAGTCTGATTACTAGCTTTGGCAAGGAGTACAAAATGCTTTATCACTCCCAGCTAGGCATCCCGGAATCGGCTCGAACCTCGTTCGGCGCTTTTCTCCTGGAGTATTCCCAGCATGCCATGCAAGCGGCTCAGAACGACCGCTACGGCGTGGCTAGTCTTCCCAAGTTCCTTGACACGACTTCTCCTGAGTGTCAGGTCATCGAAGTAGAAACAGATGACACGGGCAAAACGACGAAAGTCGTTTACCGCATCCCTTACGATGGCGAGAAGGATTTGGTTCTAGCGGTAATTCCCGCTCGGCGCTTCGTCAAGACAGTTTGGTTCAACGAGCGTGGCGACCTCCACAACACCTTAGACGAATCGAAGTACGACCGAGTTAATTAAGCTCGCCGTACCACATTCTCCGAGTCCATTCGACTCCCGGCGACCAGGGTTGAAGCGTTGGGAGTCCCTTTTGAATTCGCTCGTAAACGACTTCAGAAAGAGCCTTCATCCATCGCTCGTATTCGGGCGACCGCTCTTTCTGGCATTGATAGCAGGCGTAGCATTCGGACGGTCGGCATCCAAGGCGACCGCAGCCGCCGCCATATCTTCGGATATTCGCCTGTCGCTGGCGCTCTTGACGCCAATAGTAGAAAGCAATTCGAAGGTCTCTCAGTCTTTTACGCATCAGGTGGTAACCCCATCTTAAATTTGCTCTCACCAGGTACGGCATGTTGAGCAATGACCTTTTTGCACCAGTGGCAATTGAACATGCGAATCTGCAAAATCTCACTGCCGCTAGGCTTGCCCTGCTTCAAAACTGGCTTCTGGCAGTGTGGGCACTTGGGTCCTTGCGTCTTCATAGAAATTCTATCCTCTAATGTGAGAGCTGTGAGGATTAGCGGCGGTGCCCCTTGTAGTGCATTCGCTTGTTCTTCTTCTGGAGCTTCGGCGGAATGTACGGCGCAGGGTCGTGACCGAACGGCTGCTTACATCCCATAGCAGAACAAGCAGCGAGAGTGGCGACGAGCATTGCACGGGTGGAGCGATAAGCCATGCAATTTCTATCCGATGGTAGATTGATTCTGAGGAATTCTCGGGGCGTGCCGCCTGCGATGGCTAAGGCTTAATTCTAAGCCCTTCACCCTTACTGCTCCAGATATCTGATAAGCAACGGATGGATTTCTCTCGCCTTCGCCTCCGAGATGCGCTTTGTGCGAGTGCGGATGTAGCCCATTGACGCCGTAGTGCCCGCTACGGGCGAATTGGGATAATCGTAAACGGCTCCGATGGCTGACACCATCATTTCGTTAACCCTGGTATCCCACCACTTGGAATTGGGGTCAGTAAAGATAGCGACGACGGTGCCCGAATGCTCGCCTTTACGTCTCTTGTACGTATTGGCGAATTCGAGGTGGAATTGCACGCCTTTCATGGCGACTAGTCTTCCCAGTCGCCACGTCGGGCGCGTCGCTCTTCGTTGCGGGTCTCAGTGCGCTTGCTCTTGTCGCCCTTCTTCGACCCGTGAGCACCAGTGCCAGCTCCGCGAGTAGCCCGGTCGGAATGAAACACGGGTGCGCCGAGCAGCGTCGCCTCGACGCTGGACATGACCTTGATGCTGCCGCCATTCTTCATGGCTTTCTGCTGATGTCGGGAGAGATGTGCCATTTTCTTCTTTTTCAACTCCTAACCTCCTATGTGAAAAGAGTCTGCGGCTTGAGGAAAAAATTAAGCCTTAGTGACGGCGGGCGGCACGCCCGCGCCCCTAAGCCAGACGTATTCCGCAAACGACAAAAAAGAAGAGGGGCATGTGCCCCTCATTATAGCTCATCTCTGAGAGTTTGTCAGGCTACCGCACGAAACGGATAGCCCTCATACTTTGCTGCCAGGTCTGGATAGCGCCGCAACGTTTCGTCATCCACAGGTTGCATCGTTCGGAGCGCCCTTTCGACGGAACGCCATTCAGTATAGCCCTCGTTGCATCGCTGACTGATGGCTTCAATCTGCTTTATGCGGTTATGGTCGGCGGGTGTCAAAGTGTCCTTCTTGTTCTTCGATTGCTTTCGGCGCATCAACTCGTTGTATTCCCGGTTCAAAGCCGCTGATTCAGCAATTGGCATAAAGCACGGATGGATTCTGGCATCGGTTGGCGCATCTGCTAGGCACGCCATTGGAAGACTCATGCCCTGCTTGAGAGCTTCTTCAGCCCAACCGCGACGACTGGTGTCATCCACGAAAATTGGCTTTCCTTCAAGGTACGCCTTCTTTCGGATATCTTGATACGCCTGGTACACGTCGTTATCTGGCATCGGATGCAGTTGGGTGGAATACACCGTAGCCACGTGCCCTTTGTCAAAGGTCTTTTCATCAACCTTGTTCATGCCAGTCATCTCTTTCACAAGAACCGATTCCAAGAATCGCACCCTATACGTTCCCAAATCAGCGGCTTCGATAACCTTGACATTCACCCAATAGTCATCGGAACCCCACTTGAAGCGATACCGAGCTAGACAGCCCGGCTCAAGAATTGACTTGAAGGCGTAGCTGACATATCCGCCCATGCCGCCGCAAGTGTGTCCATCGGGAACGGTCGCTTTGAATTCCTGCCAGGTGAGTTCCCACGGCTCTTTGTCGGCGGTGGCTTTCGTCTTATACGCCA
>Ga0196964_10000865_pt1 | contig 16543 bp, 13 predicted proteins | sample S1_10metaG_FD_148615 | JGI IMG/M metagenome (GOLD analysis project Ga0196964, IMG submission 148615) | Soil microbial communities from Anza Borrego desert, Southern California, United States - S1_10 | ecosystem: Environmental > Terrestrial > Soil > Desert | place: USA: California | collected...
TGATCGACACTACGGCCAAAGGACCTGAAGAAAAAATAGAAGCTTATCGTCACGCGGTCAGCGGTATCGATGAAGAGGTGGAGCAACTGGTGAAAATGATCACGGAACACAGGAAGATCCCGATCGCGATTGGAGGCGGACATAATAATTCATATCCATTGATCAAAGGTTCAGCGAAGGGCTGGCATAAGGCAGGCGTGATTCCTTTCCCGCAGATCAATTGCATCAACCTCGATGCGCATGCAGATTACCGTCCAGCAGAAGGTCGGCATAGCGGGAATGCTTTCCGCTATGCCGAAGAGGACGGTTATCTGCAACGATATTGTGTCATTGGTCTCCATGAAAATTATCTTCCCCAGAATGTCTGGATCGACATCGTGAACAATCCATTTATTGATATTATCACCTTCGAAGATATTTTCGTGCACGAGAAAAGGAATTTTATCCAGGCTGTTGCACATGCCACCGGTTTTACCGAAGATTCAGTAACAGGTATTGATATAGACCTGGATGGTATTCAAAATACGTTAAGCAGTGCCATGACGCCCGTGGGTATTCAACCCATCCATGCCCGGCAATTCATCTCATTTGCAGCCGCCGATTCAAAGCCTGCCTATTTGCATATTTGTGAAGGAGCAACCAGGTTGTCGGATGGCCGCACTGATTCTACCAGCGGGAAGCTGATCAGTTATCTTGTGAGTGATTTCATCAAGGCTATGAAGCCGCAATAATTCGCTACCGATCCACCATGATCAGATTCATCAAAGAGGTACTTAAGCTTTTCCTTTTCCTTATCATCACTATTCTTTTTTTCCAGTATTTTTTAAGTAAACACTACTCGTATCCATCTCAAAAGCCATTTTCAGGCGATTCTTTATATAATCCGTATAAAAGCCTGGGAATAAGCTGGCAGAAAGTAAATTTTCATGCACATTCAAGAGCCTGGATGGGACTTACCAACGGTCATTTCACTCCCGATTCAGTTTATGGGAAATATGTGGAGCTCGGCTATTCGGTACCGATCGTTTCCAATTATCACTTATTAAGCGACCTGCCGAATAAGAATGCGGCAAATTATATCCCGGTATACGAACATGGTTACAACCGGAGAAAAACACACCAGTTGGCGATCGGCGCAACAAAAGTCACATTTTATGATCTGCCGTTCTATCAAAGTTTAGATAACAAACAGTTCGTACTTGAACATTTGCGAAAATCAACTGAGCTTATTTGCATCAACCATCCTTCGATTCGTAATGGGTATAAAGAATCGGAATTGAAAGTTTTGACCGGCTATGATCTAATGGAAGTGCTGAATCGGGGCAGAAGCTTTGAGCCGCGCTGGGATGTAGCATTATCAGCAGGAAAACCTGTTTATGCGCTGGGTAACGATGATTGCCATGATATCTCAAAGCCCTGGGAGACTGGTTCCAGCTGGACCATGATCAATGCGGAGACAAATAGACGAGAAGATATTTATACTTCGTTGAAGAAAGGGCGTTCATATATAGTCAGAGGGGAGCGGGCAATAAATAAATATTACCTGGAAAAAGCGGAGGTAATTGGCGATTCCATTCATGTTGAGTTTTCAGGAAAGGCAAAAGAGATCAGGCTGACGGGACAAGATGGGAAGCAAATACTTTCTATAAATGATACATCTGCTGTTAGCTATTTATTCAGGCCAGGCGATACTTATGTGAGAGCCGCAGCTTATTATGGAGATTTTGATATTTTACTGAACCCATTCTTTCGTTATGATGGGAAAACAATCCCCTTCAATGTGTTAACTGCCGAAGAAAGAACAGGCAAGACTCTTATTATCAGGGTATTGATCTTCCTTGGTTGGATTATTATTTTCTTACTTTTCTATAGACGAAAATCATGGCGAAGAGGATCTATTTAAACTTAGCTATCTGGCACTTAACTGCTAAAACCGCAAAGAGTAAGCTTTGCTCAAATAAAGATTCAAACTGTATTTTAAATTGATCTTCGCGATCCCTCGTGTCCTGGCGCTTAGGTATATAGTCCCAAGGGTATAATATTTCACTATTTATTTCGAATGTCTGCCATACTATTAAAAAATATTGAGTGAGATCTCAAAACACCGAGGAGTTGATCTTCACGTCCGCTTTATTGAAAGCATGCTTAAACCGATCGTGAACTTTTTCCGATTCCGATTTTTTATTTTGTTCAAGCAGGGATTGTGATAATCCCAACAAGGCCCAGCCGTTATCATTGTTTTGTTTCAGGTCGGCGCGAAAAACCTTTTCGGCTTCCGGCCATTTACCGGCTTTCAGCAGTGCATAACCCAGGTAATGCTTCGGGTTCAGCAGCCAGTCACGCGGTTCATTATAGACCATGTTTGTCTCAATGGAATCTGCCTGCCTGAAATGACGGATAGCTCCATCATAAAGATCTCTTCGTTCATGTATGACACCCAGCAAAATTTGCTCGGCTACACGCGCTCCTTCTATGGCTGCCGAAAACGGGGTGAACGGCAGGTAGAGTACGCTGTCCTTCATGAATTCTCTCATGGCATCCAGTTCTTTCGAGGCCTCATCAAATTTGCCTTGATGGGAAAAGGCCAATCCCCGTCCAAAATGATAAAGCGTAGTTGCATAGACCTGTGAAGCTTCCGGTTTTGTCAAGCTCAACACTTCTTCCCATTTCCCAAACCGGGTATACACCATTAATGGTGTCATATAAATGTATTGTACATAATTTCCCATTGCGCCGGGAATAGCCAGGTATTCTTTCGGGATATTGTTAACGGTCTCTTCTGCTGTTTGAATGGAATAGGCATAACGTCCCCCAAGCATGGCATGATTTGTTTGCATATGCAGGTTGTGGATGAGATAGAGGAAGTCGGCACCGGTAATAGGCGCATATAACAAAACAGATTTTCTATAACTATTCACCGCCTCTTCATTTACCGTAACACCCCTGTTATATTTCCCGGTTCGCAGATAAATATGGGAGGGCATATGCACCGTATGTGAGAGCGCAGGCGTAAGTTTTCCCAACCTATCGGCGCTCGGTAAGGCCTTCTCCGGGAATGGGGAAGGTTCCATTACATGTATGTAATAATGATTTGCGCCGGGATGATTGGGATTCCTGGCCAGGACCTTTTCCAAAATCTCCCTGATCTCCGGCGTCCAGGGTTTGGGACTCCCATCTACATTCCATAGGTCCCAGGGATGAAGCAACATCAATGCATCTGCATATAACGTAGCAATATCAGCATCATTCGGAAAAAGCTGATAGATCTCTTTCATCTTTAGGGCATAGTCCAGGTTAAGCGCTTTCCTGTTCTCATTGGAATCACCTGTATACCTGGCGCGTTGTGCTCTCGCCAGCATTTCTTCTTTTTTTGTACAACGGTTACAATGTTCAATAGCCCTTCCAGCTGCCAGGAAGGCTTCATGCGAAGCCGCATAACCAATATCGTTGATGTTAGGTCCGTATGCCAGGGCCTGTGCCCAATGAAGCATAGCGGAAGATGGATCGAATCGGGCTGCTTTTTTGAATGAGGCCATTGCTTCGATGAGGTGGAAGCTGTAATACATGTTGATCCCCTGGTTGAAATAGAACTGCGCACTGTCGCTCTTCGTACTGATCTTCCATTTATGGTTGCCAGAACCGTGAATAACAGGCATCTCATTTTCCTTCATCCAATCATTTACATAATTCCAGTCCGGAGAGCAACTTATCTTCCTCAGACTTTTTTTATGGGTTTTCTGATACGTTGTTTTAGCGCTATTATATGCCAGCATAAGGGCAATTATGAAAGAAAACGCAACCAGCCATAATTTCGAGTACATGGTGAGAAAGTGTAGTAAAAGTTACGAATAATCCTAAAAAAATGTTTGAACTAAGATTAAACCACAGTCCAGGACGCTTTTGGAGCAGGCACAACAAGCCATCGTGTTTTGGATTTCTAATTGAGGGTTCTGAATTGCCATGCCGCATCGGGTCCACATGGTTTCATACTCTACGGCGTTTCTAACTGGAGGATCTTTTCAAATACTTTCTCGTATTGGAAATTTAAATTGACCAGCTCGCCGGAGATCTTCTGGTAGGCTGATTCCGTTTCAAGGAATTTATTTTTATCTGCGTAAGTCTCCGGTGCAGCAAGCGCTGCTTCTAGCTTTTCTTTTTCTGAACTGAGTTTATTTATCTTTTCCTCAAGCTGTTGAAGTATTTTTTGTTGTTTCTGTAATTGCTTTTTCAAATCTTTGTTTATTCCCATTTGGCTGCCAACTGCTGACTGGCTGATTGGATGAGTACCGGCAGACTGGTTGTTGGTTGATGGTTGCCGGTTGCCGGCTGCTGTCAGTCGGTTGCTTGTTGCTGCTTGCTGACTGACCGGCTTCGAATTGCCAATTGTTTCCTGACTCCTGACTACCGGCACCTGACTCATTCTTTCGTTCCAAGCCACATACTCTTCATATCCACCCTTGAACTCCTTTATCTTATGATCAACGATCTCCCAGATCTTGTTCGCCGTTTTAGATATGAAATAGCGGTCGTGACTCACCAGGATATAACTGCCTTCATATTTATCCAGGGCTTCTATCAGTAATTCACAGCTATGTATGTCCAGGTGGTTCGTAGGTTCATCCAGTAACAGGAAATTGGCTTTGCTTATAATGGTCTTGGCCAGCGCGACCCTTGCCTTTTCACCCCCACTCAATACCCTGATCTTTTTTTCTACATCATCTCCACTGAAAAGAAAACAACCCAGCAAGGTTCTTAATTCCAGTTCTGTTTTTTGACTGCCGCAAAGAAGCATTTCCTGGATCACGGTGTTCTCAAGATTCAACGCTTCAAGTTGGTGCTGGGCATAGAAACTTTCATCTACATTATGACCCCATTTCCTGTTGCCCGTAAAATTTTCTGTACCTGCAATCATTCTAAGGAGAGTGGACTTGCCCTTTCCATTAGCCCCGATCAATGCGATCTTATCACCCCGATCGATCTCGGCATTCGCATGTTCGATCACCACGTTTTGTCCAAATGATTTTGTTACATCATTCAATTCAACCAAAACCTTTCCCGGTGTTTTGTCCACGCGAAAATTAATGCGAATGGAAGGCCGTTCGATTTCGGGTAGTTCGATTCTGTCCAACTTTTCCAGTTTCTTGATCAGGCTTTGTGCCATCGACGCCTTGCTTGCCTTGGCTCGGAAACGCTCTACAAGTCGTTCGTTCTGCCGGATATAATCCTGCTGGTTTTCGTAAGCTTTTTGTTGCAAGTCGACGCGGATGGCTTTTTCTTTTTCGTAGAAATCATAATTCCCCGTATAGAAATGCAATTCCTCCTGGTAAAGCTCTACGATCTTGGTCACCATGCGGTTCAGGAAATATTTATCATGACTCACAATGACCACCGAACCCTGGTAATGCTGTAAATATTTTTCTAACCATTCGATGGATGGTAGGTCAAGATGATTGGTCGGTTCATCAAGGAGTAAAAGATCCGGTTGCTGCAGGATCATTTTCGCCAATAGCACACGCATTCTCCATCCTCCACTGAATTCTTTATATGGACGGCTAAGGTCCGTATTAGCAAAACCCAGCCCCTGCAGGATTTCTTCGGTCTTGTGGTGAATGGTGTACCCGCCCAGCGTTTCCAGCTCATGTAATTTATCGGTGTAACTGTGAAGGGTCTTCTCGTCGCTGGTCTTTTCCAATTCCTTTCCCAGCTCTTCAATCTCTTTTTCAAGCCGCTGGATTTTTTCAAATGCCCCCAACGCCACCTGCAAAATAGATTCGTTAGTATCGAAACTCAGCAAGTCCTGGTGCAGGTAACCCATGGAAATTCCACGACTGCGTTCAATGGATCCTTGCGAAGGCTTTAATTCCCCCACCAGCAATTTTAATAAAGTGGATTTGCCTGTGCCGTTGTAACCGATCAGGCCGATACGTTCATTGGCCTGAATATGCCAGGTGGCATCCTTCACGATCACTCGCGCGCCAAATTCAAATGTTACATTTTGCAATCCCGCCAGCATAAATAAAAGGACAAAAATACAACGAGGCGGGTCAATAACACAACGTTCCCGCACCGGTTGTTGGCTTTTGGTTTAATTTTGTGAAATATTTTGAGCGAATGATACGATTACTAATGAATTGCTTGCCGGCATTTTTTTTCGTGTTCCTTTCTTGCAAGGATAATTCAAGGCCCGAACCGGAAAATAAAACTACCGTTACCAGCCAACATACACCGGTCTTCAATGCTGCAATTGATAAAATGCTGGAAAACTATTTTGACCTTTCGGAATCCTTTGTGAATTGGGATAGTGCCGGCATAGTTATGCATAGCCGGGCGTTGAAAATGACGCTGGACAGTTTCGCATTAGATGGCCTGTTGAAAGACACCGTCGCCTCTGCAGCAGCCCAGGAGCCATTATCCAATGCCCGGGTTGAGATCAGTTCTATTATTGCTGATCCCTCGCTCGCCGAAAAAAGAGCTTCATTTAATTTACTCTCCGACAACATGAAGAATCTGCTATCGGCCGTTAAATATGATCGACGAAAGCTTTACTGGCAGGAATGCCCGATGGCCTTTGATGATACAAAACCTGGATACTGGCTGAGCCCGGTAGATTCAATACGCAATCCTTACCTCGGCACCAAACACCCCAAATATGGCAGTGGAATGCTTGAATGCGGAGGTACAAAAGAAGTATTGGATTTCACGACCGGGGATACAATGCGTAAATGATGAAAGTAACCCGGCGTTTCGCCCTTGTTGTTTTATCTTTTTTATTTTTTACCATTTCATTTGCTCAGGCGAGGTTTACATTAAACGGCTATGTTCGTGATAGTTTATCCGGGGAAACAATTATCGGGGCAAACATTTCCATTCTGGGGGATTCAAAGGCCATTGCCAGCAATCAATTCGGATTTTATTCCATTACACTTGACTCGGGAAAATATATCATCTATGTTTCCCATGTAGCCTATGTAGACACGACCATCGAATTGGACCTGTTCGCAAACCAATCCCTCAATGTTGAACTGATCTCGAAAGCGGCGGCCAGTCAGGAGGTCATTGTATATAGCAAGAGAAGGGATGCGAATGTGAAGAATGCGCAAATGGGAAAAATAGACCTGACCATCGACCAGGTGAAGAACATTCCCGCTTTCCTGGGAGAGATCGACCTGCTGAAAGCGATCCAGTTATTGCCTGGCGTACGGAACGCCGGAGAAGGTAATGCTGGTTTTTATGTGCGGGGGGGCGGCCCTGACCAGAATCTTATTATGCTGGATGACGCGGTTGTATATAATACGGGTCATTTATTTGGATTCTTTTCCATTTTTAATTCGGATGCGATAAAAAATGTCACGCTTATCAAGGGGGGTATGCCCGCACAATATGGCGGCCGGCTATCGTCCGTCGTTGATGTATCTATGAAAGAAGGGAATCTTAATCAATTGCAGATGGACGGTGGTATCGGGGCAATTGCTACGCGGTTTTCTATCCAGGGACCATTGAAAAAAGATAAAGCATCGTTTGTTTTATCTGCGCGGAGAACCTATGCAGATGCTCTGGCCAAACCATTTATTAAGGAGAGCAACGCATTTTATGGTTCTGGCTACTATTTCTATGATATGAATGCAAAAGTGAATTACCGATTTTCCGAAAAGAATAGATTATATCTCAGCGGCTATTTCGGGAGAGATGTATTTACATTCAATAATTCAGAGCGTTCATTTAGCACAAACATTCCCTGGGGAAATTCAACCGCTACACTGCGTTGGAATTATGTTTTCAATCGACGTCTCTTTTCCAATACTACGTTGGTATATAATGATTATAAGTTCCGGTTTACAGCGGCTCAGGATAATTTCCAGATCATCTTGTCATCCGGGATCCGCGATGGGAGCATCAAAACAGATTTTGATTATTATCCCGTTCCTGGTCACAAATTGAAATTTGGGGGATTGTTTACCTACCATAAATTCATTCCTAATGTCTTGAGTGGTCGCCAGGATTCGATCGTTTTCAAACCTAATAATGAAGGCATAAAATACGCGATCGAGTCAGCGCTTTACCTGCAGGATGATTGGGAGATAGGCGAGAGGTTGAAAATTAATTATGGACTGAGGTGGAGTAATTTTAACCAGGTAGGTCCGTATACAGTCTATATCAGGGATGTGAATCAGAATAAGATCGACAGCACATTCTATGGCAGCTGGCAAACCGTCAAATCATACGGCGGCTTTGAACCCAGGATGACAGTACGATTTTCATTAAATGATGAAACCTCAATTAAAGCTTCTCTCACACGCAATCTCCAGTACATTCACCTTGTAACGAATGCGGGCACTACTTTGCCAACGGATCTTTGGGTTCCAAGTACCTATATTGTAAAGCCACAGGACGGATGGCTGTACGCGGCAGGTTTATTTAAGAATTTTAATGATAATAAATGGGAAACTTCCATGGAAGTTTATTATAAAGACATGAAGAACCAGGTGGAATATGCTGAAGGGTATACTCCTTCCCTAAATGACCCGGAAAGTGAATTCGTGTTTGGGAAAGGATGGAGCTATGGCTCGGAATTATTTGTAAATAAATTGAGAGGTCGCCTCACCGGCTGGATCGGTTATACTTTGTCCTGGACCTGGAGAAAATTTGCAGCGCTGAATGAAGGCGAACGATATCCTGTCAAGTACGATCGGCGTCACGACCTTTCTGTCGTGGCGAACTATGAAGCTGGAAAAAAATGGAAACTGGGAGCGGTATTTATATATGGTACTGGAAATGCGATCACACTCCCTGAAAGATTCTATTTTATCAATGGCGTGTTAACACAAGAGTACAGCAAATTGAATCAATACCGGATGAAGGCATATCATCGCCTGGACCTGTCAGCAACCTACACCCCGAAACCTAAAAAGAAAAGAAAGCTGAATAGTTTCTGGGTGTTCAGTATTTACAATGTCTATAGCCGGCTAAATCCATATTTTATTTATTTTGATCAGACAGGGAATGCGGCTAACGGCGATCTGCAAGTGGAGGCCAGACAGGTGTCGCTATTCCCGATACTGCCGGCTCTTACCTGGAATTTTAAATTTTGACTCTTATAAACTTACTTTAATTTTAACATCAAGGCAACCCTCTCAACGATTTCGGTCGTTTTACACAAACCCACCGCAAGCTACCCGCTGAAATATTCGAACCACAAAACTCCGTAACCTGCAGGATCAAGATCCGCTTTCATTTCATCCATTATGAAAAACCGTAAACATTCATCACTAAAAATTTGCGGTTATGAAAAGAAAACTTTTACGTCTATGCCTGGTTGCTTGTGTAATGACCACGCTGATCTTTTGTTCCTCATTAAAAGTCCAGGCGGGACTTTATCCTTTCAGCGCTACATATTCCGGCAGCAATGAAGTACCTCCTAATGCATCTCCGGGTACAGGTACAATTGTGGGTGTATACAATGATGTAACTAACACCATTTTTTACACTATAACCTTCAGCGGTTTGCTGACCAACACAACAGCTGCGCATTTCCACGGCCCGGCGGGTCCCGGTGTTAATGCGGGGGTGCAGATCGCGCATACCGGCTTTCCTACCGGTGTAACTTCCGGGAATTATTCAAAATCTGATGTTCTTACAGTAGCTCAGGAAACCGACCTGTTGGCCGGGTTATGGTATTCCAATATTCATACAACAGGATTACCAGGGGGTGAGATCAGGGCGCAAATAGTATTGGGCCCTGCTTCCACATCGGTATATTCATTCAGTCGTGTGTATAGTGGTTCGCAGGAAGTGCCGCCGAATAGTTCTCCCGGTACCGGTACGATCACGGGCGTGTATAATAGTACAACAAATACCATTTTTTATACTATCAATTTCAGCGGTTTGACAGCTAATACAACAGCCGCGCATTTTCACGGCCCTGCAACACCTGGTGTGAACGCTGGAGTGCAAATAGGACATGCCGGCTTCCCGGTTGGTGTTACTTCCGGCACGTACTCAAAATCGGATTTATTGACCAATACCCAGGAAACGCAATTATTGGGCGGGCTTTGGTATTCCAATATTCATACTACTGCATTGCCTGGTGGGGAGATCAGGGCACAGATATTCTTTGATGCTCCATTTGTTGCACCTACATTAACCTGCCCGAACATAACGGTGTCAAACGATTCGGGTCAGTGTTCAGCATCAGTCGCGCTTAATCCAACAGTTACTGGCGATCCCGCCCCAACGGTTACGTTCCGGGTTGGTGCAACAGTTATCACTTCCCCCCATATATTCCCGGTTGGGACTACCACGGTCAATGTTACTGCAATTAATGGCGGGGGATTTGCCACCTGTAGCTTTACGGTCACAGTAAATGATACCGAAGCCCCAACAATCAGTAATCTCGCAGCAAGCCCCAATGTGTTATGGCCTCCCAATCACAAAATGAAAGATGTGGATGTCAACTATACAACCGCGGATAATTGTCCCGGTCCTATTACTTGTACACTCACAGTTGCCAGCGATGAGCCCGTTAATGGCACGGGGGATGGTGACATGGCGCCTGATTGGGAAGTATTGTCCGATCACCGGGTAAAACTCCGGGCAGAAAGAGCGGGCGGTGGCGACGGCAGGGTGTACACGATCACCGTCACCTGCCGGGATCAGTATAATAATATACGAACCAGGACTACAACTGTTACTGTACCGCATAATGCGCCGATCACGATGCGGGTAACAGAGGATGAATTTACGGGGACCAGTCTAATTGTTAGGCCGCTCTTTAACCCCGGCTCTGATCAATTCAAACTTCGAATCGAACCTGCGAGTTACCAGGATAGGGTTGTTATAAATCTGTATGATGCTTCAGGCAGGTTAGTGGAAACAAGATATAGTCCTCCGGCAGTGCAAACCCTTTTTATTGGGAAAATTTTAAAAGCAGGGATCTATTACGCTGAAGTTATACAGGGAAGCCAAACAGCGAAGTTGAGACTTGTAAAAGCAGAATAAGAGTGGATTATTTAGAAAAAGGCGGTATGATCCTGTACCGCCTTTTTGTTTTTTTGCGATCAGCATTATTAAAAAATTGGAAGATTTGAAAATTGTATAAATTACATGCCCTTTTGGACAATTAAAGCATTTTAAAAACAAAAACCAATGAGAAAAATTCCTTTTTTCCTGAGTTCATTCATACTGGTCCTGCTTGTCGCCTGCACCAGTAAGGAAGATTCCAGCACGACAAAAAGTAGTGAAAACGAAAACATGAATGCGAAAAGCCGTGCTGTATATAAGGCGATCGAAACCGGTGACGTCAGCGGGCTGGACAGCATTATCGATAAGGATTTTGTTGATCATACCGCCATGGGCGATGTAAGAGGTCTTGATTCTATAAAAGCCATGTTGGGTGACATGCACAATCATTTTGACGGGTTGAAATTTGATGTGATCGCACAGGCAACAGACGGTGAATATCATTTCAGCCTGGTGAATTTCAGCGGAACGGTAAAGGATGATTACATGGGTATGAAAGCGGGCACAAAGATGGATATGAAGGGAATCGATCTTGTAAGAATAAAAAATGGGAAGGCGGTTGAACACTGGGATTTCATGGCCAGTTCCGAAATGGCGAAGATGATGCCGCACACGATGCCATCTGGGGATACCGCCCGGACCAAACCGAGTTCGGATAAACAATCCAACCCATATTAAAATCATGCGTGCAGGTGCACAAATATTTATGAGCTACCCGGCCATATTGACCGCTGTCATCATCATCATCGCTTGTAATGCGAAAGAGGAAAAGCATGAAAAAGGAAAAACCGAACAAAAAAAGGCAGATACAGTTCAGGCGGATAATAAAAAACCTGAACCTCCTGCTGAAAAGACATATTCTAATGAACGGTTTCGAAATGTGACAATCGAGAAGATCGCTGATAACAAATACAGGTTGAAAGGACAGGCCCAAATCTTTGAAGCTTCATTCAGCTGGGTGATTGAAGACGGCCATAACGAGATCAAGAGTGGTTACCACATGACAGATGCCGGTGCTCCTGAATGGGGAAATTTTGAATTTACGGTTGAACTGGATAAAAAAAACCCGGGCTTAACCTATCACATCATCTTATTTGAGGTAAGCGCGAAGGATGGGCGACGGGAATTTGAATTACCGATATTACTTTCATGATTTTAAGAACAAATAGAGGCTGTCACGGTTTCACCCGGGACAGCCTCTTTGTTCATCCTTGATTGCTCTTGTCAATTCAGGTCATCCAGAATTATTGTCCTTTATTTATCCAGTTGCGTTATTTCGGATCGTTTTTGATTTTTTGCTCGTCCTTTTCCATTTTTATTTTCATCTCTCCATCGTCAGCTTTCAGTTTCATGTCATCCTGGGTGTGCACGGTGAAAACATCTGTTACTTCCGTACCATTGGCATCTAGCCATACTGACCGGGAGATCCCATTTTCCAATAAGCGCACCTGGTAAACCTCTTGGTTGCTGGCGCCTTTCATCCGGGTAATATCATACAATGCATTTCCATACTTGCTGATCGCAGTGGTGATCACCGCATCCGGCACGTAAGTTTGCATGACAGGTAATGCCACATTGAAATTAACACCGGCAGGATTAAAATACACGTGGTAAATACGGTTATCCTCTGTATAGCTGGCGACCCACCAATCACTTAATGGTTCCCAGGTTACCACAGTCACATCAGGATGAGTAGTTTGGAAAGAAGTACGAATATGCATAGGTACGCTATATCCCGGGTTGCTTGTTGTTGTTCCCAGGCGGTACACGATTATTTCCTGTGCGCTCAACGCAATCGCAGATGCTAAAAGAGAAACACAAAGAATTATCCTTTTCATAGGTAAATTTTTAATTGTTATCAATTGGTTTCCGTGATATAGGATACAAGGATAGTGCCCACATAGTGGAAAAAAACTTCTAATGGGTGGTTGAGAGTTTTATGTTTGAAGAAAGATCTTAATAACAGGGAGAAGATTTTCCACACCTGTGCAAAATGCTGTAATTTTCTCTTTTTAAATTATTGAAACATGAAAAGAACTGGGTTACTAATACTTGTATTTACTATTGTTCATTTGGCGTTTGGCCAGGAAAAGATCGACCTGGAAATGATGAAGAAGATCCGTGAGGAAGGAATGCAGCGATCTCGGGTAATGAATATTGCTTTCCATCTTACTGATGTCACCGGCCCACGACTAACAGCTTCGCCGGGATATATGAAAGCTGCCAATTGGGCCAGGGAAGAATTAACCCGCATGGGGCTTTCAAATGCAAACCTCGAAGCCTGGGGAGAATTCGGGAAAGGCTGGGACCAACGATATTCTTATGTGGCTATGATTTCTCCTTATTACACACCATTGATCGCTGTTCCTCGCGCCTGGACTGGCAGCACGCCTGGAAAGGGACCGGTTCGGGAAGAAGTGGTGATTATCAAGGCAAAGGATACAGTAGAATTGATGCAGTATGCAGGAAAGATAAAAGGCAAGATCGTGATGACACCGGTGAATGACCAGTTGAAACCTTCATTTGAGCCGGATGCGGTTAGACATGCAGACAGCAGTCTTGCGCGACTTGAAGCATCCCCAGGCTCAATTCCCCAGCAAAACAGGGGTAATCGCTTCGAAGGCGATTCAGCACAACGTCTTGCCATGCTGAACCGGCAGGCATTGCAAAGAAAGATGAATGAGTTTTATGCAAACGAGAAACCGGCCCTGGTCTTAAGCATGAATCCCCGGGGAACTGATGGAACAATATTCGTTGGGAGCGGCGGAAGCTACAATAAGGATGCACCGCTCCTGCCAGCCATGGTCATGCTTTCCAGCGATGATTATTTAAGGATACAACGTTTATTAGAAGCCGGTGTGAAAGTGGAATTAGAGGCTGATATAAAAACAAATTTCTACACCGATGATCTGAAAGGCTATAATGTGATTGCTGAGATACCCGGTACTGATCCCCTTTTGAAAGATGAAATAGTCATGCTTGGAGGGCACCTCGATTCCTGGCACGGAGCAACCGGCGCTACTGATAATGCTTCAGGTTGCGCAGTGATGATGGAAGCAATGAGAATTTTAAAATCATTGAATGTGCAACCACGTCGCACGATCCGTATTGCGCTATGGAGCGGGGAAGAACAGGGATTGCATGGAAGCCGCAACTATGTAAAAAATCATTTTGCGGATCCTGTGAAAATGGAATTGAAACCGGACCATGCGAAAGTTTCGGCTTACTATAACCTGGATAATGGCACGGGGCGTATTCGCGGAATATATGCGCAGGGTAACAAATTGGCGGCTCCTATTTTCAAAGAATGGCTGGAACCCTTTGCTGACCTGGGTGCGAAAACTGTAACATTAAATAATACTGGCAGTACGGACCATGTGGCATTTGATGCGGTTGGTATCCCCGGTTTTCAATTCATCCAGGACTGGATCGAATATAATACACGCACACACCATACGAACATGGATACATATGATCACCTGGTTCCTGACGATCTTAAACAAGCGTCTGTGATTGTTGCCGCATTTGTTTATAATACAGCACAGCGTGACGAGAAATTGCCGAGAAAGGAATTGCCGAAGGCGCAGCCGACGAGAGGGTTTTAGTCGTTAGTCGTTAGTCCTTAGTGGTAACTATATACGTGTTAGACCACGGAAATGTGAAGAAACGCATAAGATATTAACTTTCAGGGATAATTCTGGCTATGAAGTGGGGTTTTGTAAAACTCGACAATTTCTTTCATACTATTAAACAACTGCATTCGTTTTTGATAATCATATTCCTTGCCTCGATTGCTCTTCTCATTAACTATTAATGCGCATTTATACCACGTCCCAAATCTGTATAATAGATTTTGATCGTCTTTGTACGAACATAAAACCGTAACGTCAAGCATTTTGTATTTTTGGTTTACAACCATTTGTTATGGACAACAGGATTCTTGCTGCTGGACTTCTGCCCTTAATAGTGTCAGTGCTATTTTATCTCTTCCCTCCTAAAAGAATTAATTCAATTTACGGTTTTCGGACAGATGCTTCAATGCAAAATCAAGATAGTTGGAATTTTGCTCAAAAAGCAGCATCTAAATACTTACTATTGTTTACATCTATTGTAATGGTCATTGATCTGGCACTTTACTTTTTTCGTATTAAAGGAGCACTAAAAGTCTCGGTAGCACTGGCAATTATATCGCTTGTTTTGGGCGCTATAATTGCACAAGTGAAGTTGAGCAAATTCAATAAATCCAACGGATATTAATGGCGTCAGGTCTAACAGGTATATAGTTACCTCTTCAGTCGATAGTGGGTCTATAGTCGGATAGTTGTTAGTCTTTTCTTATTTACTATTGACTATTTATACTCTCAAAACCAATTTAAACATACGACAAAGAAATGGCTCGCAGCTCGAAGCTCGCGGCTCATACTAAAAGAACTTGTTTACTAAGGATTATTTATTTTCTTCAAAGGGTTTTCGTAAACAAATCTCACCATCGCATTCTTTTGCTCGTCGGAGGTTAAGTAGAGTTGATAACGTTTTTCACCGGCATTGATGATCATCAGCGCAGTATTGGGAGGAATTGAACCCAGATTTTCTCCCACCATGATCACTTCCTGCTCGGTACGCTTGAGATCGATCTTTACATCCAGGGAGATTGGTTTTGTAGAAAGCCGGCGATTAGATACCTGGGGCATATTGTTCACATAGACTGAAACGGTATCGCCATCGATCTGGCCGTTGTCATAAAAATCGATCTTGATAATACCTGTATCAACTTTTATTTCTCTTACCAGCTCAGCCTTGCGATTCACCAGGCTGGGAGGAAGTTTGAAATCAGGCTTAAATGTGGATCTGTCAAAACGGACCAGTACTATCGTACCCGGGTCGCAAACGGTTGAATCATCAGCGGCTTTTCCTGTGGTGGTTTTCCATTCCCCGCGTAATTGCTCCTCGGTGACCACATTACCTCCTCCAATATGGTAGCTCAGGAAATAATTTTTCATGCAGTTTACACAACCATGTTGAATTTTTGAGGTAAGCACCCCCGTCTCTTTAATTAAAATAAGATTACTATCCTTTTTAAAAACACCTTCAAAGCTTTTCTTGAGATAATTAAAAGAATCAGAAAAGTGATAAGCAGTGCCAATTATCCTGGTACCTGCAGCTTGTAATTGAAATTCGATATTGTATACCGGGAAACAACCTCCTGAAGCCATGACCAGTTTGCCTTTCCATATGCCGTTAATATCCTGTGACCAACCAGCCATGGACAAAAACAGTATAGGTATGAGAAAAAGGCGTTTCAACAGGAGGCAAAATATATTAAAACTGCTTGTAAGAAGGAAAAATTACAGTAACGGTTGCCGGTTATGAAAAAAGAACGTTTTTGATTTCTAATTTGTGATTTACGTATTATTTGGTTCTTGGTTCTTACAGTTATGGTTGGGGCTTTTTGGGTTCATACCGAAACTTCACCATTGCATTCTTCTGTGCAGTAGATGTAATACGAGCTTCGAAACGTTTATCCCCG
>Ga0196964_10000866_pt1 | contig 16520 bp, 1 predicted proteins | sample S1_10metaG_FD_148615 | JGI IMG/M metagenome (GOLD analysis project Ga0196964, IMG submission 148615) | Soil microbial communities from Anza Borrego desert, Southern California, United States - S1_10 | ecosystem: Environmental > Terrestrial > Soil > Desert | place: USA: California | collected...
CTGGTCATTGTAAGCGAAGGAGTGCAGCAGGATCCGATGCGGTTGTGTGAGCTCATCGCGCGCGAACGGATCTCGCATCTGCTGTGTCTGCCGAGCTTCTACGCGTCGCTGCTGGATGTTCGTCGTGGGGCCGTCCCGGCCCCATCCGCAGTTGGGGAGGCGCGCGGCGTAGAAACCAGCGGCGAAAGACGTTCTTCTACTATCGCGGCAGACAACCTAACGGCGGATGGGGGCGAGACGCCCCCACGACGAGAGGCGGGCGACACGCCCGCACTGCGATCGCTCAACACCGTCATCGTGGCGGGCGAGGCGTGCGGTGCGGAGCTTGTCGCGCGGCATCACCAACTATTGCCCGAGACGGAACTCTACAACGAGTACGGTCCGACCGAAGCCACCGTGTGGAGCAGCGTGTACCACTGCAAACGCGGCGAGAAGCTCGACGTCGTTCCCATCGGAAAGCCGATTGCCACGACCGAGATGGTGCTGCTCGCCGATGCCCCGATCGGTTCGGAGAAGATCATCTGCGCGACGGGCGAGACCGGCGAGATCTACATCGGCGGCGAAGGACTCGCGCGAGGATATTTGAACCGGCGCGAACTCACCGCCGAGCGCTTCGTGGCGCATCCGTTCAAGAAGGGCGCGCGCCTGTATCGCACCGGCGATCTCGCGCGCTGGCTGCCGAGCGGCGATCTGGAGTTCATCGGCCGCGTCGATCAACAGGTCAAGATCCGCGGCTATCGGATTGAGCTCGGTGAGATCGAAGCGGCTCTGATGGCGCACGAATCTGTGCGCGAAGCAGCGGTCATCGCGCGGCCGTTCAACCGTCGTGGGGCCGTCTCGGCCCCATCCGCAGTTGGAGAGACGCACGGCGTAGAAATCAACGCCGAAAGACGTTCTTCTGCTGATGTGGCGCACCACCCAACGGCGGATGGGGGCGGGACGCCCCCACGACGAACAGACGAGCTGCGCCTGATCGCGTACATCGTTCCACATTCGGGAAAAAAGCCGACGGTGAGCGCGCTGCGCGAACTCCTTTCCGCGCGGCTGCCCGAGTACATGCTCCCGTCGGCTTTTATGCTGCTCGATGATTTCCCGCGCACACCCAACGGGAAAGTCGACAAGAAGGCGCTGCCGGAGCCTTCGCGCAAGCGTCCGGAACTTGCCACGCCGTACGCCGCGCCGCGAAACGCGGTGGAAGAGTACATCTGTAATCTCTGGTGTGAGCTGCTGGAGCTCGACCAGGTCGGCATTCACGACACGTTCTTCGAACTGGGTGGGACGTCGCTGAAGGGCGCGAGCTTCATCGCGCGCGTGCAGCAGGATATCGGCGAGTTCATTTACATCGTCAAGCTCTTTGAGTCGCCGACGGTGGCCGGCTTTGCGGAGTTCCTCGCGCGCGATTATCCCGCGGCGGTGGCGATGAAGTTCGGGCAGACCCTGCTCGCGGTCCCCGCGGCGCCGGTGAAACATCGCCGCATCGATCGCGCGATGATTGAGCAGATGCGGCGGAGCATTCCGACGCTGCCAGAAGAACGTCGTGGGGCCGTGTCGGCCCCATCCGCAGTTGGAGAGGCGCGCGGCGCGGAAACCGAGAATCGTGAGACGTACTCGTTAAATGGAGCACACAGCCCAACGGCGGATGGGGGCGGGACGCCCCCACGACGGAATCGGCGCGCGATTTTCATTCTTTCGCCGCCGCGTTCCGGCACGACGCTGCTGCGGGTGATGCTCGCCGGGCATCCGGAGCTCTTCTCCGCGACCGAGCTGCAGTTGCTCGGCTTCAACACGCTTTTGGAACGGCGGCGCGCGTTCAGTGGCAAGTACAGCCTGTGGCTGGAAGGCACGCTGCGCGCGCTGATGGAGATCGAACGCATCGATGCCGACGGCGCGAAGGCGCGGATGGCCGAATACGAGGCGCAGAACCTGACGACGCGCGAGTTCTACGCGCTGCTGCAGCAGTGGATCGCGCCACGCACGCTGGTCGACAAGTCGCCATCGTACGTGTTCGACCTCGAGACACTGAAAAAGGCCGAGCGCGATTTCGACGGCGCGCTCTACATCCATCTCGTCCGCCACCCCTACGCGATGGTGCGCAGCTTCGAGAAGCTGCACATGGACCAGGCGCTGTACCTTTACGAACACGGTTTCACCGCGCGCGAACTGGGCGAACTGCTCTGGATCATCTCGCACGAGAACACGATCGAGTTCCTGAAGAGTGTGCCGCGTGAGAGGCAGTTCCGCATGCGCTTCGAAGATCTCACGGCGTCGCCGCGCGAGACACTGATGAGCATGTGCGCGTCGCTGTCGCTCGAGTTTCACGAAGAGATGGCGCAGCCGTACAAGGACGTCGATCGCAAGATGACCGACGGCCTGTACGCGCAATCCACGCCAATGGGCGACGAGAAATTCCTGAAGCACGGCGAGATCAAGCAGTCGGTGGCGGAGCAATGGAAGGAAGTGCTGAAGGACGATTTCCTCAGCGAGATCACGTGGGAGCTGGCGCTGAGTCTCGGCTACGAGCGGCCATGCGCTGTGCAGCAGACGCCCGCAACGATGGCGCGGCTGGCTCAGCAGCGCCGCCTGCGGGCGAAGAACAGGGTCTAGCAATGCAGTATCGAACTAACGACTTCACCACAGAGACACAGAGAGCACAGAGGCCACAGAGAAGGATCAAGGGATGATGGGTGCCAATTATTTTCATCTCTGTGATCTCTGTGCCCTCTGTGTCTCTGTGGTGAAGTAGTTAGTTGCGCTTCGAACGAGGATTGACGATGGACGAATTCGGCAGCGAGGCGCGTGAAGAGATCGCCATCGTCGGCATGGCCTGCCGGCTGCCGGGCGCTCGCAACGTGGATGAATTCTGGCGCAACCTCCGTGGCGGTGTCGAGTCGATCCGGCGGCTTTCGCGTGAGGAGTTGCTCGCTGCGGGGGTGGACGAGGCCGAGCTTTCCCGGTCGAACTTTGTTCCGTTTGCCGCGACGCTCGATGACGCCGAGCTCTTCGATGCTTCATTCTTCGGTTACATGCCGCGCGAGGCGGAGATCATCGATCCGCAGCAGCGCGTGTTTCTCGAATGCTGCTGGTCGGCGCTCGAAAATGGCGGCTACGATCCTCAAGGCTACAGCGGCAACATCGGCGTCTTCGGCGGCGTCGCGCGCAACACCTATCTGGTCCACAACGTTCTCGCGCATCCCGAGCACGCGAACACGACGGGGCTTTCGCCGCTGTGGCTGGGTAACGACAAGGACTTCGTTGCGACGCGTGTCTCGCACAAGCTGAATCTGAAAGGGCCCGCGTTCACTGTTCAGACCGCGTGTTCGACGTCGGGCGTGGCGATTCATCTGGCGTGTCAAAGCCTGCTCGCAGGCGAGTCGGACATGGCGCTCGCGGGCGGCGCGCGCATCCAGGTGCCGCTCAACGCCGGGTATCTGCACACCGACGGCGGAATTCTGTCGCGCGACGGGCACTGCCGCGCGTTCGATAAGGATGCGAGCGGCACCATCGTCGGCAGCGGCGCGGGCGTGGTGCTGCTGAAGCGCCTGAGTGACGCGTTGCGTGACGGCGATCACATCTACGCGGTGATCAAAGCCGCGGCGATCAATAACGACGGTTCGGCGAAGGCCGGCTTCACGGCGCCGAGCGTCAGCGGACAGGCTGGGGTCGTCGCGGAAGCGCACGCGCTGGCCGAGATCGATCCTGAGACGATCGGCTACATCGAGACGCATGGCACGGCGACAGCGATCGGCGATCCGATCGAGATCGCGGCACTGACGCAGGCGTTTCGTAAACGCACGCAGAAGAAAAGCTTCTGCGCGATCGGCTCGGTGAAAAGCAACATCGGGCACCTGGATGCTGGCGCGGGCGCTGCCGGCGTGATCAAGGCGGCGCTGAGCCTGAAGCACCGCACGCTCGTGCCGAGCCTGCATTACGAGCGTCCGAATCCGCAGATCGATTTCGCAAGCAGCCCATTCTACGTGAACAAGGAGTGCCGCGAGTGGAGCGAGCGTCATGGGGGCGTCCCGCCCCCATCCGCCGTTGGGAATGACGGTGCGCAAGAAGAACGTAGGGTGGGCGTCTCGTCCGCCTCCGCAGTTGGCAACGCGGGCAGCGTAAAAAGTGAAGGCCCGAGCGGTTCTTCACTAAGGACAGGATCAAGCCCAACGGCGGATGGGACCGAGACGGTCCCACGACAGTTTGTTCGCCGCGCGGCAGTGTCGTCGTTTGGTCTGGGCGGCACGAACGCGCACATTATTCTCGAAGAAGCGCCCGAGCAGCCGCCGTCGGAGAGTTCGCGCGCGTATCACACGCTGCTGCTGTCTGCGCGTACGCCGTCGGCGCTCGATGCTGCCGCGAAGAATCTCGCCGCGTACCTGAAAGAGCATGCGTCGCTGCCGTTGGCAGATGTCGCCTACACGCTGCAGGCTGGCCGGCGGGCGATGGAACATCGCCGCGCCGTCATCTGCAACAGCGTCGAGCACGCGTCGAAGCTGCTCGAGCAGCCTGACACGCGCGTGTCTTTCAACGCGAACGTTCCGTCTACGCCGCGCAGTGTCGCCTTCATGTTCCCCGGCGGCGGTGCGCAGTACCCGGGAATGGGCGCTGGGCTGTACGAAGCCGAGCCTGCGTATCGCGAGGCGCTCGACGAGTGCCTCTCCACTCTGAAGGCCGAGCAGCAACTGGACCTGCGCGGCTACTTCGACGGCAGCGCCGATCCGGTGAAAGCGGCGCTCGATCTCGAGCGGCCGTCGCTCGGCCTGCCCGCGCTGTTCATCAGCGAGTACGCGATCGCGCGCATGTGGATGGCGTGGGGCGTGCGGCCGGCGGCGATGATCGGCCACAGCATGGGCGAGTACACCGCCGCGTGCCTCGCCGGCGTGATCTCTTTGAGTGACGCGCTGGCGCTCGTGTCTCTGCGCGGACGGCTGTTCGAGAAAGTGCCCGCGGGCGCGATGCTCAGCGTCCCGCTCTCGGAAAAGGATGCCGCGAAGTATGCGATTGGCGGCTTGTCGATCGCCGCGGTGAACGCTCCCGAGCAATGCGTGCTCGCAGGGCCGCTGGAAACGATTGCGGCGGCGGAAGCCACGCTGAAGGCCGACGGCGTCGATTACGTTCGCGTGCGCATCGCCGTCGCGGCGCACTCGGCGACGCTCGATCCGATTCTGCCGGAGTTTGCCGAATTCCTGAAGAAGGTGCGGCTGCGCGAGCCGTCGATCCCGTATGTGTCGAATGTGACGGGCGACTGGATCACGCCGGAGCAGGCGTGCGATCCGCAGTATTTCGTGCGGCATCTGCGTTCGACAGTGCGATTCGCGCAGGGACTAAAGACGCTGACGTCGCGAACAGAGCTGCTCCCGCTCGAATGCGGTCCGGGAAGGATGCTCAGCTCACTCGCGGGCCAGTCACTAGAGAAGAGCATCGCTCTCACTTCCCTGCGGCATCCGAAAGACACCGTTCACGACGGACAGCACCTCGCCGCGACGATCGGGAGGCTCTGGGTCCACGGCGTCAACGTGGATTGGAGCGCGTACCATCGCCATGAGCGGCGTTTGCGCGTTCCGCTGCCGGGATATCCGTTCGAACGCAAACGCTGCTGGATCGATCCGCCGAAGCGCCGTGCGGCCTCATCCGCAGTCGGAGAGGCGCGCGGCACAGAACGTAGGGTGAGCGTCCCGCCCACCTCCGAAGTTGGGATGGCTCGCGGCGCACAAGCTGGTGACCGCGAGTTGTTCTCTTCTTCTTATACAGAGCACAACCCAACGGCGGAGGCGGGCGAGACGCCCACCCTACGAACACAAACGAAGGAACCAGCCATGAAGCAAGAATCGACTCCGGCCCGAACGGCGCAGATCGAGACGCGCATCAAAGAAGTCTTGAGCGAGCTCTCCGGAATTCCCGCCGCCGATCTGCAGAACGAGGCCACGTTCTTCGAACTCGGATTCGATTCGCTCTTCCTGACGCGCGCGACGCAGACGTTCGAGCGCGAGTTCGGCGTGAAGATCACGTTCCGGCAGTTGCTGGAGCAACTGCCGAGCGTCAGCACGCTGGCGAAGCATCTGGATGAGACGCTGCCGCCGGAAGCCTTCAGAGAAGCAGACGTTTCTGAAAATGGCAGCGCGCAAACCCCTCACCCCGCGTTCGCGGCTGCGCCGCTCACGTCGGCCCTCTCCCCGGAGGGGCGAGGGGATGCGTTCAGCGCGAACGGCGCTCCGCGAGAATCAACAACGGCGAACATGGCAGCTCAGCAATTCGAAAGTGCCGTTGGCGCGGCCGCGGGGGTTTTCAGTGAATCGGCGGCCGACAACGGTTGGCGCGATGCGCGCAACTCCTCGTCGCTCGAGCAGATCGTTCAACAGCAGCTTCAACTGATGTCACAGCAACTGCAACTGCTGCGTGGTGGGGCAGCGGTTGCAGATGGAGGGGTGGAGAACGGGAGCGGCGGCGCGCGAGTCCCCATGTCCGCCAATGGTGGCTTGTCCACCAGTGTCCGCGTTGGCAAGGCCTCGAACCATCGCGCGGCCGCCGCACCGGGCTCTCCGTCGAATGGGAACGGCAGTGGAACCGTGGCGTCCGTCCTGCACCGCGCCCCTCACCCCGCGCTCGCGGCTGCGCCGCTCACGTCGGCCCTCTCCCCAGAGGGGCGAGGGAATGGCGCGCACGGGCCGTACATGCCCCTTAATAAAGGGTCTGATGCGGAGCTCACGCGGACGCAGAAGAGCTACCTTGACGAGCTGATCGCGCGTTACACGCGGCGCACCGCAACATCGAAGCGGCTCGCGCAGGAGAACCGGCAGCGCCTGGCCGATCCGCGCGCGATCTCCGGCTTCCGCGCTCTATGGAAAGAGATGGTGTACCCGATCGTCGCGAGCAAGACCGCGGGTTCGAAGATGTGGGACGTGGACGGCAATGAGTACATCGATCTGATTATGGGCTACGGGATCAGCCTGTTCGGCAATTCGCCGCCGTTCATCGTCAGCGCGATCGAAGAGCAGATCAAAGCGGGCTTCGCGATCGGGCCGAGTTGGGAATTGGCCGGCCGCGTCGCAGAGCTTTTCTGCGAACTCACCGGGGCTGAACGCATCACCTTCTGCAACACGGGCTCGGAAGCGGTGATGGCGGCGCTGCGTGTCGCGCGAACGGTGAGCGGGCGTCCGAAGATCGCATTCTTCGCTGACTCGTACCACGGCGTCTTCGATGAAGTGCTGGTTCGCTCAGCGGGTCCGAAGGGACGGCCAGTGCCAGTTGCGCCCGGCATCCCTGCGCACGCGGGGCAGGATGTGATCATTCTGCCGTACGGCAATCCGGCGGCGCTTGAGACGATTCGCGCGCACGCGGACGACATCGCCGCTGTCGTGGTCGAGCCCGTGCAGAGCAAGCATCCCGATCTTCAGCCGCGCGAGTTCCTGCAGCAGCTCCGCGCGCTGACGCATGAGAAAGGCATCGCGCTGATCTTCGACGAGATGATCACCGGCTTCCGCATTCATCCGGGCGGCGCGCAGGCGCACTTCGGCGTGAAGGCAGATCTCGCCGCGTACGGAAAGGTCGCCGGAGGAGGCATGCCCATCGGAGTCCTCGCGGGGCGCTCGTGTTACATGGACGCGCTCGATGGCGGCGCGTGGCGGTACGGAGACGCGTCGGCGCCGGAGGCGACGATCACGTATTTTGCGGGAACGTTCGTGCGCCATCCGTTTGCGCTGGCGGCCGCGCACGCAGCGCTGACGCATCTGAAGCGTAATGGACCGGCGCTGCAGGAGAACCTGAACACGCGCGCAGCGCGGCTGGTGAATGAACTGAACTCGCACTTCGATTCGCGCGAAAACGGCCTGCAGGCGCTGCATTTCGGCTCGGTCTTCAAGCTGGTCGTGCCGCTGGAGTTGCCGCTCGCGAATTTGATCTTCTTCGCGCTGCGTGAAAAGGGCATCGACACGTGGGAGCGGCGCAACTGCTTCCTCTCGACCGCGCACAGCGACGAAGACATCGAGAAGATCATCGAGGCGTACAAGTCGGCCGCCGATGAGCTGCAGGACGCTGGGTTCTTGCGCTCGCCCGGCGGCAGCAGCGGCGGGTTGGAACTTGTCGGTTTTGATAGCGCGAGCGGGAACGAAAAAAAAAAGAGTGACGCGTTAAGTCGTCGTGGGGGCGTCTCGCCCCCACGACGGCATGCGGGCGAGACGCCCGCACTACGAAAGGCGCCGCTGACGCAAGGGCAGCGCGAGATCTGGCTCGCCTGCCAGATGAGTCCCGAAGCCAGTTGCGCCTATAATGAGTCGACGACGCTGCGCATTCGCGGCGCCCTGGAGATCCAGCGCCTCGCGTCTGCGCTGCATGAAATCGGACGGCGTCACGAGGCGCTGCGGACCACGTTTGCTTCGGACGGGCAGGAACAGGTCATCGCAGCGGAGCCGTCGTTCTCGCTGAGCGTGCGCGACGTTTCGCACGCGGGCGAGAGTGTCCGGAGCGTAGAGATCAACGAACTCCTCGGCGCGGAGCCGCGCACGCCGTTTGACCTCGAGCGTGGTCCGCTGTGGCGCGGCACGCTCTTCCGTTTGGCGCCCACCGAGCATCTCCTGGTGCTCTCGTTTCATCACCTGATCGTGGATGGCTGGTCGATCGGAACGCTGCTGTACGAACTCGGCGAGCTGTACCGAGGCGGCACGAGCGCGAAGTTGAAAGCGCCGCTCTCGATCCGGGAGTTCGAAGCATCGCGCCATATCGATCCAGCGCATGAGAATTGGTGGATCGAGAAACTGACGCCGCCGCCATCTCCGCTGGAACTGCCCCTCGATGCGCCTCGTCCGGCCTTCAAGACCTTTGCCGCCGCGGTCGAACGCTTCACGTTGAGCGGCGACATCTGCGCGCGTCTGAAAACGTTCAGCGGCAAGCGACGTGCAACACTTTTCACCGCGCTGTTGACGACGTACCAGGTTCTGCTGCATCGGCTGACGGGGCAGGACGATATCGTTGTCGGCATTCCAGCCGCCGGGCAGGCGAAAGTTCCTGAGCACAGCCTCATTGGCCATTGCGTAAACATGCTGCCGATCCGCAGCCGGCTGGATGACAAGGCCAGCTTCGATGAGGTTCTCGAACGGACGCGCACGTTCATGCTCGATGCTTTCGAGCGGCAGGAGGTGACGTTCAGCGGACTGCTTCCGCGTCTGAAACTGCAGCGCGACTTCAGCCGTACGCCGCTCATCGAGGCCGCGTTCAACTTTGAACGCGCCGAACGGCTGGAACTTCCGGGACTCGATGTCGATGTCCATCCGCTGCCGAAACAGTACTTCAACTTTGATCTCTTCCTGAATGTGCGGCAGCAGGCCGATCAGCTCGAACTTGTCTGCTGCTACAACCGCGATCTGCTGCATGCCGAGACCATCCGCCGCTGGCTGGCGCACTTTCAGACGCTGCTGAACGCGGTGCTGGAGAACTCAGCGCGCGAAGCCGCGCGCCTGCCGCTGATGGCGCGTGAATGGCGCGTCGCCATGGACGCGATCAACGCCACGCAGGTACCGCTGCCGGAAGGGACTGTGCTCGACCTTTTCGAGGCGCGCGTGCGCGAATGTCCCGAGGCCAGCGTCACCGATGGTGTTCGGCGTCTCACGTACGGCGAATTGAACGCGCTGAGCAATCACCTCGCCGCGCGTTTGCGCGAGTCTGGCGTCCGCGCGGGAACGGCGGTCGCTTCGTGCTTCGGCCGTTCCATCGAGCAGGTCGCCGCGTGCGTCGCCATCGCGAAAGCCGGCGGAGTGTACATCCCGCTCGATCCCGATTATCCGCCCGCGCGGCTGCAGTTCATGCTCGAAGATGCCAAACCCTTGCTCGTGCTGAGCAATGCGGAGCTGAAAGATAAACTGAAAGGCGCATGCCCTGTTTGCGAACTGGATCTGCGCGCGCTGCAGTCCCAACCCGCGCCGATCAGCTCGATCCGTCCGGGACCAGAGGATCCCGCCTATATCATCTATACGTCGGGATCGACCGGAAAGCCCAAGGGCGTGCGGATCAGGCATCGTTCGTTGCTGAATCTGATCCGCTGGCACCTGCGCCGCTTCTCGCCGACAGCACAGGATCGCGCGAGTCTGCTCGCAGGACCGGCGTTCGACGCGTCGATGTGGGAGATTTGGTCGAATCTCTGCGGCGGCGTGAGCATCGTGATCCCGGGCGATGCGGAACGGCACTGCCCCGAGGCGCTGGCCCACTGGTTGTCGCAGCAGAAGGTCGCGATGTCGTTTCTGCCGACGCCGCTGGCCGAAGGACTCATGGCGCTGCCACAGGCGCGTGAGCTGAAGACGCTGCGTTTCTTCTTCGTCGGCGGCGACAACCTGCGCTCACGGCCGCAGCGTGGCAGCCCCTTCCGAGTGTTCAATCTCTATGGTCCGACGGAATGCACCGTCATCAGCACGGCCTCGGAGATCAGCGCCGAACCGCGCCACTCGCCGCCGGATATCGGGCATCCGATCGACAACACAATCGTGTATGTGCTCGACCGCAACCTGCAACCCGTCCCGATGGGGGTGGTCGGAGAGCTCTACATCGGAGGCGCCGGGCTGGCGGAAGGGTACGTCAATCGTCCGGAGCTCAACCGCGAACGTTTCGTTGACAATCCGTTCACGTCCGAGCGATCGGCGAAGCTGTATCGCACGGGAGATCGCGTGAGGATGCTTCCGGGGGGCAAACTAATCTGCGTCGGGCGCGTTGATGAACAGGTCAAGCTGCGAGGATACCGCGTCGAATGCGGCGAGATCGAAGCTGCGCTGCGCGAACACGAGGCGGTGCGCGAAGCCCTGGTTGTTCCGCGCAACGCGTCAGCTCAAAGCCCTTCTCCCACAAGGGGAGCCCTCACCCCCAACCCCTCTCCCACAAGGGGAGAGGGGGGTGGTGGAGCGACGATGCTCTGCGCGTACTACACCACCGGAGACGGCGTGACGCCGTCGGATCGCGAGCTGCGTGAGCACCTAAAGAAGCGGCTGCCTGAGTACATGATTCCTGCGGTGTTCATGCGGCTTCAGAGTTTTCCGCTGACACCCAATGGCAAAGTGGACAAGGCCGCGCTGCCTGCGCCGGATGACGCGCCGGTGCTCGTGTCGACGCCGATGACGGAACTCGAGTCACGCGTCGCGGCGGTGTGGTGCGAAGTGTTGAAGCGCGAGCGGATCGGACAGCACGATCATTTCTTCGCGCTTGGCGGACATTCTCTGCTTGCTGCGCAGATTGCATCGCGGCTGTCGCGGCAGTTCAATGTCACGCTGACGCTGCGCAGCGTCTTCGAAGCGCCGACGGTGGCGGAACTCGCGAATCTCATTGATGCTTCACGCGCAATGTCGCCGGTGGAAGGTCACGCGATCGAACGGATTCCGCGCGGCGGAGACCTGCCGCTCTCGTTTGCGCAGCAGCGGCTGTGGTTCATGGATCAGCTCGACCCACAAAGCGCGACCTTCATCGTGCCGTGCGCGCTGCGGCTCAGCGGCGAGTTGAACGCGGGAGCGCTGGAACGCGCAGTCAACGAGATCATTCGGCGGCATGAGATTCTACGCGCGCGGTTTATCTCTCAGGACGGGCAGCCGGCGCTGCGCATCGCGCCGCCGGAGGTCCTCCGTCTCGTCTCTGAGCGGGTTGCGAGCGAAAAAGAGGCGCGCGCGATAGCCACAGATGAAGCGCGGCGCCCGTTTGATCTCGCCAACGGGCCACTTTTCCGCATCCGGCTGCTGTCGCTCGCGCCGCTCGAGAACATTCTTCTCTTCAACGTTCATCACATTGTCTTTGACGGCTGGTCGCTGGGCGTCTTCGTGCGCGAGCTTGCAACGCTATACGCGGCGTATGCTGAAGGCGGCGGGCTGCTGCCGGAATTGCCGATTCAGTACGTGGATGTCGCCGCATGGCAGCGGCGTGTGTTAAGCGGCGCATTTCTCGAGCGGCAGCTCAATTACTGGCGGCTGCGGCTGAAGCCGGCGCCGGCGCCACTGAATCTCGGGCAAGCCAGCGGGGTGCGCCCGGAGTCCTTCCGCGGCGCGCGCCACGAGATCCGCATTGAGGCGGAGATTGTGGAGCGCCTGCGCGCGATCGGGCGGCAGGAAAATGCGTCGCTCTACATGGTCGTGCTCGCCGCGTACAAGCTGCTGCTCGAACGGTTCAGCGGCCAGGAAGATATTGCGGTCGGTACGCCGGTGGCCGGCCGCAACCGGCCGGAGATGGAAGGCCTGATCGGCTTCTTCATCAACACGGTCGTGCTGCGTACGGATCTCGCCGGAATCGGGCGCTTCCACGAACTCTTACGGCGGGTGCGCGCGACAGTGCTGGGCGCGCTCGCAAATCAGGACGTTCCCTTCGAGCGCGTTGTCCAGGAATTGCAGCCTGAGCGTAAGCTCGCGCGAGCGCCGTTCTTCAACGTGTTCTTCAACATGCTTACTGAGACAGATGGCGAAGTTCAGCCGCAACTGAGCGCGGGATTGAAGATCGAGCCTGTGGTCTTGTGCGAGCACACCGAATCGAAGTTCGACCTCAGTCTGAAAGCAGTGGAGCTGGACGCCGGACGCGGGGGCCTGGAGCTGACTGCCATTTATAACGCGGCGCTGCTGGATGAGTCATTCATCGCCAGTGCAATGTCCCAGCTTCGCACGCTGCTCCACACCATCGCGCAGTCACCCGACCGGCCTTTGGCCGCTCTGAGCAACGCTGCAAGCGACGAATTGAGCGCGTTCAACCAGGCATTCGTCGAGTAGCCCACGACACGGGCAGCCAACAGCAAGGCTGCCTGTCGCACACATGCTTCGCCATCCGCGCTGTGTCACCCTTCCACAGGTGGAAGCGTCACGTTTTGCGATTCTGAAAGAGTCCATCGCGAAAAATCATCCCGTGCATTCCTGCCCGTGTAGGGCACATGGTTTGTAAGCACTCCGGCGCCGAATCGTAAGAAGTAGCACGCGTGTGTCTGCCGCGTGAAGGAGGCCGGAGTGGATCATCTCGAAACTTATCCGCTGTCGCACATGCAGGAAGGCATGCTGTTCGAAAGCATGCTGGCACCGGGTTCGGGCGTCCACATCGAGCAAATGATAGCCACTTTGCCTGAAGAGATCGATGTGCCGGCATTCAAAATCGCATGGAAACGGCTGGCCGAACGGCACTCGATTTTGCGCACGTCCTTTCACCAGCGTGCGGGCGAAAAGTGGCATCAGCAGGCCACGAGCGCCTGCGTCGTGCCAGTGATCGAGACGCACGAGGATCTCGATGCGTATCTGCAGCAGGACCGTCGCCGCGGCTTCGATGTCTCTTCCGCGCCGCTGATGCGGGTGGCTGTCTTTCCGTATGCCGGCGGCGCGCAGAAGTTCGTCTGGACGTTTCATCACATTCTGCTGGACGGCGGATCATTCGCGACCGTCATCCGCGAACTCTTCGCGCTTTATGCCGAAACACGCGGTCAGGGCGTAGCCGCACTGCCGGCGCGACCGGATTTCCGCGAGTACATCGATTGGCTTCGCCAGCGCGACCGGAAAGGCAGTGAGACCTTCTGGCGCTCGCGTCTTCACGACGTCAGCACCCCAACCACCATCTCGCAGCTCTCGAATTCCTCCGGCGCCGCGTACAAGCGCGCGGAGTGCGATCTCTCCCTGAGCGCCGAAGATACGACGGAGTTGATGAAAGCTGCCCGCCAGCACGGCGTGACGCTGAACACATTTTTCCAGGCGGCGTGGGCGCTATGCCTGCAGACGTACAGCGGCGAAAGTGATGTGATCTTCGGAGCGACGCGCGCCTGCCGGAAATCGTTCGCTGAAGATGCAGATCAGCGCGTCGGCATCTTCATCAACACGCTGCCGGTACGGGTGCGCCTTGCGCCCAACATGCCCGTCACAAAGCTGCTGAAGACACTGCGCGAAGACTACGTCGGCGTTCGCATGCACGAACACACTCCGCTGCAGGAGGTGCAGGCATGCACAGGCGTGCCGCGGGGTACGCCCTTGTTTGAAAGCATTCTTGTCTTCAATTCGTCCACCGTCGAACAGCAGTTGCACGCGCTCGGCGGCGAGTGGCTGAAGCGGCGCTTTCATTTTATCGAGCAGACACACGCACCGCTCACGCTCTTTGGGTACGCACACGAATGCCTCTCGCTGAAGCTCGTCTACGACCATAGCCGGCTCTCAGGCCGCAGAGCGACAGCGATGCTCGAGCACATGCAGCACGTGTTGCGGCAACTCGCGGCGCATCCGCTTGCGCTGCTGGAGCAGATTCAGGTCACGACGCCCGGCGAGCAGCATCATCTCGTGCTGGGGCTGAACCAGACAATGCGGCGCGTGCGTCCAGCGTGCGTGCACCAGCTCATTTCGGAGCAGGCCGTCAAGTCGCCGACGCAGCCCGCCGTGATCTGTCACGATGGAACGCTGACCTATGCCGAGCTCGAAGCGCGCGCGAACGCGCTGGCCAATTTCCTGAGAAGCGCCGGCGTCGGCCCCGACGTTCCCGTCGGCATCTGCCTCTCGCGCAGCAGTGCGTTGCCCGTCGCGTTGCTCGCGGTCTTGAAAGCGGGCGGCGCGTACGTGCCGCTCGATCCGAAGTTCCCATCGCAGCGGCTGGCGCAGATGATCGAGGACACGCAGACGCCGCTGATCCTGACAGAGACGCGTCTGCGTTCGCTGCTGCCGCAAGGTGACTCACGCATCATCTGCCTGGACCGCGACGGGGAACTCTGGGCCGCGCAGCCGAGTGTTCCACCGCCGCCGCTCGCCGGGCCGGACAATCTTGCGTACGTGATGTTCACCTCTGGATCGACGGGGCGTCCGAAAGGCGTGATGGTCTCGCACGCCAACGTCGTGAATTTCTTCGATGGTCTCGATGTTCACTTCGGCTCGCAGAAAGACGCGGTGTGGCTCGCCGTCACGAGCATCTCGTTCGACATCTCTGTACTGGAACTGTTCTGGACGCTCGCGCGTGGCGCTGAGGTGGTCCTGTACGATGAAGAGTCGTCGCGAGTTCAGCCGCTCGCCTGCCACGCTGCTACTTGTGGTCGGCAGATCGACTTCAGCCTCTTCTATTTCGCCGCGGATGAAGGCGCGCAGGGCTCGCAGAAATACCGCCTGCTGCTGGAAGGCGCGCGCTTCGCCGACGAGAACGATTTTGCCGCGATCTGGACGCCGGAGCGGCACTTTCACGCTTTCGGCGGACTCTACCCGAATCCCTCCGTCATCAGCGCGGCGCTGGCGATGGCCACGAAGCGCGTGAAGCTGCGCGCCGGAAGCGTCGTGCTGCCGCTGCATCATCCACTGCGCGTCGTTGAAGAATGGTCGCTCGTCGACAATCTTTCGAGCGGCCGCGTGGGACTTGCGTTCGCCTCGGGATGGCACGACCGCGACTTCATCTTCGAGCCCGAGAATTATTCCGCGCGCAAGGACGTGATGCTGCGCCAGATCGACGAAGTGCGGCGCCTGTGGCGCGGCGAAGCGCTGAAGTTCAAGACCGGTTCTGGCGCCGAGGCCGAAGTTCGCGCGTTGCCGCGTGCAATGCAACCTGAGCTTCCGCTGTGGCTGACCGCGGCCACAAGCAACGAGACCTGCCGGATCGCGGGCGAACGGGGCATGAACCTGCTCACCCATCTGCTCGGGCAGTCGATCGAAGGCCTGCGCGACAAGATCGCGCTCTATCGCCAGGCGCGGGCGAAGGCAGGGCACCCGGGCGCGGGCATCGTCACGGTGATGCTGCATACTTTCGTCGGCCGCAGCATGGATGACGTCCGCGCGCTCATTCATAAGCCGTTCTGTGACTACCTGCGCAGCAGCATCGATCTGCTGACGAACTCCCCCTTCGCGAAAGAAGCGTTCTTCAAGAAGTCAGGCGCGCGCAACCTGCAGGGCGGACTGGGCGCGAAGGACTTTTCTCCCGAGGACCTCGACGCGCTCGTGGAGATTGCCTTCGAGCGCTACTTCGAGACGAGCGGACTCTTCGGCACGCCTGAGACGTGCAGCCGAATGGTTCAGCAGCTTGCGGCGATGGGCGTGGATGAAGTCGCGTGCCTGATCGACTTCGGCGTCGAGAGCGAAGTCGTTCTGAAGAGCTTCGAATCGCTGAACGCGCTGCGCGAGATGTCGCAACGCAGCGTGAGTGCGGCGCCGGCCGCCGATGACAGCATCCCGGCGCTGATTCGCCGCCACGGAGTGACGCATCTGCAGTGCACGCCCTCGATGGCGCAGATGCTGCTCGCCAATCCCGACTCCGCGCGAGCGCTGGGCACGCTGAAGACGGTTCTTCTCGGCGGGGAGGCGCTGCCGCTTCCGCTCGTTAAACAGCTTGCCGGGGTGACACGCGCAGACATCCACAATATGTACGGGCCGACAGAGACGACGGTATGGTCTTCCACCGACGCTGTCGACCCGAACAGCGACGCGATCAGCATCGGGCGGCCCATCAGCAACACACAGCTATACATTCTCGATCCCCATCGCCATCCGGTCCCCGAAGGCGCCGTCGGCGAACTCTACATCGGCGGACAGGGCGTGGCGCGCGGGTACTGGCGCCGTGCGGAGTTGACCCACGAAAGATTCCTG
>Ga0196964_10000867_pt1 | contig 16518 bp, 32 predicted proteins | sample S1_10metaG_FD_148615 | JGI IMG/M metagenome (GOLD analysis project Ga0196964, IMG submission 148615) | Soil microbial communities from Anza Borrego desert, Southern California, United States - S1_10 | ecosystem: Environmental > Terrestrial > Soil > Desert | place: USA: California | collected...
AGAGACGAAAATCATCCGCCGCTTCGTTCTCGAACTGCGGATCGGTGCTGTTCGTGGAGTTGTCGTCCGCCTCGGTGTTGTTGATCCAGTTCGTCAGGGTGCCGGAGATGTTCCCAGCGCTGAACGTGGTGTAGGACGAAAACCAGTTGTAGTCCTGATCGAGCTTGGTATCGACAATCTCCGACGCGGCGATTTCCATATACACGACGGTGCCGCCGCTGCGGAAGATGTTGTTCCGCACCTTATTGCCGGCGTTCGCGTCGAACCCCGTCGAGGCTGGGGCCTCAAAGCTCAGGGCTTGGCTGCTGCCCGTCGGCCAGTTGTGACAGACGTTGTTGACGAAATAGGAATGCTTCGGGCGTGGATCGCCCGCTTGGTTGCTCAGGAAGTGGAAGATGAAGCAGGCCCCCGAGTCGCGACAGATGTTCTGGTAGATCCGCGCGGGCTCACTCGACGTGTATTCGGCGAGAAACACGTCGATGCACTCGAAGTCGACATCCCAAATGAGGTTATAGCGGACGGTGATCTCCGCGAAGTTCGCGTTCCGCGTGCTGCCGTCCGACTCGCAGCACGGTGACTTGATCGCGATGCCCGCGCCGGAGTCGTAGATCTCGTTGTGCTCAAGGACGATGTCGCCGGACCCGTAGATCATGATGCCGGCGCCGTTCTCGTTCCCGGCCCCGCCCGCGCCCTGCCCGTTACGCGCCCCAGAAATCTTGTTGTTGCGGACGGCCACATCCTGCGAGTCGTAAATGAAGACGGCGATGTGGTTGTCCTCCGGGCGGCAGGCGTTGCTCATCACGAGCTGCAGCCACTCGAGCCGGACGCCATCGGCGGATCGGATATTCGCCGCCGACATCAGACAGACCGCGCTCTCCGCTTCTTCGAACGAGAAGCCGCGCCAGGTGATCCACGTCGACCCGCTCGCGCCGATGATCGTGCCCCCCGGACTGCTCGCCCCGTAGGTGAGGATGCAGACCGGCGGCATGACCTGATAGGTCGCGCACTGAAAGATGATCGGATTGCCCGACGACCCGTTGTTCACCGGGTCGTACGTGGTCAGACTTTCGTCGGACCCGACGCCTTCGTTGGTCTCGTAGGTGCCTGGGGTGACGAGCACGGTATCGCCGGCCGCGGCTGCTTGACTGGCATTGGGTGCATCGCGATCCGCGTTCCCCCAGACGGCCCGGCCGAGGGTGCACCACGGTTGCGAGGCGGAATTGTTCGCTTTGGTGGTGTTGTCCGAGCAGGCCGGCGAGCCGCTGTTGTTGACATACAGCGTCGCGGCCGTCGCGGGCGATGACAGGCACAGCCCCGCGACCACCAGCCCGATCACGCGGGTCTTGGCCCGCCGATAGATACAGGCTGCCGTCCAACATTGCGGATCCCCGCCCCAGGGGCCAACGGTCTTCGCCGCGCCGCAGTGGTCGCAGGTCACTGGAGCGTAATCCGCACGCCGGTCGGAGGCCGCGGCCCGCCGCGCACGTCCACAAAGATCGGCGTCGAGGGCACGACCACGCTGGTGTACTCCGCACTCACGGCCACGTTCGTATCGACCGTAAAGAACCGGCTGGGCGATTCGAAGTAATACTGGCCCGACGCATTCGCGCCGGTCACCGGGGCGAGCAGGCCCAGATCCGCGATGAGCGCGCCCGTCGTGGCATTGACGAGGCGAAAGCGGATCTGCCCCAACGCGATCGGCGTCCCGTCATCCTCCTGCTGGCTATGACAGAACCCGACGCGCACGCTCTGATCGCGACGGACTTGATAGGTTGAGGAGGTCGTGCTGTCACAGGGATGCGTTTGCGCGAGGGCGAGTGAGGGTGCGACGAGGAAGAGACACGCGAGAACCGCTCGAATCATGCGACTCCTTTAGGGCACGTACGTCGTGCCCGCCGGCCACTGAATGCTGCGCTGCGGGAAGTCCACCACGCCGTTGTTTTCCCACACGTACTCGGGCGCGTAGCTGGCGAGTCCCGTGCGCCCGGTGGCGCCGAGCCCCGCGAACCACATGCCGTATTCGCCCTCCAACACGCGCGGGTTGTTCCGCACGATCAGCCGGACCAGCGGATACTCGATCACGTCGAAAAACAGGAAACTATGCACCCAGGTCGTGTTCTCGACGCGCGTGCCCTCGATGACCAGATCCACCGGGCCGCGGGAGATCTCAAAGGTCGCGCCCCGGCCGCCGTAGGTGGACTGTTTGATCTCGAAGGTGTTGTCCTGAAACAGCACGTTGTTCATCACGCCCGAGGGGTGCGTGTAGTCGCGGGCGAGAATCGAGACCGCCGTGCCGACATCGGTGATGCGGTTGCGAAGCACCTGCACGCGCTGGATGACGCACCATGTGCAGTTACCGCTCTGGTTGCGGATCGACAGCACCAGCCCGAACGCCGTCTGCCCGTCCACCCAGGAGTAGCGCATTAGGTTATCGGCGATCACCACGTCCTGCGCGTTCTTCAGCTCCACCAGGTTCTTGACGGCGTAGGAGAGGTTCGCCGAGTTCCGCACGCCGCGCCACTCCAGCTTCTTGGTGATCACGTTGTTGCGGATCTGGATGTTGCTCGGCACGAGCTGCGGGGTGGTCGGGTCAGCGCCACCGAACATGATCCCGATCGACGCGGCGCGGATGAAGCTGTCCTCGATGACATACGGCCCTGGCCCGTCGTAGCCGATGACGCCGTGACTCTCCTGGCCGAAGCGGTAGATATCGTCGATCACCGAGCGGCGCACGATCGCATCGGTGCAGTTGAGGGTGATGCCGTTCTTTGTGTCGCCGTTGCCGTGCACCCAGACGTTCTCGAAGGCGATGCGCTGGGCCCCCTTCGCGCACCAGATGAGATCGTTGCCGTTGCCGAAGACTTCCACGCCCTGCACGCGGATGTCCGACGTGCCAGCCGCGATGATCAGGCTCGGCACCCGCGCGAGGCCGGCGAGCGTCGGCGCGACATCGGTGGGCTGACTGAGCGCGACCGCGAACAGCGGCGCCGGCGTGTGGTGCAGCGTCTTGAGGGTGATCCCGCTCGTGCGCAGCGTGAGCGCGGGATACGTGAGCGCCGGATCGAGGCTGACCGTGGTCCCGGCCACGACTCCGTCGAGCACCGCCTGCGCGTTGGTGGCGGGCAACACGTAGTCGATGACCGCGACGCTGGCCGGTGAGGACTCACCCTGGAGCCCGGCGGCGTCAAACGCCCGCACTTGGTAGCGATAGGAGAAGCCCGCCATGAGGCCCGCATCGACGAAGGCCAGCATCTCGGTCTGCCCGATGCCGTTAAAGGCCGTGCAGTCATCACCTTGGCACCGCTCGACGAAGTAGCCCGTCACGCCGCGGTTGTCCGTCGCCGCGGCCCACGTCAGATCGACCGTGGAGCCCGTCACGCTCACGGTGAGCGCGCTGGGCGCGGACGGGGGCTCGGTGTCGGCGGGCGGGGGAAGGGCGGCGAGCAGGTCGCGGGCGGCTTGGAGCTCGGCGGCGGCGCGATCGAGGTGGTCTTGGGCGGCGCGGTGGGCCTCGTCCGCGGTCGGTTGCGCGAACGCGGGCGCGGTCCACAACACCAGCCCGAGGATCAGGGCGGTTCGCATAAAGGATGTGGATGTGGGGCGTCTGAGCCGAGAGGACGCCGAACGCTAGCGTAACGCGGAAGGGCGCGATTAGAACGGGGCCGCGCGCTATTCGCTACTAGATGTTGTAGTGTTCTTTGGGTAGGTGCCGCGCACCACTTCTTCGGTGCGATAGCTGTTGCCGCAAACGAGACAGCGGCGGCGCCGCCAGTAGCCATCGCCGTAGCGCTCGATGTCGCGGCCATCGTAGACGCGCGAAATGCGCGAGCCGCAGTGGGGACACTTCGTCTTCGGGCGCGTGCGCGCGGGGGTCATTCCCACTCCCGCTCTTGCTCACGGATCAGGCCATAGCGCCCGCGCGCCATGCCCTGCGCTTCCGCTTGGATCACGGCCTGCCAGCGATCGCGGGGGACATCCAGCCACCAGGACTGCGTGCGGTTCACGAAGCGATGCGTCAAGGTCGGCAGACTCCGCATCCCGGCCTGCTTCCAGCCCGCTTGGACGGCGTTCGGTTTGCGGCCGTGGTTCTTCATCGGGATCGATCCCCGAGGATCCGCACGTCATCGTGCCAGCCGCGTTGCCCGTAGACGTGGAGGATGCGGCCGTGGGGCGTCACTTCGATCGATCTCCGGCGAGCAGAGCGGCTATCTCCCGCGCGCACCCATCTATGGCAACAGCTACCGGTGGATTCCAAGCACGAGCCCACACCGCACGGTCGCGCCACTCCGCGATCAATTGTTCCAGCAGCCCACGGAGGGCGGATCCGTCGACACTCTCAGCATCAGCCTTCGACAATGGGCGAGGCTTGATGTATTCCTTCATCGCTCCCTCGTTACGAGCGGGGGCCGGCGTCCGGCGGGGCGTTCGGCCTTGCCCTAACCTCGACGAAGGCCGAGCCCGATGATGAAAACTCGAAATTTCTGATGGTGACGTCGTGAACGCCTTCGGACAACAGGAGACATGGTCCATCGCTTGGACAATCAATTCCTGCACCGACGCCGCGATAGGTCAACCCGGATCGAACCATCGGAAACGGCCACGCCGCATAACGCCCAGCGCCACGATGTAGCAGCACTTCCTCGCCAAACCCACAACGCGCGACTGCGACCGCTGCAGCTTGCACGGTGACCGACGGCATCACTTCCGCGCATACACGTATCGGCCTACGATCCGGCGCCCTTGGAGTCGCTGGACGTTCGCGATTTACTGACGCAGAGCAACCGACTAGGCCCGCTGCGAGAACGATCACCAGCGCTCGCATCTAGCCCTCCTGTTCCGCCGACGCGTCCCCTCGGGCCACGCGCGAGGCCGCCAACTCGCGCAGGTATTGCCGCGCAATCAACGCAAGCGCGCAGAGCCGTTGTTGATACTCCAAAGGCCCGTCAGCTTCATCGACTAGCGTGCTCGCTCGTCGCATATCCTCAAGGCTTTTCGGCTCATCGCGCGGTGCCCACGGAGGCTCACGTACGGCCAAGGCCGCAGCAGCCCCAGCCCGCGCAGCCCGCTGACGAATCTCTGACTCCGGTCGCGCCACGCGAGAGGCTTGATTGAACGGCGCGTATTGAAACATGCACTCGGGATAGTGCCCACTGAGCGGGCAACGACAGCGGCTTCGGCGTTCCGCCCTCGGTCTGTGGTCTGACTCCGGTCGCGCCACGCGGGAGGCGGCAGCGAGCTGTTCGGCCTTGGCCCGCAACCGATCCTGCCGCGTATCAACCGGATCGGACGGGGGATCCTCCACGAAACTCGCGCCAAGGGCTTTCCCTAAGTCGGATCGCGCCTGTGTCCATGCCAGATCGGGATTCGACACCGCCACCATCACAGCGACCTGCAACGCCTTCAACCGTTCCAGCGGGGGCACGCGGGAGGCGGCGGCGAGCTGTTCCTGCAACCGACGGATTTCTTTAATCATGCGCGGCAGGTAGTACGGAACGGTCTCGTCAGCCTGCGATTCGATTTCGTCCAGCCAATCTCTCATCGTTCCCCCAGCCGTCGACCGCATGTCGCGCACTCGTAGAACACCCGCGTCCGCACAGGCGGTGTCGGTTGGTGGTTCAGCACGTAATGATCGGTTTCCGTAACCTTGCGAACCAGATCACCGCAGCACCGCTCTAGACCGTCCGGCGCATAATCCAGCGGGGCGGGGCCGTCCCCGACGGCCGCCCCTGGCTCCTCCGGTGAGTCTTCCCAGCCAGTGCATTTGCAGCATTTACACATCCGGCCAACGGGCGCATTCCAATGATCAGCCTTCGAGCATCCGCAATCGCCACAGACCGCGCTAATTTGCTGTGCTTCCATACCCCTCCGCCCCCTCACGACTCCCCGAGGACCGCAAGCGGAATGGGACGTCGACGACTTGATAGTCCGAAGTCGCCTGAGTCGAGCAATTCCGCTGCCCGCTCGCACTGCTCTCGCGTCTCATAACCCAGCGAGTTGCCGAGCGAGTTGTCGACACCGCGCACGCCGAGCTGACGGTCGATGATGCAGTACAGGACCGTGCGCCGGGCGTTGAAGGGCTTCGTGCAGATGACATAGCGGCCGCTCGCGCTCACCGCCTGGACGGTATACGCCTGCTTTTCCTCAGCAAACTTCACCCGATCCCCGACGCGCCACTCCTTCATCGCTGCGCGCTCTCCCACTCCCCTACACGGCCGATGCTGGTCTTACGTAGAAGGACGCGTCTCGACCTTCACGAACATGCTTCGCGAGATGGCTCTGAGCACCAGCGGTATTCCGCTTGATGACCTGACCGCACATGCGGCACTCCCAGCACATTTCCCATGTGCCATTCTCGTAGGTGACGCGCAAGTCTCGGAAATAGTCGCGATAACGTCTCGGAACCATCGTTGCTCCCACTCCCCTACACGGGGGAGGCTGACACGAAGAACACAGGCTCTTTAACGCGCATGGTCATCAGTGGATTCGCCGCTACCCAGAGACCCCGCATCCACCGTTGAGGGTTCGCCGCTGCGTTCGTTCCGTCTGATGCGCCATTTCTCCATGTCGATCGCGCACGTCCGCGCCTCGAACACCTTCGACGGATTCCCCGCCGCGTGCTCACGTAAATCGGCCCAGAGCCGCACGAGAATCGGGGCCAATGGATCGCGCGCCAGTAGGACGAACATCGGTTCATCAGGCGCCGCGTTTGCGTAGCAATCGAACTTCCCCGGATTCAGCTTCGTTCCCACGTTGAGCCCTCCCCCTACGCCGTCTTGTTCCGCCGCGTGCGCGCCGCCGCCCTTCGCCACTACTTCTCGACCCACTCTTTCAACCAACCGAGCACCAAGGCCCGCAGACTGACACCCTCGCGCTTAGCCTTGGAACGAACCGCCTCGTAGAGCGTCGGCGGGATGCGGTCAATCACGAGTTGCACGCGGCGATCTGTCCGAGGGGTGAAGTCGCGGGAGTACTGTCGCTTTTTCGCCATTCGGCGAGTGTAACGCGGCGGTTCCAGTCTGCCGGCCGGGTTCTCCGCCGTAATTTCACCGACGCAGACCATCCGCGAACCGCCCTCCCCCAACAGCGGCTCGCGCTCCATCTCACGCGCGCGTTTCGCATGCGGAATGACCGTGCAGTGCTTGCTGTAGCGACCGCCATCGGGCCAGAAACAGATGCAGTTGCTCATCACCACTTATTCGGAGGATTCAGCAAATAAACAATGGCGCTGGCGATGAGCGCGACGATAAGGACATATGGCAACCACGTCACGCGGCGTCGGCTCCATGGTTCAGCCCACCACACGAACAGAGGCACGTATCGCCAGTCGCATGCGTGCAGCGCCGATCACACGGTCGATCTACGAACCGAGACTTGATGGGCTTCCCGCGCATAGGGCCATGCGGCACCCGCTGCGAGCGTGATCCGTCTGCGAATACTCCGCCCCGGCGCGCGTAGACCACCGTCGTGCCGACGCACCACACCAGACACGGGATCGCGTCCTTGATCGGAGTCATTCGCACGGAGCCGTCGGCATATTCCACCGGCACACACCCATCGGTCGCATCGAGCACCAACCGAACGCGCCGATCGCATTCCCGACACCGCGCGAACACCACCACCGGCACGCCCATAGCCCACCCTCCACGGCTATAGTCTCACAATACTAGTATTGTGTCAAGTGGGCTCATGCTGTTTTCTTTCGCCGCTTCCGACTGGCCGCCTTCGCCTCGGCCGCGAGTTCATCTTGGTCGCGGAACCACAAGACATCCTCGGCCATCGCCTTGACCACCAACGGCACCTTGCCCGCCGCGAGCCGGGCCAACTGCTCTTCATCAAGAATCAGCGAGTACGTGGTCTCGTGGTGCGTCTCCCAGTCCTTGGCCGTGCATTCGAGCTTCACGTCAGCCTCTCGACCTATACCCACTTCAACCGAGTCGCGCCGTCATAAAACGGCCGCTTTCGCCCGATCAACATCTGCCATTCGCTTTCAACCAGCACCACATCAGCGTTGAGTCGCACGGGATAGAAGCCAAAGGCTTTCAATCGTTCCCGCTCAATCGGCGTGAACCACTGCATCAACGCGTCTAATGTGCGACACCCAGAGCCATACATCATCGTCGGTGGCAACGCCCGCAACTGCGCGAGCGGCATCAAATCCATCACGGTTTCCGTGAGTCGGCCGGCTGGCGCATCCTCGTCAATCCAGACATGGCTCCAGCCGGGACGCCACGGCCCGCGCCCGTCCGCCGCCTGCACGCGATAGGCGATAATCACGCTAGTCAACGACCCCTCTGATACTCCCCGCTGTGCCGACCAAATCGCGCCAGTCTGAATACTTGAGGACCACGAGCGCGTCGGCGTCTTTCATGCGCGGCGTCCGCAAGACCAAAACCCCGATCCGATTCGACCCTTTCGCCGTCGCACAAATCCCGCCCAGCCAGTCGAACAACCAGTCGGGCAGACATTTGCGCAGCTTCACCTGGATACAGAACATCGGGGTCTCCACATCCGCACCGTGCCGATCGACGCCCGTGACCGGGATGCGCTTGCCACCGCAATCCTTCGCGACCCTGAGCTCATACGCCTTCCAAGTTTTCCGCGCGGTCATGCGACTTCCAGCGGCAGAGCTTCTTGCGACAACCGCTTCGCCGCCAGCTCGCAATACCGTTCATCCGCCTCAATGCCGACCGCCCGCCGACCGATCGCCTTCGCGGCGACCAACGTCGTGCCGCTGCCCATCATCGGGTCCAGCACTACGTCCCCGGCGTCGGCCACGTCCCGGACCAGCGTCACCATCAGGGACACTGGCTTTTCGTTCGGATGCTGCAACGCTTCCCCAGATAGCCGCGCGGCCCGCACAATTGACTTAGGACGGGCGCCGTGGAAGTCGAAGGCCCCTTTGGTCGCGAACCAGATCACGTCGTGCTGGGGGGCGTAGGCGCCCTTTAAATCGCCCATCCCGTGGTCGATCCGATCCCAAATCACCTGCGAGCGCGTCGTGAACCCGGCCGCATCCAGCGCGACCTTGAACACGTCCTGCGTGTCCCACCGGCAAAAGCACAAGACGCAGCCCCCCTCCCGAACGACCCGCCAGCCGTGATACAGCCACCAGATAAACGGCGCTTTGTCGTTCCGAATCTTCGGCTTCCACTCGGCCTTATCAGTCCGCCAGGCGGACTGATAATCGATGCCGTAGGGCGGATCGGTGACAATCGCGTCGAAGGTCTCCGGCTCTAGGCGCGACAGCACATCCAGGCAATCACCGTGGTAAATCACGATTCCAGCGTGCTCGTAATACGCGGTCATGCCGCCTGCGCCTTCCGCGGCACCAACTCGAACCGGCGGCGCACCTGCCGCAGCTTCGACTCCAAACCCGTCTTGTAGCCCAACCGAAAACACGCCAAGGGCGACAACCCCGCCAACCGCGCGAGCAGCCGTTGCCGACTGCGCGACGCCGTGGTCAACCCGCCCCGTCGCCCGCCTTCCCGGAGCCGCGCCAACCGCTGCGCCACTGTGGCGCGCGCGGCACAGGCATGGGAGCAGTGCTTGAGTCGCCGCTGTAGATGCCGATTCGGCACCTCCTTGACCTTCCCGCAGGGCTCATAGGCGCAGACGATGTAGAGCGGCGGATTCGTCTTGGGCCGGCCTTTCATCGCGTCCCCCACTGTGGAGCGCCTCATGCTCCCGCTCCGAACGTCTGATGCCGCTGATACGTGCGGTTGCTCGATCGGCACGGACACGGCGTCACGTAGGCGTGCGCCGCGTGGGGCTTCTCCCGCCCGCAGACGTTCGAGCCGTCGCAGTCGTGATACTTCCAGCCCGTGTCCTCACAGGCGCCGCATTCATGCACCCACGGGGCCTCCCGCGACGGCGGCAGCGCCTTGCGCAACTGCTCCACCTGGGCGCGTTCCGCGGCGGTGCGCCACTCCGCCGCGGTCGGAAAGAACCGGCGCCCTGGCTCCCGCATCACCGCTGTGGCGCCGTCCTCGAGGGCCGCGATCGGCAAGTCGTGCAGCAGCTCGAAGTAGGTCTGCTGCGTCACGCCGGTATCGTCGGGCGGCTCCCGGAGCGCCACGCAGAGCCGGTTAAACACGCGCAGGAACTCGACATCGGTCGTCGGCTGGTAGAGCGTCGGGAGCGCTGTCTTCACGCTTGCCTCCGGTTCAGAAACGCCTGCCCGCCCGTCATGAGACCCGTCACCCGCTTGTTCGTCGGCACCGTCGCCACGTCCGCCATCGGCAATCCACGCCGCCGCACTTCGCCCTCCACCTGCGCCTGCAGCCACTTCCACCGGGCTTCCCGATCGCTCGGAATCACCAGCCCGTCCTCGCGCGATTGGCGCGACAAATCATCGAAAAACCCGTGCAAATCGAAGGCGTCGAGATGCGGCCCCAAGGTCCGCGCCAGTTCGTCCAGTTGCCACTCGAACACCACGAAGCGGTCGGATTGGTAGATCGGCCGCTTGCTGCCGCCGCCGCGATCGACAGCAGTCTGCAGATTGGAGACTGGAGATTGCAGATCGGAGATCGGAGAGCTGGTGGACCCTGGTGCTTGATGCGTGTGTGAAGCACCAGCTACCCTGGTGCTTGCCGCACCAGCTACCCTGGTTTCAAACCGACCATTCGCGCCCCGGCGCCCAAGCGCCGCTTTACCCCCGTCGCTGGCGCGGCGGCGGAAGTGCGCCTGCTTGTCCCGCTCCTCGTCCAGGCGCTTGTGATGGAGCCGCCCATCGTCCCCTACCTGAAAGCACGTCTTGACGGTGGAGTTCTCCCAGAGCTTCGTAAACTGCTTGACCGGCATCCGCGCCATGTGCGCGAGGTTTTCGGTCTCGAGCGGCAAGGTGCCCTCCAGCCAGCAGTACGACAGCAGGCGGATGTAGATGCCGACTTCGGTGTTCGACATCCGCACCACCTTCTCGTCGGTGAGAAAGTCCTTGGGGTAAAACTGAAATGCTGGCGCTTTGTCTGGCACTCGCGTTTGCCCTTCCTGCCCCGGGGTCTATTGCCAATCGAGCCGTTCAATCGCCCGCCACACGTCCAACTGCGTCTGGAGCTGCCGCGCGCGCCACCAGCGGATGAACCACCGCATCGCTCCTCCTACAGCTTGAAACTCCTTCTTCATCGACGCGCCGCGATCGCCAACAACATGAACACATTCGCGATGACGACGACGACGAACACCACGGCATCAGTCCACGTCATCGCCGATCCATCATGGCGAAGCCGTCGTAGTTCACGCCCACTTCACCACTCCGCAATCGTGGCGCGCACATACCAGCCCGCGAATAGCGCGAAGATCGTCCGCGAGCCGTCTTCGGTCGTCACCGCCAACAACGCGAAGCACGCAACCAAGGCGATGTTGCACAGCCTGATAAGCACTTGTGCAGTCTGGTCAGTCATCGGCGATCAAAGAGCTCGCGCTTCTCGCGCTCGTCGGCCTGGAGCGCTTGCGCGATCGCGCGCAGGGTGTCCGGCCAGCCGTGCTCGGCAGCGAAGTCCGTCAGCACCGAATGCGGCGTGCCGTAATAGGGGTCCGTCCGGCCGTCGAGCAGATCCGCCGCATGGCGCAACCATGTCGAGGTGTGTCCGTTTCGCAGGAGCGCCACGAAGTCTTCCCACGCGCGCTGCCGGATCTCCTCGGCCTCGTGCAGGGGATTCCCCTCGGCATCCAGATCGGGCGTGTTCAGGGCGAAGCGGATCTTCATGCCACCTCCGTCTCGGGCAGCGCCCGATCCGCGAGTTCGACCGTGACGATTTCTTCCCCGTATTTGGTCTCGCGGGTGTGGACCGTGACCGCCGTGTGCTTCAACCGAGCCCCGTCACAGAGTGACGCCTTCAGCGAGTCCCACGTATACAAAGGCAGCGGCCCGACCAACCACACCTGATAGCGCACGGCGTTCCCGTGCCACTGGTGCTGCACGACATTGACAAAGCCCGTGCGGATCGGCATTACTCCCCCCTTGGCTTGCTCTTGTAGACGATGTAATCCGGGTGCTTCTCGTCCTGCTTGTAACCGTTGGTGAAAATCACGACTTTGACGCCGTTGATCTCGCCGGTCATGTAGTCGCCGCGCTCGGAACTCCGCAGCCACAACGCGCCGATCTTGTCGTCTTGTTTGGGCATCAGGTCCTCAGAAGGGAATGTCGTCGTCGGTCAGCGGTGTCACCGTCTTCGGCGCTTGCGGTTTCGCGGGCGGCATCCGGTTCGCGTGCGGCAGCGGGGGGCGTGCTGGGGGTTGTGGCCGAGCGGTCTGCGGGGAACTGACCGCTCGCCCTTCCGCTGCTTCCGCGTCGTCATCTTCCGGGGCAATCCCGACCAGCGCCGCCAACTGGTAGCGCCGCAGATACGTGAGGCACGATCCGACCGCCTGCGGCCCGGCATCCTTCGCCTGGACGGTCAGCGGATCGCTCTCGAGCCATTCGCCGCTCGCGTGCAGCAACAGCGTCGTCATGCGGACCAAGCCCGCTTCCGGCGTCGAGGGGAGCTGCGTCACCGCGATCTGGTTCTTCGCCAACTGCTCGCGGCAGGCATCCACGATCGACGCGAGGTCCGCATACTTGCTGTTGAAGTGCGGATTGCGAGAATCCTTCGCGGCGCCGTGCATCGCGCCTTGCGCGGTGGCGAGGGCGGCGGCGAGCTGCCCGATCGACTCCGAGCGGTTCACAGCCCGCACTCCTTGAGCGCCAGCGCCTTGTCGCGCGCGACTTCGAACTGCCGCTCCCAGAGCTGCATCAAGACCTTCGCCCGCTCCTGCAACTGCTGCGACCGCTCACTCGAGAGCGCCCGCCCCGTCTCGCGCTCGAAATCGCCGAGCGCGTCATAGACGTTGAACATCGCGCGCTCCGTCACGTCCTCGGTCAGCACCGGCACGTCCGAGACTTCGCGCCCACAGATCGCCGCGCGGGTCGCGGCCTGGACCGCGACATCGAAATAGGAAAGGTTGGCTTTCATCGCGTCCTCCTCGTGACCTTGTGCCAGTCGCGCTCGCTGACGTGGGCCGGCGCATCGCTCATCTGCTGGTCCTGCCGCATGTAGCCGATGAGCGCCAATACCGCCGTCAGACTCAACACCGTAATCGCCGCCAGTAGGTAATAGATGCTCATCTGCCTCACCCAGACACAAACGTGGAGTGCTGCGCGCGACCGCTCCCTAGTGACCAGTGGCCCCGCCTCGCGGAATTGCGAGGATCGACGCGCTGGCTCGTGCGTACCCCCGACCCCGATGGCCCACGAGCCTCCAGCCCCGCGCAGCACCCAACCTCGATCACGCTACGGGCAGCACCACGGCACGCCCCACATCCAGCACACATCGCAGTGATCGGGATAGTGCGCCGCCTCGATCACGCGCGTCCCCGCCGCCAGCCCCAACGCGAGCAGCAGCGCCGCCGCCAGTCGCCGCGCCTTGGTCTGCACGAGCGCCAGCCCGCAGACGGCCGCCGCGAGGAGAATCCCCAGCGCCAGCCAGTGCTCCACCGCCCCGTAGGGCCGGAACCCGAGAAACATCACGCCAAACATCACGACACCTTCCTTTCTTCGTGCTCCCGTTTCCGCAAGTCCGCCTTCGCCATCTGATAGGTCTCGAACATCTGGTTGAAGCTCCGCGCGATGAGTGCGCTGGCGAGCTTGGAGAGAAAGACCGACCAGAACACCAGATGCGGGCGCGACGTGCAGAGTCGTCGCAGCCGCCACAGATCCAGCGGCGCCTGCCCGCGCAGCGCCTTAGCCCACTGCGAGCCGTCCGGATAGCCCTGGTCGATCCACATCGCGGTATGCGACAGCTCGGCCTCCCCCATCGCCTTCACGATGAGATCGCCGACATCAATCCCGTCCTCCACACACACCGGCAGAAGGCCAAAGATGAGCGACATCAGCAAACCTCCGGCGAAGGCCGCTGCGTGCGAATTGCATCGACAGCGGAATTACGGTTGAGGCAAACTCCGCGGCAGGATGGACGGGCGATTCCGGATACGGCCGACGCTAACGCCCGTGAAAAGAATGACGGGCGATTTCTTTTCGAATAGTCGACCGAAGATACATTATCAGACCCGAACGATTTCCCATGGAAAAGCTCACCGGGATCTAGGGCAGTCGCCATGAGTCTTTTCCTTTTCGTCAGACCGTGTCGCCGCTGATCGACTCGACCGGGACGTTGGTCAAGCGGCTGAGGGTGACCGCGACGTGATAGCCCGGCACGCGCCGCTGGTTGACGATGTTGCTCAAATGCGCCTCGGAAATCCCGGCATCCTTGGCGATGTCCGCCTGCCGGATGCCCGTCTGATCGAAGAAGGCCCGGAGCGACGGATACGGCCGGCGGCGGCGAGGACGAGGCGGCGCAGTCAGCATGGATGAGCAGACTATACGCCGAATCGTCCAGATTAGTCAACAGCAATCTTAGCGAATCGAAAAGCCGTTACCCGTCAAGCAGTTGGATTGACTTTGATCACAGAACCGTGATTGTGTAGGCGAGTTACGATGGACGCGATGGAGCGCCTGCGGCGCCGGCTCCGGGTGCTCCTGGATGAACGGCTCCCGGGCGGCAAAATCCGCCAAAAGCGGCTCTGCGCCTTCCTGCAAGGGCGCGGCGATAAGAGCAAAAGCGAAGCATGGCTCTCCAATATCCTCAAGGGGCGGCGCGGCGTGAGGCTGAAAGATCTCGATGGGATCGCCGACTTCTTCGCGATGCCGCCGGGCGAACTCATCCGCAACGAAGGTGACGCGCTCTGGGAATTGACGCCGCTAGAAATGGCCGTGATCAAACGCTGGCGCCGACTCGACTACGACGACAAACGCTCGATGCTGACCTTCATGGAGCTGCGCCATTTGATTCCGCTCTTGGCGAAGGAGCCGCCGCCACCGAAGTAACTGCTTTCGGGGAGCCATAAAATACTTGTAACAATTCGTCACGGCCGCGCTACGATGAGCGCCTGTCTCCATGTTTCCATAATGGGCGGCGGGCGGCGTCTCAAGACTCGGCGCTCCCTCGGGGATACCTTACAGCGGCTCGTGACCTACGATCCGGAGCTGCTGATGGCCATCGAACACGTCGCCACGAAAGCGCTGGCGCGCGCCGAAAAACGGATGGCCCGCGCGGAGAAACGTGCGGCTAAGAAGAAGGCGGGCTGAGCCGTTCGCCGCAGCGGGGACACGTCAGATCGCAACCCGCAGTCCAGACCACCGTCCGACTCCAACTGTCCCCGCAGTGCTCGCACTCGGGGCGCCCTTGTCTCAGGTATCGCGTCCGGTGATCCGGCGCCGCTCGTCCCGCTGCTCGATCGCCGTCAACAGGTAGACCGCCAGATCCAACACTTCCGCATAGGCGTTCTCGAGCATCCCCGGCTTCTCCCACAGATTGCCTCCGTGCTCGATCTGCCCCGCCTCGTATTTCGCGCGCAGATCCGCCGATAACCGCGTCACGATTCGATTCAGATGCGCGTCCTGCTCCGCTGTCACTCACTCACCGCCTTCGGCCGCTTCCGCGTCCGCTTGATCTCCTGATAGGCCCGATACCACTGATCGACTTCGGCCGGTGTCATATGGCCGAGAATCCCCTTCGCTTCGCGATCGACCCGCCGCTCGCTCCAGCGCGGATAGCGCCGATGAATGAGTTCGTGCACCAGGGTTTCCACCACGCCCGGCCGGGGATTCACATACACGCGCCGCGAGCTGTAATCGCAGAAGCCGTCGAGATGATGCGTCGGATCGCGCAGATCGGCTTCGGTGATGTTGCCCTTGGCCAGTTCCTCGACCAACTCCGCCAGCGTTACGCGCTTCATGGGACATACGCCTCCACGCGCGCACTGCCCGATCGCCACAGCTTCGGCGCCGCCAGATACCCGTGCTTGAGCAGCTCCGCCCGTAAGGCCATGTGCTGCCGGACATCGCCCGTCACCCGCTCGCGCACTTCCTTCAAGCCGTCCGGCGTGAGCCGATTCGCCGCGCGCCACTTCGACTGATTCATCTGCACCTTGGCGTGCTCCAGACGGAACATCGCGCCGAGCGATTCCTGGCTGAGACTCAACCCCTTGCTGCGCATCAGATCGCACTTCGTATCGCACACCAGCTTGTCGGGGAGCGGCGGCATCCGGCACTCCATCAACGCCCCGTTCAGCATCGGCAGATCGTGGCCCTTGATGTAATGCCCGGTCACGAGATCGGCTTGCTCATAGGCGGCGACGAACTCGCGCAGGATGTCGGGCAGCTCGGCTTCGCCCAACAGGCGCACCGTCACGTCCGACGGATCCCACGCCCACGCGATGGCGGTCACTTCCGCCGTGGTGAAGTCTGAGCCCAAATACGAGAGCGGCCGGTTCTCGATGTCGAAGTCGAGCACGCGCTGCGGGCGGGCGGTAATCTGCACCCGCTTCGGCGTGACGGTCAGCGTTTCACTCGGCGTCGGGCTTCGCGGGATGATTTGAATCTGCATCAACGATCCGAATATCGAACGCCACGCCCTCGTCCAATCCGAGGACCGATTTCCCCGCTTTCAGCGCTTCCACTTCTGGCTGGAGGACATCTTCGAG
>Ga0196964_10000868_pt1 | contig 16500 bp, 24 predicted proteins | sample S1_10metaG_FD_148615 | JGI IMG/M metagenome (GOLD analysis project Ga0196964, IMG submission 148615) | Soil microbial communities from Anza Borrego desert, Southern California, United States - S1_10 | ecosystem: Environmental > Terrestrial > Soil > Desert | place: USA: California | collected...
GTTTGTCGCGGGTCATTGTCGGCCCCCCGAGAGCTTGGCCTGGTTCAGTCGGTACGCCTCCGCGAGTCCGGCATGCGCGCGAACGTCGCCCGCGCTCACGAACTCCATCCGATAGCCGTCCGGGTAGTGGCATCGAAATGTCTCGTGCCGGTCGGGCCGCGCACCCTCGACGACGCCCAGATCGTGAGGCATGTACGCCTCGGACGAGCAGATGTGGCCGCCGAGGTAAGCCCCGTCCGCCGCCAACAGCACGCCGCTGTACCAGCCTGGTTCTCCGCCATTGTTGAACCCGTAGATCACGGGCAGCTCCTCGACGGCCTTCCCGTGCGGGTTGTGAATCGCGGCGGGGCGACCGTCGAGGAGGGGTTGGACGAGAGTCATTGGGCCAACAGCAGCTGGAAAGCCTTTTCCGCCTGCACCTTCGTGAGCTGGGTTGTCTTCGTCACACCGAAGTGCTCCTGGAGCCACCTAGGTCCCTCTTCCTCGGTATGTTTCCCCCACCGCTCCACGGCGGCGTTTCGGACCTTCTCCAGCAACCCATCGTCCGGCGTCTCGCCCGTGTCGATGCTGTTCTCCATCGCCCGGTGAGCTTCGGCCTGCCGCTCCACCATCCCCCGCATGCGCACCAGAAGGTTGTCGGCTTGGACCTTGGTGAGGTCCTTGGCGGATTGGACCGGCTTGCCGCTGGCGTCCTTGTAGGCCGCTAGCGCCGCTCGGTAGGGGTGTTTCGGATGGTCGGCCTTCCCCGTCCACCCGCCGATCTGTTCCTTCAGCGACTTGATTTCGGCGTACTGCTCTTCGGTCGCCGGGGGGCCGGCCGCCTGCACCTTGTTCGCTCTTTGAGCTCCGCCGGCTGCTTCGGGCTTCTTGGTGCTCCCGGAGGCCGCGTTGCCGTCGTCGTCGTCGTCCGGGGCGACGCCAGCTACTGCTGCTAGCGCATAGCGGCGGCAATAGGTCAAGCAGCTCCCGAGGGCCTGGGGAGTCTGCTTTTCTGGCGTGGCAAAGAGAGCGGACCGCATCCATTGCCCAGACGCGTGGAGCAGCGTCGTCACCACGCCGACCCGCTGCCCGTCGTTCACGGGGAGCTGCGCGACGGAGAGACCGTTTTTCGTGAGAGGCCCCCGACAGGCGTCCCAAACGCTCGCGAGCGTCGCGTAGGTAGAGTTGAAATAGGGGTTTGCCCGGTCCTTGCTCGCGGCCATTATTTCCGCCTGCGCGTGCGCCAGGGCCTTCGCCAGTTCTCCGACTTCCTGTGACGTTTCGATCATGGCTTGATCCTTTCGTCGTTGAAATCCACGGGCTCGTTCGGCCGCAGCTCTCGCACCTCGAACCGGAACTCGCCCCACAGGGCGAGGCAGATGTTCGCTGCCCGCTCCTCGATGAGAGCCGGGGTCAACATCTGCCCCTCCCGCACCCGCAGGGCCTTCCCCAGCGCCCGCTGTAGCAGCTTCACAGCCTCGAACTCCCGACAGGCCCTCTCCCTCTCCGTCTCATACGGGGTCCCGCACGTCTGGCAGACGGGGGCATCTAGGCGGGCGACGCTCATCGCGTAGCTCCCTTCTGGGAGGGCCACTCGACCCAGGCCACAGGTTCACCGCAGCTCACAAGCTGGCGCTTCGCCCGCTCCGCGTCCTTGCGTCGCTGGTATCTGTGGCCAGGCAACGGCGGGTTGTAGCGAGCGCCGCCAGCGCCATCGCTCCAGTACCACTGGAGCGCATAACTGCCGTCGGTCAACGAGCGCGTCACCGCGAGCCATGGCCCCCGTGAATACCGGGAGCGGTCGTTGCTCATGGTTACCGTTGTTCGCCAACCCCTCATCTCGCAGCTCCCTTCTGGGAGGGGGTGCGGGCGAAGGCCGGAAGGCGCACGACAACGAATGGCCACCCACCGGCGTGCGTCACCCATCGCCGGTTCGCCTCCTCCGTCGCGGCGCGCTCCGAGTCGAACACAGCGGGCTGGTCAGCGCCGGACATCAGGGCTGGACCATCCGGCGTGTTCCAAACCACGCACCACTGCTCTTTGTCAGGCGAGGCGCGTGGGCGTAGGAATCGCAAGCAGCGACCGCAGTCGACCTTCGTCGGGTCGCTTGTCGTGGCGACGAATCGCCCCCTGCCGGCTCCGCAGACGGACATCCATTGCTTCGTCGCCTGTTCTGCGAATCCGAGCCGGTAGTGCAGTCTGGCCGGCTCTTGGCGATACGTCGACCGTGTCACTTCCCCGCTCCCTTCTGGGAGGGGGTGCGGCCCGTTCCATTGCACTCAGAGCAGACCCGCTCAGCGCAGGGCACGCCGTTTTCGCAGCCCGTCCCGTCGCAGTTCCCGCAGACTGCGGCCTTCTGGGAGGGGAGGGAGGCGCGGGCCTCGGACTCCTTAAGCCGCTCGCAGAGCCCCGTGCAGCCGAACTTCCCGAATGTGTCATGCTCACACGCCTGGCAGGCCCACGAACAGAAGCGCTTCCCCGCAGGTGCCGGGTGGTCTCCGTGTTCGCACACGTTCTCGGCCTCGACCTTCGTCCCCACGGCTACCCCTCCTCCCCAGGCACCGGCAGTTCCCGGTAGAACCGCAGCCCCATCAGCGACGGGTCCAGGGTGCGGAGGAACGCGAAGCCGTCCCAGCACCCGTCCAGGTGCAGCAGCAGCGTCTTCCCGCTGACCGTCTCCCTCGCCCAGCTCCCGTACGGGTCCACCGGCAGCCCGCACCAGGCACACTTCCACTCGTCGTTCGCTCCCATCTACGCACCCTCCTTGCTCGCCACCGACGCGTCGGCCTCCCACCCCCCAAAGCAGTCCAAGCACACCAGGTCGTCAGTCACCCTGCTCCGGACCAGGACCACCCCATCGCACCCGCAGAGCATCCGGAGGCACCCAAGGCGCCCGCAGGACTCACAGCCCGGATGGGCGGCCAGCTCCGCGTCTGCCGTTTCGAAATCACCGACGTTCACCATGTGTAGCAATCTAGCGATAGGTTGCTACGCTGTCCACAAGAAAATGTAGCAATCTCACAACCACACGAGATTGCTACGCTATTCGGCTACTTTGGCCCAGGCGCTTCTGGGGACGCCGTACTTCTTTTCGAAGTGCTTGGCGTGCTTCCCGGGAATGCTGCGGCTCCCGGCGTACCAGGCGTTTACCGTCGAGCGGCCGACCCCGACCTCTTTGGAAATGTCCTCGTCGGTCTTCCCGTGCTCGAGGAAGGCTCTCTTGGCCTGGTGATTCCGCTTGGTTCTGCCGGCCGCGATGCGGACTTTCTTCGTGGCTCCGGGCGTAGCTAGTTCCATGTTGCTGCCAATGATGCTACGGTTTCCCCGTATGGACAAGGCCTCCTCCGCCATCTCTCGAAACCGGGCTTCCTGGCGTCGCAGCTGGGCGGCTAGCTTTTCGTGGGTCTCGGCCTGCTCTGCGGCTTGGGCGGCTAGTCGGAGGAGCTCGTCGCGGGTCACGGGGGATTTGTAGCATGAGTGCCGAGGTCTTCGTCCCCGGTCCCCTTCCCGGCATGAACGAAATCATCGCCGCGGCGAAGTCTGGGCGTGGGAAGGGGAATGCTTACTCCCGCATGAAAAAGCAGTGGGGGGAGACTGTGTGGGCGCTGGCCAAGTCGGCCAGATTGCCGAAGTGCGAGGGGCCTGTGTCGGTCTTGTTCTGCTGGCGAGAGAAGGACCGGCGCCGGGACATCGACAACGTGGCGGCGGCGGCGAAGTTCATCCTGGACGGGCTGGTCAAGGCTGGTGTCATCGCCAACGACAACCAGCAGACCGTGTTCAGCATCGAGCACCGATTCACCGTCGACAAGCGGAAGCCTGGGGTGCTTGTGATCGTGGGGCCTGCGTGCCCGTTCTGACGCCTCTAGGCGATTAGGTACGGCGCCTCGGCCGCGGTCGCCTGGACGAGAGACACGTAGGGCTGGCGCCACTCACAGTGCCCCGGGTCCCACAGCTTCCCGTTGTTGATGTAGAGCTTCACTGGCTTGCCGGCTTGGTCCCGCTCGAATCCCAGGCAGCGCATCCCCTCATCCTCAGCACACTCCCAGAGGTCGAGGAAGAATCGGAAGTCATTGGTGGTTGGGTCGGGCTTGTTCCCCGGGAGTCTCTTGCGGAAGTCCACCGCACGGTCCAGAAGATGCCAGGAGAGGGTCTGCGACGCCGAGCTGGTTCCACGTCTGACAGCGTCCTCCTGCTCCCGCTGCGTCCGCCGGGTTGAGCCGACGTAGGGGCATTCGTGCCCCCGCTGCATCATCCGCCGCATAACGGCTTCGGCGCGGGCCCTCGCGTCCGGGCGTAGCAGCGATAGGCGGAACGCCTCCGCCTCTGTAATTGGGAGCGGCTGCGGTGGACCGAAGGGGGACGGCGGGAGGGACGGAATGCTCACTTCACCTGCTCGATCACGTCATGCGCGAGGGCCAATCCACACTGGAACACCACGGGCTTGACCTGCGCCTTGAACGACTGCATCTCCTGATCGACGCACGCCATGATCGCCTCGTCGCTCTCGTGCTTCACGGCGCACATCGCCGCGCCGGCGAGGTGGGGGATGACCAACTCCGCGGCCTTCTGCCTGTCCTCGTACACGAGGCAGGCTTCCTTGGCCTTGGGGAGGTGGGTGCAGCCGGAGAAGACTGAGAAGAGAACGAGGCCGAGCGCTACGGCGAGCGCGAACAGCCAGAGCCGGTCGGGGTCACCTTGTGCCGCGGATTTCATCGCGGTCCCAGCGCCCCGACGATGGCCTTGAAGAGTGCGTCCTTCGCTTTCTGTTCCTCCGGCAGCTCGTTGTACGGGACGAAGCACGGGTGTTCCCTTTTCTCGGGGTCTTTTACCGGGCCGTACTTCCAGCCGGTGCGTCGCTTCTCCTCGAGCCACGAGTCATGGTTGGCCGATGGTGGCGCGTCCGGGTTAGCGATGCAGAACTTCACGCCGGAAACGGCGCTACTGCGCTGCCATTCCGGTGCGTCAGCCCACGGCACCTGGCTAGCGTCGCCGATGGCAGCGCAGTAGGCCCGGTTGGCCTCGTGGCAAACCCTAGCGATAACTTCCTCTGTCGGTAGAGCGTTCACGGTGTCCCCATTCATAGTGTCCTCCTTCATCGCGGCTCCTCGTTGTCCTCTCCGATGCGAGCCTTCAACGACGGCTTCGTTCGGAACGGAACTCCCGGCGTCGCAGCCTTGCCGGTGGCGTAGGCCACCGCGGCGCAGAGGCCGAGGACCCAGGCAGGGGCTCCGGTGAGAAACATCGGCGCAAACACAGCGAGCGTTCCCACCGCATCGAGCACCTTGTCGGTCGTCGATTTTTTCATGCTCATGACTTCCTCTTCATTTCCTGGGCAGCGGCGACGCAGCTTCGTGCGACGTCTCCGACGTGGGCGATTCGCTCGATGATTTCCGCGACAATCTCAACTCGGCGCTCGTCGCTTTCGCAAAGACCGAGAGACGTCTCAAGCTCCCCAACAGCTCGGCGAGATTCGTCCCAAGCTCGGAGGATGGCCCGGACGATTGCGGCATCGGTACTTCCGGGACGGAGACCGGAGTTGCGCTCATCGGACATTTCCCCCGCTCACTTCGCTGGGTCGATGCCAGGCATCCGCTCTCCCGACCTCGGGGGGGGCGGTTCCCACGAAAGGCGCTGGCTCACAACGTGCGCGACTTCCCGGAACATCCCCGCCGCTGCGGCGGACAGGAGCAGGCTTAGCGCCCACTTCGCCGTACGGATTCGATTCCGGCGGTGGAGCGGCACTATGACCAGCTTGACGAGCCACTCCGGCCGACGGAGATCGGGGATGGGCGTGTCCATGCATCACTTCGGCACCGTGAGCGTCGTCTGCGTGTAGGCCAGCGACGAGAACAGGCTCTGGCCGGAATCAGATTGACCCATAGCCGGCGTGTTACTTGGATGGGTGCCGTCCTGGGTCAGCAGCCCGGATGCTGCATGACCTGGATTATTGGCTGCTTCCCACGCCCAGCACTGCGATCTGAGTTGCCAGTATTCGCAGCGCCCCGGGTTCGCGTAGGCCAGAGACGCCATCTGGAAGTTGAGGGCGTCCATGGAAACATCGCTGGCGCCCTGGGTGCCGTTCGGCCAGTTCTCCCCGTTGCGGAATACACTGTCGACGAGGTGAAACTTCATGTTCGCATTGAAGGACCAGGACTGCGACAGAATGGACGCGACGAATCCACGAAATGCAGCCTCCTGGACGTTTTGGGTCACATCGTTCGTGCCGACCATCAAGACCACGTGGTCCGGGTCGTGGTTCGTGACGAGGTTGGCGAAGTTTGGAGCCTGCTGGAGAAACTGAGCGTTCGCCCCCGTCACGCCCGAGTTAACGAAAGTTGGCGGGGTCTGCGAAGCGGCGTTAAAGGCCGCCGTAACGGCATCCTCCCAGTCCAGCCACCAACGAAAGGCCGGGTTGTCGCCCACGCCGGACTGGAAGCCCTTCGTGTTGCTGTCCCCGAGCATGACGATCGTCTCGCCCGCGCCAATCGCGATGGTCGGGAACGCGGTGACGATCGTCCTGCACCCCACGAATTACGCCTCTAGGAACGGGGCGACCTGCTTCCAGGCGGTCAGGGTGCCGTCGTAACGGAACATGACCACCGTGCCCGCCGCCACCGTCTTGTTTGTCGAGCCCTGGAGGAGCATGGGCTTGGCCGAGGCCGTGGGCGAGCCGGCGTTATGGGTGAGAGTAGCCGCGCCCTCGAAATACAGCGTCAGTTGGGCTCCGGCCTGCCATGTCCACGTCGACCCGTTCGTGATCGAGATGTACTCAATTGTCGCAGTGCCAGTGATGTGGCCGTAGTTGCCAGCCGTGCTTCGAATTCCCGCGGGAACGGACAGTGTCGCCGCAGAGGCGATTGCAGGGGTGAACTGTTGCTCCTGAATCGTCCCCTGGGGCCGGTAGCCGTGGGTGGTGCCCATGAAGTCGGCCGCCGTGCCGCTGTCGAGCGATAGGTACCGGACAAATCCGGTTGAGCCAGCGGCATGCTCATTGACATTGCCGACGGAGTCCACGCGTCGCGCGGCGACTCGAGTTCCGTTGAATGTGTAGACAGAAATAGTCTGTCCACCGCCTTGGTTTTCTAGCTGCTCTATCGGCGTCGCGGTCGATGGCGTGGAGGTGTTGTTCGTCGTGGTTAGCTTGCGGGCGGCGTTTTGAAACGCCAGCGCGGTCGTCCCGACGACAATGGGAGACGTATCCGTAGTAAGGCACCACAGGGTGTCGGCATTGGATGTCCCCTCGGTCACCTGGATCAAGACGCCAGGGACGATTTCCGTGTTCGTGTTGAAGTCAGTCGCCCTGGACCATGCTCCAGCCGCCACCACCCAGATACCATTTTCTGCCGCCGCAGACTGCCCCGCGGCGAAGACCCGGTCTCCGGCAATGCACGAAACTCCGTCGATAGTCTCTGTGCCTGATAGGTCTAGATTTGAAGTGGCTACGACCCTGGCCATGTGGACGCAGGCAACTCCGGAGACCGGAGCGACCGAGAGATCTACGTTCGGCCCAGAGCCACCTGTTACGGTGATCGACCCGTCAGCAGAAGCGATACTCTCGACGTCGCCTGCGCTGACGGGAGGTATGTTCACGTATCGGCTCATGACCCAGGATTCCGGTCATAGATGCCGAATAGCTCCATCTCCCAGGCGGTCAGGGCGTTGGCGCTGTTCTGGTATGTGATCTTGACGTGGCCGCCTTTGACCAAATAGTCGAAGGAGGTCGGCCCGTCGGCGGCAGCGTATGTGTTCGTGCTCTGGGTCCGGAAGTTGGCCCCGCGATCGAACGACGACGCATGCACCACGCCACTTGCGGCGCTGTCGTGCGACGAATAGATGTTGAGCTGGAGTCGATTGAAGCGGAGACCATCAGGCGCCCACGGAGGGTCAACGTCCGTGGAGTCGAAAATCGTGATGGTCGAGCCGTTACCGGGGGCGGCTTGTGCGCCGCCCGTCCCGGTCAGATTCCCGCGTCGAAGTAGAACCCGTCCGTCTGCGTTATCGCTCACCCCCGGTGCTCATTTCCGCTCCTTGCTTCGCTCTCTTCTTCTCCCGGCGCCGCCTCATTGCGCCGGTCAACTCGTCTGCAACTACTCCCTTCGTTCCGACTTGGGCCTCACCAAGCCGTCTAGCCAGAGGATACACCGCCCGGTCGGGAGCCAGGGATGCAAAGCGACCGATTCCTGTCAGGAGACCGCCAGGCGTCCCGCCGGCACCGGAAAACAACCTCCCTGGATTCGCCTGGAGGTTCTCTTGGGCCAATTGTAGACGCGGAACGTCGAGGAGGGCTTTCATTCCCACCCCCGATGGAGCCCCTTCGGGGAATTTCGTTCCAGGGAGAACCTCTGGCGGCCCGAGCTCAATCAGGCGGTCAATGGCGTGCCCACCCCGACCAGTTCTTGCTCCAGCCGTAGCGGTGTCCTCTCCTCGCTCTCTGATGCGACGAGCGGCGGCGGACCGCGGGCCCTCGTCCGGCATGCGGCTCTCAGTACCGAGGAGGTCTCGCCGCTGGGCGAACCCACCCATTATCTGGCTCTGAGCCTCATTCGCGGCGGCGATACGGGGGGCCAGCTGCTTCACGCCGGAGCGGAGCATGTCGGCGACCTGGATGAATTGGACGTCGTCCTTGGTGATGTTACCTGCCCTGACCTCGCTGTCGGCGAAGTCCCGGACTTGATCCATGTAGCCGGCGGTCAGTCGCTTCGGAACCTGAGGCGATTCTCCGAGGATTTGTGCCTTCGCGCTCTCGAGGCCCCTGCGGGCCGTCGGGGATAGACCAGGATTCGCGAGCATTTGGTCCAATTCCTTCGTGCGCGGGTCCGGAGGAGCGGGAGCTAGGCGTTTGCGAATCTCTACGAGTCCAGCCCTCGCGCGGTTGGACAAGCTGCCATCCGCCAGGCGAGCATCGATGTTCGCTACAACGGCTTGCGCAACGTCATCGGCGGGGACTTGCCCCTCGGCGGCATGAGCGAGCTGCCGCATCTCCCCGAACCGCTGATTGCTCGCCTTTTCGCGGACCCTCATGTCGTCGAGGATTTCGTCGGCGGCAACCCTTCCGGCCGCAGAGCGGGTTGATGGGCTCGCCTTTCCGACCAACGGAGGCTCCGAGAGCCCGGGGAGCTGAGAACGAATAGGGAAGTCCTTCCTGATCACTGGCCTGCCCGGAATGGGGCCCGGTTCCAGGCCGTACTCGTCAAGAGCCCGTAAATCCGGACTGCGAGCCAGGCGCGCCTTGGCGATTTCCCGGCCCGCCCCAGACGCAGCGCCTAACGCTCCGCCAACGACGGACCCTAGCTTAGCCGACTCTCCTGCCGCCGAAGCAGCTTCGTCCAGGTCGCCACCGCGGGTGACCGTATCTGCCGCTGCAACGGCCCCCGCGGTACCCGCGCCCTTGGCCATTCCGGACAGCGTCCTCTCGGCCATCCGACCGGCCTTGGTCGATAGTCTCTTAGACAGCACCCTCGTCAACGCATCGACTGGCTTCGAAACTATCTGTGCGGTCACCGACGGAGCCCCGCCAGGGAGAAATCCGCCAACAGCGGAGGCAGTGTTCGCGAGATACGGATGGTCAGCCTCGAGCTGTTCCATCTGCTCCGGCGACGTTCCGATACGCGTGCCGGTGGCCCTGGAGAGCGCGTCTGTGCCCTTGCCGTAGAGACCGAAAGTCGCCGTGTCGAGCGCCTTGTTCGCCATCCGGGCGGGGATGTCGAGGGCTTGGTGGACTCGTTTTAGCCCCCTCTTCGCCCGGCCCATGAGGCCATCGCTCTCGGGCTCCGGCGGCAACGGCGCGCCTTCATCCGCTCTTTGGCCCTCTTTGTGCCACGGCTTCGAGGGGCCGAATACCGTCCCACCCTTCCCGCCGGGGACGACGAATTCAGTGACGTCGCCCTCCGTCTGGTCGACCTCCAAGTTAGGAGCCCGGACGGTTTCAGGAAGCATGGTGTCTGGGAGCTTGTTGAGTTTCGCTCGGATTTTGGCGTGGTCGGCTTTGAAGGCCGGGTCTCCCAGGCGACGCTTTAGCTCCGCTATGATCTCTTCGCGTTCCATCAGAGATTGTCGAGGAGCTCGTCGGTGGAGGCACCGCCGGCCGTTTTACCTGGCGGGGACTTCTCACGAGCCTTCTTCTTAGCGGCCCTCTTCTTGGCCTCTCTTGCGGCGTTGACCTCTGGAGGCGCCCCGGGAGCCGGAGCCCCGCGCAGCGGCTCCCAGCCAGGGATTTGCTGGCTAAGCAGTACGTCAGCCTCGGTAGAGTCGTATAGCCCGCTGTCGATGAAGTCGCGCTTTGCCAGCTCACGCATCTGCTTCGTTTTCGCCGCGAGATGGGCCGCGAATGCCTGCGCGGTTTCGATTGCCGTTCTCTGCACGCCCGCATCGAGGGACCCTGTAGATTTACGGGATACCCAGTTCTCTATTTCTGCAAGCGCGCTAGGGTCGACCGTCTGGGCCATGATAGCGTCGCGGTCTGACATCCGGTTGTCATGCTGGGCCATCCGCCACAGCTCGATCATGGCGTTGCGCTGCCGCTGAGGATTGCCGGACTGGAGGTCGCCGATGATTCTTGGTGCCGCTAGGTGGTCATCCTGTATCGTCTTCGCGTTGTATCGCTCGGTGAACCGCTTGAGGTCCTCTCGGAGAATCTTTGACTTTTCCTTGTCGCGTTCGAATTCGAACCTGGCGCCCGGAAGGTTGATATTCGGTCTCGGAGCCTGATTTCTTAGCTCCTGAACCTCAAGTCGATTCCGATCCCGCTTATCCCCTTGCATGTCCTTGAAGGCATGTTCGAGACCCAGCGTCCGGGCTTTCGTGAAGGCGTCAAACACCCGCCTGGAGTCGTGCCCCGCTAGAATCAGGCTGTGCCCAATCTGAGCCGCCTGGCGGTCGTTTTCGTTCAGGCCTGGAGGGAGATTGTCCAGGAAATCCTGGGCCGCCTGCTGTCTCCCGGCCGTCCTCTGCGTCTGGAAGTCGAACGTGGTCCCCGGGTCGTCCTGGCCGAAGCGAACCGTGTAGGGTCGGGCGTCCTCGGCTCTCCTGGTTGCCGCCGCGTGCTCCGCTTGTCTCGCGGGAAAAGTCCGCTCCGCCTCGGAGAAGGCCGCCGAGTCTCGCTGGAAGTCGTCGGCCGCTTGGAAGTTCGTATCCAGACGGGCCTGCTCGTCCTGGGTGGCTTGCTCCGCTTCCTGGCGAAATGCTCGGTACTGCTCATCGAACTTCCGGCGAGCAATGAGCTGGGCTTGCCGCTCCTGCTCGACCTGGGCGAGCCTCGGTTCGAGGTCGGCCATTTGGCCGCCGGGCTCGTCGAAGAACCGCTGGGCCTCGGCAGCGCTCGCCTCTTCCGCCGACGGAATCGGGCCGATCAAGGCGTCAGGGGCGGGCTCGGGCTTCTGGAGGCCTCGCCTGCGCGCCATGATTTCCGGGGGAGGAGCCGGACCGAACCCCTCCTCTGGAGCCTGGGGCCGCGGGGGCACCGCGGGGGCGGGGCCGGCGTCCGGCGCTTGGCCCGGGACGAGCTCGCCGCGTCCTACTTCCTGCCCTGTCGCGGGGTCGTAGATGACCGTCTCAGAGGCGATGGCCGCCGCTTCCTGTGGGCTCCTGGCCTGCCGAATCCTCTGTTGCTGGCGTCCCTTGTATTCGTTCTGACGCTGGTTGAACTCGAGCCGCTCCCTCTTGAGCTTCTCGTCGGTGACGCGGTTCTGGTAGCCGAGCTGGTTTTGATGCTGCTCAAACAGCCGGTCTTCGTGCGCCTTCTTGAGGCGCATTGTCTCGTCGAACTGCCGCTGTCTCTGCCTCCGGCTGAGGGCGTCGGTCAGCGCGTCCCCAAGCTCCCGCATCCCCGGGGTGAGGTCGATGGTGTCCGGGAGGCTGTAGTCGAAGTAGGCCATCAGGCTCCGGCTCTAACTCCGAGACCTCCGGCCGACAGGAGGAAGTTCATGATGCCCTGGATTTCGGCGGCATCCATCCCGCTTGCTTTGAGCTGGGCTTCGATGGCCGCCATGTTCGCCTGATCCATCCCTCTGCCGGCGTCGCCGTAGAAGTCCCGGACCAATCCCGCCTGGTCTCTGGCGAGGCCGGTGTAGGCGTTGGTCGCTTGGCCAATCCTGCCCTCCGTTCGTCCCTGGGCCCGGTCCGCCATCTCAGATGAGAGCCCGTAGCGCCCGAAGCGGCCCTGGTCCGCAGCGGAGGCCCTCTCCCCCATTTCCCGGGCCTGCTGACCACGGAGATTGGCGCTGGCGTTCGCAAGATTCTTGAGGGTGAAGGAGCTGTTGAAATTCCCACGCGCCGCAGCCGCGTCATTGATGGACTTGTGGGCAGCTTCCTCCGCGAAGTCGTAGTAGGGGTTGAGGGCGCCGATTCCCTGGTCGAACAGCCTCTCAGAAGCAGTGGGGGTCCCCATGAGGTCCTGTCCGTGGGTCTTGTAGAAATCTTCGTAGTACCCGGGGCCGGACAAAACTCCTTCGGTCGACGGCGCCGCGGTGGCCGGCGACGCGAACCCGCTCGGCCCGGTATTGTTGCCGGCCCTGGCGGTCTGCCCCATCGGCCCTTGAGTAAATGGGTTCTGCGGATTGAACGCAGAAGCCGTATTGGACGTCCCCGGACGACCGTAGCCCGAGGTACCGCTTGGGACGGGCGCCGTGTTCGCTCCGAATCCAGGCGCTGGGGCTGAGAAGGCGTTGTTGGCCGGAGGTTGACCGAACGGACGGGTGTACGGGTTATTTGGATCGCCGAACGCCATTACTTCCTCAGTCTGTCAGGCGTACCGTAGGCCGCGGTAACCATCTGCTGGGCGGGAGCGTAGAAGTTTTGGGCCCGGTCGAGTCCCTCCATGGCGAACTGCCGGCGCCTCTCGGCCTCCGCCCGGGACTGCGCGGCGGCATCGAGTAGCCCCTGCCGCTGCTTGTCGATTGCTCCCGTATAGGCGTTGTAGGCGCCCGAGACAGGCGTGTAGAGGCCCCCGGTCATGAGGTCCGCCCCCACGCCGCTCCAGTCTCCATCCTTCAGCGGCCCTATAACAGGAACGTAGTCCCAAAAACTCATGTCAGGTCTCCAAAGCTTCGAAGGTGTTGACTGCCCCGACCAGGGTCAGAGGTACGTTGTCCGACATCCGAAGCCTCCATTGACGCGTCCGGTAGGTTCCGAGAGAGCGAACCTCGATGACCGGATTTGGGTCGTCCTCATTGCCCAATTCTAGCTCATAAGGGTCTTCCCAGGCTCCGGTAGAATCCCGCCAGAAGAGCTGACACTTGGGGCCCGGCGAGCGGCCGAATTCACCCAATCCCCGCCGGAACATGAACCGGGTGGAGATGTGCTGCTTCCAGTTGTCCACACCGTCGTCCGAGAACCCCGAGGTCACTTCGGCAACAATGGGCTCCCCGTTGTCGGTGACAGAGGACGGGTCGAGCTTTCCAATCGTCCCATCCCCGAGTCCGACGAGATGGAGGTTCTCGGAGGGCCAGTAGGCGATGGACTTCGCTGCCCACGACTGCCACTGTCCGTTTGAGAACCCGCGGAACTCGAGCCAGCGTTCCAGGTCGACGTCCCAAACGAAACAACGGCCATCGGTCGGGAAATTCCATCCGAGGAGGTTCCGGCCAGCAATCTGGAGGCGGAATCCCCAGCAGTCATCCGTAGTCGACAACTCTTGGAGCTGCCGAGTGATTCCAGTGTCGGAAATCGGCGTGTAAGAGCGGCCGTTGCCGAGTTGGATTCGTCGCCGAGAATCGATGAAGCCGAAAGACTCGTCATTTGCGGCAAAGGAGTACGCTCCCCCGAAGCCACAGGTCCAGGTGCGGATACTTTGGAAGATGGCATCTGGGTCCGGGGAGACCGTCTGGACCGTCTCGGTTCCCCCGCCGATAAGCTCGCCCGCGTTCTCATAGAGAGCGGGCAACGGGTCGGGCCTGGACTCCAGCTCCATGAACTCGCCGTTCCATGTCTCGTGGCCGGTGGTCTCTCCTGGCTGGGACCACTGGATTTGCCCCGTGAGCCCGGTGGGGTTGACGACGAGTCGCTGGGAGATGGCTACCACGTGGGTAGCCCCGGGAGGATTTCCCCCCAGGCGTTCTGACAGCGCGAACCCCGGGCCCTCCCACTTCTGCAAGAGCCCTCCTCCGGCCGCGATGAGCCGGGTCCTGGTCGGGCAGAGGACCGGGCGATTGGGGCCGTCTAGCTGCGTCGAGGCCGTGGAGCTGGAGAGGTCGGTCCCGGCGCCTCCAATTTGGGCATGGAGGTATCGGTCGCTCGTGACGTAGACCGGGTAGCCGTTCCAGATGGCAATCGCGTCGACGGAGGTGCTGTCGCTGTGGAGGGGAGAGGGGTCAAAATCGGACCAGTCGGCAATTCCAGGACGGAGGTGGATGGCTCCGAAGCGGTCGAAGAGGACGTTTATCGACGCCGGAATCGCCCCCGCCAACTCCTCGTTGGAGGAGGACTGCCCCCCGGCGAAGTTGATCTTGCTTTTGCTCTCAGGCATGGGGATAGACTCCCTGCCAGGAGGGCGGCACATGAAGCGACTGGTCGTGTTGTTCTGTGCGGTATTGGCGGGATGCGGCGGAGAGGACGGCGGCCCGAGTTCCCCTGGGGCTGCGGGAACGGGCGGGGGCGGAACGACGGGTGCCGCCGGTAGCGGTGGTAGCGGAGGCGGCGGAGTCATCCGCGACCAGTTGGCAGGAACCGACTGGGGGATCACCTGGACGGAGGTCGTCTGCGCAACCGTGACAGGGTTCGGATACGAACAGGACTACTACATCGGATTCGGCTGCACGCTCACCGATGGGTCCACCGGAATCCAAATGGAAGCCGGGACCTATAACATCTCCGGTAACACGCTCACGACCGTTCCAGACCGGGCAACTTGCCCCGGGGTGGGGCCGAGCGCCGTGACGTTCTCCGTCAATCAGTCCAATCTGGTAATTCAGACGCCTACGGAAGTGATCATCTTCGAGCGCGTCGCGCCCGGCGGGAGCGGGGGGGGTGCAGCGACCTACGGGTGCTTTGACGATCAGCTCGTCTTCACGCCGATGCCCATTCGTCCGGTGTAGCCTCTCGACATCCCGGCTGAGCCGTGGCATCCTCCCTTCATCCAGGAGGCTATGACCATGAAGCGTGTACTTCTGTCTGCGGTGGTAGCGCTGTTTGGCGCCTGCGATGTCACGGACTGGGACGTTGCGATCAGCCGGTACGGCGCGGCGGTATGCGTCGGCTCCATGACGCTGGATGACGTTGGTTCGAAGGTGACCGGCACATGGGAGTGCGAGCCGTTCGGGGGCGCCGTAAGCGGAACGATTCGCGCCGACGGGCATACGCTGATCGACTTTGAGACCCGTACCGGCGCATTTAACCGAATGCGTGGCACGGCGGCCGATGACAAGATTGTCGGCGAGATCAGAATCGATCATGATCTCCTGCCGTTCTCCGCTGTCCGGCGCTAGCGTCACGTCGTAGTGTCCGCGCGGGATACCTCCCGCAAAACAGAGCCGTCCCAGAGAAAACGAACGGCAATCGTGTGGCCGTTCGTGGTCGGAATGGCCGCCGTCACCCTGTAGACGGCATTCAGGGACCACGTGACGGCGCCGCCGGCCGCGTTCTCGAAGATGAAATCCCAATACTGCCCAGGCGCCACCGTAGGCAGGATGGTCGGCGCGTTGACAGTTGCCGTCCCGGCTCCCCCAGACGCCGTTATCCTGACGATGTTGCCGCCGATAAGGCTTGGGGTAACTGCGGCGCCCGTAGCGACGCTGGCGGATGACTCGAACGGCGGCGATCCGATGAGCCGTATGACCGGGATGGTGGCCGTCGCGACGGAGAGTTCCATCAGATAGCAGCCCAGGAAAATAAAGTCCGAGCCGGACAGGCCAGCGGCGAACCGCGCGGACCCCCCAGAGAAGCTGACCCCGTTAAAGATGCACGTGGAAGTGGTCCCGGCCGCCTCAAATGGGTACCCGCCAGACGAAGCGCCTAGGCGCCCGCCGACCACTGTGAGCGTGCCGCTGTTCGTCGCCACGATACCGCGACCCGCCGAGCTGGAGCTATTCGCCGCGAAGGTGCAGTTGATGGCCGCGCATCCCGTGCTATCCGTCAGCGAAAGCACGGGGCCGAATCCGCTATTGACACCCCCCGAGTGAAGTACCCGCTCGAATCCGGCGTTTAGGCACGTGTCGAGCGAGAAGGCCGTTCCAGTGCTGAACGACTCATGGCTCACGGCTAGGTCGCGGAAGCGCAACGAATCGCATTCAACGAATGTGAAGCAATTCGCGCTGCCACTGGACCCCCGAATGATGCTCGTCGCAGACCCGGAACCAACCAAGCTTACACCGTCGGCGCTGGATAGCGTGAGCGCAGACGAAACCTTGTACGTCCCGGGCGGGAAGTACACCACTCCCCCACCCCTCGCCTTCACCCGGTTCATCGCAGCCTGAATGGCGCTCGTGTCGTCGGCGATGCCGTTCCCGACGGCCCCGAAGTCCTTCACGCTGATCCAAACCTCGCGGATGAAGTCCTGGATCAGCCTGGCCGTCGACCCGCTCGACTCCT
>Ga0196964_10000869_pt1 | contig 16485 bp, 8 predicted proteins | sample S1_10metaG_FD_148615 | JGI IMG/M metagenome (GOLD analysis project Ga0196964, IMG submission 148615) | Soil microbial communities from Anza Borrego desert, Southern California, United States - S1_10 | ecosystem: Environmental > Terrestrial > Soil > Desert | place: USA: California | collected...
GTGAGAAATGGAGGCTGAACCCCCTGCGCTGGGGAAAGTAACTAGGCGATCGCCATAGATGTGACGGTTGGAGAAGGCAATTAGTGCCTCATCTTGACTTCGGTAGTGCCAATCCAGTGACCAAGGTTCGAGGAAGGATGACATCAAGTCAAGGAGGCTCTCAAACCCCTCAGCCGCCGATAGAGCTTCGGCTTCATCGTCTTCATCGGAACCAACAGCAAAAAATGTGGTAGGTGGTAATTGGTGTCTATCTCCGGCGACAACTGCCCGTTCTGCCCTCAGCAGTGCTGGAACAGCATCCTCTGGTAATACCTGACTAGCTTCATCAAAAATTACAACATCAAAGTACCGACGGTCGGCATCGAGTAGTTGGCTCACCGAGAGGGGACTTGCCATCCAGCAGGGGCGCAGGGCAGTTAAAACATCGGGAGCTTTTGCTAGGAGTTTACGCAGTGGTAGGTGGCGTGTTTTCTTAGCTGCTTCGCGACGCACTAACGCTTCCTGGGATAGCTGGGCATTCATTACAGCGATCGCTCGTTCTGCATGGGTGCGTCGGACGCGATGGGAGGAGAGTCTCAGTCTTTCCTGGTCGAGTTCACAAAATTCCCTGATTAACTGTTGGTGAGTCTGTCCGTGGAAAACAGTTAGAGCCGAATCTTGAGCATGGGCTTGGTCGAGGCATGAGGTAAGCCATGCATACTTGAACTGCTTTGCCCAAAGGTCTAGAGGAGGTTTTAACCGCCTTATGTCGTTGATAATGGCTTTAGCGCCACACTGCTCGATCTCCCGCTCGATTTCAAGGAGACGTGCCATCAAAAGCGGAGTGTTGAGGTCGGAGGCTAAGTTGTTGAATAGTTCTTCTAAGGCTTTGATTGGTAACTGGCTGAGATTCCCCCGTCCCAGGTCTGGTTCAATACGAGATAGGTCGGTCAGGAGAGTATTCAGGTTGTCGTGTACGGCACTAAACTGAGAGACTTTACGCGGAACCGAGGCAGAACTCGATAGCGAACGCCAGCGGCGTAACTGTTCAGCCGCTTTAGTGACTTCTTGAAGGAGTTGCCCCTCTGAGGCTTTTCCAGTTTGCCGCAGATTCTGGAGTGTAGACCAGGTTTTTTTGAAGTTACCATCAAATAACCATGCCCAACCTTCGGCTATGAGTCCTTGTTTCAGAGGTGACAAGGCATTGACTTGCTCATCCAGGTTTTGTCGGAAGATACTTTCCGAGTAGAGGGACAGAGTTTGTTCAACGTCTTTAACGAGATTAATTATCTCTCTGGCTTGATTAAGGGTAGTAGGTTGAGAGAACTTGGTTGTTGAAATTAGTGCAGTAAGGGATTCCAAAAAGGTGGGTAGATGTTCTGTAGCAATCCGCCGTGCTATATCAGATGCTTGTAAGGCAGCATTTCCAGAAGAAAGTTTAACCTCCAACCAAGGAGAGGGATGGGTTCGGAGGAAGAGACTGCCTAATTTCTCACTGCTGGCTTCTGCTAAAAGTTTCTCTACTGTGTCTGCCTTCTCAGCAGTGAGTCGATTGAGTTCGGTACTGCGAAAGCGAGTGGTAATTCGCTCCTCGTCTTTGAACTGTAAAAGTTCTGCCTGAATCTCGTAGACGCTTTTCCCTGATGGAGAACGCTTATCGTGTAGTCTTTGGACGTGGTCGTTGAGCCTCTTTCTTCGGTCTTTAAAACGTTGATGAATGTCATTCGTATTGATAGGCGGAGTATTTCGCACCAGGGTTAGGCTCTCTGCTACCTGCTGCATGACTTCTCGTCGTGAGATATCTGCACCGTGCAAATCGAGCAGGAGATGCCCCAACCCTTTTTGCTCTAACCGACGCATGACTACTTCTAAGGCAGCACGCTTTTCTGCAACGAAAAGAACTCGCTTTCCGGCTGCGGCTATTTCGGCAATTAGGTTGGCAATGGTTTGGCTTTTTCCCGTACCGGGTGGGCCTTGAATAATGCCATTTCGCGACTTCAGTACTGCGTTAATCACCCGCTGTTGGCTGGAGTCGGCATCAAAGACGAGAAATTCTTTATCTGGGGAAATGCCATCAAGTTTTCTGGGGTCGATGTCTTCACCCGTACCTCGCACGTTTTCACGGGCTGTGTTATCGCCAGCGATCGCGGCAATAATATCATTGTCTGCCATCTCGGTCAGGTGTTCGCGCAGGTCTTGCACCATTGCCATCTTTTGGAAGGAGAAGTTGCTAAGAACTGCACGGGATTCGATAATTTTAAACCCTTTGACTTTTTGGGTGGCTTGGGTTAGACGAGTATAGATAGCAGCTAAATCGGGGATTTCATCTTCGGCTGTGCTTTCTGCATCTCCTAAAAGGAGTTCTGACGTAATGGGGCATCCATACTCGGTTTCCAGTACGTGCAAGAGTACGGGATTGATTTGTGCCTCACCCTTACGCTGTAGCTTGATTGTGCCACGTACCTCCACAGCGATTGGGACAAGTAGGATGGCGGCTTCTGGTGGGCGACCTGCATCAGTTGGAGTCCAGGTAGCCATTCCCAACGCGAGAAAGAGAGTTTCCAGTCCCTTTTCTTCTAAGTTGGTAATGGCACGACGGCGGATTTTTTGTACTTGCGCGGCGGTTTTGATTTCTTCAACCTGTGGTAGCAGACGGTTCAAGGGAACTGTTTTGTCTGCTAGTAGCTCATCTAATGCTTTTTTGTTGGCGTCTGAGAAGTCAAGCGTACCTGTCTTGAGTTCGCGGTAGTACAGCAGGTTGTTGCGTCGTGACAGGTCGATGAGGCGTCGTATCCAACCGTCGCGCACTCGCTCTACGGCAGTAAGGCGATTGCGGTTCACTGTGCCCTTGCTTAAGCTACTCAATTCTCAACTCCTTTCTGCTCACAGATGCTCCGCTCATCTGGAAAGTACTTTATCAATAGATCTGTTCCGCCATCGCCCATCTCCTTCACCATCACCTCAATTTCCTTGAGATTAATTCTAGTTCTAAAGATAGATAAATTTTATTCTGTATCCAAACTCTCCAGTAGGCACAAGCTTTGAGATGCGCTTAAAGCCCCCATTATTGGACAATTAGAATGATTTTCTCTTGGGCAGTTTTTTCAAGTTCCTCAAAAATTTTATGCTGATACGACTCCACTTCTATCGCACCACCAGTCACCCGTGGCTGATGGTAGCTATCATCGCTGCCTGGTTGGATATTTCATGGATTTCTGGTGCTGGAATCAGCCACACCGCTTAGCTAAACTGAGCTGAAATTGTTACCCTTTTCGGACATTTCCCGAAAAAGACCCCCTTCAGGATGCCCTGTAACGACTCTAAAATCTAATTCCCTTGTGATTGCATCATTGGGTAGCTTTGCAGGCTTTTAGGGAGGGTTTATTGTTTCATGCCCCGATAGGGGCATGATTTACCAAACTTTTTATTAATTGCAGCCACACTGTTGATGGAGACAAATCAATGCTAGCAAAGGATTCGAGCGATAAGAAAGTGTCAAAGATTTGCAAATCTTGATGCTGTTAAATGTAGAAATAAGTAGCACGCAGGGAGTATGTCAAAATAGTTTAGCCAGCCACTAGGCGGTCAAAACCTTGAGAAATGATTTAATAGACTAATCCGCCTATGCCAGCCAATTACACCGAGATTGAGAAGCGCCTTTGGGAAGCAGCGGATGAACTCAGGGCGAACTCGAAGCTCAAACCATCAGAATACTCGGTGCCAGTGTTGGGGCTGATTTTCCTTCTCTACGCTGATTATAAGTTTGCCCTAGTTGAGCAAGAATTGGCAGGCACGATGAGCCGTCGTCGCACGGTGGGGAAGGCGGATTACCAGGCAAAGGGGGCGTTGTATCTACCGGAGACTGCCCGTTTCCAGTATTTGCTCAATCTCCCAGAAGCTGAGGATATTGGCGGGGCGATTAATGCAGCGATGAAAGCGATCGCAGACGAGAATGAGGAACTCGGCGGTGCTTTGCCCAGAGATTACAACCGATTGGAAAAGCCCATTCTGCGGGAGTTGCTGAAAATCCTCAACCGGATTCCCAGAGTAGACATTACAGAGGATGCGTTTGGGGAGATTTATCAGTATTTCTTAGGGAATTTTGCTCAGAAAGAAGGGCAGAAAGGGGGCGAGTTTTTTACCCCGATTTCCTTGGTAAAGCTGATTGTAGAAGTAATTGAGCCGGATTATGGCATGATTTTAGACCCCGCCTGTGGTGCTGGCGGGATGTTCGTGCAGAGTACGGTGCGGATTCGCAATAAATTAAACCAAGACCCGAATAAGGTGATTAGCGTCTACGGGCAGGAGAAAGTAGACGGAACGGTGAAACTGTGTCAGATGAACTTGGCAGTTCACGGGGTTTCTGGTTTACGCAACATCCGCGAGGGCAACACTTATTATCAAGATATTCACAACAGCGCTACTTATGACCAAGATGCTCAAGACAGCATCGGGGCGTTTGACTTTGTGATGGCGAATCCGCCGTTTAATGTAAATGGGGTGGATAGGGAGAAGATAAAGAGCGATCGCGCCCACTATCCCTTTGGCGTTCCTTCAACGGACAATGCCAATTACCTCTGGATTCAGCTTTTCTACAGTGCCTTAAATCAGAACGGACGCGCGGGGTTTGTCATGGCAAACTCGGCGTCGGATGCGCGGGGTTCTGAGTTGGAGATTCGCCGCCAGTTGATTCAAAAGGGCGCGGTGGATGTGATGATTGCGATCGGGTCTAATTTCTTTTACACCGTGACGCTGCCCTGTACGCTGTGGTTTTTGGACAGGGGGAAGGTGAAGACACCTCGCAAACAGAAGGTGTTATTTATTGATGCACGGCATATTTACAGGCAAATTGACCGCGCCCATCGGGATTTTAGCTCTCAACAGGTTGAGTTTATTGCCAATATTGTGCGGCTGTACCGAGGGGAAGCGGTAGAGGTGACGGGTGCTGAGTCCGAAATGCTGGGTGAGACGTTCCCAGAGGGGGCTTATCAGGATGTCGCGGGTTTGTGCAAGGTGGCGACGTTGGCTGAAATTGAGGCGCAGGGATGGAGTCTCAATCCTGGGCGTTATGTGGGGGTGGCAGAACGGAAGGAAGCAGAGGATTTTGATTTTGCGGAACGGTTGGAAGAGTTGAATGAGGAGTTGGAAATCCTTAATGTTGAGGCGCGGGAGTTGGAGGAACGGATTGCTGAGAATGTGGCGCAAATTTTGAATCTTTGATAAAGCCTGATGCAGGTTTACAAACGGGAATTAAATAAGCTTTTTAAGGAAAGCTCCATAATCAAGTACTTCAACTTTAACTACAATGGCAGAAAACAAAGATAAGGTAAATAAATACGATATTTTTATTTCCAGTTCTACATATCCTGATGCCGAATCTCTGTTTATAATTCCTAAATCTATTAAGGAAATAAAAGATGAATGTTATGTAGTATTAGACACCAATTCTCTTCTGGTTCCATATGCTACCAGTACAGAGAGTTTAAAGCAGATTCAAAGTACATATACAACATTAGTTACTCAAAATCGTTTAAGAATACCGGGGCAAGTTGCTCGTGAGTTTGCTAATAATAGAGCAAAAAAACTTGTTGACCTATATCAACAGCTATCTCAAAAGCAAAATTCTATTCAGTTGCCTAAAGAGGGAGAGAAATACCCTTTGTTAGAATCTCTCAGCTATTATCAAGAATTGATTCAAGCAGAAAGAGAACTTCAGGAAAAAGCAAAGCAGTACAGGAAAGTAGTTAAGAAACTACTAGAACATATTGAAGGATGGAACTGGAATGACCCAGTAACGAAAATTTACTCGGAGTTATTTAGTAAAGATGTCGTCATAGATTTAGAACTTAATGAAGAGGAAAAAAAAGAAATAGAAAATCAACTAGATAAACAAAAGATACACAACTTGCCTCCAGCCTATAAAGACTACTCAAAAGATGATAAAGGTATTGGTGATTTACTAATCTGGCGAACAATCCTGTATATCGGTAGGAATTATAAGAAAAGTGTTATTTTTGTTTCTGGGGAGGAGAAACCTGATTGGTGGCATCGCAGTAACAACAAAGCTTTGTATCCGCGATATGAGCTTGTCGATGAATTTAGGCGCTGTTCGGAAGGCGAGACATTCCACATTATTCAACTTTCAAATCTTCTGAAAATGTATGGGGCTGATGAGAATGTTGTTAAAGAGATAGAAATAGAAGAAGAACAATCTAAACAGCAAATTCATATAACAGGGGCTTCCAGCTATTTCACTAGGCAAGAAATAGAGACAGCCATTTTCATTTGGTTAAACTCTAGGTTTAAATTAGTAGAACGACTTGATGACAGCGATATCGGTAGTGATTTAAGTTCTAAGTATAGTTTTATTGTTAGTAATTCATCTGATAATAACTTAAAATCTGTGATTTATACTTATGTTTCGGTACAAATACAGGGACTAGGCTCACTCCAAAGCATACGTTCTCCATTGACAGTACTAGGAGTGTACAACAGGATAAACAAGAATCCAAAAATTTTTATTATTGTCTATTTAGATCTAGGTACCGCTAAAATAGGGAAATCTTTTAGTGATTCTATCAGCTTGCCAGAGAATACTTCTTTGGTAATTGGATATTTAAAAGAAGATAAAAGTTTTCAAGAAATATAATCCAGTGATGTAATAATAAAATATTTAATCTAAAGGCAGTTTGCAATTGAGATATATTATTTATATTAATTCCAATTATGTGGAGGATTAACGCTAAAGTGAACGAGAAAAATACCAACGACTCCTGGTCTCGATTTTCTATAAAGGATGTATATTTAGCTCTTTATGATGGACCTCACGCCACGCCAAAGCCAGCATCAGAAGGTGCAGTGTTTTTGGGAATTAAAAACATCACAGAGGACGGAAAGCTTGATTTATCAGATATTCGGTACATTTCCGAAGAGGATTTTCCTAAATGGACAAAGCGAGTTCTACCACGTCCTGGTGACATTGTATTTACCTACGAGGCTACACTAAATCGCTACGCCATTATTCCAGAAGGATTTAGAGGATGTCTCGGTCGGAGATTAGCACTCATACGTCCCAATCCTGAAAAAGTAGACACCCAATTTTTGTTCTATTACTTTTTTGGAGAGGAATGGCGTAAAACTATTGCAACAAATCTGATTTTCGGTTCGACAGTTGATAGGATTCCTCTAACCAATTTTCCCAAGTTTGAGATTTCTCTTCCACCTCTCTCCATCCAACGCAAAATAGCTGCGATTCTCTCAGCCTATGATGACCTAATCGAGAACAACACGAGGCGGATAGAGATACTGGAAGAGATGGCGCGATCGCTCTACCACGAGTGGTTCGTCAACTTCCGCTTTCCTGGACATGAACAGGTGAAGATGGTTGATTCAGAATTTGGGCTGGTTCCTGAAGAGTGGGAACCTGTCAAGCTAGGAAACATTGCACAGGACATCCGACGAAGCATCAATCCTGAGCAAATTGACCCGGAAACTCCCTACTTTGGGCTAGAACATTTACCCAGAAAATCAATCGCGCTTTCAGAATGGGGAACAGCCAGCCAGGTGCAAAGTACAAAATTAGTTTTCCACAAAGGCGAGATTCTATTCGGTAAAATCAGACCCTACTTTCACAAGGTAGGTGTTGCACCAGTGGAAGGGGTTTGTTCATCGGATGCTATAGTCATTAAAGCTAAAACTACAGATTACTTTCCAATAGTGCTTGCTTGTGTTTCGAGTGAAGAATTTGTCGCTCATGCAACACAGACATCTCAAGGTACAAAAATGCCAAGGGCAAATTGGGATGTTCTTGTCAAGTATCCAGTCGCAATACCACCACTACCTCTTCTTTTCCAATTTAATGAGTTTGTTCAAAATATTCTGGATCAAATTCATAACCTAATCTTCAAAAACAGAAATATTCGTCAGACCCGCGACTTACTTCTACCCAAACTTATTTCAGGTGAAATCAATGTAGAAAAATTCGATATTAAGATTGGAAAATTAGTCGCATAAAGCCAATTAAATAAAAGTTTATTGTTAACCGAAAAAGCTATGATCAATCAATTAGGTTTTGTTCATATAATTGAGTCACCATCTGCTAAAGATCTCCTTGAGGAATGTACAGAGGGACGTTCTCTTAGCGAATTTTTAAAGCTTGCTGGAATTCCACATTCTTACAATTTAGTTACAGATTTGGAAACATTGGATATAGCACTATACAAGCGGCTCCCAAGGGTATTTGAAGAATATGATCTACCTCCAATACTTCACCTCAGTTTGCATGGTGACAGAAAGGGAATTGGCTTGACTGACGGCTCTTTTCTTTCATGGCATGAGTTGAGAGAAGTGTTAAGAGATTTAAATAATCAAATGGAGGATGGACTTTTACTCTGTATGTCATCTTGTTATGGCAGTTATGGTTATCAACTAGCAAGAGATGATAGTGAAGATAAACCATTCTTAGCTTTAGTCGGCAACAGCAACAAAATATCTTGGAAAGATTCAGCAGTTGCCTATATAACTTTCTATCATTTATTATTTAAAAATATTTCAATGGAGGAATGTGTTGAGCGAATGATATCGGCTTCTAACGATAACAATTTTAAATTGTGGTGGGGGCATGAAGTTAAGGCAGTCTTGGTAGAGCGAATGAGAAATAATAAATTACATAAAGAACAAATATTACAACGTCTACGAACGCTTGGGCAAGAAGCTAGTCAAAGAACTGCCTCCAGATTGGGTTCATCACGCAGGCAATAGGAATCAAGACAAAAACATCATCAGGTTTGGGATTGCTTTTCAAGATAACAACAAACTAATCTCACAACTATGAAATGTATCGATCCAGATTCAGAAGAAGCCCTAGAACTAGAAACCATCGCCCTATTTCAACAACTCGGCTACACCACCGCCAACTGCTACAACGAATGGATTAGCGGCACCAGCACATTAGGGCGAGAAACCAGAAGCGACGTAGTGCTAATCTCCAAACTCCGCCCAGCCCTAGAAAAACTCAACCCCCACCTTCCAAATCAAGCCGTCAACCTCGCCATCGAGGAACTCACCCGCGACAGAAGCGCCCTCACCCTCGCCAGCGCCAACCGGGAAATTTACGATCGCCTCAAAGATAGAGTAAAAGTCACTTACCGCAACGACGAAGGCGAAGACATTACCGAAAACGTCACCGTCATCGACTGGCAAACCCCCACCAACAACGACTTCTTCCTCGCCTCCCAATTGTGGATTGCCGGGGAAATGTACACCCGACGCCCCGACTTAATCGGTTTTATTAACGGTATTCCTCTCATCTTTATCGAACTCAAAGCCGCTAGAGAACGAGTCGAACGCGCTTATCAAGATAACTTCTGCGACTACCGAAAAGAAATCCCCCAACTGTTCTGGTACAACAGCCTCGTCATCCTCTCCAACGGCAGCATTAGCAAAATCGGTAGCCTCACCGCCACCTGGGAGTACTTCTCAGACTGGAAGAAAATCAACAGTGAGGATGAAGAAGGAATCATCTCCCTCGACACGATGATTCGCGGCACTTGCGACAAAACCAAACTCTTAGATATCGTCGAAAACTTCACCCTATTTAGCGAAGAACAAGGCGGCTTAATCAAACTCGTTGCCAAAAATCACCAGTATCTCGGCGTCAATAGTGCTATTGAAGCCGTGCAAAATATCCGGGAAAACCAAGGCAAACTCGGCGTTTTCTGGCACACTCAAGGCAGCGGCAAAAGCTTCTCCATGCAGTTCTTTTCCCAGAAAGTTCACCGCACAGTTGAGGGAAACTGGACGTTCGTAATTATCACCGATCGCGAAGATTTAGAAGACCAAATCTACAAAAACTTTGCCAAAACAGGTGCCGTCACCGAACCGGAAAAAGAAGTCAGGGCAAAGAGTGGCGAACACCTCAAACAACTCTTGACAGAAGACCATCGTTATGTATTCACTTTAATTCAAAAATTCCGCACCAAAAAAGGCGATCGCTACCCCAAACTCTCCGATAGAGATGATGTAATTGTGATTGCCGACGAAGCCCACCGTTCCCAATACGACAGCTTCGCCGGAAATATGCGAACCGCATTACCCAAAGCCGGGTTTATCGGCTTCACAGGCACACCCCTACTCGTGGGAGAAGAAGCCACGCGGCGAGAATTTGGCGACTACATCAGCATCTACAACTTCCGCCAATCCATTGAAGACGGCGCAACCGTTCCCCTGTTCTACGAAAACCGCATCCCCCAACTGGAACTCACCAACAGCGAACTCAATGAAGAGATTGCCGATGCCATCGAATCAGCAGACTTAGATGAGGCACAAGAGAATAAACTCGAACGGGAGTTTTCGCGGGAATATCACCTGATAACACGAGACGAACGCTTAGACGAAATCGCCCAAGATATTGTCACTCACTTTTTAGGACGGGGATACCAGGGTAAAGCAATGGTAGTCTCCATCGATCGCTTCACCGCTGTCACAATGTACAACAAAGTCCAGCACTATTGGCAGCAGCAGTTAACCCAATTACAGAACCAACTCACCACCGCCAGCGAGAGTGAACGCGAACAGCTAACCGCGAGGATTCAGTACCTAGAAGAAACCGACATGGCGGTAATCATTTCCTCCTCCCAGAATGAGGAAGAAGCCTTTAACAAAAAAGGCTTAACCATTAAACCCCACTGCCAGCGCCTCGCTAAAGAAAAACCCGGACTCGACGAAAAATTCAAAGACGCCAGCAGCCCCCTGCGAATCGTTTTTGTCTGCGCCATGTGGATGACAGGTTTTGACGCCCCCAGTTGTTCCACCATCTACCTCGACAAACCGATGCGGAACCACACCCTGATGCAAACCATCGCCAGGGCAAATCGGGTATTTGGGGAAAAGGCAAACGGGCTGATAGTAGACTATATCGGCGTGTTCCGCCACTTGCAAAAAGCGCTGGCGATTTACGGTTCCGCATCCGGTGGCGGCGTGGAAGCAGGTGATACCCCCGTACAATCCAAAGCAGCCCTGGTGGACGAATTGAGAAAGGCGATCGCAGAAACTCTACAATTCTGTAGCGATCGCAGCATCAACTTCGACCAAATCCAAACCACCACCCAAGCCTTTGCCCGTACTAAGCTATGGAATGATGCCGTCGAAGCCATCCTCGTCAACGACGACTCCAAGCAGCGGTATCTGGCACTAACTCAGAACGTCACTAAACTCTACAAAGCGATTCTCCCAGACCCAGCAGCGGGTGTATTCAATCCAACCTTGTATGCCTTGGGTGAAATCACCAAGCGAATTAGAAACCTGACACCCCAGGTGGACATAACAGATGTCAAAGTCGCCGTTGAAGAAATTCTGGACGAGTCCATCGGTACGTTGAAGTATGTCATCCCCAAATACAACCAACTCATCGACCTCAGCCAAATTGACTTTGACGCACTCATTGCCCAGTTTGATACAGGCTACAAGCACACGGAAGCAGAGAAGCTAAAAGGGGTAATTAGCGTCCAGCTAACTCAGATGGTACGCTTCAACAAAAGCCGGATGAATTACCTCGACAAGTTCCAGCAGATGATTGATGAGTATAATGCTGGTTCGCGCAACATCGAGACATTCTTTACCGAGTTAGTGGAGTTTGCCCAGGAACTTAAGGTTGAGGACAAACGTGCGATCGCTGAGAATCTAGAAGAAGAAGAACTGGCGATTTTCGACTTGCTGACGAAACCAGACATTACCTTAACACAGAAGGAGAAGCTAGAAGTTAAGAAAGTAGCTGTTGAACTGTTAGCAACCCTCAAGCAAGAAAAATTAGTGCTGGATTGGCGTAGGCGGCAGCAATCAAGGGCAGCAGTTAAAGTGGCAATTGAAGAAATATTAGACCAATTGCCGGAAAGCTATTCAACTGACGTGTATCAGCATAAGTGTGAACAAGTTTATCAGCACGTCTATGAGTCTTACTCAGGAGCAGGACGCAGTATTTACACCACTGCTGCTTGAAGGATTGGGTACAGCCGAGATACGCGCTTTCCGAGGACACGACTTAAAGTTTGCTCATGAGTTGAGGACTAAATAAAATATTTTTATCAATTTTTTTAGATAGAACTCCCAATATTTTTGAATTTAAAAAGCTCTAAGTAGGAGGTAGTACATGACTGATGATGCACATAAAGCACAACTGGCTCAAGTATTTGAATATTTGGGGAATGAAATCAATCCAGAAGATAGCCAAGCTTCCCTCTACTTAAATAAAAGCTTGTTTCCAATTTTTAGTACAATAACAAATTATCTTTTTCGAGAATTTATGTCTTTCATTAAAGACGCAGGAAAGTGGGAAAAAACTTTTCTCATTGCATTTATAGTTTCGCTCCTGACATATTTTGTTTGCACGGGCAGTCTTGCCATTGTTGAAAACTTTAAAATATCCAAAACTGACTTACTTGAATTAATAAAATTGCTTATATTAATAGTAGATCTATTGGCAGTACTTATTGGATTTTCTTCTTTTATATTATTTGTGATATGTTATTTTTTAAGTGAATTTAAAAAAATGCGAGGATTGGTTCGCAACCAAATAAAACAAGTTGTAAGTTCGGATATACCAGGACAAGAGGTAATAATCGAACGACTCCAAAATGATTTTGAAATGGACATATTAAAGGAGGCAGAAGTCCGTTTTAGCCTGTTCATAGAACAACAGCAAAAGGTAGCTCAGTCTTTGTCTAACCTAACGCCAATCATAATTATTTATTTTATTTTATACTATGGACACTTAGGTTTCTCATCACAACCTTTACAAACCTGGGTTTATAGCTTAGGAAAAGGAACACCTGGAGTTTTTGCCATTATTTCATACATAGTCAAATTTCTTGTGGAATTAATATTTCAAAATAGTATTTTCAAGTACAAGAGGTATTTATCTATGTTAAAAATAGCTCAATTAAGAAAAAACGCCAAGCCCGGTTAAGAATAGACATCTCTAGAAATTAGATATTAGTCTAGGGAGTGTAAGAATTTGAAGTTCATTCTTGGAGCAGAGCTAGCTGTTGGTCTAAACCAGTTGTAGCATTCACTCTACCACTGACCAGCTCTCTTGCCACAAGCAATCAGTTTCGGGTCGCTACTACGCGGGACGAAGAATTTGTAATGGGAGCAGTGGAGCTTCTCACAATCCCCGTAAGTATTTCTTGGGTAAGTGGCGTGTCGTCTTCTTTCTTCTCACTGTTATACACTTCTGGAAAGTTGTGCTATAATTAAATTCATAAAGAATCCCTTATAATTGAGCCAGGTATCTACGTAGCTTTAGCGCAGAATCTGACAAAGCTAATTCAATTAAAAGGGATTCTTTTCCCAATTCATAAAATATAACGGCACCGGGTAAAAATTTCCATTACCATCTAAACGCCATTTCTTGGCGATCACCCTTCTACACTGTAAATGTTTTCAGTGATAGCAACGCCTTCAAAAACCAATAGCTTCACTAGCTTTACGTCTTTGGTCAGGGGATACCTCCAGATACCGCTGCAAAGTCCCCAAATCGTTATGCCCTGAGATTTCCTGAATGTGCCTCAACGGGATACCAGCATTGCACATCTGAGTTAGTGCCGTCCGTCTGAAAGAGTGGGTGCTAACCCCCTCAAGCCCTACCCGACGACAACTTAAAGCAGCTAAGCCGTTACCTGAAACTCCAAATGCTAGTACTTTACCTAAACTGGTTACTGCATTTGACTCCGTTTCAGGAACAGCTTGCTCAACCGAGAGAACGGAATGACTAGAAGTCGAAGTAAAATTCACGTTGGCAGATACAATCCTGAACTATCTTCTGGACGGGCATGAAGGTAGCGGCTTGTAATCGCGACACTCGAATGACCCAGAGTTGCTTGTACCAGATGAATCTTGGCACCCCGTTCCAAAGTGTGAGAAGCATGGGCATGACGCAGCGCATGGGGTGAGACTTTACCAGTAATTCCAGCAGAGCGAGCCGCCGCCTGAACAATCTTATGCACCCATTCCCGGCTCAAGTGTCCCTGACCGTCGTGGCTTTTCTTTTGACTTTGAAACACGGGGTCGTTCTCTCCCGAATCACCCCGCAACCTCGTTAGCGCCACCCACAAAGAAGCTGGCACTAACACCGTTCTAGTCTTACCCCCCTTTCCGAAGACCGTAACTTGTCCTGCTTTGTCACGCACCGATAGATGCTTCCACTTGAGAGCGCATAAATCGGAAACCCGCAAGCCAGCATAGTAAAGCAGTTTCAAGATAGCGCGGTTGCGATCGCTAGTTTCCAATTCAATCATGGTCAGCACTTCGATTTCTTCTAGCAACCGTTCGCCCAAAGTGTCAGGTGATGAAGGAAGGACTACAAACGCTCCCACATTTCGGGGCAACAGTTCGATTTTTAAGCCGAATGAAAGCAGCGACTTGATGGCTGCTATGATGGTGCGCTGGGTACTTGCTGACAGATTGCTTTCTTGAGTTATTGTGACGTTTAGGGGTACACCAACACTCAGTAGTGCAAAAATAGTGAGCAACCAGTTACAAAAACAGGGAGGTAAACGTAGGAATTGTGCAACTGGCAGCTTACCGAATCTTTTTTGTAAACTTTTGAAATTTATACAATCAAAATTTAATGATGGATACCAGTATTAATTTTCCCGATCAAAATCATGTTGAGCAGATACGCAAGCGACTTTGGTGTGGACGTGAGTTTGGTCAAGCAGCCGTTATGGTTGGCTCTGGTTTTAGCCTAAATGCAGAGAAAATATCGCCAAACATCCCAAGTTTTCCTTTATGGAATCAACTTGCAGAAAAAATATATGACTGCTTGTATCCACAAACAAAATCAGATGATAAAAAATTGGCAATAGCTAGTAAGGGAGCCTTAAGGTTAGCAAGTGAGTATGAAATAGTTTTTGGTCGGTCATCACTAGATGACCTAGTTATAGAATCTGTTCCAGATACACAATATTTGCCTAGTAAACTACATGAACTTTTACTATCTCTGCCTTGGTCAGATGTATTTACTACCAATTATGACACTTTACTAGAGAGAACTAGACCAGCTATTCATGAAAGAAAGTACGACCTTGTGCTGACTCATTCAGATCTTCCTGGCCGTATGCAGCCGCGAATTGTGAAATTACATGGTAGTTTTCCCTCTCATCGTCCATTTATTATCACAGAAGAAGACTACCGTAGTTACCCTAAGAAATTCGCTTCTTTTGTTAACATGGTTCAGCAATCCATAATGGAAAATATTTTCTGTTTGATAGGTTTTTCGGGAGAAGACCCTAATTTCTTAAACTGGATTGGCTGGGTACGCGACAACTTAGGAGAAGCTACACCTCCTATTTATCTCTGTGGTCTACTAAATTTTTCTAATTCCCAGAGACAATTACTTACAAATAAAAGAATTATTCCGGTAGATCTTTCTCCAATCTTTCCGAATTCAGAATGGCCTGATAGAAAAATACGCCATGCCAAGGCATTAGAGTGGTTCCTTTTAAACCTGATGTATGGTAAGCAACCTAGCCTTATGAATTGGCCAGAACCTTCAACTCAAAAGAATTGGGAGCCGAGCGAAGGTTTACCAGCTATTCCACCTAGTCCACTTCCACTATCTAACCCAGGAAATAGTCAACCTAACCCATCTGACTACATTGATCCTAATTTTAGCTTTGGGCTTTTAAAAACTACAACTCTGCAACGAATATACACAACTTGGTTTCAAAATCGCCAGGAGTATCCGGGTTGGGTTGTTTGCCCTAAAAAGAATAGGGATCACCTTTGGATATATACAGAACACTGGATAAATTCAGTTTTTTCCTCTATTCAAGATTTGCCTCCACCTGAGAACTTACTCCTACTCTATGAGTTGAATTGGCGGTTGGAAACAACTCTAACGCCACTTTTTACTGATTGGGTTAAAAAAATAGCTCTAATCGTTGAAACTTTTAATCCTTACCCCAAGATTGTAGAAATTCCTAATGCTACTGTAACGCCTAACAAACAAGAATTTAGAAGCTTAGACTGGAAGTTGATTGGAGAATGTTGGGTTGAATTGGCTTTTGCTTTAGTCAGAGAGGCTAGAGAAAATCATGATGAAAGTCATTTTCACTTTTGGATAGAAAATTTAAAAGGTGTAGTAAAAATACACACAACATGGCAAGCACGCTGGTTTTATGAACAATGCTTATTTGATATTTTCCGCTTTGATCAAGAGAATGTTCGCGCTATATTAGAGCAATGGCCAATTACATCTGATTTACCCTTTTGGGAAGTTAAACGGGCATCGCTTCTTGCTGAAATTGGCGAGTTTAAAGAAGCTGAAAGGATAGCAGAAGTAGCTCTTACTGGAATTCGCTCTCGTCTTCAACCCTATTCCGAGGATTATACTCTTTTATCTCAGGAAGGTTGGGCTATGCTGCTTTTACAAACTATCCAATATAACAACTATAATTTTGAAGAAAATGTTGTAGCGCAGCATCGCGATCGTTGGGAAAAGTTAGAAAA
>Ga0196964_10000870_pt1 | contig 16469 bp, 14 predicted proteins | sample S1_10metaG_FD_148615 | JGI IMG/M metagenome (GOLD analysis project Ga0196964, IMG submission 148615) | Soil microbial communities from Anza Borrego desert, Southern California, United States - S1_10 | ecosystem: Environmental > Terrestrial > Soil > Desert | place: USA: California | collected...
TCTAACTTAGCTAACCTTGGCTAAGCTGGCAAGATGTCGGCGAGGCGCCGGCGCTCCGGGCTAATTTTCCCGCCCCCGTTCGCGCCGGCGTGTCCTGCTCTGCATCGATGACTTCGCGGCGCATGCAGGGGGCGCGGTCGAAGAGAGCGTGGAGCGCATCGCCCTCGTCCCACACGCGTTCGGCGATCAGTCGGCGGCGGCTCAGCACTCGGGTGGCAACGCGGCGCCGGACTGCCGGATAATGTCGCATCGTGCATTCTGGCGTTCCGGAGTAGGTTCTAGGCGTATCGCCTCGTCATAGTCCGCTAGTGCGCCCACAAAATCCCGCAACCGCAGCTTCACCGCGCCCCGGCCTGATAAAGCATTCGCATAGGCAGGTTGTAACCTAATCGCTTCGTTGAAGTCAGAAAGCGCACGCGGATAGTCGCCCGTTTCGAGATGGATGAGGGCCCGGTTGTTGTAGGCGATGGCATTGCGAGGATCGATTTCGATCGCGCGCTGGAAGTCGGCCATAGCTGGCGCAAACTCACCGCGAAGAGCGTAGACATGACCACGACTTACAAGTGCATTCGCGAAGTCGGGTGCAAGCGCCACGGCGACCTCGAAATCGGCCATCGCGCGGCCCAAGTCTCCGTCATCTCGATACAGTGAACCGCGATTGTGATGCGCGTGCGCCAAGTTTGGGTTGAGCTCGATTGCGTGATTCAGGTCGGCAAGGGCGCTGGCTCGATCCCCGAGCGCAAGATGAACGCCTGATCGGTTGACGAACGCATTCGCCAGCAAGGGATCGAGCCGAATTGCGTCGTTCAAATCGCTTAGCGCGCCCGCCAAGTCCCTGGCGTCCATACGTAGACGGCCACGATTACTATGCGCTATCGCGGAGTTCGGATCAGCGGCGATGGCGGCGCTCAAATCCGCTAGCGCGCGGTCTCTGTCTTTGAGCCGTTCGTAGAGTAAGGCGCGCGAAATCAGCGCAAGGGCGGCGGCGGGCGCAAGTTCCAGCGAGCGATTGAAATCGGCGAGCGCCGCAGCGTCGGACCCTGCGGCGCTGTGCGCATTACCCCGTCTCCAGTAGGCAAGCGCAAGATTCTCCCGCGTCAAGCGGCCAGAATTCCGAACCAGCCGAGTACAAGCTTCGACTATGGTTTGAGGCGTGGTGTCTTCGCCTCGCCGGGAACACACACGCGCACTCTCTTCGAGCGTCTGCGCGCGCGCGTCACGGCACATCACGGCAGAGAGCGCGATTACGGCCAAGAGCGCAACGAATATCCGGGACATTTCTCGCCTTGGAGACTGCATGCCTCGGATGCCAGCCTAGCGTGCGGCGGGGGTCTTTCAACTGAGCGTTTGGAATGCAGATGCCCGCGAGGCGCCGGCGCTCCGGACTAGTTCTCGCGCCCCCAGTTCGGCGCGGGCGTGTCCTGGCCCGCTTCGATCACCTCCCGGCGCATGCGGCGGGCGCGGTCGAAGAGGTCGTAAAGCGTATCGCCTTCGCCCCAGCGAATGGCGCGCTGCAGGGCGGCCAAGTCCTCGGAGAAACGGCCGAGCACTTCGAGCACGGCGTCGCGGTTGTTGAGGAAGACGTCGCGCCACATGGTGGGATCGGAGGCGGCGATGCGCGTGAAGTCGCGGAAGCCCGATGCGGAGTATTTCACCACTTCGCTTTCGGTGACGCTCTCCAGGTCCTCCGCCATCGCGACGATGTTGAACGCGATCAAATGCGGCAAGTGGCTGATAACGGCCAGGACGACGTCGTGACGATCTGGCTCCATGCGTTCGACATTGGCGCCGAGCGCGCGCCAGAATTGTTCGAGCTTATCGACGAAAAGCGGGTATTCTTCGCGGCCGTCCACGAGCGGCGTCAGGATGTGCCAGCGATTCTGGAAGAGCGCTGCAAAGCCGGCGTCGGGACCGGAGTGCTCGGTGCCGGCGATTGGGTGGCCGGGAATGAAGTAGGCGTGGGTCGATATCTTCGTGGCGACGGCGCTGACGACGGCGCCTTTGACTGACCCCACGTCGGTGACGACGGCGCCGTTCTCCAGCCCGGGGGCGCATGCTTCTGCCGCCGCGCCCATCGCGCCGACGGGCACGGCGAGCACGACGAGCCCAGCCTTCGTAACAGCCGATACGGCGTCGTCGAAAACTTCGCCTAGTCCCAATTCGCGCGCGCGCTGACGCACGGCGGGATCGGCGTCGTAGAGCGCAATCGTGTTGGCGGCGCCATACTCACGCGCGGCGCGCGCGATGGATGCGCCGATCAGGCCGACGCCCAGAATGGCGATGCGCTCGAAGACTGGCATCAGACGCGCGCGTAGCTGCCGAGCACGCGCACGCTGTCGAGTCCGAAGCGCGTGAGCGAGCCGACGCGCGGATCGTCGGGGCCGAGAAAGCCGTCGATGCGGATCAGCACTTTGGGATCGCCGCGTGCGATTTCCTTTCCGGTGAGGCCGCTGTCGGTGAGCGCGCGCTGGAGCCGGTGGTTGCGGTCGAACGCCATGACGATGGTGACGTCGTCGCCCGCCTCTTCCGGAGGCGAAACGGCAAACACGGCGGCCTTGGGGCCTTGGTCATCGCCCTCGCGGAGCACGGGAAGCGCTGCGATGAGGTGGAGCTTGTTGTAACGCTGCTCGGTCAGCGCGGGCCACCAGGAGCCGACGTTCGGGGCGGCCGGCCACGGCGTGACGGCGACCATCGTTTGGGGATTATCTGCGGCGCGCTTCAGCGCATCGGTCGGTTCACCGGCGAACTCGATGCGCGTCCTGGCGCCGAAATGACGGCGCGCGAGATCGAACAACCTGAAGTCCTTCGGGTTGCCGCCGACGGCGACGTCGATCACGCGCTGGCGCCGCAACGATGCAGCAATCAGGGCGCGCCAGAGCTCGACCACCAGTTCCCGCTCGAGCGGCGCGGGCGCGCTCGACACCAAGCGACGCAACATGGCGACTTCGCGGCCAGGACGGATCGGCAGGCCCGCTTGCGGGGCCTTTGCGGTGGTTAACTTATCGGCGATCTGGAGGCGCTCGGCGATGAGCGACAGCAGCGTGGAATCGATCCCGTCGATTTCTCGGCGGATCGTTTCGATCGGATCGCTGGGCGGGGGGGCCTTGTCGTCCATTACCGCCGCGACACTAGGAGCTTTCGGCGCCAGCGCCAATGTCTCGCGCGCGGAGCGCGTCATCAACAGCTGCTCTTAGCGCCGGGGGATGCGCGGCGAGGCGAAAACTATAGACTCCGCACATGATTCACGCGGCGGCAAAGGTTCAGGCGGCTGGGGGCGTACGCACCCTTTCCTTCGACGCAAGCGCGCCGTTGCAGCTCTCGAACGGCGAAAAACTCGCGCCGCTAACCATAGCGTTCGAAACGTACGGCGCGCTCAATCTTGAGCGCACGAATGCGGTGCTGGTGTGTCATGGCCTCACGCACGATCAGTTCGTGGCGAGTCCCAATCCGATCACGGGTCGCCCTGCCTGGTGGCCGCGCATCGTGGGTCCGGGGCGGCCGATCGATACGAACCGCTTCTTCGTTGTGTGCGCCAATGTGCTCGGCGGCTCTATGGGCACGACGGGGCCGGCCTCGCCCGCTGCCGACCGCCAGCCCTATGGCTTGCGCTTTGCGCCGATCACGGTCGCGGACATGGTGCGCGCGCAATCCATGCTGGTTGAAGCGCTCGGCATCGAGACGCTCTTTCTCGTTATCGGATCGGGCCTTGGCGGCATGCAGGCGCTGAACTGGGCGAGCGCGTACCCTAAACGCGTGTTCGCGTGCGCGACGGTGGCGTCGGCGGCGCGGCAGTCTGCGCAGAACATCGCGCTGTCCGAGCTGGGGCGCCAGGCGATCATGGCAGACCCGGACTGGCGCGGTGGGGGCTATGCGGCGCATGGCGTGCGGCCAACGAAGGGCCTCGCGGTGGCGCGCATGGCGGCTCAGGTGGCGAGCTTGTCCGAGACGGGCGTGCGCGCGCGGATCGAGGAAGCCTACAAGCGCGAGCGCTTCCGCTTTGACGCGGATGCGGCGAGCGTAGGTATGAGTTTTGTCGAGCGCTTTGATGCGAACTCCTACCTTTATCTCACGCGTGCGATGGATGGCTTTGACCTCGCCGGCGATTTCGGCGGGCGGTTGGCGAACGCGTTCCAGGGCGGAGCGACGCGGCATGCGGTCTTCGCGTTCTCCAGCGACTGGCGTTATCCGCCGGAAGAGAGCCGCGCGCTGGCGCGGGCGCTGATTGCTTCGGGCGCGGAAGCCTCGTTCGTGGAAATCGACACGCCGAACGGGCACGACGCGTATCTCGGCGAAGAGCCGGAGTTCGAAGCGACGCTCACCGGCTTCATCGACGCCGCCGCCTCCGCCCGCGGCCTCTCGCTGCAGGGAGGCCTGTGATGACACAGCTTGAACTGGTTCATGCCGCTCCGGCGGAGTTTGACGATACGCCGGTGCGCGGTGATTTCGACGTGATTGCGCGCATGGTGGATGACGGCGCTTCGGTGCTGGATGTCGGCTGCGGTGATGGCGCGCTGATCACCCTGCTCACGCACAAGTGCAAGGCGCGGGCGCGCGGGCTGGAGCGCGACAAGGTGAAGGTGCGCGGTTGCGTAGCGCGCGGGCTTTCGGTCGTGCAAGCCGATGCAGATGACGTGCTGGCGGATTATCCGAGCGCGGCGTTCAACTATGTCGTGTTCTCACATTCGTTTCAGTCGCTGGCGCGGCCGCGCGACGTGCTGCGTCAAGCCGGGCGCGTCGGCGAGAAGGTGATCGTCTCGATCCACAATGCGGGCCACTGGCGCAATCGCTGGCGTCTGATGAGCACGGGACGCGTGGCCTCCCCCTCTGCGCCGAATTGGGCTGATGGCGAATTGAAGCGCGCGTGCAGCGTGCGCGATCTCGCGGCGCTGGCGCGCGAAATGCGCTTTGGTGTCGAAACCGCGATCCCGCTCAGCAAGAGCCGGCCGGGCTCGCCGTTCGCCAAGACGCTGTGGCGCGCCAACATGTTCGCCGAAGAGGCGGTGTTCCTGCTGACGCCGTAGAGGGACGTGGATGAAGCGCCTCGTCATCTGCTGTGACGGCACGTGGCAGCGTCTCTATGGCGATGCGCTGACGAACGTCGCGCTGACGGCGCGCTCGGTGGCGACGCGCGATGCGCAAGGCCATCCGCAGATTGTATATTATTCCGAGGGTGTCGGCGCTTCGCTGTCGGGGCTCAGCCTGTGGCAGGGCATGACGGGCGCCGATCTCGACGACAATCTATTGGAAGCGTGGCTCTTCCTCAATCTGAACTACGAGCCGGGCGATCAGTTCTATCTGTTCGGCTTTTCGCGCGGCGCCTACACCGTGCGGAGCCTGGCGGGGCTGCTGCGCAAGATCGGCATTCTGCGGCGGGCGCATGTCGATAAGGCGCGTGATGCGCTGGACATTTATCGCACGCGCGAGTTCGCGACGGACAGCCGGGAGACGGAACGCTTCCGCACGGCGCATGCGATTGCCTGGCCGCGTTTGGCCGCGCCCTTTACTGCGCCGCCGTGCGATCTGCGCATCCGGTATCTTGGTTTGTGGGACACGGTTGGCGCGCTGGGGATTCCGCGGCTGCTGCCGATCCAGATCGGGTTGAACCGGGCCTACGAGTTTCACGATACGGCGCTGTCGCGCTCAGTGCAGTTCGCGCGGCACGCGGTGGCGATCGATGAACGGCGCGCGGCGTTTGCGCCGACGCTGTGGAGCAACGTCGATGCGTTCAATCCGCCGGGCGCGGCCAAGCGCGTCGAGCAGATGTGGTTTCCGGGCGACCATGGCGGCGTTGGTGGCGGCGACGCGCGTGGGCTTTCGAATTGCTCGCTGATGTGGGTGCTAGAGGGCGCCGAGCGCGCGGGATTGTCGCTGCAGCGCGAACCTGGGTCGGTGCTGTCAGCGTGCCTGGCGGAGATCGATCCGATCAACGCGCCTATCAATGGATTGTCACGGCTCGGGCCGATCGCGATGCGCTGGCGCCAAGGGCCGGCGAACTTTGCGGATGTGCATGAGACGGCGCGGCTGCGGTGGCTAGGCAATCGGCGCTATCGGCCTGCGCCGTTGGCGGCGTTCGCGGGTGAGATGGAAGCCGCGCTGCGAGAAGCGGCGTAGCCTGGGACCGCGGGCCTCTCTGGCCCGCGGCCCCGGGGATCACAGGTACGACAGCCACCAATCGCGGCGACGCGCTTTGAGCTGCTGCCAGTAGCGGCACGCTGGATAGAGAATGGCGAGCACGGCGATCCAGGCGAGGTAGACGCCGGGTAGCGGGAACCCGAGCTGGGCGACTTTCTCGGGCGCAATGAAGCCGTTTACGAGATAGTTGAAGAAGCCGCTGATGTCGCGGCCGAACGCGGCGTTGGCGGCCATCGCCAGCAAGTGCACGAGATAGATGTGCAGCACGTAAAAGAAGAACGGCACGGCGCCGAACGTGTTGAGCACGCTGGCGACGGGGCCCTTGAGGCGAGAGAGCAACGGCCAGATAGTGAAGATGATGCCGAGCGTCACCAGCAGGAACTGCAGCGACGGCGGATATTTCTGCACGTCGAAGAAGATCATGAGCTGCGCGCCGAATGTCGCTTGCTGGCGCCAATCGAGCGCGGCCGCTTCAGGGCCGGTGGGGACGGTGGGGTCGCCATAAGCCATGAAGAAACGCAGCACGAAGAACGCCGCGAGCATGGCGAGGCCGAGCGTCAATAGCGTGCGGTCGCGCTTCTCCTTCTCCAGTGTGAACAGCGCGCCCATACCGTAGCCGACGGCAGCGACGCCGATCCAGGGCAAGATTGGATAAGCCGCGAGGCCGATCGGCGCGCCGCCGACGAAGATGGGGCCGCCGTCGTGGAGGAACGTCCAGAGCAAGCCCCACGAGCCGAGCTGCGCGGGCTGGACGGGATCAAGCAAATTATGTCCGCAGACGATGACGAGCCCGATGGCGAGCACGGCCATGCGCGGCAGCCAAACGAGCGCGGCGAGCGCGATCATGGCCCAGCCGATGGCCCAGATCACCTGCATGAAGGGCAGCCACGGCACAGAGAACGACCAGCCGAAGCTGAGCGCGGTGAGTTCGAGGGCGATGAGCCAGAGCCCGCGAGTCAGCAGGAATGCCGACAGGTTCGGCGTTGGTTTTCCTTTGGCGAATTGGAGATACGCAGAGACGCCGGCGAGCAGCACGAAAGTCGGCGCACAGAGGTGCGTGATCCAGCGCGTGATGTAGAGCCAAGGCGTGGTCGTATTGGGATCGAGCGGGTTTGAGCCGAAGCCGCCGCCGAGAAAGAAATAGTCGCGGCAGTGATCGAGCGCCATCAGGACGATGACGAGCCCGCGCAGCATGTCGATTTCGGAAATGCGCACGCCCGCCGCGAGGTTCGCGGGAGACGAGGCGCGCGCCGGCTGGGCCGGCGAGAGTGCAGCGTCAGTCATGAGCCCATTCGCTCCGCTTCAGTCTCGCCCGCCTATGCCGCAGGTCACAATGGGGCGCGAGAGCGATGCGACGACTGGGTGTTGGGTGCTGGATGTTGGACTCGTTACAAACGTTGCACCCATCCCTTCGTCATTCCGGGGCAATGCGAAGCATTGAACCCGGAACCCAGGGGTGACAAGGCGCAGTGCGTTTGCCCCTGGGTTCCGGGTTCTAGCTACGCGAGCCCCCGGGATGACGAGGAAGAGGCAGACGCAGGATTTCCAAAGTCGCGAGCGGCGCCTAAGCACCTAAAACCCAATACCTGGCACCTAAACATCGGCAAAGCCGAAAGCGATCCGCCCCAGCAGGCCCTGCGGCTTCAGGCGCCCTTCCGTGGCGAAGAGGCAGACGCAGGCTTCGTCGCCCTCCACGACCGGTTGGTGTTTGAATTCGCCGTAAGCGGCGGCGAAATCGCCGGCGGCGAAGCGGCCGATTTCATCGCGGTACGCGCCTTTGAGCACGGTGCAGAATTCGGCGCCTGTGTGCTCGTGGCGCGCGGTGGGCATGCCGGGCGCGACGGAGAGGACGTAGACGCGGTTGTCGCGCGCATGCGGAGTATCGACGGCGGCGACCCAGACGCCGGGCGCGACCCAGCGTCTTGGTTTGAGCGGCAGGCGATCAAGCAGCGGGCGCGCGTCTACTGGAGCGCGGGTCTTCAGAGCCGCGCTTGGCTCCGTCGCCTGATGGCGCGGGTCTGAAGACCCGCGCTCCATAGGCGTTGATTCATCGAGGCGCGCCATGACTTTTGCCAGCGCATCCGGCGCGACATCTGTTTCGGGGAGATCGGCGAGCGCGGCGCCGGAGGCGGCTTCGAACGCGGCGACGCGCGCGCGGCAGTGAGCGCAGGTTTCCAGGTGCGCGCCGACGACGAGGCCGAAGCCGGGCTCGAGCGCGCCGGCGGCGTAGGCGGTGAGAATGTCGTCCGCCGGATGATGATGCGGGCTCATGCCGTTTGCTCCCAGCGCGCCTTGAGCTTGATGAGCGCGAGCCGCAGGCGCGATTTGACTGTGCCGAGCGGCAACTTTAGCGCGTCGGCGATTTCCGAATGTGGCATGTCCTCGAAGAAGGAGAGCCGCACGACCTGGCGTTGTTCGTCCGAGAGCGCGGCGAGGGCTGCGCTCACCTGCTCTTCCGTTTGAGTGCGCATCGCGGCTTCATCCGGCGCTTCGTCCTCGCTTTCTTCCGATACGGGCGAAGTCTCGCGATAGGCCAATTCCACTTTCTCGCGGCGCAGTTTGTCGATCCATGCGTTGCGGGCGATGACAAAGATCCAGGTGGAGGCTTTCGCCTTGGTCGAATCGTAGGAGGCGGCGCGGCGCCAGACGGAGAGCATGGCGTCCTGCGCGAGGTCTTCGGCGATGGCGCCAGGCGCGCCGAGGCGCAGCAGGTAGGATTTCACGCGCGGCGCGTAGCGCATGAATGCGGCGGCGAACGCGTCGCGGTCTCCGGCCGCGATGCGCGTCAGGAGCATGTCGTCGCTGCGGTCGGCGCTATCCATGCGCCGTCCCGGCATTGGAGGACCTGTGAGCGCCCACATCTACTCCCATACGCGCGGCGGCCGCGGTTGGATCACATGATCCACGCGCATTGGCACACCGTATCGCTTCACGACTTGCATGCGGGAGCGGACGGGGAAAATGGTCTTCACCTCCATGACGGCGCCGCGCCGGAAAAATATCGCCGTCGTCGGCTCGGGCATAGCGGGAATGTCGGCGGCGTGGCTGCTGAGTTCGCGGCACGACGTCACGGTTTACGAAAAGAACGCGCGCCTGGGCGGGCATTCGAACACGGTGACGGTGGATACGAGCGCGGGCGCGATCCCGGTTGATACCGGCTTCATCGTGTTCAACGACGCCACCTACCCCACCCTGATTGCGCTGTTCGAACATCTGGGTGTGCCAACGAAAGCCTCGGACATGTCGTTCGGCGTTTCGCTGAATGGCGGACGGACGGAGTATTCTTCTGTCGGCGCATCTGCTTTCCTCGCGGGCGGCCGCAACCTTATGAGCCCCCGCTTCTGGTCGATGGCGCTCGACCTGCTGCGCTTCTATCGGCATGCGCCGCTGGAGATGCTGGCCGCGCGCGACGAGATGATTTCGCTGGGCGAGTATCTGGAGCGGCGCGGCTATGGCGATGCCTTTCGACGCGATCATCTGCTGCCGCAGGCGGCGGCGATCTGGTCGGCGTCGATGGCGGAAATTCATCACTACCCAGCGTGTGCGTTCGTGCGCTTCTTCGAGAACCATGGGCTGCTGAAGCTGCAGGGCCGGCCTGCGTGGCGGACCGTGGATGGCGGAAGCCGCGTTTACGTGGAGCGGCTGACGGCGGCGTATGCGGATGGGGTGCGGATCGGCGCTGGCGCGGCTTCGCTGCAGCGCGACGGTGGCGGCGCTTGTGTGCGCGATGCGCGTGGCAACGTGGAGCGGTTCGATGATGTTGTGATCGCGGCGCATGCGGATGAGGCGCTGGCGATGCTGGACGATGCGAGCGGGGCGGAGCGCGCGCTGCTGGGCTCGTTCCGCTACACGAAGAACCGCGCCGTGCTGCACACGGATCGCGCGCTGATGCCGCGGCGCGAGGCGCTGTGGGCGAGCTGGAATTATGTGGGTGACAATCCCGATGGCGGCTGCGTTGTCTCCTATTGGATGAACAAGCTGCAGCGGCTGGAGTGCCGCGAGAACATCTTCCTCACGCTCAATCCGCGCGCGATGCCGCGGCCGGAGGCTGTGCTCTACGAGACGGACTACGATCACCCGCTGTTCGATGCGGCCGCGATCCGCGCGCAGGAGAAGCTGTGGTCGCTGCAAGGCGTGCGCAACACATGGTTCTGCGGCGCGCATTTTGGCGCTGGGTTTCACGAAGATGGCTTGCAAGCGGGGCTCGCTGTTGCGGAGCAGCTCGGCGGCGTGCGGCGGCCCTGGACTGTGCCGGAGGAGTCCGGGCGCATCTTTCTTGGGCCGCCGGTGCGGGAGGCGATCGCGGCGTGAGCGCGCTCTACACCGGCTGCGTAGCGCACAACCGGCCCGGCAAGCACCGGCTGCGCTATCGCGTGTTTATGCTGGCGGTGGATCTGGATGAGCTTGGCGCGCTGGATCGGCGGCTGAAGCTGTTCGGGCATAATCGCGCTGAGTTGATGGCTCTCTTCGATCGGGATCACGCCGAGCGCGTGGATGCGCCGTTGAAGCCGCAGATCGAGGCGAGGTTGCGCGAAGCGGGTATTGGTTGGGATGGTGGCCGGATTGTGCTGCTGACCATGCCGCGCTTGCTGAACTACGTGTTCAATCCGCTGAGTGTTTATTTCTGCACGCGCCGCGATGGCTCATTGGCGGCGCTCGTGCATGAGGTGTCTAACACTTTTGGCGAGCGGCACTTCTATGTATTGCCGCCGCGGGTAACGCCGAATGGGCAGGTCTCGCAGGCGTGTGGGAAAGAGTTCTTCGTTTCGCCGTTTCTAGAGATGGGGCTGCGGTACGAGTTTCGCGTCACGCCGCCTGGGGAACGCGCGGTCGTGGCGATGACGGTGCGGCGCGGCAATGAGATTGCGCTGACGGCGTCGTTTGCCGGAGAACGGCGGGAGCTGACGGACGGCAATCTGCTACGCGCTTGGCTGGGCAATCCGTTGATGACGGTTGGGGTGATCGCCGGAATTCACTGGGAAGCGCTGAAGATGTGGGTGAAGGGCGTGAGGTATCTGGGGCGTGGAAACAGAACGGCCGGCGAGACGCCGGCGGTCCAAAACTGTCCAAACGAAAACGGCGGCGTGATTGCTCACGCCGCCGCTGCCGGTTGGAAGCCGACGGTACGATTACGCGTTCTGGATGGAGGCGACCCATTGGTTGACCAGAGACTCCGACACTGAGAGCGGCGTGGCGCCGTTGGTCAGCAGCGTGTCGTGGAAGCCTTTCTGGTCGTAGCGGTCGCCGAGCGCGGCGCGCGCGCTGTCGCGCATGCGGTTGATGGCTTGGCGGCCCACCATGTAGCTGCAGGCTTGGCCCGGCCACACGCAATAGCGCTCGATTTCGGTGACGATGTTCGAGCGTTGATCGCCGGTCGCTTGCACCATCGAGTCGATCGCCTGCTCGCGCGTCCAGCGCTTGGAGTGCAGCCCCGTGTCGACGACGAGACGCGAGGCGCGGAAGGCGGCGGATTGCAGATAGCCGACGCGGCCGAACGGATCGTTCTGGTACATGCCCATCTCGTCCGCGAGCTGTTCGGCATAGAGGCCCCAGCCCTCCGAGTAAGCGCTGAAGCCCAGAAGCGCGCTGCGGATGAAAGGTATCGAGCCGGACTCTTGCTGGATCGCGATCTGCCAGTGATGGCCCGGGACGCCTTCGTGATACGTCAGCGTCGGCAGCGTGAACTTGGGCCATTCGGTCGCGGGATCGCGGAGGTTGATGTAGTAGGCGCCAGGACGCGAACCATCGAGCGCGGCGCCTTGATAATAGCCGCCCGGCGCGCCCGCTTCAGTATATTCGGGCACGCGCTTGATCTCGAGCGGCGCTCGCGCAAGCGTGCCGAATTGCTCCGGCATGCGCGCGCGGATCGCTTCGACTTGTGCATTAAGAGCTGCAAGCAGCGCCGTGCGGCCCGCTTCCGTGCTCGGATAGATCTGATCCGGACGCTGCGACAACTGGCGCACACGCTCGGCGACGGTGCCGCGCGTCAATCCGTTCGCCTTGAGGATCGCATCCATCTCGCTGTTGAACTGGTTGACCAGTTCGACGCCCATGTTGTGGATCTCGTCCGGCGTCATCGTTGTGGTCGTGTAGGCCTTGAGGCCCGCGGCGTAGATTTCTTCGCCGCGCGGCAGGCGCCACACGCCGGCGTCGTGCACGGCGCGCGGCTGGATCTGCTGCAGCGCCTCGATCTGACGCTGATAGGCGGGGAAGACTTCATCACGGACGATGGCCTCGGCGCGTTGCACGAGCGCGGTCTTATCCGCGGCCTGGAGGTCGGCGACTTCGTTGAGGCGCGTTTGCAGCGACTGCACGAGCACGGTTTGCGCCGGCTGGCGGCTGGCGAAGCCGCGCAACTGGCTGATCGCGCCAGTGATGGTGAAGTCGGGCTGGATAACGCCGTCGGCCGCGTCCTGGCCGATGCGGGTGGTTTCCTGGTCGAGCATGCGCGGATAGGCGGCAAGGCGCGTCAAGTACGCGTCGGCCTGCTCGCGGCTGGTGACCGGGTGTTGGCTTGCGAGGAAATCGGGAATGTTGGTGTAGGCGCCGGTGAGCTGCGTCACGGTGTACGGCGCTTGCGCGCCGTTGCCGTGCTTGAACTGACTCGCGGCGACATTGTCTTCGAGCGCGCTGACGACGACGTCGAGGGTGACGCGATCCTGGCCTTGCAGGCTTTCGCGGTTGAGCGCGCGCAGATCGTTGAGGCCGGCTTGCGCGAGATCGAGCTGGCGCTGCTGGCCTTCGCGCGACACATCGCTCAAGCGATCGATGTAACGTCCGCCCGCCTGCTCTTCGCTGACCGCGAGCGCCGTCGCGAATTCGGGAGACTCGTGCAGGAATTGCGTGGAAAGGCGATCGAGGATCGCCGTGAGCTCGGCGCTGCCGCCTGCTGCGTTTTGGCGCGCGCAGCCGATTGCTGCGAGCGCGAACGTGGCCGTCGTGGCGCCAAGAATGGCGCGTCGCGTCGTATTCATGTGAATTCCCCTTCCGAAGCTCTAGGCCTGCGGCGCGCACAATAGCGTGCCGGAGGCGGCTTGCACCGCCTCCGCGACGAAAAACGTGCGGCTTGGGGTCGCCGCTGGCCCGGTTTGGAAAATCACGCCACGCGCTGCGGCGATTCAATTCCCTCGTCATTCCCGGGCAATGCGGAGCATTGAACCCGGAAGCCAGGGGATGACCGGGCACCGGTGTGTCGAGCTTGGAGCACGCCGCCTCCGGCGGCGCATGCGTGGCCGGCGCGCTCCCGTTAGCAAAGCACCGGTGTGTTGGCCCCTGGGTTCCGGGTCCTCGCTGACGCGAGCCCCGGAATGACGAGGCTAGGCGGCGCGCACGCCTTCCACCCATTGATTTACCAGCTGCTCGGTCACGGTGAGCGGCGTGGAGCCGTTTGTTAGCAGCGTGTCATGGAAGCCCTTGAGGTCGAAGCGGTCGCCGAGCGTTTGCTGCGCGCTGGCGCGCATGCGCAGGATCGCCTGCTTGCCGACCATGTAGCTGCACGCTTGGCCCGGCGAGACGCAGTAGCGTTCGATCTCGGTGATGGTTGACGTCTCGTCGTTGCCGGTGGCTTCCATCATGGACTGGATCGCCTGCTCGCGGCTCCAGCCCTTGGCGTGGATGCCAGTATCGACAACAAGGCGCGATGACCGGAACGCGGCCGATTGCAAATAGCCGATGCGGTTCAGCGGATTGTCCGCATAGACGCCCATCTCGTCGGCGAGCTGCTCTGAATAGAGGCCCCAGCCTTCGATGAACGCGCCAAAGAATGAGAGCGCCGTGCGATAGAACGGCAGGCCTTCCGCTTCCTGCTGGATTGAGATCTGCCAGTGATGGCCGGGCACGCCTTCGTGATAGCTGAGCGTCGGCAACGAGAACTTCGGCCATTCGTTCGCCGGGTCGCGCAGGTTGATGTAGTACCTGCCGGGACGCGAGCCATCCAGCGCCGGCTGCTGATAGTAGCCGCCTGGTGAACCCGCTTCGATGTATTCGGGGACGCGCACGATTTCGAGATCAGCGCGCGCGAGACGGCCGCACACTTCCGGCATGCGCGCCCGGATAGCCTGCACCTGCGCATTGAGATCGGCGAGCAGCTGCGTGCGGCCGGCGTCTGTATTCGGATAGCGCTGATCGGGACGTTGACCGAGGGCGCGCACGCGCTCGGCCACACTCCCGCGGGTGAGCCCTTGCGCGCGTAAAATGGCGTCCATTTCGGCATTGGTGGAGCGCACGAGTTCGACGCCCATGTTGTGGATCTCGTCGGCGCTCGTCGTGGTGGTGGTGTAGGCGCGCAACGCTACGGGGTACATGTCCGCCCCTTGCGGGCGCGAGCCGATGCCGGCGTCGTGCGTGGCGCGCGGGCGAATGGCGCGCAGCGCTTCGATCTGACGGCGATAGGCGGGCAGCACCTCGTCGCGCACGAGCGCTTCGGCGCGGGTGACAAAGCCCGCGCGGTCGGCTTCCGGGATTTCGGACACTTCCGTGATGCGCTGCTGCAAGGACGTGACCAGTACGGTTTGCGCGGGCGCGGTGGAGGCAAAGCCGTTGAGCTGATTGATCGCGCCGTCGATGGCGAAGTCTGGCGGGATCATGCCGTTGCCCGCATCCTGCGCGATCATCACGGATTCCTGATCGAGCGCGCGGGCGAAACCGGAGAGACGCGTGAGGTACGCTTCGGTTTGATCGCGCGTCGTGATCGGATGGCGGCTGGAGAGGAAGTCCGGCAGATTGACGTATGCGCCGCCGAGTTGCGTGACGACGTAGGGCCCCTGCGCGCCGCCGCCGAATTCGAACTGCGTCGCCGCGACCTGATCGCGGAGTGACGTGAGCACGACGTCATAGGTTACAGCGTTCTGGCCTTCGAGGCGGCTACGATCGATGCGCTCGAGATCGGTGATGGTGCGCTGGGCGATATCGCGCTGGCGGATGAAGCCTTCGCGCGAGTAATCGGCGATGCGGTCGATGAAACGGCCGCCCGCTTGTTCTTCGGTGACGCCGAGGCTCGTCGCCGCTTCCGGCGCTTCGCGCAGAATGTCGGCGGAGAGCCGGTCGAGCAGCGTGTTGAGTTCGGCGGCGGGATCGTCCCGTTGGCCGCAGGCGCTCGCCGTCAGAACCGCGCCAGCCGCGCTTGCCGCCATCAAGGCGCGCCGCGTGATATGCATGATTTTCCCCTCGCGAAATGAAATTGGCGCGAACGTAGCGGCAAAGCGGCGTCGCGCCGCCGCAGCATCGACGAATTGCCGCTAGCCTTCGACCGACGTTTCGGGGTCGCGCTTTGGCGCGCCATGCGGCGCCTCTGAACGCGAGCGTTTCGGCGCCTTGGCGAGGAGGACGCGGTCTCCGGAGCGCGCCGTGGTTGCGTAGAGACGCTTCACCGCTTCCATCAGCACAAGCCCGCCAAGTGCGGGCCAGACGAGTTCGCCAACCCATTCAAAGGCGTCCGCGGCGCGCACGAACGGCGGCCATGTCGTTGGCGGCGCATAGAGCGCGCGCGCGGAGGCGACGGGCTCGAAGAGCGAGTCGCTGAGCAGGCCGGCGAGCTGAGTGCGCGAATAAGGGCGTCCGTGCCCGAGGGGCGTCGCGCCTGATTGCGCCCACCAGCTCCAGCGATTGGCGGCGATGACGACGAGGCGGCCCTCCGGCGCCATGACGCGCCAGACTTCGCGCAACAATGTGTTGGGCGCGGCGGCCTCCTCCATCGCGTGCACGATCAATACGCGATCGAACACGGCGTCCATGAATGGGAGACGCGCTTCGTCGGCGAGCGCGGTGAGCACGTGGCGATCCGCGGGCCAGGGTTCGGCGCCTTGCGCGGCAGGCATCATCGCAACGGTGCGCCTGGCGCTTTCGCGGAGCGCGCTGAGGTATGGTGTGGCGTAGCCGATGCCGAGCACGTCCAGGCCGTCGGCGTGCGGCCACAGCGCCGAGAGCCGGCGCGAGGCGGCGCGGCGCGCGGCTTCACCCAAGGCCGAGGCGTAGAACCGCTGGAGGGCGAGGACATCGACGCGCATTCAGGGACTGGGGATTGGAGACTAGGGACTAGGGGTTAGCGGGACGTTGCACTAACTTTCATATGCGCCCGCGCAAACCTAGTCCCTAGTCCCGAGTCCCATGCTTCAAATCCACCAATTCCCCTGCCTCTCCGATAATTACGGCTTCCTGGCGCACGAGCCGGAAAGCGGCGCGACGGCGACCATCGATACGCCGGACGCGGAAGAAATCCTGCGTCAGACGGAGGCGAAAGGCTGGCGCATCACCGATGTGTGGAACACGCATTGGCACCCCGACCACGCAGGCGGCAACGCTGCGATCAAGGCCGCGACGGGCGCGCGCGTGACGGGACC
>Ga0196964_10000871_pt1 | contig 16463 bp, 11 predicted proteins | sample S1_10metaG_FD_148615 | JGI IMG/M metagenome (GOLD analysis project Ga0196964, IMG submission 148615) | Soil microbial communities from Anza Borrego desert, Southern California, United States - S1_10 | ecosystem: Environmental > Terrestrial > Soil > Desert | place: USA: California | collected...
GACGACCATTCGCCATTTGTCGCACCAAAGCGCGGTGGACGATATGAGCGGCATTTTCTTCTTTGGCAACTCTTAAGTCCAGAGTTGCCTCTGAAACTTCTTCCCCTTGCCAGTTTCGCACTACACAATTAACCATCTTCTTCTCTCCGCCAGTCCTTTCATCGATTTTGGATTTTGGATGCAAGGATTTTGGATTGGCAATTCAATCTAAAATCTAAAATCTAAAATCCAAAATTTAACGACCTACTTTGTTTTCCGGCATAATCCTGAGCAGGGCACCCGGTTTTCCAGGCACTGCGCCCTTAATTAGCAACAAATTGCGTTCCGGATCTACCCGTACCACCATAAGTTTGCGAATGGTCACACGCTTACCACCCAGACGCCCTGCCATCCGCTTACCGGGATATACACGGCCGGGGGTCGTACCAGCACCAGTGGAACCAGGTGCCCGATGGTTTTTGGAACCGTGGGACATTGGTCCGCGCTTAAAGTTGTGACGTTTCTGATAACCAGCAAAGCCACGACCAATACTGGTGCCAGTGACATCTACTATTTGTCCAGGGCTAAATATATCTGCCTTCAATTGTTGACCCAGTTCAAAAGAACTGGTGTCATCAAGGCGATACTCCTGGATATGACGCAAAGCAGGTGCCCCTGATTTTGCCAAGTGTCCCAACTCAGGTTGGTTGAGCGACTTTTCTTTAACTTCTTTATATCCAAGCTGGACGGCTGTGTAGCCATCTGTTTGCTTGGTTTTGACTTGTGTCACAGTGCATGGCCCTGCTTGGATGACGGTGACAGGAATGGCTCTACCTGCTTCGTCAAACACCTGGGTCATGCCGAGTTTGGTGCCAAGGATACCTAAAGACACGGGAATAGAAGTCTCCCCTTTTTGAGACACTACAAATGGCTACGGATTACGACCAAAGGGCGAATCCGCACTCCTTCAATTAGCTGTTTTACCAGACCAGAGGGCGAAGTTATCCCCTAACTTTATCAGGGGCATACGCACTGTGTGCAAAGCTTTACAAGAGCGAAGCGACTTAAAGGTCGGTTACTGGCTAAGAGCGTTGCAAAATTTCGTAGGACTTAAGCAGCAAGCTACTTAGTATCCGAACGAGGCAACAGTGCAAACACTGAGTTAGAATTTTCGGGCAAACCCTAATTCTAGCTTCAGTGGCTTTAGCAATCGCAAATTTTGACCACGATCCAAAAATATAAACGATTTTTTGGCACTTGTCTAGTGGTTGGCAATTTATTTTGTCAGGGTTGGAAGTTGATGGACTGCCACGACAGTCCTATAATGTATGCCCAGTGGCAATTAACAAAACTTAAAGCGGTTAGGACATCATTATTATGGTTATGTCTCTGCTTACTACTGGCAAACCATTCATCCGTGAATTGGAAAAGTCAGGTGCATTGGGAGTGTATGCGCCTTTAGAGGGAGGATTTGAGGGGCGTTACGAGCGGCGTCTAAGAGCCGCTGGCTATGAAACATTGCGGATGGTAGCACGAGGACTGGGTGACGTAGCGATGTATCTGACTGGGGTTCACGGCGTCCGTCCTCCTCATTTGGGTAAAAAAGATATCCGCGCGTTCTATGTGCCACCTATAGTGAATTATCATCTGGAGCATCTGTCGCCACATTCTAAGGGATTGGTGCTGTGGCTCGTAGATGGCTCGGTGCTTTCGAGTCAGGAGCGTGAGTATTTAGCGACTTTGCCTAGCTTAGAGCCAAAGGTGAAAGTGGTGGTGGAACTTGGGGGCGATCGCGTCTTCCGCTGGAAACCTCTGACTGACACTGTGGTTTCTGCTTAAAGCTGGCTCTAACTGCTCAATAATGAGCTGTAAGCCTGACTGGCAAAGAAAAGCAGCTGATCTGAACCCTATAGCTCAGGTTAATGGTTTTGATACCTTGGTAGAAAGACTGAGCTTATAGGGAATATTTTCATGCTAGAGAACCGGGATTATACCTTAATTATCGACAAAAGCGGCAGTATGTCGATAAAAGACCAGCCAGGTGGAAAAAGTCGCTGGGATATCATGCAGGAATCTACCCTGGCGATCGCGAGTAAATGTGAAGAATTTGACCCGGATGGCATCACCGTTTACCTATTTTCAGGCCGCTTTAAACGCTACGATAATGTGACTACCAGCAAGGTATCCCAGATATTCCACGAAAACGAGCCTTCTGGTCGTACTGACTTGGCATCTGTCCTTTTTGATGCCGTCAGCAGCTACTTTCAGCGCAAGGCTGCGCGTCAAACCAAGGCAAATGGCGAGACGATTTTAGTTGTAACAGATGGCGAGCCAGACGATCGCAAAGCCGTAATGAAGGTGATTATCGAGGCATCGCGACGGCTAGATAAAGATGAAGAACTGGCTATTTCTTTTATTCAAGTCGGTACTGACGCCCAGGCAACTCGATTTCTCAAGGTATTGGATGATGAATTGCAAAGTGCTGGTGCCAAATTTGACATCGTAGACACTGTTACGATGGATGATATGGAGGATATGACCCTAAGAGAGGTATTGCTCAATGCCATTATTGATTAAGAGCATCTCTCAACTGGGGAGTCAAGATAATGGAATCGATAGATGACTTATTAGCTGAGGTTAAGGCTGAGTATCTAGAACAAGCTCAACCATTAGAACTGAAAAAACAGCAACTATTTAAGGCAGAGGAGTTATTTGCTCAACCAGCGCTAGGACTGCCGGATCAAAGCTTTTCATGGTCAAATGAGCTGGTTGGTGCGCCGGAGGAAATCTTAATTTCTCAAATCAGAGCTGAGTTTGAGGAAGAAGCGCGATCGGAACAACTCAAGCGAGAGCAACAAATTAGAGAGGAACAACTCCAACAGGAGCAGAGGCGACAGCAAGAACGGGAAGCACTCAGAAGCAAAGCTGAGGTGTGGCTGAAAGATATAACGCCAGACTCAGCAGAGGGGTTATGGTTTGAAGAGTTTGCCTATAAATACCCTTCTAGACTAGAAGCTGCGATCGATTATCTGCAAGCTTTGGAGATTTGAGCCAAAAGCTATGGTGCAGAGATGCCATAGGTAAAGCATCCAGAAGCACAGGAATAAATAATAGCAGCTTCGCAAAGACAGCCGACTTGTTGCAAAAGTTGTTGGAACCGCATGGCTGCAAAATATAACTATTGGAGGGTGGAAAAAGTAGGTAGATTTGCCAAACTTGTTTCAAGTCCAAATTATTTACATAGCTGCACTGATCTCGCTGCACCTGAGTTCCAGCTATTTCAATAAGAAGTTAATACTTTTTTAAACTTTTGCTTACAATTATAACTTTTGCTTAGTTTAGCTATATACGTATTTGATATAAACCGTATACTAGGTAACAATGTAGCCTCAAAGGTTATTAAAGTTGCTACAAAGCTTACCAATATACAAAGTAATTTGGTGAAAGCGAAATAAGCATAATTACCAGGAAAACCTGGTAAAAGTTAATTTTTGTAAATATATAGAGAAGCGCCAACTATGATTTTAGCTGGATACGAAAGTCTGCGCCAAATTTATGAAAGTAGTAATTCAATAATTTATAGGGGGTTGAAAGAGCAAAATAAGCAGCCAGTTATCCTGAAAGTTCTTAAGCAAGACTATCCGACTCCAGGTACCCTGATTCGCTATAAGCAAGAATATGAAATTACTCAAAAGCTGAATCTAGATGGTGCAATCAAAGTATACAGCTTAGAAAAGTCTCAAGCAAGCTTAGTAATGGTTTTGGAGGATTTTGGCGGAGAATCGTTAAAAATATTAATGAATTCTCAACCTTTTAGTTTAAAAGAGTTTTTAACAATCGCTATTGCCACTACAAAAATTTTGGGTGAAATTCATAGACGAGATGTAATCCATAAAGATATCAATCCTTCTAATATTGTTTTAAATAATCAAACTCAAGAATTAAAAATTATTGATTTTGGTATTTCTACAGTTTTAAACCATGAAAATCCAGTTATAAAAAACCCAAACGTTCTAGAAGGGACTCTTGCTTATATATCGCCGGAACAAACAGGCAGGATGAACCGCGCCATAGATTACCGGACAGATTTTTATTCATTAGGCGCAACATTTTACGAACTGCTTACCCATCAACTGCCATGTGACTATGCAGACGCAATAGAAGTGGTGCATTGTCATATTGCTAAACAAGTAGTGCCACCTCATGAAATTAATTCGGAGATTCCGCAAGCTGTTTCTAAGATTGTCATGAAGCTGTTAGCTAAAACGGCTGAAGAAAGGTATCAAAGCGCTTGGGGAATTGTCGCGGACTTAGAGGAATGCCTGGAGCAATTGCAAACTAAGGGAAGTATTGACGATTTTCCAATTGCACAAAAAGATATTTCTGATAAATTCCAAATTCCTCAAAAGCTCTATGGTAGAGAACAAGAAGTTGAAACATTATTAGCAGCATTTGACAGAGTTAGTTCTGGCGCAACAGAAATCATGTTAGTGTCGGGTTACTCTGGAATTGGCAAATCTGCCTTAGTGCAAGAAGTATATAAACCGATTACTAAGGCGAGGGGCTATTTTATTGCCGGGAAATTCGACCAATTTCAACGCAATATTCCTTACTCGGCAATTGTCAAAGCATTTCAGTCCTTAGTCAAGCAACTCTTAACTGAAAGCGAAACCCAACTCAACGCCTGGAAAGAAAAACTTTTAGCAGCTTTTGGCGATAACGGTCAAATAATTATAGATGTCATTCCCGAAATAGAACTCATCGTTGGCAAACAGCCACCCGTCCAAGAATTAGGTGCTACGGAAGCGCAAAACCGCTTTAATTTAGTCTTTCAAAAATTCATCCGCGTATTTTGTTCAGTTGAGCATCCTTTAGTCATATTTCTGGACGATTTGCAGTGGGCTGACTCCGCTACTCTGAAACTGCTGCAAGTAATGATGGCAGATGATGAAACAAAATATTTATTTCTAATTGGTGCTTATCGAGATAACGAAGTTAGCCCCACGCATCCCTTAATCATGACTCTGGAGGCGCTGCAAAATCAAGGCGCGACTATTAACCACATTACCTTAACTCCCTTAGATATCGAACATATTACTAACTTGATAGCTGATACTGTGCGTAGGGATAGAGGCTCAGTCACCCTCCTAGCTGAGTTAGTAGTCGGTAAAACTCAAGGCAATCCTTTCTTTGTTAATCAGTTTCTCAAAAGTCTGTATGAAGAAAAACTACTGAATTTCAATTTTCTGCAAAGAAGCTGGGATTGGAATATTTCAGAAATTGAAGCAGTAGGGATTACGGATAACGTCGTTGAGTTGATGGTCGGTAAATTGAGAAAAATGCCAGAGTCAACTCAACAAATTTTACAGTTAGCCGCTTGCGTTGGCAATACTTTTGACTTAAATACTCTGTCTGTTGTCCATGAAAAATCTCCGGTTGAAACCTTTGAAGAGCTATTGCCAGCCATTCAAGATGGGCTAATTTTAGCCACTTCTGAACTTGGCGTAACGGAAGAAGAAATCGGTCAGTCTCATCTAATCATTACTACCTATAAATTTTTGCACGATCGCGTGCAACAAACCGCTTATGCCCTGATTGAAGAAAGTTCTAAAAAAACAGTTCACTTGCAAATCGGTCGCCTGCTTTGGCAAAATACATCGCTAGAGACGCGATCGGAAGAAATATTTGCGATCGTCGATCATCTTAATTTAGGAATTGAAGGCGTTGGCGATGAATCCGAACGATCTGAAATCGCCAAACTAAATTTAATCGCTGGTCAAAAAGCTAAAGCAGCAACGGCTCATGCTGCGGCTACCGAATATTTGCAAGCAGGTTTGGGACTGCTAGCAAATTCTAGCTGGACTCATCAGTACAAGCTGACATTAGCGCTGCATGAGGAAGCAGCAGAGGCAGCTTTTTTGAGCGGTGATTTTGACCGGATGCAGAAATTAGCATCAGTCGTGCAAAACTGCGCCAAAACGCTATTGGACAAAATAAAAGTCTATGAAGTCGAAATTCAAGCTTATGTGTCGCAGAACAAGCTACTAGAAGCAGTTAATACAGCGTTAGAAGTTTTAAAGCTGTTAGGGGTGGAGTTTCCCTCTCAGCCAACCCCGTCAGATATTGGGCAGGCATTAGGGGAAACGGCGGCAATTTTGAATGATAAGCGAATTGAGGATTTAAGTGACCTGCCTCAAATGACAGACCCCTATAAACTAGCAGCCATGAGACTTATGTCAAGTATATTTGCTGCTGCATACCTTGCTGCTCCTGCACTGTTGCCATTGACGGTGTGCAAACAAGTAGAATTATCCGTTCAATATGGTAATGCTTCTGTATCTGGGTTTGCGTATGCTAATTATGGTCTTCTTCTTTGTGGAATGGTTGGAGATATTGATTCAGGTTATCAGTTTGGGCAATTGGCTTTAAGTCTAGTTTCTAAATTAAATGCTAAAGAAATCAAAGCCAAGACAGTTGTCATAGTAAATATATTTATCCGACATTGGAAAGAGCATCTCAAAGAAACCTTAGAGCCTTTCATGTCAGCTTACTCTTGCGGTATGGAGAACGGAGATTTAGAATGGGCTGCTTATGGTTTAATAACGTACTCTTACTGCGCGTTCTTTAGTAGTAAAGAACTTACTGCCCTTGAAACAGAAATAGCAACTTACAGAGATGCTATTTATAAAATCAAGCAAGAAACAGCACTTAATTTTCAAGAAAGCTATTGGCAGGCTGTTTTAAATTTACTCGGAAGAAGTCAAGATCCCTCTCTTCTTAAGGGGGAAGCCTACGACGAGCAAATAAGGTTGCCTCTGCACCAGCAAGCAAATGATCATTCTGCAATTTTCTACTCATATTTAAATAAAATTTTACTTTGTTATTTGTTTGGAAACTCCTTTCAAGCAGTTGAAAATGCTTCTATAGCAGAGAAGTATTTAGGTGCGATGATAGGAGTGCCCCTTATTCCTATCTTCCATTTCTACGATTCTTTGGTACGGTTAGCTGTGTATTCTGATACTCCACAGTCAGATCAACAGCTCATTTTTGATAGAGTACAAGCTAATCAAGAAAAAATGCAGAAATGGGCGCATCATGCCCCCATGAATTTGTTGCACAAATTCTATTTAGTAGAAGCAGAAAGGCATCGAGTTTTAGGACAAAAAATCGAGGCAATGGAAATGTACGACAAAGCCATTGCTTTAGCTAAAGAAAACGAGTATATCAACGAAGAAGCACTCGCTTACGAACTCGCAGCAAAATTCTACTTGTCGTGGGGCAAAGAAACGATCGCCCAAGTTTATATGCAAAACGCTCATTATAGCTACCAACTCTGGGGCGCTATAGCTAAAGTTGAGGATTTAGAAGCCAAATATCCCCAATTACTAGCTAGATCATCCGCAAAGACAACAACTCAAACAACAGTTATCCAAACAACGATTAAGGCTACTACCACTAGCACTAATTTGGGAGATACGCTAGATTTAGCCACAGTAATGAAAGCTTCTCAAGCGATTTCAGGTGAAATCGTTTTGAGTAAGTTGCTGGAAAGGTTGATGAAGATTGCGATCGAAAATGCAGGCGCTGAAAAAGGCTTTTTGATTTTAGAAAAAGCGGGAAACTGGGCGATTGAGGCTGAAGGTTCGGTGAAGGGGGATGAAGTTAGCGTGCTGCGATCGCTTCCCCTCAATGTAGAAGCTGCTTCTGGGGAAACGCCAAAAATTGCAAGTGCGATCGCTAACTATGTCATCCGCACCCAGGAAAATGTGGTTCTAAATAACGCCGTACAAGAGGGACAATTTACCCGCGATCCTTACGTTGCTGCTACTCAACCGAAATCAATTCTCTGCACCCCTCTACTGCACCAAGGCAAGCTGACAGGCATTCTTTACCTGGAAAATAACCTCACAGAAGGGGCTTTTACCACAGATAGGCTAGAACTGTTAAAACTCTTATCTGCCCAAATAGCAATTTCCATTGAAAATGCCCAACTCTACAATAACTTGCAGGAGTTCAATCAAAACTTAGAGAAATTAGTTAGCGATCGTACCCAAGAATTATCTAATACCCTAGCTCATCTAAAAGCTGCCCAAAATAAGCTGGTAGAAGCAGAGAAAATGGCTTCACTAGGAGGATTAGTTGCTGGTATTGCTCATGAAATTAATACCCCAGTTGGTGTAGGTGTTACCGTTGCTTCTGCTTTAGTAGAACATACTTCAGACTTTGATACTCTCTATAAGAGTGGCAAAATGAAACGGTCTGATTTAGAAGAGTTTGTCGATATAGCTACGCAGAGTAGTAACGTTTTGTTAATTAACCTTAATCAGGCAGCGCAATTAATTCAAAGCTTTAAACAAGTGGCAGTCGATCAGTCTAGCGAGGAACGACGCATTATTAATGTTAAAGCCTATATTGATGAAGTTTTATTGCAATTAAAGCCTAAATTGAGAAATATCAAACATACGATAGAATTTTTGGGAGATAATAATATTAGTTTAGATAGTTATCCAGGTGCATTGTCGCAAGTTTTGACTAACTTGCTCATGAACTCTTTGATTCATGCTTACGCTCCAGAGACTTCTGGAAAAATCATTTTTAATCTTCAGCAAGAAGGCGAAATGCTTAGATTGGAATACTCTGACGATGGTCAAGGTATTCCCCCAGAAAACTTAAGCAAAATTTATGAGCCATTCTTTACTACCAAACGCGGTCAAGGCGGTAGTGGATTAGGGTTACATCTTGTCTATAACCTAGTTACACAAACACTGAAAGGAGAAATCGAATGTATAAGTAAGTTAGGGTGGGGAACCAAATTTATTATTAAGTTGCCCAGACAAATAGATACAAAGTAGTAGTTTTTTCCGTAAAAATAATCTGGAATATCAAAGGTTAGTAGCCATGTCAGAAAATATTTACAGCTTTTTAACTGAAGAATCATCTGAGGAAGAATTATTTGCTGATGAAATTAATACAGATGATGCTTTGATTTTCGCAGATGAAGTATCGGAAATTCCAGCTTTGCTTAGCTGGAAAATTCTCATTGTAGACGATGAGGTTCAAGTTCATGCTGCTACTAACATTGCCTTAAGAAAATTTGCTTTTGAAGAAAAAACTTTAAATTTTATAAGTGCTTACTCAGGTAAAGAAGCTAAACAGTTAATCAAAGATAATCCTGACACTGCTATCATCCTGCTTGATGTAATTATGGAAACGGATGATGCTGGTTTGGAGTTTGTTAAATATGTACGGGAAGAATTAGATAATAAGTTAGTCCGAATTATTTTACGTACTGGTCAACCAGGACAAGTGCCAGAAAAAGACGTTATTATTAATTATGATATTAACGACTACAAAAGTAAGACTGAATTAACTACATCAAAATTGTATACTACAATTTTAACAGCTTTAAGAAGTTTTTCTTTAAGTCAAAAATTGCAGGTTGAAATAGAGCAACGCAAACAAGTCGAAATAGCACTGCGCTACAGTGAAGAGAAAGAGCAGCAAAAAGCTATTGCACTAGAGCATTCTTTGAGAGAGCTGAAACAAGCACAAGTACAGCTAGTACAAAATGAAAAAATGTCTAGTCTTGGTCAATTAGTTGCAGGTATAGCTCATGAGATTAATAATCCAGTCAACTTTATTTACGGCAATCTTTCCCACGCCCATGAATATGTACAACAACTAATTGAGCTGGTGACTCTCTACCAAATGAACTATCCTCTACCAGCCACAGAAATTGTTAATTACATAGAAGATATCGAATTGCCGTTTATAATTTGCGATCTGCCAAAACTACTTTCTTCTATGCAAGTGGGAGCAGAACGCATTTGCAATATTGTACTATCGCTGCGTAATTTTTCCCGTTTGGATGAAATGGAGATAAAACCAGTAGATATCCACCAAGGTATTGATAGTACCTTGATGATATTGCAACACCGACTAAAAGCTAAGCCAGAGCATCCCGCTATTGAGGTAATTAAAGACTATGGAGTGCTGCCTTTGGTGGAATGTTATGCTGGTCAGCTCAATCAGGTGTTTATGAATCTTTTAGCTAATGCTATAGATGCTTTGGAAGAGCAGGAAAGCAGAAAAGATTGCCAAGGTTTTAAACCGCAAATTCGGATTCGGACTGAAGCGATACAAGGTGATTCGTCTAACGGCAATGGTTTTGCTTCCGGTATCCGTGTAACCATAGCCGACAATGGTGCTGGCATGACTGAGACAGTACGCTCTAGACTTTTCGATCCTTTCTTCACCACAAAGCCTGTAGGAAAAGGCACAGGCATGGGCTTGTCAATTAGTCGGCAAATTTTGGTAGAAAAACATCGTGGTGAATTGCGGTGTATTTCCCTAGCCGGACAGGGAACACAATTTATTATGGAGATTCCCAACTCTTTAGCGACAAAATCTCCTACAACTCCCAAGTGCCATACCGCCACATTAGCCTAACGGTACAGTATGGCTTGCGTAGCGCATCCTTGCGTTTTTTCTCCAAATCGGCATCATTCCCTGTGGCGTCGTATAGGCTATAACAAGAAGCCATAACAAGCCCTGGAGGTTATCTCTTGGTACAAGGAGGTTCTTTGGTGGAAAACCGTGATTATACCTTAATTATTGACAAAAGTGGCAGTATGTCCACTCCAGATCAACCGGGTGGTAGAAGTCGCTGGCATACCGCGCAGGAGTCTACTCTGGCGTTGGCAAGAAAATGCGAACAGTTCGATCCAGATGGGATTACAGTTTATCTGTTTTCAGGTCGTTTCAAGCGTTACGACAATGTAACCTCAGACAAGGTAGCACAGATTTTCCAAGAAAATGACCCCTCTGGCACTACTGACTTAGCTGGCGTACTCAAAGATGCTTGCGATCGCTACCTTCAAAACAAGGCGTCTGGACAGGCAAAGCCAAATGGAGAGACGATTTTGGTAATCACCGATGGTGAACCGGACGATCGCAAAGCCGTCATGAGGGTAATTATCGAAGCGTCTCGCCGCATTGAACGGGATGAAGAACTAGCAATTTCACTTATTCAAGTCGGTAACGATCCAACAGCGACACGGTTCCTAAAAGTTTTGGATGATGAACTCCAAGGCGCTGGAGCGCAATTTGATATCGTTGACACGATTACGATGGATGACATGGAGAATTTTACTCTGACTGAGGTATTGCTCAACGCCATCAATGACTAAGTAGCTTTTAGCTGTTAGCTCATAGCTAACAGCTAATGGTTAGTAACTAATAATTAAAGGAGGCTTTAGCTTGCAAGACCGTGATTATACGTTAATAATTGACAAAAGTGGCAGTATGTCTACCCCAGACCAAGCGGGTGGTAGAAGTCGCTGGGATTCGGCACAGGAGTCTACTCTAGCGTTGGCGAGAAAATGCGAACAGTTTGATCCAGATGGAATTACTGTTTACCTATTTTCTAGTCGCTTTAAAAGATACGACAATGTAACCTCAAGTAAGGTGGCACAAATCTTTCAAGAAAACGATCCTGCTGGCACTACTAACCTTGCTGCTGTGCTGAAGGATGCTTGCGATCGCTACTTTCAAAATAAAGCCGCAGGTCAAACCAAAGCTGGTGGCGAAACCATTTTGGTAGTTACAGATGGCGAACCAGATGATCGTAAAGCCGTAATGCGGACAATTATCGAAGCATCTCGCCAAATGGATCGAGATGAAGAACTAGCTATTTCTATGATCCAAGTAGGTTCAGATGCAACAGCAACTCAGTTTCTTAAAGCGCTAGACGATCAACTACAAGGTGCTGGGGCAAAATTTGATATCTGTGACGCAATTACTATTGATGACATGGCAGACATGACACTGGCTGAAGTGTTGCTAAATGCCATTAACGACTAAGCATCTACTGCTTTTTTCATAATGTTTTCTCCCGTTAGCTCTTACTGTGTAACGTGAGAAAACGTCACACTCAAAGGCAAGCATTTCATAATAAAATTAAATTTATCTAAAAAAAACGCGATCGCGCTTGGGATTCTGCAAATTTTGCATCATAAAAAAAATGAAAAACTTATCAAAAATTGTGGCAACTGCTGGTACAGCCTTTCTAACAGTCGCTTTCTGGGGAAATCAACCGACTTTGGCACAAACCCAAATTGGCACAACTGAAGTTCCTCTCAATGGTGTGAGAAACGATATCAGAACCCAGGAAACTAACCTGGGTAACTTGATTGCAGACTCCCTACTATGGCAAGCTAGCCAATTTCCAGCCATTCTCGATCCTAGTAATGCTGATGTTGCTCTGATAAACAGTGGTGGCATCAGAAATAACAGCATTATTCCTCCAGGTTCTCTAACTGATGCAGACATCTCCAATATTCTGCCGTTTCCTGGTGATCTTGTTGTCTTCCCCACTATAAACGCTTCCACGTTTAAGGATATCCTGGAAAACGCCGTTTCTCAGGTAGAGAGCGTTGATGGTCGCTTTGCTCAGATAGCTGGTTTCAGCTTCGACTATGCTGCTTCTCTTACCCCTGGCGATCGCATTCAATCGGTAACGTTGGATAACGGCACCGAACTTGTTAGGAATGGCTCAGTTGTTACAGCCGCACCCTCTGTTTCAATTGCTACTATTCACTTTCTGGCAACTGGTGGCGATGATTATTCATTCGGTGGTGCTTCATCCACCGACCTTAATATTGCCTATCAGCAAGCACTCACAAATTACATTACTAATTCCTTGGGTGGTACAGTGACTGCTGCGGATTATCCCGCAGGTGGCGAAGGTCGCATTACTGCAACTGCCGTTCCTGAAAACACATCAACTTTTAGTCTATTAGGATTAGGTGTTTTAGGTGCAGCTTCAGCCTTGAAGAAAAAGCAAGCATCCTGCAAGTAATTGAAGAAGAATTCAGAAGTCAGGAGTCAGGAGTCAGAATGGAATTCTGTAGGACTGGTGGAGGAATCACGGGTACGCAGAACAAAATCTATGATGTAGGTGGTTTTTAATTTTAGGTGCGTTTCAATCCTTGTAGAGACGCCCCGGCGGGGCGTCTCTACTGATTTTGAATTCTGACTTCTTCTTCAAGTGCTGTTAAATGCTGACAGCAGCCATCGATCGCACCTAACTGCTAATAGGGGTATCGCTGTTCGGGATTCACGTCCCCATTTTGGGAATCAGCGAACTAGCATATAAGTGTGACTGATCTGTACTATCCCTTAAATTCACTAAGGGAGGGTCACTGGTTTAAGCTGATCTGCGGAGCCAGTTTCCAACACCTCCCTGCCGTTCGGAATCTAACGTTGGCTTATACTCTGGCTGGTGCTGACTGTATTGATGTCGCTGCCGATCCCGCTGTGATTGCAGCGGCTATTGACGCCCTACGGGTTGCGGAAAAATGGGCAGACGCTGCCAGTGGGCGGGGTTACGGCGTCAGAGGTTTGCCGTGGTTGATGGTCAGTCTCAATGATGGGGAAGACCCGCATTTTCGCAAAGCAGAATTTAACCCAGCAGAGTGTCCGCCGGAGTGTCCGCGTCCTTGTGAAAGTATTTGCCCAGCAGATGCGATCGCTTTTGAGGATGCTAGGTATGCTGGCGTTATTGACCAGCGTTGCTATGGTTGCGGTAGGTGCGTGCCAGTTTGCCCAATTGGGCATATTGTGACTCGTTCGTATGTGTATACGCCAGAAGCGATCGCGCCTCTAGTTCTGCAACCGGGAGTAGATGCCATCGAAATTCACACGCAAGTGGGGCATTTGGGAGATTTTAGACGCCTATGGCAGGCGATCGCACCTTGGGTTAACCAACTCAAGTTAATAGCCATAAGCTGCCCTGATGGTGAAGGTTTGATTGACTACCTATGGGCACTCTACGACCTGATGACACCTCTGGCGTGTCCTCTCATATGGCAGACTGACGGACGCCCGATGAGTGGCGATATCGGCACAGGGACGACTCGCGCTGCTGTCAAATTGGGTGAGAAAGTCCTGGCAGCCAATTTACCGGGATATATACAGTTAGCCGGAGGCACTAATAATCACACGGTAATTAAGCTAAAAGATGCTGGACTTCTTAACAAAACATTTAACACGGAACAAAATCCCAAATCATTTATTTCCGGAGTTGCTTACGGTAGTTACGCCCGTAGACTGTTGTCACCAGTTTTAGATCGATTAGAAAACATAAATAATAACGAAACCGATGCTAATGCCCAAACTATTAAAAGTCCCCAGCTTTCAGGGCGCTTGGAAGAAACACCCCCCTTGCTCTGGGATGCTGTAGCTCAAGCTGATTCCCTAGTTTCCCAATTAAAATCGTCAGTAAAAGGAAAAATTACCCATTGTGGATGAAAACATTAGTTTAGGAAGGATGCAAATTACGGACGATCTGACTAAATTACTGCATATTTTGCCAGAACAGATTCGCCACGCCTTAGAAAAGCACCCGCAGCAGAACAGCTTAGTTGAAGTTGTCATGGATCTGGGTCGATTCCCAGAGGCTCGGTTTCCAGATAGGGCAGAGTACCTCTATGAAACCCCCGTTTCCAAGGAAGACCTGAATTATTGCATCCAGCGAATCGGTTTATTTAGCGGTGATAACCGAGCAGGAATCGAACGCACCCTGCACAGGATCAGCGCCATGCGTAATCGCACTGGTGAGATTATTGGGTTGACCTGCCGGGTAGGTAGAGCGGTTTACGGAACTATCGGCATGATCCGCGACTTGGTGGAAACTGGCAAGTCGATTCTCATGCTGGGGCGTCCAGGTGTGGGTAAAACAACAGCGTTGCGGGAAATTGCCAGAGTCTTGGCAGATGATTTACATAAGCGGGTTGTAATTATTGACACATCTAACGAAATCGCCGGGGATGGAGATATTCCCCACCCAGCGATCGGTAGAGCCAGAAGAATGCAAGTTGCCCGCCCGGAACTGCAACATCAGGTGATGATTGAGGCGGTGGAGAACCATATGCCAGAAGTCATCGTTATTGATGAAATTGGCACGGAACTAGAAGCTTTAGCAGCGCGGACGATCGCGGAACGTGGTGTGCAACTTGTAGGCACCGCTCACGGTAATCAAATTGAAAACTTGATTAAAAACCCAACCTTGTCCGATTTGGTTGGCGGTATCCAGGCGGTGACGCTGGGAGATGAAGAAGCCAGACGCCGAGCTTCTCAGAAGACAGTTTTGGAGCGCAAGGCTCCGCCAACGTTTGAAATTGCCGTAGAAATGTTGGAGCGGCAGCGCTGGGTGGTGCATGACAATGTTTCTGACACTGTTGATACCCTGCTGCGGGGGCGTCAGCCAAATCCGCAAGTGCGGACAGTTAGTGAAACTGGCAAAGTTACTATCACTCGCGAGTTAGCGGAGACGCCAACGCTAGCGCCACCGAGTATGACTTTGCGATCGACAGGCTGGCGATCGTCTGGACAGATGCAGCCGCTGCCTCCTACTAGGGCTGAGTCACCGCGTCGCCCTGTAATAGAGCGGTTTTCTGAGGAAACCACTTTTGAGCAGATGCTGGATACATCCTGGCATCAGCAAGAAGGGTTGATGCGTGAGGGTAGGACTCCGGGACCGAATGGGGAGGATTATCCGGTACACGTTTATCCTTATGGCATCAGTCGCCAGCAACTCGATCAAGTCATCGATGTGCTAAATTTGCCTGTGGTATTGACAAAAGACATGGATAGTGCTGATGCGGTTTTGGCGCTGCGAACCCATGTCAAAAATCACTCCAAGTTAAAGCACATTTCCAAGGCGCGTCAGTTGCCTATCTATAGCCTCAAAGCCAGTACCATTCCTCAGATTACCCGCGCCTTGAGGCGTGTGTTGGGTATGGATGACCCCAACCAGCCTGATACAACAGATCTGCGCCTTTTTGCTCAAAACGGCTCTGAGGACGAAATTGAGGCTTTAGAAGAAGCGAGACTGGCAGTAGAACAAATTGTGATTCCCAAGGGACAGCCAGTGGAGTTGCTGCCGCGATCGTCTCCAGTTCGCAAGATGCAACATGAGTTGGTAGAACATTATCGCCTCAAGTCGAGTAGTTTTGGCGATGAACCTAACCGCCGCCTGCGGATTTATCCTGCTTAAGTGAGTTGATACGCCTTCTTTGTAGAACCCCTCCCCGTAAAAAGAGAGGGGTTTTGTTATGGCGATCGCCATTTGTGTACGGCATTTAGCCGTATAATATAAGAAAAGTCATGTAATATCTGGCGGCTGTGATGACAACAACCGAGTCCCAAAGCAATGCAGCCAAACGCAAGGAAGCCAAAATAGAACGTTTAGAAGCCCGCCTTACTAAGGAACAAAAGGAATTATTTCAGCAAGCTGCCGATATTGAAGGTCTTTCATTAACAGATTTTGTGATTAGCCACGTATTGGAAGCGGCGCGACGGACTATTCAGGAACACTCCATGATGGTTTTAAACGTGCGCGATCGGGAAGCGTTTGTCGAAGCACTGCTCAATCCCCCAACTCCTGGCGACAAGTTACAAGCTGCGGCTCAACGCTATAAGCA
>Ga0196964_10000872_pt1 | contig 16446 bp, 26 predicted proteins | sample S1_10metaG_FD_148615 | JGI IMG/M metagenome (GOLD analysis project Ga0196964, IMG submission 148615) | Soil microbial communities from Anza Borrego desert, Southern California, United States - S1_10 | ecosystem: Environmental > Terrestrial > Soil > Desert | place: USA: California | collected...
CTCGGGGGTGCCACACGGCAATCCGGCTCGCTCGTCACCCGCGGGGTGATCGCCTCTCCCACGCTCGCCAACTGCAACACCATCGACGGCACGTCCACGGGCATGCTCGTCTGCGGCACGGACACGGGCGGCGGCGGCAACTTCGGCTCGGGGAACGTGGTCGCGCTGGGAGATTCCCGGTACGTCAACACCGCCGGCGACACCGTCACGGGCTCACTCATCATCAAGAACACCCTCTCGGGAGCCCACGTCTTCGCGGGCACCCTCTCGGGCGCGGGCCTCTCGGACTGCGACGCCGACGGTCAGGCTCTGTCCTGGGATGCAACGGCGCAGAAGTTCGTCTGTGGGGACGACGACACGGGGGCGCCCGGGACCACCTACACGGCGGGCCAGGGGTTGACCCTCTCCGCCGACAGCGCCTTCTCGGTCAACTCCATCCTGACGGGTACACTCGTCCGGTTCCTCACCGTCTCGGGAGCCCTGGTGCAAGCGAAGAACACGCTCGCCAGTAGCGGTACGCTGGTCTGGGAGTCGAGCGCCAGTGGCAGCTCGCTCACCGTCTCGAACGCGGTTACGCTCGGGAAGTTCAAGGGCTGCAACCTGGACACCGACGCGAGCGGGGTTCTCACCTGCGGGACGGACGCCGACACCTCCCAGAACCTCTTCGAGACGATCGCCGTCTCGGGCCAGAGCAACGTCGTCGCGGACTCCGCCACCGACACCCTCACCCTCGCCGGCGGCTCGAACGTCACCATCACCACCACGGCCGGGACGGACACGGTGACGATCGCGGCGACCGACACCAACACGACCTACACCGCCGGTCAAGGCCTTTCCCTCTCGGCGTCCTCGGCCTTCAGCCTGCTCGCCGCCCACACCGGAACGACCATCCGCGCGCTGAACACGCTGGCCAGCTCGGGAACCCTGATCTGGGAGGCGACCGCCTCGGGCCAAACGTTGATCATTTCTAAGAGCTTCAGCGGCGCGGGTCTGTCGGATTGTGACGGCGCGACCCAAACCCTCAACTGGGACGCCACCACGGGAAGGTTTTCTTGCGGAACAGACGCAGACACAGATACGAATACGACCTACACGGCGGGTCAGGGGCTGTCCCTGGTCGGCACCAGTTTCAGGACGAACAGCGTCCTCTCCGGGGTAACCCTCTGGGCGACCACCGCCCTTCGCTCCTCCGGCTCCCTCTCGGTGGACGGCTCGATATCGGGCCATACCCTCGCCGTCTCGGGATTGAGGAGCTGCAACACCATCGACACGGACGCGTCGGGCAACCTTTCCTGCGGCACGGACGAAGGGGGGGTCGGAGGCTCGGGCATCGATTACGCAACCGCACAAGCCATCTTCGTCAGCCAGTCCGGCGACACCGTGACGGGGGCGCTGATCATCAACGTCACCGGCGGTGTGCAGAACACCATCGGTCTCAACGTCGTCAACACCGCCTCGGGAGCCCACCTCCACGCCGAGAAGACCCTCTCGTCGTCCGGCGGGGTGGTCTGGGAGGGCACCGCGTCCGGGCTCACGTTGGTAGTTTCCAACGGCCTGACGGCGAACAACGCCTTCATCTACGGCGACATCACCGCCAGCAGCTTTACCTGCCGCACCGGGGACTGCATCGGGCTTGGCGAGATCGCGGACTCACCCACCCTGGACGCCACGCTCACGTTCGTCGCCGGGGGGAACGATTTCATCGTCAACCTCAGCGGTGCGGGTGACTTCGTCGTCCAGGACAACGGGGCGACGGCACTCAAGGTGAACGACGACGCGTGCGTCGGCATCGGCGACGCGGGCTTCTGCGAGGCCCCCGAGGGAGAGCACATCAACCAGGCGGACGTGTCAGGTGCTGCTGACGGCCGGGCCAACCAGTTCGTCATCGAATCCACCGAGGAGGAGGTGGGCATGAGCATCATCAGCAACGCCACCGCGACGGGGGTGGTCGTCTTCGCGGACGCGGACAACAAGTTCGTCGGCGGCATCCACTACCCCCACGCCACCGACTCGCTGCGGTTCTTCACGAACGCCTCACTGGCCATGACGATCGACTCCTCGCAGGAGGTGGGCATCGGGACGACGAACGCCGACACGAAGCTGGAAGTCGTGGGGACCATCTCCGGCTCCCTGGTCGTGGGCAACGCCCGCACCCTCACGTGGTACGTCGACGGCACCCTGACGACGGGCACGGCCAAGGCAGCGACCCTCATCGTCCCGCACGCCCTCTACTGCGACGACGTGGAACTCGCCGTCGACACGGCCCCCGCGACCCAGGCCATCATCGTGGACATCAACGAGGCCGGGGTGTCGCTCTTCTCCACCCGGCCCCAGATCTCCGCCAGCACGTCCACGGGCTCCAACGCCCACGTCTTCTCCGACAAGCACCTGGCGGCGGGCAAGAAGCTCACGATGGACATCGACCAGGTGGGCTCCGGCACGGCCGGGTCTGACCTGACGGTCCTGCTCCACTGCTACGCCCGCCCATGAAGCTCCTCGAACGCATCGCAGCGGCAAGCATTCTCCTGGTACTCCTCCTGTTCCCGCTCTCGCTCCTGGCGGACACGGTGAACTTCGAGGCACTCTTCACGAACAACACCGCCTTCGGCGTCAACCTGAACTCCTACACCCCCGACACCGGCACCAGTTTCACGAAGGTCCTCACCCGCGACACGGCGGGCGATCACCTCCAAGCTCGGTCGAGCGACGACCTCGGCATCGGGTCGGGCGGTTGCGGCCTGAACGAGGGCGTGGGGTACACGGCGGACGCCACCTACTCCTCGGCGGACTACTACGTCGAGGTGACGATGACCGACGGCGACGACGCCGACGACTACAACTGGATCGGGGTGCGGGTCGAGGCGGACGGGGACGGGTACTGGCTGCGGTTCAACGGAGATCTCGTGACCTTCGCGCAGCTCTACGAAGCCTCCGGGGGGGGCGTGACCTGGACCACCCTGGGCTCCGCCGCCGGAGCCGCGATCGCCGACGGCTCGGTCGTGAAACTGGAGGTCATCGGCTCCGCCATCAAGGTCTACGACGACGGGGCGGAGATCATCTCGACGACGGATTCCACGTACACCGCTGCGGGAAAGGCGGGCGTGGGAATGGGCGACCTGACGAACAACGGCGCGGACGACTGCTCGGCGCAACAACTCGACAACTTCAAGGTGACGGTCATCGAGGCCGCCGCCCCTTCCACCGCTTCCGGGTCCTACGGACTCATCTTCTGACCCCCCTAGCCCGCGACGGCTCGCCCCCCTCCCGCCATGAACCCCATCCCCCCCCTCGAAGACCCGCCCTTGTACGCCAAGCTGATCGCCTGGGGAGTGCTGGCCGGGGCCGGCGGGGCGGTGAAGTTCGTGTCCGCGGCCCTCAAGAACCCCACCCTCATGTCCTCCCGCCGATTCCTCGTCCTCCTCGCCGCCAACGTCTTCATCTCCGGGTTCTCCGGGCTGATGGGGGCGCTGCTGTTCGCCACGATCTCCCCCGACCACAACCTGCAACTCATCGCCGCCGGCGTCTTCGGCTACCTCGGCACCCAGGGGCTCGACATCATCGCGCTCACCATGACCAAGAAGGTGACCAACACCCCGCCCCCCATCTCCTCGGTCATCCCGGTCCCCGCCAGCGTGGACCCCGCCGCATCCAAGCCATGACCCTCGACGAACAGAACGCGGCCAGGATCGAAGAGCTGAAGCCCGACGTCCGCTGGGCGGGCCGGGCCTGGCTGGCCGAGTGCCAGCGGCTGAACATCAAATTCCGCGTCTCCGAGGTGTACCGCTCTCCCGAGCGGCAGCACTCGCTCTGGGCCTCGCACTTCGTCCACAAGGGGCCGTGGCGGACCGACCTCGACGGCTACAAGAAGAAGTCGATGCACCAACTCCGGCTCGCGGCGGACGTGTACCCCATCAACTGCACCCATTTCGACATCGCCCAGGTCGCCGAGCAGTTCGGGATCACCCACCCGTTCCCGACCCAGGACCCCCCGCACTACCAGTTCGACAAGGTGGCCAAGCAGACGGCACCCGTAACCCCCCACATGAGGCTGTCCGCCGAGGCCGAGCGGAAGCAGTTCGTCGCCGCCATCAAGCGATCCGCGGGCAAGCGACGTTCCGACCTGATCCGCCGTTACCGCAATCAGTACGGCACCCCTCCTTTGCTAGACTAGCCCTACCCCCTCCCCCTCATCCCATGTTCAACGGCTGGAAGACCATCATCGGCTTGGCCATCGCGGCAGTCCCCTCCCTGGCGGCCCTCCTCGGCTTCAACGTCTCCCCAGACTTCGAGACGCAGGCGCTGGGCACCGTCGACGAGGTGGTCACCATCGGCGGACTCGTCCTGGCGCTGTACGGCCGCCTGGTCGCCCAGGTGCCCGGCTGGTTTGCTCCCAAGGAGTAAATGCGGTACGTCGTCAAGCGAGAGTTCCCCACGGAGCTTTCGGTTCATGCGTGCCTCATCACCTGCGTCGCGGCCCTCTGCCTGTCGATGCTCGCTTCCCTACCTCTGGCGCGGTGAACCGATCACTGGCACCCTTCTGACGATTCGGGTCTCCCGAGTCCTGTGTCCATTCACACCGTCAGAGGGGAAAGTCACATGGCCGAAGCCGTCCTCAACCTCCATTCCGGGGGCCACGTCGTCACGTACGACGAGTTGAAGGCCGTCCCCGTGCCGAAGGCCGAAGGCCGCTGGCACCCCGTCTCGCACGCCGCCGTCGCCGATGCCGTACGCGAAACGCTGGTCGGCGCGGGCTACGTGATCAAGGACGCGAAGCACGCCATCGCCCGGAACGGGCAGCGTTACTTCGCCACCCTGGAACTCGCCACGCCGCTGGCCGCCGGAGTCGCACTCGCTGTCGGCGTCCGGAACTCGACCGACAAGTCCTTCCCGCTGTCCTTCTGTGCGGGCTCGAAGGTATTTGTCTGTTCAAATCTCGCTTTTAGGAGCGAGCTGCTCGTCCGCCGGAAGCACACCGTCAACGGCATGAAGGCGTTCGGCACGGCCATCGGGTCGGCCGTCGCCAGCCTGACCAGCTTCAAGGAGGCCGAGGAGCTGCGGATCAAGCGGATGGCGGAGATGGAACTCACCCCGGCCCAGTCGAGCCACGTCATCCTGTCGGCGTTCCGCCGGGGGATCATCTCGAGCGTCCAGATCGCCGCGGTGTGCGACGCCTACGAGAACCCGCCGCACCCGGAGTTCGCGCCGAGGACAGCCTGGAGCTTGTTCAACAGTTTTACTGAAGTGTTGAAGCCCCGTGCGATCTCCGCACCCCAGCAGTTCGTCGCCAGCACCATCCGCCTCAACGGGCTCATGCTGCCGGAGGCCAAGGATGAGCCCCAAACCGCCGCCTAGGGGGAGGCCCTTCGTGAAGGGCTTCGACCCCCGCAGGAGGCGGGGGTTCACTCTCGAGGAGTGCCGCAAGGGGGGTCTCGCGACCGCCCGGAAGTTCACCTGTCACGGCCGGTGGCACCCCGACTGGTGGGACCGCTGCCGCGCCAAACCGAAGGGGGAGTACTGACCATGCCCCGGAAGAAGAAGGCCGACGATGCGAACGAACAGGGCAACCCGACGCCGGCCACCGGCGAGCAGCAAGAAGTGGCGACGGCTCCTGTGCCGCCGCCCGAGGCCAACGGCCACCACCCGAACGGGGAGGTGAAGCGCCGCCCGGCCGCCAGCTTTGCGGCGATGACCGACCGCACGACGCGGATCGAGGTGGCGTGCTGGGCCAACCAGGTCAAGACCCAGGGCGGCGAGTACACGCAGTTCTCGCTGACCGTTTCCCGCTCCTGGAAGGATTCCGACGGCCAGTGGCACCAGGGCGGAAGCTTCAGGGTTCATGACGTGCCGGTCCTCCTCCACTTAGTCCAATCCGCATACGCTTATTGCCTCAATCAGCGGATGGACGTGCGGGTCGAGGACGCCGGCACCCCGTTCTGAAGTCCCCTCTGACACCCCAAGCTCCAGCCCACGACGGGCTGGAATGACATAGCCCCGCTACTCAGGACGAGCAGCGGGGATTTCGAAAGTCCGAGGGTCGGGGTAGTAGGCCCTTGACAGGCGGTGTGGGTGTTGTCATGAATGGAGTGGGGTCAGATTCCCTCGATCGGCAGCCCCGACGGGCGCTGCCAAGGTGCGAATCGTGCTCGGGTTCGCAACGTAAACCCGAGAACTCAACACGAAGCCCGCCCAGACGCCGCAGAGGCGCTGCGCACCCTTCTTTCGTGTTGCCAACCGCTGACTAACCTGTTCGTGCCGCAACCCTGAACGGGGTGTTTCTCCGTTCATTCCCGGCACACAGGCGTTTTCCAAACCTCAACCAAGGAAGCCGGTGATGCTGCGCGCCCGAACCAACCTCCCGACGGTGCTCCTCCTGCTGCGGTGGGCGGACTACCTGCGCGAGGGCCTGGGGCTGCGAATCCCCCGCGTCCCGGTCACGCTCGGCGACCTGGTGCCGCCGCGCGTCGGCCAGTTCGACCGGCGGACCCGCGTCATCACGCTGGACGCCGGCTGGGTGCGGGCGAGCCGGGCGGGCGGGCGGTGGGTGTCGGTGCTGTCCGTCCTGCTTCATGAGCAGGTCCACCTGTGGGCCGCCGTCCACGCGCCGGGGGCCGAGTCCCACGGGCCGGAATTCCTGGCCAAGGCCCTGTCGGTCGGGCTGACCGTCGGCGACGACGGCGTCAACACCGGCTTCGTCCCCGGCGGGCCGTTCCTCACCCTGTTGGCCGCGAGAGGTGTGCGATGAGCGTGACGGGGAAGGCGCTGGCGTGGCTGAAGGACGCCACCACCAAGACCTTCGAGCGGAAGGTCGCCGCCGGGACGGTCGCCTGGGTGGCCGTGTTCGTCAACCCGGCGGGCGCCGCGACCCTGTGCGGGCTGGCGCTGGTGACGACGCTGACGGCCGACGCCGTGGCCGGCACCGCCAGGGGGCTGTGGTGGCTGGTGAGCAAGGCGGTCGAGCGACGCCGGCGGAAGGCCGATGAGGCCCGGTCCCGGCGGGACCAGGAGGAGTACGAGCGGCGGCAGCGGCAGGAGGCCGAGGCGGAGGCCCGGCGGCTGGCCGAGGAAGAGGCGAACCAGCCGGACCCGGTGGCGCTGATGACCCAGGCGACCGAGAACTTCAACCGCCTCATGGCCTCGCTCAAGGCCATCGAGGACCCGGACACGCGGGACTTCGAGGAGGCCAACGCCCGGCGGGAGTACCGCGCGTACATGCAGTACCTGCGGGACCTCTGCTAGACTCCCGCGCGTGTGGCCCTTCCCCCGCAAGCAACGGCCCCCGAAGCCCGTAGAGGAGCCGAAGCCGCTCACGAAGGACGTGCTGAAGAAGGCGGACGACGACCTCGAAAGTCTGCTGGGGGTGTTGGGGGGGTTGAAACTCCTCGACGAGGAGCGGAAGGACATGCTCCGGTCGACGGCGGAGCGGATGCTGTTCGAAGAAGCTACCCGGACCCTACGCCATGCGATTCGGCCGTGACGACGTCCTGACCTCGTGCCTGACCGTGGGCCGCCCCGGCTCCGGCAAGAGCTGGGGTACGGCCGCGAAGCTCCTGTGGGCGGCGGTCAACCGCGAGGCGGCCATCGTGGTGATGGACCGCCACGGGAAGACGACGCGGGACCTGCTGCTGCTGCTGCGGGAGCACGGCGTCAAGTCGCGGGTGCTGTACGACCAGTTCTCGAACTACGAGCGGGTGCTCGGCGGGCTGAGCCTCAAGCCCTCGGCGGCGACGGGCTATCGGAAGGAGGCGGAGAACGACCTGCGGATCAAGGCGGCGATGGACGCGCTGTGGCGGTCGGCGGGCCGCAAGGACGCCGACAGCATCCACTCGCTCCCGATGATCTCCATGTACGTCGACCTCGGCATCCGCCTGCTGATGTTCCGCGACAAGCCGCTCCCGCTGTCCCGGCTGCCGGTCGTGTACCAGCTCGCCAGCCCCGAGTGCCGGCAGATCGTCGCCACCTGCGCCGACCCGGTGGCGCGGGCCGAGTGGCAGAACCTGTTGGACCTGAGCAAGCGGGTGCCGAAGCTCGTCGACGACAAGATCAGCGGCGCGCTGCGGCTGGCCCGCCAGTCGTTCACCCCGGCCCTGTTGGTGCGGTGCGAGGGGGAGTTCGACCGGGAGAAGGCCTTGGAAGCCAAGAGCATCATCCTGCTCGACGGGTCGAACGACGGGTCGGTCTCCAAGGAGTCGGCGGTCGGCATCTACGGCATGTGGAACATCGATCTGTTCCAGACGCTCCAGCAGCACCACGCCCGGACCGACAGGCCGCTACCCACCATCGTCGTCTGGGAGGAGGCCGCCGCGACGGACCACATCGGCCCGTTCGAGATCGACATGATGCGCGAGGGGCGGAAGTTCGGGCTCTACGGGTGGGTGGTGACCCAAGACCTCGGGTTCGCCACGCCCGAGGTGAAGCAGGCGGTCAAGTCCTGCACGGTGCGGCACGAGTGGTACAACCCCGGCGACGCCGACCTGGCGAGGGACGACGCCGCCCCCGACGTCGCGTACGCGAAGCTCGACCCCCACCGCGTCCTCCGGGTCCGGGAAGTGGAGAAGCAGCGGCACGGCGGGTTCAAGCCGGTCACGAAGGTGTCGACGACGAAGGGCGACAAGGGCGAGAGCACGACCCAGAGCCAGGGGCAGGAGGCGATTTACGAGACGTACGTCGAGAGGCAGGAGGACCTGATGACGCTCGACGACCAGATCAAGCTCGACGCCCAGGCCCTGCTCACGATGGGCACCGGGTACCTGATGTTCCGCCAGGGGCCGGTCGTGACGCCCGAGCCGGTGTACGTCGAGGTGCCGGACGAGCCGTACCCGGAGTCCGAGTACCCGGCGCACGGCGGCGAGCCCAGCCTGGCGACGAAGATTTTCCGGCGGGCCGTGGCCGAGAGCCAGCAGAGCGCCTGTTTCCGAACCGTTGTACACTCGGAGCCGACCCCATGGACACCTCCCTCACCGCCGGCGACGAAGAAGGGCGGGAACGCCAGCCGCGTCCGTGGCAGGAAACCCGGAGCCTCTTCCTCGACGGGTTCCACCGGGCGGACGGGCCGCTGACGTGGGAAGCGTTCAAGGCGTTCGGGAGCCGGGCGGCGATCTACCGGCACCTGAAGCGGCTGCACGAGGAGGGGCTGATCGAGGCGGTGGACCGGATCTCGGTCAAGGGTCAGGGGAAGCCGCCGATCGTGTGGGCGCTGCCCGGGTACAAGCCCCGCCGGAATCAGACGGGGCACGACGTGCGGGAGAGCCTGGTGATCGTCGGGCTGGGCCTCCCGGCCCGGCGGGGGAGGGACGTGGACCAGCGGCGCAAGCCGGACTGGGAGTGGGTCCTGCCGAACGGCGAGATCATCAGCGGCGAGCTGGACACCGGGGCGATGTCGTACCGCGAGTTGGTGGAAGACCGCTACGAGAAGTACCGCGACAGCGAGGACGTGGTGGTGTGGGTCTCGTGCGGGCTGTGGGGGACGCGGGACCAGACCCGGCTCGACGGGATGCGGAAGCACGCGGCGGGCATCAAGGACATCGCCTGGTTCGTGACCTACGGCGACCTGACCGAGCACAAGGAGAAGGCCGACTTGGTCAACCACGACGGCGAGGTGGTCACCTTCGCCGAGCTGTGCCGCCAGGTGGCATACCCCGCGACAAACCCCGAGGAAATGTCTCAGCCGAATACCGACGGAAACGCGGCGGAAAGTGGGGAGGCGACCCCGTGAAACAATTCCGGGTCCTCTTCCCTGCTGCCGCAGACGACCACGCCACGGCCGACCAGCTGCGGTCGGGTCTTCGCGGCACCGGCCGTGAGCGTGTCCCCGGCGACGGGGAGCCTTTACGAGCGAGGCCCTATCGCTCCGTTTCAACCCCTGAACATGGATCCGTTCAGCATTCTGGTCATCGGCATTCTGATGGGCCTGCACTTCCTCCTGGCGTTCCGCCTGTACCAGCTCTCCGAGCGGGTGCGGGAGCACGCCGGGTGGTTGACCCACCACGACAGTGAGATCGGGGACCTCAAGTACCCGCTCGTGGTGAAGCAGGAGCAGTTGCCGTCTTGGCTGCGGAAGGACCCGCCTGTTTCGTCGGACGCAGAGAGTTCCGACAACCCAAGCCTATGAGATGGATTTCTTGGCTCTTCCGCTGGAAGCGGAAATCGAGGTACCGGTGGTTCGGTGACGAATACCGGGGCTCGATGAAGGTACGGATCGGGCAGAAGCTCTCGTCGGGTGACCTCGAACTGGTGCTTCGGCTCGAAGCTCGTGAGGCCTACGGCAAGTGGGCGACCATAGCCACGGTCAGGCACGCGGACGTGCCGGTGATCAGGCAGCTCCTGGTGGACGCCGATCGCTACCTGAAGACGCTGCTGTCACACGAGTAGCCACCCTTGGGGAGTCCCGACCTCCCCAACCTTGAGTTCTCGCGGCGCGGGTGCGGTGCCCGCCCGATTCTTGGCCGGAGTTTTCGAGGGGCCGGACGTGACCGACGAGGAAGCCTTCCTCGACGCCATCCAGGAGAAGCCGACCGACGGCACCTCCCGTCTGGTGTACGCCGACTGGCTGCAGGAGCAGAGCCGGCACGAGGAGGAGGCCATCGTCCGGTCGGAGGCCGAGATCGCGCGGGCCGAGCGGGACCCGTACGACGTGTGGCTGTTCGAGACGGCAGAACGGAAGTTCGCCTACAAGGGCTGGTGGCGGAAATACCCGCAGCGGTGGGTGAGTGCCGTCTCCGCCACGCCGGCGGGCGAGGTGTTGTTCCTCAAGGAGTCGGGGGATGGGGAGTGTGAGACCAGTAGATTCCTCCTCGTCACCGGGGCTATCGGCAGGCGGCTGCGGGTCGCGACAGTGGGGGTATCGACGTGGTGTCCGGGGAAGCCGCCCCGGCCGGGGGTCTGGTCGTTGATCGACCAACACCGGAGGTGGCTGACCGTGAACCTCGCGACCGGCGGATGGCTCGCCGAGCCGACCGAGGGGTTGATACCGGGGTACGTGTTCAACGAGCAGGTGTGGATCTTCTGGGACGGCAAGGAGTGATACCGAACCCTGCTACTCTTGGTGCGCAAATGTCTTTCACCCTCTACGCCGCCCGCCAACTGATCGAGTACGGCTACCACGTCGTACCCGCCGAGGGGAAGCGTCCGCAGTTTCAGCGGGTGATGGGGTTTGATGAGCTGCGGTGGCGGCTGACCAAGGGGGAGCGGATGGGCTTGCGGATGAATATCGCCATCCTGCTGAGCGGCCTGAACGTCGCCGTCGTCGACGTCGACGAGCCCGACTCGGAGTGGGCGAGGGCGAACGAGGCGACGATTGCCTCCCCGATGACCTGCCGGACGAGCCGCGGGTTCCACGCCTACTTCCGCACCGAGGGGGACGTGCCGGGCCGGAAGCTGCCCGCCGGCGACCTGAAGACCCGCGGCGTCGTCGTCGTCCCGCCCAGCGAGCACCCCTCGACCGGGAAGCTTTATGAGTGGATCTCCGGCGTCACAAGACGCGAGCTGCTACCGACCCTGTTGCCGGCGCTGCTGAACGGGTTGAACGGCATCACCGACACCAACAACAGCGGCGGCAGCGTGATCAACAGCGCCAGCGTCGGGATGGTCGGCAGCGCCACGCCGACGTTGGCGGCGGTCCGGAAGTGGATCCGCAAGGCCGTCGCCGTGAGTGGACAGGGCGGTCACAACACGACCTTCCGCGTCGCCTGCAAGCTGGCGGACGCGGGGCTGACGGAGGACCAGGTGCTGGCGGAGCTGGTCGCCTGGCAGGAGGACGGGTGTGCGGTCCCCAAGTGGACCCTGAAGGAGCTTCACCACAAGGCGAGGAGCGCCGTCAACCGGAAGCGGAGGTGATGGCGATGATCGGGCTTTGGCCCGGACTTCGGCCGGAGCGGTGCGACCGCTGCGGCCACCTGTCGGAGAAGGTGTGGACCGTGACCGACAGCAAGTTCACGGCCCGGCTGTGCCTCAACGACCTGTCCCGGTTCCTGTGGCACTGGCAGACGTACGGGCAGAAAGAGGCGTGCGAGATCTGGGCGATGTCGATCCGGAACCGCCCGCCTGACCCAACGACGAAGGGAGAGTGACGATGTTCGAGATCGTGGACTACAAGGAAGGCCAGTCGTGTCAGCTCTGCGACAAGGACGCCAGCCTGATCGTGACGTGCAAGATGGGCACGATGACGCGGACGCCGCTGTGCCCGAAGTGCCTCACCCGGCAGTGCAAGGTGCGGGCGGCGTCCAAGCCGCCCACCCCGGCTAACGGCCAGGTGCACGAGTTCCCCGGCTGATGCCAACCCGCTCGCCGGCGTTGAAGCCGTGAGCCCACAGCGCGGCGAGCATCGAGGCCAGTTCGAAGCTGTTCAGCTCCGACAACGCCCGGAGGCACTTCTCGCTTCTGGGGTCCAGCTCCACCCGGACGGAGCGGACCGAATCGCCCTCCTCGGGCGAGTCACTCAGGAGGGGCGGCTCGCCCCGGTTGAAGACGACGTAGAACACGGCGACCTCCTTTCTGGTCAGTCTGATCATCGGCGACGGGGGAGGCCAGGCGCAAGGTTGGTTGAGAAGGATTCCCGCCCGCAGGGGGTAGCTGATCTGCGGCGGTACGCCGCGGGTGAGAGATGCCTACCACGCGTCCGAGTCCCGTCATCAGACACCTTTGCAGGCACGGTGTCTCCGACGTGACCAGTGTGTCAGTACCCGGCGGGGTTTGGGCCACGGACGGCCCACTCTTTAGAGGTGGCCGATGACCCGCGACGAGCACGTCCAGAAGATCCTCGACTTCATCGGCGACGAGATCGGCACCGACCGCCTCGTCACGATCGAGAGCATCCTGTTCGTGCTGCTCGACCAGGCGATCGCGGAGGGAGTCCGGCAGGGACGCTACGAGCAGGCCCAGGAGCCCAGCCGGAACTGAGGTGGCCCGTGACCGAGTTCGTGACGCCGAAGCAGCTCTCGAAGCTCTACCCGGTGAGCCTCTCGACGATCTACGAGGCGTGCAAGAGCGGGCTGCCCCACTACCGAATCCCCGCGAAGAAGGGCCGCAGAGGGAAGTATCTGATCCGCCTCTCGGATTGGGTGGCGTGGATGGAGAGCCACCGGCACGAGGGGCCGGAGGCCGAGGACGAGGGGGAGCTGACCTTTCTTCGTTGATGTCCCGGGTGAGGACGTCCACGTTCAGGCCCGCTGAACGTCGCAGTCGAGCCTGTAGAACCACTGGCAGCAGTCCGAGGCGGGAAGCACCGCCCTCGGCATCATCACTAGCCCGCAAGGTTTCCCACACCGCTTGCACCACGGCTTCCACTCGATCTTGAAGTCGAGAGAAGGCAGAGGCTCGTCGATGGCCTCCCGTGCCTGCCGGAGGATGTCGTTCAGGGCTCCCACAAGGCTTCGTTCGAGATGACGCAGTGCTTCTGATCGACCTGCATTTTCAGCTTGAACAGCTCCCGCGACAGATCATCGATCTTCTCCTGCGTGCTGCACTGCCCGGCCCAGCGCAGAGCCTTGGGATGGAACTCGCACGGAACGCGGTGGGCGAAAAACACGAGGGCCAGCAGAAGCCAGAACATGAGGAACCAGGCGATGGCGGCGTAGTCTGACTTCATGGGTGGCGGCGGAGGCCGAAGAACTCGATATGCGGCTTTCCGTGCTTGTCTTTCCAGGCCTTCATCCGGTCGAACGTGACCCACTCCTTGACGCCGCCCGATTCGAGGACGAGGGTTCCGCCCGTCTCCCAGACCTTCAGATCAGCGGGGGCCGACGAGACGCGGATGCGTAAGGTGTCCGTCATGGTTGGACAGGAGAAGGAGTAGGACTTCCAGATCCTCGCGTGGGATGCGAACCGTGCCGCATGGGTCGTCACCATCCCCCCGGTTGATGAGGGTCCAGCGATTCCAGTGGGAGCGGACGCGGTTCAGTTCCGCCTCGACCGCAAGAAACAGCTCGTACTGCTTATCGTACAGCTTGCGGTGCTGATCCCGGTCCTCTTCCATCTTCGTGAAGCGGCCCTGCCAGTAGGCGACGTCGCGTTCGAGTTCCTCGATGCGTTTTGCCTGTGCTACAGTCTTCGAGCTTGCCATTCACAAGCACGGTACACCCCTCTCGCCGCGAGGCGCAAGGGCTCTGTGCCGTGGACGCTGAAGAAGTGCTGCATCGGCCTCGCTGAAGATGCGAAAAAGCCCTGAAAACAAGGCAATTCCCGCTGATCGTTGCCCTCCGGTGGTGGGACACCCACGTCCGGGATTTGCTGAAGGAATGCTGCACTCAGCCGAACACCCTCGCCGACGACGGTCCCCCGTTGTGACCATTCCGTTCCTTTTGACCATGCGATTCACAGCAAATCAGGCGGTTTAGTGCGAACTGTGTGATTCCGCAACCCCCTTCCCTTGCGGAACTTCCGGCGATCCGACACTTCCTCGCCGTTCCACGGCCGGAACGTCAAGTAGTGCGTTTTTCCCTTGGGAAACAGCGGTTTTTCACCCCCGCGCACCAAACCTTGTGACCAAACCGTAGAATGGGCACCCCCTGGAGGTGTCCCATGCCCCGCCCGTCGAAGATCTGGCCCCGTGGCAACACCGGCTGGTTCTACTGCACCCACAACGGCCGGAAGGTCCGCCTGTCGAAGGACCGGGCCGAGGCCGAGCGGATGTTCCACGAGCTGAAGTCGCAGAAGGCGGAGCCCGCCAAGGCCCTCGGCCCGTCGTTCCGCAAGCTCGCCGACGACTACCTCGTCGCCACGAAGGACCTCAAGAACGCCGACGCCTTCCGGCTCCAGGTCGCCTTCCTGAAGTCGTTCTGCGGCCACGTCAAGGCCGTCCGTGCCGCCGACGTCAAGGGCCACATGGTCACCGCCTGGCTCGCGGCGGAGAACAAGCGGCGGGAGAAGGCCGGGATCAAGCTCTGGGGCCAGTCCACCCGCGTGATGGGCAGTCAGACCGTGAAGGCCGTCATCAACTGGGGCATCGAGCAGGGCTACCTCACGACGAATCCCCTCGCCGGATTCGGCGTCGGCACCTACGACCGCCGCGACCGGGTCGTCACGCCCGAGGAGCGGCAGAAGATCCTCGCCGTCGTCACCCCCCGGTTCCGGGACTTCCTGCGGGTGCTAGAGCTGACGGGGGCACGGCCGTTCAGCGAGATCGCCCGGCTGACCGCCGCCGATGTCGACTTCGCCGCCGGGACGGTCACCCTCAAGAGGCACAAGACGGCGAAGAAGACGGGGAAGCCCCGCGTCATCCACCTGGTCCCCGCCGCCCTGGAGATCGTCACCCGGCTGGCGGCGAGGCACCCGACGGGGTTGCTGTTCCGCAACCGCCTCGGGGGGCCGTGGACCCGCACCGCGTGCTACATCCGGCTCCGCACGGCCGCCGGGAAGACCGGCGTCAGCGGCGTCACCCCCTACACCTACCGCCACACCTATATCACCGAGGCCCTCATCAAGGGCGTGCCGGTCGAGGTGGTGGCGGCCCTCGTGGGGAACTCGCCCCAAAACATCCACAAGTTCTACTCCCACGTCGGCAAGGACACGGCGGCCCTGAAAGCCGCTGCCTTGAAGGCGGTGGGGTGAGACCGTCACACGACCTCCGACGCCCGCAGCCGCCGCACCGCGGCCTCCCGGATCTGCTGGGCACGCTGCTTGGTGAGCCCCAGGTCTCTGCCAATCTCCTCGTAGGTGGCCCCGGCGGCGCGTCGCAGCAGGACCGTCCTCTCCCGCTCCCCCAGGGTGTCGAGCAGGTCGTATACGCGGCGGCGTTCGTCCTCCTCCTCCAGCCACGGGGTTTCCTCCTCGAACGGCTCGTCGGACTCGTCGAGGGGGGTGCGGCCGGTGTGGAGCATGTGTCTCAAAGTCTCAGCTTTCTTGCCCGAGAGGGGAATAGCTGCAATGACCTCGTCCTCGGTCGGCTCCTCTCCCGTCTGTTGCCGGAGGGCGGTTTGGGCCTGGCGGAACTTCGCCACGAGGTCGAAGACGTAGGACGGGACGCGGACGGGGTAGGCGACTTGGCGGAGCGCGTCGCGGATCCGGAGCGTGATCCAGTAGGCGGCGTAGGTGGCGAACCGCACCTTGAACTCGGGGTTGAATCGTTCTGCGGCACTCATCAGGCCCATGTTCCCGTCCCCGATCAGGTCCCCGTAATCACACCCCCGGTTTTGAAACCGCTTGGCGATGTTCATGACCAATCGAAGGTTCGCCCGGACGAGGTGGTTCCTCGCCTCGATGTCCCCTTCCGCGATCCTGCGAGCCAGTTCGATCTCCTCCTCGGCGGAAAGCAATTCGGTCTGCCCGGTCTCGCGGGCGTAGAGCTGGAGGGTGTCGGTCATCGTTCGGGGGAAGCGTACGCCCGTCCGAGGGGTGCTGCCAAGGGCTCGTTGCTTGGCGACCGGATGGGGGTATGCTGTGGGTACGTGGAAGACGTCTCGGACCGCCGGCAGGAGGACAGGGCCTATCAGTCGTGGTCGGCCGAGTTCGAGC
>Ga0196964_10000873_pt1 | contig 16443 bp, 15 predicted proteins | sample S1_10metaG_FD_148615 | JGI IMG/M metagenome (GOLD analysis project Ga0196964, IMG submission 148615) | Soil microbial communities from Anza Borrego desert, Southern California, United States - S1_10 | ecosystem: Environmental > Terrestrial > Soil > Desert | place: USA: California | collected...
GGCCGGCGGCGTATTCCAGTTCGGTGACTTTTCCCTGAACCTCGCCACGCGCACGCTCACGCGCGCCGGCAAGGAAGTTGCCCTCACCACCGGCGAGTTCTCGGTGCTCAAGGTCCTCGTGCAGCATCCGCGCCAGCCGCTCTCGCGCGACAAGCTGATGGAGCTCGCGCGCGGGCGCGAGTACGAGGTGTTCGACCGCTCGATCGACGTGCAGATCTCGCGCCTGCGCAAGATCGTCGAGGAGGACGCTTCCAAGCCGAAGCACATCCAGACGGTCTGGGGGTTCGGCTACGTGTTCGTTCCCGACATCGAAGCGAAGTGAGCCTTTTCGCCCGATCGTTTGTTCTGATCGCGGCGCTCATCGTCACTGCCGTCCTCGCCTCGTTCCAGATCTATCGCGTGCACGAGCGCGAGCCGCGCTCGCGCGAGCTCGCGCAGCAGACCGTGAGCACGGTGAACCTGACGCGCGCCGCGCTCATCACCGCCGATCCGTACCTGCGCCGCGAGCTGCTGATCGAGCTGAACGAGACCGAGGGCCTGCGCGTCTTTCCGGCGACCGCAAGCGAGAAGCTCGAGCCGCTGCCCGACGACGCGCTGCTCGGCCTGGTTACGCGCAAGGTGAAGGCGGCTACCGGTGAGCAAACGCGCTTCGCCTACGCGCGCGACGGCGAGGAAGGCTTCCTCGTCAGCTTCTTCATCGACGAGGACGAGTTCTGGGTGATGCTGCCGCGCGAGCGCTTCGAGCTCGAGTTCGGGCTGGAATGGCTCGGCTGGGGCGCAGCGCTCCTCGCGCTCGCGCTCCTCGGCGCGTGGGCCATTGCTTCCAACATCGCGCGCCCGCTTGCCGCGCTGACGCGCGCGGCGGCGCGCATCGGGCGCGGCGAGGCGCACCGGCCGGTGACCGAGGAGGGCCCGCGTGAGCTGCGCAGTCTCGGCGCAGCGTTCAACCGCATGGCGCGCGACCTGGAAAGCATGGAGCGCGAGCGCGCCATGGTGCTCGCCGGAATCTCGCACGACCTGCGCACACCGCTCTCGCGCATGCGCCTCGCGCTCGAGATGAGCGGCGCGGAGTCCGACGCTGCCGGCGCCATGGTGGCGGATATCGACGAGATCGACGCGATCATCGGCCAGTTCCTCGACTTCGCGCGCGGCGTGACCGAGGAGAAGGCCGAGCAGGATCTCGCCGATCTCATGGACGAAGTGGTGACGCATTACGTTCGCGTCGGCAAGAAGGTCCAACTCGCCTTTGAGGACGTTCCGCCGTTTCGCTTCGCGCGCCTGGCGGTGCGCCGCGCGGTAAGCAACCTCGTCGATAACGCCCTGCGCTACGCCGGAGAGCCGGTCGAGATCGAGCTCAAGCGCGCGCCGGGCGCTGCGCTCATCGAAGTGCGCGACCGCGGCCCCGGCATCCCGCCGGAGGAGGCCGAGCGCCTAAAGCGTCCGTTCACGCGCCTGGAAGCGGCGCGCAGCGGCCCCGCCGGCGCCGGCCTCGGCCTTGCCATCGTCGAGCGCATCGCGCGCGCCCACGGCGGCTCGCTCGAGCTCGTGCCCCGTCCCGGCGGCGGACTCATCGCCAGGCTCACATTACCCTCGTAAAAGGTGTCAGGACCCTTTTCTTGTAAAAAGGGCCGGACTCCACGTCAGCGCTGCAGTCCGAACCGCTGCACGATCTCATAGCGCGCTCCCTTGGAAGAGAGCGCAGAACGCACAAGAACGAACTCCTGCACTGGCCACCCGGCCGCCGGCACCGGCGGCAGGTTTGCTGGACGTGCTTTTCGAATGAGCGTGACGTGCGCGGCGAACGGCCGGCGCTCGAGGAGCATGTCCTCTCGCTCGAGTTCGCTTTTCAAAGATGCGTGCAGCGCCTTCAGCGCTGCAGGCGTTTCGCGCGGCCCCACCCAGACGATGTTGTTCTCGCGCCAGTAGTGGCTTTTTTCGATAGGCAGCTCGAGCGCTCGCGCCCTCACGCGTGCCGCGGCGCGCACCGCCTCCTCGGGCTCGGCTTCGCCGAGAAATGCGAGCGTCAGATGAATTTTGCCCTCCTCAGTGGCCCGGCCGCCGGTCAGCTTCTGTACTTCGCGCGCCCATTCGGCGAGGGCGCGCGCCGTCGCCTCGGGCGGCCAAAGCGCGAAGAAGAGGCGCACTAATGCCTGCGGATGCGCAGCCCTTCGAGATCGATCGGCGCCGCGTTTCCGGCGACCAGCTCGGCGGTGATGCGCGCCGCGCCCGCGCACATCGCGAATCCCATGTGGCCGAGGCCGATGTTGAACCACAGGTTCTGGTAGCGGCCGGTCCCGAAGCGCGGCGTGGTCTCGGGTGTCATGGGGCGCTGGCAAGCGCGCATGCGCGCGCGCTTATAGTCCACCGCGCCTGGATAGAGCTGCTTCAGGGTCTCGAAGAGCGCGGCGAAGTCCTGGGGGTCATGCTCGCGCCCGTAGCCCGCGAACTGCGCGCCACCGGTCACGCGCAGCTCCCCGCCGAGCGGCGTGAACGCGATGCGGCGCGTCTCGTCGATCGCCGCGTGCTTCGGCGCGCGCTCCGGATCGGCGATGGGCAGCGTGGCCGAGTAGCCCTTCACTGGGTATACGGGCACGTGCGTGCCGAGTTGCTCGCGCAGCTTGCGCTCCATCACGCCGAGCGCACATACGAACGCGTCGGCGCGCACCCGACCGCGCCGCGTCACCACCTCGCGTATGCGCACATCGATCGGCTCGATGGAGAGGATCTCGTTTTCCAGATAGAAGTGCACGCCGCGCGCGCGGCATTGCGCGGCCAGCGTACGGCAGAAATTCGCCGCGTCGCCCGCCTCGTCCTGCGGCGCGTACAGGGCGCCGGCAAGGCGCGAGAGCTCGAGCGCGGGCTCCAGTGCGGCGATGGCGGGCGCCTGCAGCTTTTCGATCGCGAAGCCGAGCTCGCGCATGGCGGCGGCGCGCTGCCACGCTGCTTGCAGCTCGTTCGCGTCGCGGTACAGATAGAGCACGCCGCGCTTCAGCGCAAAACCGAGCTCGGCGACGAGCTCGCGCATCGCCTGCTGTGAGTAGCGGACCAGGCGTACCTTGGCCTCGAGCACGCGGCGGTACGATCGGCCGGTGCGCAGCACGAGATGCTGCACGCCCCACAGCCACAATTCGGGATCGAAGCGGCGCATCGGCCGGCCGATCTCGGCCGCGGTCCACGGATACGCGCGGCTCGCGGCAATGATGCCGGTATTGCCGTAGCTCGCGGCCGAGCCGACCTCGGGCTCGCGGTCGATCACCACGACTTCATGGCCGCTCTTCGCGAGATACCAAGCGGTGGTGACGCCGGCCAGGCCGGCGCCCATGACGACGACCTTCACTCGCCGACGAGATGCTTGCGCGTAAGCGCGGCCAGCGCGCGCTCGCCCGAATCGGAAGACGCCGCGAGCTGCGCAGCGATCAGCTCCTGCTCGCGGCGCGTGCGATTCTGCGAAAGCTTCCAGCGTGTCTCGAGGCGCGTCACTTCGATCTCGAAGTTGACGATGCCCTCGAGCATGCTGGTCACGTACTGCGGGCGCAGCGCGTCGAATTTCGGCAGCCACTGCGGGTCGAGCATCGCGACCAGGCGGCGCTGCGATTCGTACTTGGCGCCTGGCTCATTCACTATTCTCGGGATGCCATAGGCGTGCACCGCGGCGTAGTTCCACGTCGGCACCCGTTCCTGCTCTTCGTACCAGCGCGGCGATACGTAAGCATGCGGACCGGAGAAGACGACGAGCACTTCCTCGTCGAAAAATTCGCGCCATTGCGGATTGTTGCGCGCCATGTGCATGTCGAGCACGATTCTCTCGCCCTCGAGGCTGACCTGCGCGGGAAGGTGCGAGGCGTGCAGCGCGCCGCCCGTGCCGGTGACGAGCACGACGAAGCTGTTTGCGCGCATGAAGTCGACTAACTCGGCGCGGTCTTCCAGTCGGTTGTAGGGCGGCGAGTACATGGTTATTCCAGGAGAGCGATGGCCTGGGCGGCGATGCCTTCCAGCCGGCCGACGAAACCCAGACCTTCGGTGCTCGTCGCCTTGATGTTCACCGCGCTGGGTTCGATGCCGAGGTCGGCGGCGATGTTGGCCGCCATGCGCGGCATGTGCGGCGCCATGCGCGGCGCCTGCGCGAGGATGGTGGCGTCGACGTTGATCACCTTCAGCCTCTTTTCCTTCAGCTTGGCGACGACGCCGCGCAGCAAGAGCCGGCTGTCGGCGCCGGCGTACGCGGCATCGCTGTCCGGATAATGCCGGCCGATGTCGCCAAGGCCCGCGGCGCCCAGAAGCGCATCGCAGACCGCGTGCAGCAGCACGTCGGCATCCGAGTGCCCGTCGAGACCCTTGTGGTAGGCGATCTCCACGCCCCCGAGGATGAGCCGCCGGCCCTCGACCAGCGGATGCACGTCGAAGCCCTGCCCGACCCTCACGCGCGCCTCTTGAGCATGCTTTCGGCGATGGCGAGGTCCTCGGGCCAGGTAACCTTCAGGTTTTCGCGGCTGCCCGTCACCACGCGCGGCTTCAAGCCCAGTTGCTCCACGGCGCTCGCTTCATCGGTCGGCGCGCGCTGCGCGCGCTCCAGCGCCCGAAGGAGAAGGCCCGCGCGGAACATCTGCGGCGTCTGCGCAAGCCAGAGCTGAGCGCGATCCTCGGTGGCATGGACTTTTCCTTCGGCCACTTTCTTCACCGTTTCGGCAATCGGCAGCGCAAGGATGCCACCGACCGCGTCGTCGCCAATTTCGTGCAAAAGCTTCTCCAGGTCGCTCGGCGGCAGGCAGGGTCGCGCTGCATCGTGCACCAGCACCCAATCGTCGGCTTCCATCAACCCCATGGTGGCGACAAGCGCGTTGTACACCGAATCGCGCCGCGTTTCGCCACCACAATAAAGCGGCTCGACGCGCGCGCCGAGATCGCTCCATTGGTGCCGCGCGAATTCGCGGTCGCCGCGCGCGAGTACCACGAACACCGACTCGATCGGCGGCATGCAAACTGCTCTCACCGCATGCCACAGCATCGGGCGGCCGGCGAGCGGCACATACTGTTTCAAGGCGCCGAAGCGCGCGCCGCGCCCGGCAGCCGGAAGCAAAGCGTAGAAGGACACAGAAGTTCTTTAAATTCAGGACGATATAATTACACAGGTCGCACCTCTGATGCACCGCGATCTTCCCGCTCGCAGACGCTATACCCACCTCGCCGGCTCGGCCGACGCGCTCGCGCTTGCGCGCCTCGCGCAAGCTGAGCGGCCGTTCGCGGTAATCGCGGCAAGCGCGCTCGACGCCCAGCGCCTGGTGGAGGAAGTGCGCTGGTTCGCGCCGCGTTTGCGCGTCGCCCTGCTGCCGGACTGGGAAACGCTGCCGTACGACCAGTTCTCGCCGCACCAGGACCTGGTCTCCGAGCGCCTCGAGACGCTCTATCGCATTCAACGCGGCGACTTCGACGTGGCGCTCCTCCCGGTGTCGACCGCGCTCGTGCGCATGTGCCCGCCGGCATATCTCGCGGGGCATACGTTTTTCCTGAAAGCCGGCGAAAAGGTCGATCTCGAGCGCCTGCGCGAACAGCTCGCGCTCGCCGGTTACCAGCACGTCACGCAGGTGGTGTCGCCCGGTGAAGTCTGCTTTCGCGGCGGCCTGGTCGATCTTTTCCCGATGGGCTCGGCGCTGCCGTACCGCATCGACCTCGACGACGACGTCGTCGATTCGATCAAGACCTTCGACGTCGACACGCAGCGCACGCTGTACGCGGTAAAGGAGATCCGCATGCTGCCGGCGCGCGAGTTTCCGCTCGACGACGCCGGCCGCGCGCGTTTCCGCAGCCGCTGGCGCGAGCTCTTTGAAGGCGATCCCTCGAAGAAGCGCCTCTACCGGGATGTGTCGAACGGCGTGCCCGCGGCGGGCGTGGAGTACTACCTGCCGCTTTTCTTCGAGAGCGTGGCGAGCGTGTTCGACTATCTTCCCGCCGGTACCACGCTCGCGCTGCATCACGACGTGAGCGGCGCCATCCAGGACTTCTGGCGCGACGCGACATCGCGCTACAAGATGGCGGGCGGCGATCCCGACCGCCCGCTGCTGCAGCCCGCGCAGCTCTTCGTGCCCGCCGAAGAGTTCTACGTGCGGGCGCAGGCCTTCGCGCGCATTGACCTCGTCGACAAGCCCGACGAGGAGGCGCGCGAGCCAATCGTCGCGACGCCGCTGCCGCCGCTCGCGGTTGACCGCCGCGCGCAGGATCCGCTCGCCGCGCTCAAGCGCTTCCTCGAAACATCGGGCGTGCGCGTGCTCATCGCCGCCGAGTCGGCCGGGCGGCGCGAGACCATGGCGTCCTACTTCGCCGAGTACGGCCTGAAGCTTCCGCCGTGCACGAGCTTCGAGGAGTTCGAAAGCTCGAAGGCACCGGCGGCGCTTTGCGTCTCGCCGCTTTCCCACGGCTTCGTGTTGAGCGCCGAGGGCTGGGCCGTGGTGACCGAAGCCGAGCTTTACGCCGGCGTGGTGCGCCGGCGCGGGCGCGCCGCCGAGAAGCGCACGTCGGTCGAAGGCATGCTGCGCGACCTGTCCGAGCTCAAGGTAGGCGAGCCCGTGGTGCACGAGCAGCATGGCATCGGACGCTACCAGGGTCTGGTGAGCCTCGACGTCGGCGACGGCAATACCGAGTTCCTGCTTCTCGAGTACGAAGGCGGCGACAAGCTTTACGTCCCCGTCGCGCAGCTTGGCGTGATCGGCCGCTACAGCGGCGCGCAGCCCGAGGAGGCACCGCTGCACAAGCTCGGCAGCGGCCAGTGGGACAAGGCCAAGGCGCGCGCCGCCAAGCAGGTGCGCGACACTGCCGCCGAGCTTCTCGCGCTCTACGCGAAGCGCGCGGCGCGCCTCGGCCACAGTTTTTCGATCAAGCAGCATGACCTGGAAGCTTTTGCTGACGGCTTCGGCTTCGAGGAAACGCCCGACCAGGCGGCGGCCATCGAGGCCGTGATCAGCGACATGGCGGCGGGCAAGCCGATGGACCGCCTGGTGTGCGGCGACGTCGGCTTTGGCAAGACCGAGGTCGCGCTGCGCGCCGCGTTCGCCGCGGTGGCGGACAACAAGCAGGTGGTGATGCTTTGCCCCACCACGCTTCTCGCCGAGCAGCATTTGCAGACCTTCTCGGACCGCTTCGCCGAGTGGCCGGTGCGCATCGCCGAGCTTTCCCGGTTCCGCAGTTCCAAGGAGACCAGCGAAATTCTTAAGAAGCTCGAAAGCGGCGAAATCGATATCGTCATCGGCACCCACAAGCTACTGTCGAAGGAAGTGAAGCTGAAGCGGCTGGGACTCGTCATCATCGACGAGGAGCACCGCTTCGGCGTGCGCCAGAAGGAGGCGCTGAAGAAGCTGCGCGCCGAAGTCGACGTGCTCACGCTCACCGCGACGCCGATTCCACGCACGCTCGCGATGTCGCTCGAGGGCATTCGCGACTTTTCCGTGATCGCCACCGCGCCGCAGAAGCGCCTCGCGATCAAGACCTTCGTTGCGCCGTGGTCCGAGGGGCTGATCCGCGAGGCCGTGATGCGCGAGCTGCGCCGCGGCGGCCAGGTCTACTTCCTGCACAACGAGGTGGAATCGATCGAGCGCATGCGCGAGCGTCTGGAGAAGCTGCTCCCTGAAGCGCGCATCGCCGTAGCGCATGGGCAGATGCGCGAGCGGGAGCTCGAGCGCGTGATGCGCGATTTCACCGCGCAGCGCACCAACGTGCTGCTCTGCTCGACGATCATCGAGACCGGCATCGACAACCCGCACGCCAACACCATCGTCATCAACCGCGCCGACAGGTTCGGTCTCGCGCAATTGCATCAATTGCGCGGACGCGTCGGCCGATCGCACCACCAGGCGTACGCCTACCTGTTGACGCCCGGCGAGGACGCGCTCGGCGCGCAGGCAAAGAAGCGGCTCGAGGCGATCCAGATGATGGAAGAGCTCGGCTCGGGCTTCTACCTCGCGATGCACGACCTCGAGATCCGCGGCGCCGGCGAGATCCTCGGCGAGGAGCAGTCGGGCGAGATCCAGGAAGTCGGCTTCTCGCTCTACGCGCGCATGCTCGAGCGCGCCGTGCGACGGCTAAGAGCCGGCAAGGACGCGGACGTGCAGGAGGCGGTCGACGTGTCGACCGAAGTGAACCTGCACGTGCCGGCGCTGCTGCCCGCCACGTACTGCAGCGACGTGCAGGAGCGCCTCTCGCTTTACAAGCGCCTCGCCGACGCCGAGACGCGCGAAGAGCTTGACTTGCTGCGCGAGGAGCTCGTCGACCGCTTCGGCGAGCTGCCCGAGCCGGCGCGCGCGCTGCTCGAATGCCATCGCGTGCGCATCGCCGCGCGGGCGCTCGGCGTGGCGCGCATCGACGCCACGCACGAGGCGGTGCAGCTGCAGTTCGTGAAGAATCCGCCGGTGGACGGCGCCAAGGTGATCGATTTCATCCGCAAGAAGGGCCGCGCCGCCAGGCTCGCCGGTCCCGAGAAGCTGCGCGTCGAAGGCAAGATGCCGGCGTGGCAGGAGCGCGCCGAGGCGGTGAAGAACATCCTGCAGGCCCTCGCCGCTTGAACCTCGTGGTCCAGGGGCCGGGTCTCGGTGAAGGCGACCTGGAGGCGCTCGCGCTTCTCGTCAAACCGGCACAGATAAGTCCGATCGCGCCACGCGCCTATCGCCTGACACGGGCGATGCGCAACGAAGGGGTCGCGGCCTTGTGCGAAGCGCGCCGCATCGACCATGCCTGGATGCCCGAAGGACGCCGCTTCGCGGATCTCAAACTGCTCGCCATGGACATGGACTCGACGCTCATCACCATCGAGTGCATCGACGAGCTGGGCGACTTCGCCGGCAAGAAGGCCGAAATCGCCGCGATCACGGCACAGGCGATGCGCGGCGAGATCGAATACCGCGAAAGCCTGCGCCGTCGCGTCGCGGCTCTGCAGGACCTGGACGAAGGAGCGCTCGCGCGCATCTACGAAGAACGTCTCACGCTCACCCCCGGTGCCGAGACGCTCATCGCCGCCAGCAAGGAACACGGCGTACAGCTCCTTCTCGTCTCCGGCGGCTTCACCTTCTTCACCGAGCGGCTGAAGGCGCGGCTCGGCATTCACCACACGATCTCGAATGTGCTCGAGGTGAAGAACGGAAAGCTCACCGGCGCGCTCGTGGGCGAGATCGTCGACGCCGATGCCAAGGCGGCAAAGTTTCGCGAGGTGCTAGGTCAGCTGAAAGCCACGCGCGACGAGAGCGTGGCGATCGGCGACGGCGCGAACGACCTCAAGATGATGAAGGAAGCGGGCGTGTCGGTGGCGTTCCGCGCGAAGCCCGTCGTGCGGGCGCAAGCGACATGCGCGCTCAACTGGAGCGGGCTCGACGCGGTGCGTAACCTCTTCGAATAGCTAGCCGAAGCGCGAGACGAGCGACTCGATCAGCTCGGAATACGCCCGCCAGGCCATAGGACGATCGTGAATCTCGGCCACGCCGGCGGCGAGCGCGCGCTCGCGCTCCGCGGCGGGCAGGTCGGCGACGACCGCGACGACCGTGATGCCGCGGGCGTGGAGCTCTTTTGCCTCGTTAAGGGCGTCGGGGCCCACGATGGCGAGCGCCGCCGGCTCGGTTTTCAGGCGTTCGAGCGCGGCGCGCACATCACGCGCTTCAAGCACGCGCACGTCGGGCCTTTTCGCGAGCGCCGCGCACATGAGCGCGGCTTCCGCGCCTTTCTCGATGACGAGCACGCCGAGCGGCTTCATGGAAGCGACGATAGGCGAGCGCGGCGCGCGCGCCTGTCAGGAGAACTTCAGGATTTGCCAGAACCTACTTCTTCGGGCGCTTCTTCAGATCGTCGATCGCCTCGTTGGCGCGGCGCATCGCCTCTTCGCCGATCTGGTCGAGGAGCGCGAGGTACTTCACCGTCGTGCCGCACCCGCCGCAGCGCAGATCGCTCGCAAGACGCAGCGGCCCGGGAGCGAGCTGCGCGAAGTCCTTCGCGCCGCAGCGCTCGCAGGAAGCGACGATGTCGCCAATCCTGATCTCCATGGCGCCCTGCCGGAAAGGGTCAGGGAATGTTAGGACGGCGCGCGTGGCGCCGACAGGGACTATTTGGCCGCGATGACCATGATCTCGACGAGCGCGCGCGGGTCGGCGAGCTTCGCCTCGACGCAGGCGCGCGCCGGCAGGTTCTTCGCGTCCACCCAGGCGCTCCACACCTCATTCATGGGCGCGCGGTTGCGGATGTCGGTCACCCAGATCGTCGCCGATAACACCTTGGATTTATTCGACCCGCACTTGCCGAGGAGCCGGTCGATCTCGTCGAGCACCTGCTTGGTCTGGCCCTTGACGTCCTGGTCCAGGTTCTTCGCCACGACGCCGGCAAGGTAAACGGTGTCGCCATGCTGCACTGCGTTGGAAAGAATGCTGGTCGGATCGTGGCGGGTGATGCTCATATTCATGCGTCTCCTTTGGCAGTTTTCTCGATCTTGCGGTCTTCGCGCTTCGCGGCCTGTATGGCATCGGGCTCGAGCGCTTCAGCCGAGCGGTTCAGGCGGATAAACACGCCCACGCCGCCAAAAGCAGCGCCGCGACTACGCCGATGCTCGCTACGTCCGGCAGGTGTTCGGGCGCATCGTGACTGATCCGGAACGCAAGCACCAGCGTCTCGACGGAAAGACAAAAGCGCCGCACGCGCGTCGGCGCGCTCATCTGCGCCCGCCGGTGGACGCCGCTCCTGGATGAGGCAGCGGCAAAGAGTTGCATTTCCTGCCAAAGCGTGACCGGCGGGAAACAAGCGGTAATGAAGTTCACTCGAGCGACTCGCGGTTGTACCCGGCGACCTGTTTGTACCGGTCGGACAAGGCGCGCAGTTCCGCCTCGCTGATCACGGCCTCGATGCGCTCGAAGGGCCGGTCGCCGGTGCGCTCGTAAACCTCGCGCAGGATCGCATCGGGGGGATTGCGCCGGTTTTCGAGCACCACCTTCGACGTGGGCGCCAGCCGCTCGGCCTCGTAGCGTTTTAGCGCGTCGCCGCCCTGGGCGAGGCGCTGCGCGAGCGCGGCTGCGTCGAGGATCGCCTGCCCGGCGCCGTTCGACCCGCGCGGCACCATCGGATGCGCCGCATCGCCGAGGAGCGTCACGCGTCCGAAGCTCCATGCCGGCAGCGGATCCTTGTCGACCATCGGATACTCGAGCACGAGCTCCGCGGCGCGCAGGAACGCGGGAACATCCAGCCAGTCGAAACGCCAGCTTTCCGCGTCCTTGATGAAGTCTTCCACGCGCGCAGGGCGGTTCCAGTCCCAGCGCTTGTATTCGCGCGTTTCGATCTCCCAGAGCCAGTTCACGAGCTGGCGGCCGGCGCCGTCCACATTGTTGCGGATCGGGTAGTGCACGAGTTTCCCGGTCGCAAGCCAGCCTGCGCGCAGCATCGTCGCGCCGGAAAGAATCGGCTTCCAGCGCGTCACTCCGCGCCACATGTTGACGCCGCTATACCGCGGCTCGCCCTCGTCCGGATAAAGCTGCCGGCGCACCACCGAGTGGATGCCGTCGCAGCCGACGGCGATATCGCCCCTTTGCGCAGGGCGGTCCTTGAAGGCGAGCTCGACGCCGCGATCGTCCTGGCGAAAGCCGAGGCAATGCCAGCCCAGGTGCAGCCGCTCGGCGCCGAGGCGCTCCCTGACGGCCTCGAGCAGAACCGCCTGAAGGTCGCCGCGGTGGATGGAAAACTGCGGCCACGCATAGCCGGCGCGGCGACCGAGAGGCTCGCGATAGATGAGCTGGCCAAACCGATTGAAGAACGCCGCCTCCTCGGTCTCCACCGCCACCTTCGCAAGCGCAGGCTCCAGCCCGAGGTCGCCCAGCACCTGCATGGCGTGCGGCAGCAGGTTGATGCCGACGCCGACGGCCTTGATCTCGGGCGCAGACTCGAAGATGCGGCAGGCGATGCCGCGCTTATGCAGCGCAAGCGCGAGCGTTAACCCGCCGATGCCGGCGCCGACAACGAGGATGTCATTCATGCGAAAGCAGTTGGCTTCCTTAGCAGCGACACGCGACGCATGTGGCGAGCGATTCTCAGGAAGACCACACCGACCGCGGCTACCGAAGCGACCATGCGCGCCACGTCGTACAACCGGGGTGACTCCACACCCGCGAGGCGCAGTGCGATCTCCAGAACGTAGTACGCGCCCCAGACGATCGCCAGCGTAGTCAGCGATACGGGCGCGTTGAGGCAGGAGAAGTCGACGAGAAAGTTGCGTGCCGGATCGACCCGACAGTTGCGCAGGCAGTATCCGATTCCCACACTGCAGCACACGACCACGATGGCGAGCTCGACCAGCCATAATGTCCAGAAAAAGTCGGGGTCGAGCGTGCGCGGCGCCGGAAATAGGAAGAGGTACGCCGGAATGATCCAGATGAGGAAGCTCGCGTTCAGGTAGAGCGACTGGTCCGCCGCCGAAATGCGCCCGGCGGCCAGATCCTCGCCGGTGCGCCTAGCGCTCAATAGCCGAATACGCATGCCTCTTCTCCTTTGAAGACGACCGCTCAGCCCACCCAACGCCGCGCGTTGTAGAAGAGCTGCATCCAGGGCGAATCTTCGGGCGAACCGGGCGGTGCCCAGGACATCTGCACGTTGCGGAACACGCGCTCCGGATGCGGCATCACGATGGTAAAGCGCCCGTCGGGGGTGGTGAGGCCGGTGATTCCGCCCGGTGCACCGCTCGGGTTGTACGGGTACTTGTCGGTCGGCTGGCCGCGGTTGTCGACGTAGCGCATGCACACGATCGACGGGTCGGCGCGGTTCGGCCGGCCTTCGCCGTGCGCGGTGGCGATCGGCATGCGGCTTCCGGTCATGCCGGCGAAGAGAATCGAGGGGCTCTCCACGATCTCGACCATGACAAGGCGCGCCTCGAACTGCTCGGAGCGGTTCCTCACGAAGAGCGGCCAGCCGCCCGCGCCGGGGATCAGCTCGCGCAGCGCGCCCATCATCTGGCAGCCGTTGCACGCGCCGAGCGCGAAGGTGTCGCTGCGTGCGAAGAAGCGCTCGAACTCGGCGCGCGCGCGCGAATTGAAGAGGATGGTCTTCGCCCACCCCTGCCCGCCGCCGAGCACATCGCCGTAGGAAAAGCCGCCGCCCGCGGCGAAGCCCTTGAAGCCTTCGAGCGTGGCGCGGCCCGCGATGAGGTCGGTCATGTGCACGTCGACGGACTCGAAGCCGGCGCGGTCGAACGCCGCGGCCATCTCGACCTGGCCGTTCACGCCCTGCTCGCGCAGGATGGCGACGCGCGGTCTGGCCGCGGTGACGACCGATGGTGCGCTCCGGTAGGTGAGCGAGACCGAAAGACCGGGATCGTCCGGGTCGATGATGCGGTCGAACTCTTCGCGCGCGCAGTCGGGATTGTCGCGCAGCGCCTGCATGCGCCAGCTGGTCTCGCTCCAGGCGCGCTGCAGGTGATCGCGCTTCGCCTGGAACACGGCGCGGTTATTGCGCGTGATGCGCACTTCGTCGCGCGCATTCAGCGCGCCCACAACGTGCGCATGCTCGCCCAATCCGGCGTCGCGCAGCGCGGCCATCACGCGCGAGCGCTCCTCGGCGCGGATCTGGATGAGCGCACCGAGCTCTTCCGCGAAGAGCGCGTGCAGCGCGAGGTCCTTGGCGCGTCCGGCGAGCTGTTCTTCCGCATTGCGCTTGAACGCGTCGACGTCGTCGGCGGCGCGCTCGAACGCGAGCGCGTCGAGGTTGAGCGTGACGCCGCAGTGGCCGGCGAACGCCATCTCGCATGCGGCGACGAAGAGCCCGCCATCGGAGCGATCGTGATAGGCGAGGATGGAATCACGGCTTTGCCGCAGGAAGCGGAACAGGCCTTTAAGGAGCTGCGCATCCTCGACATCGGGGCATTCGTCGCCCATCTGCGAGAAGACCTGCGCGAGGATCGAACCGCCGAGGCGGTTCTTGCCGCCGCCAAGGTCGATGAGCACAAGCTCGGTGTCGCCGAGATCCGTGCGCAGCTGCGGCGTGAGCGCGCCGCGCACGTCCTCGACCGGAGCGAAGGCCGAGACGACGAGCGATAGCGGCGCGACCACCTCCTTGCCGTCCCAGGCGGTGCGCATGGAAAGCGAATCCTTTCCGACCGGGATCGCGACGCCGAGCGCCGGGCAAAGCTCGAGCGCCACGGCCTTCACCGTGTCGAAGAGCGCGGCGTCTTCTCCGCCGACGCCCGCGGCCGCCATCCAGTTCGCCGAGAGCTTCACGCGCGAGAGCTCGGGCGCGGCCGCCGCGATATTGGTCAGCGCCTCGCCCACCGCCATGCGGCCCGAGGCCGGCGGGTCGATGAGCGCGAGCGGCGTACGCTCGCCGAGCGCGAACGCCTCGCCGGCGTAGCCTTCGTAGTCGAACAGCGTGACCGCGCAGTCGGCCACCGGCACCTGCCACGGCCCGACGAAAGGGTCGCGGGCGCACAGGCCGCCCACTGTGCGGTCGCCGATCGAGACCAGGAAGGTCTTGCTCGCCACCGCCGGATGGCAGAGCACGCGGCTTACCGCGGCGGTCAGGGTCACATCGTCGAGCGCGAGAGCGCGGCGTGGCGGCGCAAGCCGCTTTACTTCGCGCAGCATCTTCGGCGGCTTGCCGAGGATCATCTCGAGCTCGACGTCCACGGCGGGCTGCTTGAAGAGCGGATCCTCCACGAGCAGCCGTCCGTCGTCGGTCGCCGTGCCGAGCACGGCGAAAGGGCAGCGCTCGCGCTCGCAGATGGCACGAAAGCGCGCGAGATCGGCTTCGGCGATCGCGAGCACGTACCTTTCCTGCGCCTCGTTGCACCAGATCTCGCGCGGCGACATGCCGCTGTCCTCCGACGGAATCGCGCGCAGGTCAAGGCGCGCGCCGCGCCCGGCGCCGTGCGCGAGCTCCGGGATCGCGTTCGACAGGCCGCCCGCACCGACGTCGTGGATCGACAGGATCGGATTACCCGCACCGAGCTGCCAGCAGCGGTCGATGACCTCCTGCGCGCGGCGCTGCATCTCGGCGTTGTCGCGCTGCACGGAGTCGAAGTCGAGGTCCTCCACGTTGGTTCCCGCCTCCATGGACGACGCAGCTCCGCCACCCATGCCAATGGCAAGCCCCGGGCCGCCGAGCTGAATCAGCAGGCTGCCCGCCGGCAACGGCTTCTTCGCGGCGTGCTCGGCGGCAATGTTGCCGACCCCGCCGGCGAGCATGATCGGCTTGTGGTAGCCGCGATCCGCGGTTTCGAATGTGCGGAAGTAACCGCAGAGGTTCGGCCGCCCGAACTCGTTGTTGAACGCCGCCGCGCCGATCGGCCCGTCCAGCATGATGTCGAGCGCGGAGGCGATGCGCGCCGGCTTGCCCGCGCCGCCCGCCTCCCAGGGACGCTCGTAGCCCGGGATGCGCAGATTGGACACCGAGAAGCCGACGAGCCCGGCCTTCGGCTTCGCGCCTCTTCCGGTCGCGCCCTCGTCGCGGATCTCGCCGCCCGCGCCGGTGGCCGCGCCGGGAAAGGGCGAGATCGCGGTCGGATGGTTATGCGTCTCGACCTTGATGACCGTGTGCGTAAGCGCGGGGTTCCGGCGATAGACGCCGCCCGTTCCGGGAAAGAAGCGGGCGGCGCTGCGTCCCTCGATGATCGCCGCGTTGTCGGCGTACGCCACCACCGTGCCCTGCGGGCTCGCCGCGTGCGTGTGCCGGATCATGGCGAAGAGCGATTGGCGCTGGCGCTCGCCGTCGATCACCCAGTCCGCGTTGAAGATCTTGTGGCGGCAGTGCTCGGAGTTCGCCTGCGCGAACATGGTGAGCTCGGCGTCGGTCGGCGCGCGTCCCATCGCGCGATAGGCGCGCTCGAGGTATTCGATCTCGTCGTCGGACAGCGCGAGCCCGAGCTCGCGGTTAGCGCGCCGAATGTCGCCGATGGCGCCGAGCCGTCGCGGCGGCACCTGGTCGAAGAGCTTCGTCGCCTCCTCGAACGAGCCAAGCACGGTTTGCGTCATGCGGTCGTGAAGGTGCGGCGCCGGATTCGCGGCGCCCTCGACGTAGTAGGCGATGGCGCGCTCGATGCGCCTCACCGCCGTCAGACCGCAGTTGCGCGCGATGTCGGTCGCCTTCGACGACCACGGCGAGATGGTGCCGAGGCGCGGCACGACGAGGTAGAGCTTGCCCGATGCGTCCGCTGGTCTTGGCGAGCCGTCGTCGAGCAGTCGCTCGAGGAGCCGCCGCTCTTCCGGCGAGAGAGCCCGCGCGGTCTGCACCAGGTAGCGGTATTCGGCGGCGGCCGAGCGCGTGCCGGGATCGCTTTTCTTCAGGGATGCAACGAGCTTCGCGAGACGGGACTCCGAAGCCGCGCGCGGGCCGCGGAGCTGGAGAATTTCGGCCACTAGTTCCTGACCTGGGGCTCCTTCACCGTGCCGCCGAGATTCAGCGTGGCGCGCAGCGTCTGCGAGGCGACACGCACGTCGGCGACGATGCGTC
>Ga0196964_10000874_pt1 | contig 16437 bp, 11 predicted proteins | sample S1_10metaG_FD_148615 | JGI IMG/M metagenome (GOLD analysis project Ga0196964, IMG submission 148615) | Soil microbial communities from Anza Borrego desert, Southern California, United States - S1_10 | ecosystem: Environmental > Terrestrial > Soil > Desert | place: USA: California | collected...
GGCCGATATATATTCATTGAACGCAAGGACGCTGCTGCGAAGACTTGGAAACTGCGATGAGTTCCCACACCAGTCAGGCTGACCGTTACGCGCAAGCTGTTCTGTTTATCCATCAGGAGCATGCAGGAACGTTTCGCGATGACGGCAAGACGCCCTACGCCGTCCATCCACTGCGGGTGTCGGAATACCTGCGCCGCATCGCTGGAGAGACTGACGAAGAGGTGCTCTGCGCGGCGCTGCTGCATGATGTGATCGAAGACTGCGGCGTGACCTACGACGATGTGGCCTCGCGCTTCGGCGACGGCGTCGCTCAGCTCGTGGCGGAGCTCACCAATGACAACCGCCTGCCCAAGAACCGCCGCAAAGCGGCGATGCTTGAAAAGCTTCCCACGATTTCAGCGCGCGCCAAGCGTGTGAAGCTGGCCGACCGCCTGGACAATGTGCTGGACCTGCTGCGCGGAATGGGATCGGCGGAAAAGCGGCAGCGCTACGAGCAGGAGACCGAACGGCTGCTGCAGGCGTGTTCGGGGGCGTGCGGGGCAATGGAAGAAGCGCTCAACGAGGCGCTGCAGAAACTCAAGGCTGTCAACCGTCAGACCCAGCCCGCGCCGTAAGCGTCACACGCTTCATCTGAAAAGGAACCGACATGCGTTATCCGCTTCTGCTCGCTTTCATTCTCTCCGCTGCCGCCGCGCACGCCGAAGGCGTCGTGACGAAGACCGATGTCGTAGTCGAAGGACGGATTCTGAAAGAGAACGACTGCGGCGTGCTGGTCGAGCACATCAGCATGGGTCTGATAAGCATCCCGCACAGCAAGATTCGGTTCGTCATTCGCGCCGGCCAGACCGAAGACGAAGCGCGCGCGACTGAACCCGTGCTCATCAAGTCCGTGCCCGGCGGAACGCTGCTCCCGCCACCGGCCCAAGGGCGAACTCCGCCGGCAAACGGCGGCGCCGAGCCGGCTTTGCCAACCGGAAAGAGCAATGGCGCGGGGCTGGATCCGCTGAAAGCCAATGAGGCCTCGGCCGTCGCAGCCTGCAAAGCCTACATCGACGCGCAGGACCGCTACCACCGTAAGGATTGGGACGAAGATAAAGTGCTGGAATACGCGCAGTCGCTGAAAGGAAATTTCAGCCTTTACGAAACGAAGGCGGGCGCCGGCGACATTCAGCTGATCGACAAGACCTTCGCCGATGCCGAAGGCGACCCGCTTCCGGGCGCGACCGCGCGCTCCGGCTACCGCTTCAAGGTCCTGAAGGCGCAGGGCGCCAATGCGTTTGGCGGCGCCAAGAGTTATCTTTCGGCCGTCAACGGCAAAGAAGAAATGACGCTCGGCTTTGCGCTCGTTGCGTACCCCGTCGAATACGGCAAAACCGGCGTTCACACCTTCCTGGTCAGCAATGCAGGAGTGATCTGGCGCAAGGACTTGGGCGTGGCTACTCCCGAACTCGTCAAAGAGATGAAGGAGTTTAATCCGGACAAGACGTGGACGATTGTTGAATGAAGTAATGCATGATGCATAATTCATGAACAGCCTGAACGCAGCCGCGGAAGTCTTCCGCGGCTGGTCATTTTGTGAGAAGGACTGAACGGCACGATGGCAAATTTTGAAGAGAACTTCACCAGCAAAGGTTTTAAGATTCTCGGCCGTTTCACGCACCCGCAGCCGCCGGCCAACCCGCGCGAGCGCGCCGACGCCGCCGCGAAAGCGTTTTCACTCCCACCCGAACGCGTGGTGAAGGTGATTGCTCTGCGCGGAAAAGATGCGGCGCGCGGAGACCTCGCACGCGTGGCGCTGCTGCTGCCATCGACCGAGCGTATTGACGCCAATCTCCTCGCCGTACTCTCACGAGCAGTGGGAGCCGACTTCGAATTCTATCCGCAGGAACAGATCGCCCCGGCCTGGGGTGCCGGAATCGAAGCGCTGACTCCGCTGGCATTGAACAACGGCATTCCGAACGTCTACGTCGATAACCGCCTGATTGAATCGGACACGCTTGCGGTCGGCTCTGGCGACGCGCTGGTCGAACTGCTGGTCTCAGCCGAAGAGCTCGAAGCATTCCTGTCTGGCGTGCTGCGTCCGCTGGATCTCGAAACAGCAAAGAAAGCGGCCAAGAGCGGTGGCACAATCGAGCCGCGCGTGCTTAAGGGCTTCCGCGATTATCTGCCGGAAGAAATGCTGCCGCGGCAGGCGATGATTGCGTCGATCACGCAAGTCTTCGAGCGCTTCGGCTTCGCGCCGCTGCAGACGCCGGCGCTGGAATATTCCGACATTCTTCTCGGCAAACTCGGCGGCGACGCTGAAAAGCTGCTCTTCCGTTTCAAGGACAACGGCGGGCGCGACGTGTGCCTGCGCTACGACCTCACCGTGCCGCTCGCGCGCGTGGCCGCGCAGTATCCCGACTTGCCCAAGCCCTTCAAGCGCTACCAGATCGCTCCGGTATGGCGCGCCGAGAAACCCGGCCGCGGCCGTTTCCGCGAATTCTTCCAGTGCGACTGCGACATCGTCGGCTCGGCGTCGCTGCTTTATGACGCCGAGTGCATCGCCTTGGATTTCGCTGTCATGCAGGCCCTCGGCCTCAACGCCGAAGTGCGTTTCAACAACCGCAAGGTTCTCGCCGCGCTCGGCACGTCGCTGAACGTCTCCGGCGAGCGGCAGATGATGTCGATTTTCCGCACCATCGACAAGATTCCCTCACAAGGCAAAGCGCGCGTGAGCGAGCTGCTCAAAAGCGATGCCGGCTGCGGCGACGAACAAGTTCAAAAGATCATGCGCTTCGTTGAGATCTCCGGCAGCAACGACGAGATGCTCGGCAAGCTCAGCGAACTGCTCGGCGACGCGGCCGGCGCAGCCATTGACGAACTGCGACGCGTAAAAGATTACGTTTCACAGATGACTGGAGCCGCGCCCGCCGGGGAAGGCAGCCGGCAGGAACTGAAGCTGGATTTCTCGATCGCGCGCGGGCTGGATTATTACACCGGCACCGTCTACGAAACGTTCCTCACCGATGTACAGGGCGGTGGCAGCGTCATGTCTGGCGGCCGCTACGATGGACTGATCGAACGCTACCTTGGCAAGCCGATGCCCGCCGTCGGAATCAGTGTCGGCATCGACCGCCTCTTCAGTTATCTCGTCGACCTGGGCCGCGTGAAGAAATCCGCGGTCACAAGCCGGGTCATGGTCGTCGCGATGGACGCCGCGTGCCTCGCGCCCGCGCTGGGCGTGCTGGGTCAGATCCGCTCGGCGGGCATCGCTGCAGAGATGGGCATCGAGAACGAGCAGAAGCCGAAGATGGATAAGCAGCTTTCGCTTGCTGGCAAAAAGGGGATTCCATTCGCCGCGATCCTGGGCGGAAACGAAGTCGCCAAAGGCACGCTGATGCTCAAGGATCTGGCCACGCGCACGCAGGAAGAACTGACCGTGGCGCAGGCCATCGAGCGCCTTAAAAAGCGATAATGCAGACTCTGCATTTTAAATGTCGCAAATCCGTCGACGCATAATATAGTATTAACACATCTTTACCGGTGATGTATTTTATGGGCACATCTTGCGCGCTGCGCGGAAGGGGTTTTGCATGTACACACGTTTCTGGCGTTCCGTGGTTCTGTCTGCTTTTATCCTGGCGGGCTCAACGGCGATGGTGTCTGCTGCCGAGAAGAAAGGCGATCGCCTCTATCCGCGCGGACCTGAAATCGAAAAACTGAAAGCAGAAGCGGGCCTAACCGATGAGCAGATCGCGAAAATCAAAACAGCTCTCGAGGCTGTCGAGAAAAAGAATGTCGAGGTCCAGGCCAAAGCCGACGTGAAAGCCGCTGAAGAAGCCGTGCAGAAAGCAAAGGAAGCCCTGAAGGCCGCAGAAGAAAAACTCAAGAGTGCCGGCGACAACTTCGACCTGCTCGATGAGCGCAAAAAAGCCGTCTACAACAACGTCCCCGACGACAAGAAGGAAAAGGTCGCCGACATCATTAATTTTAAAGTGAAATCCGAGAAGAAAGACAAGAAGGAAGAGAAGAAAGACGCAAAGTAAATCGTTCCGGCGTGCCCCGCGGGCAGCGACGCTGCCCGCGGGCCGTTTTTTGCACCGCTAATCAATTCCCCATATTCTCACTTCTTATTCAAGGCCGGGCCCCGCCGTCTCCAGGGTTACGGAACGCGAATTGAAAAGCGCGCCGCACCCGCTACTTTTAGTCTCTTTGTTTTTGCAACGTAAGGACTCCGAATGCCTCGTGAAGTTCCCAAGTATCATGCCGTTGTCCTGCAGCCGCGGCAATACAAGTACGCCGTTATCGTTTGCGCTTTGAACGAAGGCGAACGGCTGATCCGGCAGCTGACAAAGATGAAGGCTAACACGGCCGGGCTGTTCGATGTCATCATCGCTGACGGCCCGAGCACCGACGGATCGACCGAACCGAACCGTTTAAAAGAGCTAGGCGTTCATGCCGTCATCGTGCTGGAAGAACGCGGAGGCCTGAGTTCCTCTTTGCGCGCCAGTTTTGCCTACGTGCTTGAAGCCGGTTACAGCGGCGCGGTGATCATGGACGGGCATGATAAGGATGACACTGAAGCACTCCACCGCTTTGGAAAGCTGCTTGATGACGGCCTGGATTTTATCCAGGGCTCGCGTTTTGTTCCCGGCGGGCAGGCGGTGAATACGCCTCCGCGCCGCACCGTGCTGATCCGCTGGATTCACGCACCCTATATTTCAGTGCTTTGCGGCAAGCGCTTTACGGATACGACCAATGGATTCCGCGGATTCAGCCGCCGTTTTCTTGAAGACGAAAAGGTCGCGCTTTTCAGGAAGTGCTTTGATCAGTACGAGCTGCCCTATTACCTGGCGTGGGCCGCGTGCCGTTACGGCTTCAACGTCCAGGAAATGCCGGTAACGCGCGCTTATCCGGCTGCCGGCCCAACGCCGACAAAGATCATCGGCTTCCGTGGACACTGGAAGATGCTCAAGCCGCTGCTGATGCTTCTCTTCCGGCTGTACTGAACTTTCAGGACAACGCATGCGCAAAGAACCTGTTCTGAAATGGACGTCCGAGTGCACATACATCAGCCTGGCTGCGCTTGCGCTTCTGCTGGTCATGAAAATCGTTTTTGCTGTGCGCAACACCGAGCCGCTTTTTCATCTGCAGACCAACGAACTTGCCACCACCGCGCTGCTGCGCACCGGCAGGCTGGTCAATGATCCGTCCAACCTCGGCTGTTCGTTTTACGATTCTCTGCCGAGCCTGCTCAGCTTTATCGAAACACAATTCCTGCGCCTCACCGGCAACATCAATATTTTCCTCTACCTGCTGGCTGCCGTGCACCAGCTTCTCTTTGTGTCGGGCATCTTTCTGATTGCAGCTCGCGTGACCGGCAGCGCCGAAGGCGGGATCCTGGGCGTCATACTGTGCTCGCTGGGATGGCTCACGCAGGGAACGATCGGCTACGGATTCAGCTACTTCTCGGGTGTCGTCTGTCCCGGCCAGATTTTTCAGGCTCCCGGGTTCCTGGCGCTTGGGCTGGCTATGCACGGACGCTGGCACCTTGCCTTTACTGTGGCCGGACTGATCGCCAATTTTCATCCCGTAAATGCGGTAATCATCGGCGGAATTCTCATTCTCCTGCGGCTTTTTGAGCGGCCCTTCGAGTTGCGCAACGCGCTGTTCAGTGGCGCCTTGATGGCCTTGGCCGGGCTGCCGGGTGTCATCTATACGATGGCGCTGGTGCCTGCGGTGTCGGGCAGTGTGGACTGGGCGAACTGGTGGAAGTGGATGGAAGTCGACAAGACGCATCACATGTTCCCCTGGCGCCAGCCGTGGCAGCTGTACGGCGCGTTTGCGCAGTTGGGGCTCCTGGCCGCAGGCTGCTTCGCCTGCTGGCGAGCGGGACTGCTGGAATCGCGCGCCCTGCGGGTCATTGTGTGTGTGACGCTTTGCGCCGTTGGCGGAACGGTGCTCTCGTACATCACGGCCGAGCACTTGCGGCATCCTCGCCTTGCATCCCTGATGTTCAGCCGCACCTCCGTGTTCGTGGTCCCGTTTGTCGCAAGCGTTTTCGCGGCACTGGTCCTGGATCTCGCCAGGCGTGACAGCGGCAGGCTGGTTCCGCTTGCGCTCTTTCTACTGGTGTTCCTCGTAGCACCGACGCGAAACTGGGAAGGAGAAACACGGCTCCTGCTGTCAGCCGGGGCGGCCGCGTTTGCACTGGCGCTCGTGCCCGGGAAAGCAGGCTACGCCGTCGCTGTCCTGCTTCCGCTCGCAGCGGCAGTATTCTACTTCCGCCATATTCTGGACGTATCGCTTAAACCCATCCGCTACGTTGCCGCTGCATTCGTCCTCGCCGCCATTGCCGCCGGAGCCCACGCTATTCTGTCGCGCGTGCGGCCTGAATTCACGCGCAGGCTCGCCCTGCCAGCGATCCTGTGTCTTTCGCTGGCGGCCTACGCGCATCACATGCGGCAGTGGCAGCGCATCGTCGAAGAACTGAAGGCCGAAGTTGCCTATCCCGATTTCCTGGAAGCTGCCTCGTGGGTGCGGGCGAATACACCGCGCGAGGCGCAGCTTCTCGTTCCGCCGATTTATTCCAAGGCCGAAGTCGCACTTGAGCGACTCGTGCTTCCGGACACGGGGCAGATCGGCGTCTCGATGTACAATTTCGCGGGATTCGAGCTTGACTGCGCAGCCTTAAAAACCATTTACGGCGTCGACATCAAGACCGACGAAGGCCGTGAAATCTTCCAGCACCAGTCGCCGGCGGCAGTGCTGCTGACGCAATTCTGTTCAATCGACGATGCGCGACTGAATGAAATACGCTCACAGTATCCACGAGTGCAGTATCTGCTCGAGCATAAGGAGCGCTCGGCTCTGCTGATCAGTGCGCCGGCCGTTTATTCAAACAGCAGCTATGTGCTTTACGATATTTCGCGGGAAATCACGCAGGCGCAGCGGCAGACGTCGAGCGTCTATTCACTCAGCAGCGATCCGGCAGCAGCAAACTGGAAGCTTGAAAACAGCGCGGCAGCCGCAACCCGGTCGGATGGCGGCCTGCGCCTGGTCTCCGCGCGCTCGACCTATGCACCGCAGATGCAGAGCAACCCTATTTCAATCAAGGCCGCGCAACGCTACATCGTTGAATGGGACCTGGAGACGATAGACGGGTCGATGTCGATCGGCATCTTCAACGAGCCGGCAAACCGCTTTATCGCATTGCGAAGACTGGATGCGCGTTCTGCGCGTGCCGGGCGCCTGGTGTTTGTCGCTTCGGTGCCGGCAGTCCGGCTTGTGCTGCTTAACAACAATTCCACTCCGCGCCAGTCCACTGTGCTCATCAAGCGTCTGGAACTGCTGGAAGTGGCAGCGCCAAAAGGCGACTAAGCGTTTTTCATTTCCTATATGCGCGCGAGCGTAGACTCGAGTTCAGCGTCGATCAGTGTTAAATGCTGGGCGGATTTACCCGAGCGCTCCTGGTCGATCGCGTTCATTCCTGCCTGAAGAATCTTTCGTGAATCGTATCCCACGCGCGTGACTGGTACGACGTTCGGCGTCGGCCAGGGAAAATTGCAGTGCGCCACAACGTCCAATTCTTCTGGAACGCGCACGCCGGCAGCCACGAGTCCTGCTGTAGCCTGCTCGACAAGATTGTCGTCAGTGATGATCAGCCCGTCAGGCCGCTCCGCTGAATCCCTTGCCTGCATGAGCAGCCGCACGATCTGAAACGCGGCGCGTGGATACGACTGCGTTGCCTGCTGCGTCCACCAGGGGTGCGAGATCAGTCCGCGCGCGGCGATGCCGGCGGTAACGAAATCATCGAAACCCTCGGAAAGCCCAGGCACGGTCAACACGGCGATGCGCTTACGTTTTCGGGCGAGCAGAAAATCAAGGGAGCGGTCGAAGAAGGCGTGCGAGTTCAGGCCAATGCCGGGCATGCGCTGATAACCGGTGGTACCGGTTACCGAGACCATCGGCACCAGCCGTTCTTCCAGCAGCGGCGTGCCTTCCAGAAAGCGCGGTTGCGCGGCAAAGATGACTCCTGCCAGACGTGAATTCTGAACATCATCCTGCAGGCGCAGGTACTCGCGCGTCGGCGCGCGGCTGTCGATCCCGTAATAAATCGAGATCGAGCGTCCGCGCGCAGGATCGAGCGCGTTGGCTTCGTTGCACAGCGCCGTCCAGAATCGCACCCAATCGGCGCTTCCGGGCTCGCGCGGGATAACCAGGCCGTAACGGAACAGATGCGGCGGGTGGGCCGTCACCGACGTGCCGCCGCGCCGGCGTGATTCAATGAAGCCTTCCGCATTCAACCGGTCGAGCGCGCGCTGGATTGTGACGCGACTGGCGCGGAAATTTCTGGAGAGCTCGTCACGCGTCGGCAGGCGCGAACCGGGCAAGAAGCGGCCAGCGACGATCTCGTCGCGCAGTTTCTCAAGAATGCGGATGCGCTTGGAATCGCGTTCCATAATGCCTCAGCTCGCTTTATAGTACACTTGTTTAACAGAAAAAGTTTACCTTATTTTCAATTTCAACACAGTCTGAGCTAGACAGTAGTAACTGCGTCGATTTTATAGTTCATATTATCGGCACCGGTGTATGAGCCAAAGCGGGAGGCCTTAATGATGAGATTACGTGTTTGGTTCAGCCTGGTTCTGCTCCTTTATATCGCCCCGGCACGCGCCGAGAATTGGGCGCCGGAAGAGTTCGAAATTCTCTCCGGCCCGGCGACGCCTTATACGGCGCTGGCCATCCGCAAGACCGAATCAGAAGTTGAGTTGGCGGTCGAAATTGATCCCGCCGGCGCGCCGGTAGTCAGCGTCGAACTCGGCATCGCTGCGGCGAATACAGTCATTCAGAAGCAGAAGAAAGAAGCCGCCGGGGGTGGACGTGTGCAGCTTTCCTTCAAGCTTCCCGTGTCACAGCTCGTCAGCGCGCCTGCCGATTGGGAACGCCTGCGCGTCGGGTTTACCGTCGCGTGGGGCGGCGGTGCGTTCGGGCAGGACCGGCAGCGGGAGCGTTTCCGCCATGGCGGAATTGGCGCCGTTCATGGGGGACTCTCGTCCGCGCCCGCCGACTGGCTGCCGCTGAATCTCGCGGAACATTCGCTCGCCGTCATCGACCGGAAAAACAAGATCTGGATTCATCTGAACCAACCGCTCGACGGCAAAGCGACGGTAGTCATTGAAGACCCGAGTGGGAAGCGCGTGCGCAACCTGATCTCCGGCCGCTCCTTTTCGAAAGGCGCGCAGCGCATCGAGTGGGATGGACTGGACGACGCGGGAAAAGTCGTGCCGCCTGGCGAGTACCGCTGGCGCTCGATTCATCATCCCGGCGTTACGCCGAATTATCTTTTTTCCTTTGGCAACGACGGAACGCCTCCGTGGCGAACCGGGTCCGGCACAGATATGTGGGGACCCGATCACAGCGTGCTGCTTTCAGCCGCAGCCAATGCGGATTACACGTTTCTCGGCGGCTCGGTTGCAGAATCCGGCTACGCGATCGTGGCAGTCGATGCGGACGGCATCAAGCGCATGCACTACAACCCGTTAATGGGGACTGGCATAGAGAAAGTCTGCCTCGCCGCCGACGCGCAGTACCTCTACGCCGCGCATGATGGTTTCGCCTGGGGGCAGCATATCGATCGCAAAAAGCCGGATTGGAAAGGCACGCAGAATATTTCGATCACGCGATTTGAAATCAAGAATGGCAAGATTGCCGAGTACAAAAATAAGAAGTTCGTGCAGGTTGCCAGCAACGAGATCGGACCGGGCTCGGCGAACAAAACGGCGCGCGAGACCAGCCTGCGCGGAATGGCGCTGCTGAATGGCACGCTCTACATTTCCGACTACCACGCCGGCCGCGTGATCGCGGTTGATCCCAAAACGGGCGAGAAGAGCGGCGAGTTCAAGCTCGAGAAGCCTGGCACGCTGGCGGCGTATGGCGCTGATCTTCTGGCCGTCTCGGGCAGCAGCGTTGTGAAGGTCGCCCTGCCTGGCGGACAGAGCACGCCCTTTATTCAGTCGGAGACACTTGATCCACAGGGACTCGTTGCCGACGCGCAGAAAAATATTTTCGTCAGCGACGGCAAGAGTCACACCGTCCGCGTTTTCGACAGCGGCGGAAAACAGATCAAAGAAATCGGCACCCCCGGCGGCCCGTACGCCGGCCCGTATAAGCCCGAGCGCCTGATCAATCCGCGCGGGCTTGCGCTCGCCCCCAACGGCTGGCTGTGGGTCTGCGAAGACCGCAACAGTCCCAAACGCGTTTCAGCCTGGGATGCGGCCAGCGGAAAGATCGTCAAAGAAAAATGGGGGCCGACGGCCTACGGCGCATCAGGCGCGGGCTTTGACTACGAAGACCACACGCGCTGGGTCGGCCAGGGCGGACTCTGGAGCGTCGACTTCGAAAAGAAAACTTCCGCGTGCAAGGCGTTGCTCAAGCCGGAGAGTGGCCATGGCGCCGATTCGCTGATGCATTACCGCTTTGTCCACCAGGACGGCCGGACATTTACCGTCGGCATGGGTCAGATCACGCTCATTTCGGAGTTGCTCGCCGATGGCAGCCAGAAGGATCTGGCAATGATCGGGCAGACGCACCGCTACAGTTTCTGGCAGAACTGGAAACCGCCGCAGGTCTTTATCGATGCCTTCAACGCCGCGTACCCCAAGCTGACTGGCAAGCACAGCGACAAAGGCCCCGGCTTTCTTTGGGTGGACAAGAACGGGGACGGCGAGCAGCAGGGCGAGGAGTTCGAATTTTCAACTTCGGCCGATGGCTTTGCAGGCGGCTATTGGGGACACGACATCCACGATCTGACGATTCGCATTCCCGCCACAGTAAAAGGCAAACGCGTGATCGTGGTGCTTAAGCCCGAGGGGTATCTTCCGGGCGGCGCTCCGAAATATCCGTCCCTCAATGAAGCCATTGCGCGCGGCGTACCGGTTGCCGAGCTGGACCGAAACGAAGTCGAGACCAGTATCGACCGCTTCGGAAACATGATCTGCAACACTGACCCCGAGATGAAAGCCTTCTCGCCAGAGGGCAAGCTGCTGTGGACCTATCCCAACCGCTGGTCGAACGTGCACGGCAGCCACAACGCGCCACTGCCTGAGACCGGCGTGCTGCAGGGTTCGCTGTTTTTCCTCGGCATGGCGCCTCTCGATGACAAGGCCGACGTCTTCGTCGTCAACGGCAATCACGGCCGCTTCTTTGTGCTCACTACAGACGGCCTTTACGTGGACGAGATGTTCAAAGATGTGCGCATGGGCGGCGCGCTCGACGCCTACCTGATCGGCGGCGAATGCTTCGGCGGCATGTTCGCCAGGTCGAAGAAAGATGGCAACTACTACCTCCAGAGCGGCCACACCGATTACCGTATTTTCCGCCTGGACGGACTTTCGCAGGTGTCGCGCGGCGAGGGGACGCTGCAGGTCAAGCCTGAGCAGATCATTGCCGCCGAGCGCACTGTGGCCAGTCAGGTTGCTAAGAAATCGGCGCGCAAAGAGTTCACTGTCCCCATGGTTGCGAAGGCGCCTGTGATCGATGGTAAAGACGATGACTGGAGCGGCGCCGTCATTCAATGGGACAAGTCGGGACAGTTCCCGGTGAGTGCGCGGATCGCCAGCGATGATCAGATGCTCTATCTTTATTACAACGTCTCCGACAATTCCCCGTGGGTAAATGGCGGAAAGGATTCAACGCTTCTGTTCAAGACCGGCGACTCGGTCGATCTGCAGATTGGCGCCAGCGCCATCGCGAACGCCGCGCGTACTCAGCCCGTTCCCGGCGACATGCGCCTGCTGATCGCGCCATTTGAAGGAAAGAACATCGCGGTGCTCTACCGCCACCGTCTGGGCGGTGCCAAAGAGAACCCCGTTACGTTCAACTGCCCCTGGCGCAGCGAATCCGTCGATTCAGTGAAGGTCCTCGAGAATGCGAAGATTGCGGTGCTGAAAGAAAACAACCGCTACCGCGTTGAAGCCGCGATTCCGCTGGCCGAACTCTCGCTGAAAGACGCATCCGGCCGCAAACTCAAGGGCGATGTGGGTGTCATCTACGGCGATCCTGCCGGCACGATCAACATGCTGCGCTCGTACTGGTCCAATCAGAATACCGGCCTGGTCAACGATGTGCCGGGCGAAATCATGCTCAGCCCGCACCTCTGGGGAACATTTACGTTTCAGAAGAACTGAAGCTGGAGAATGACTGTGACTAACAACGTGGCAGAAGGCTGGGTGGCGCGGACGCAGTCCGGGTCGCGCCGCGACATCCAACCCTCCTCGGGCGTGGCATGTCATCAAGCATTGCAAGATGGCGACGTTTTGCGTTCGTCCGTCACTCTCGATTCTCTGCGGCTCTGCGCCTGCGCGGTGCTTTTCATCGCGTGTGCCGCCCATGCCGAGCTGGTCTGCGATGGCGTGCTCGGAAACTCCGGGGAGCAGGGCGGTACGCTGGTCCGCTTCGGCCGAGGGCAGAAGGCCGCCGGCATGGGCGTGGTGTGCGACCGTTTCGGCTCGCTGTGGGACCGCGGCGGCTCCGGCGTGCTCAACCGCTACGCTCTGGATGGCCGCGTGCTCGCCCAATACAAAATACCCGAAGGCGGCGGCGGAAATGATCTGCTCACGAGCAGCGGCGACCTGCTGATCATGCTGGTCGGCAACCGCGTGCTCACGCTGCCGATTGACGCACCGGCCGGAACAGAAGTAAAACCGCTGAAGGTTGAGGCGCAGCTGATCTCGTTCGGATCAAAAGACGGACAGGTCGCATACTTTGCAAAGGGAAAGCTCGGCCTGCTTAATCCGATGAGTGGAGAAGTGAAAGAGCTCTGCGCCGTCAAAGACGCGCACGCCATCGAGCTTGGCCCCGACGGCGCAATTTACGTTTCAGCCAATGGCAAAGTTCAGAAGTACGTGGACGGCCAGCCAGCCGGCGATGGCTGGCCGCGCGGAACTCCCGGTGAGCGCATTCAATATCTCGACGGCTATTTCTACGGAAGCGCGTGGCACGGAACCCTGAGGCGCTTCACGGCGGCGCTGCAGCCCGATCCGGGCGTCGTGCTTGGCGGTTCGTCGGGATCGTTCATCGGACATCTGGATCAGAACTCGGAGCTTTCGAACAGCCGCGGACTGGCAAAGGTGCGCGACAATCTCTTTGCGGCCTCCGGGATTGCCGGGGTGCTTCACCTTCTGGAGTGGCAGCCGGATAAAAAACAGTTTCAGATCATCCGCCGCATCGGCGCTGCGCCGAACTGCAATTCTCTTGGCCTGGATAAAAGCGGACGCATCTGGTGGCAGGTCGGCGCCTGGAAGTGGAACGATCGCCCCGACGCGCCGCTCGAGCAGGGCATCAATTCAGGCGACGAAATCGGTCCGGGCGTGATGCTGGACAACGACCGCCTCGTTGCGCCTGGCCGCATGTGGGGCAAGCCGACGTTTTTTGTCGGGGCGCTTCACGACGAGCTCAAGACGTACCGCATCGATAAGGACTGTACGATGCCGAAAAACATCACCGGGACCGCCGTCTACAAGTCCAGCGGCAAAAGCATCCTTCTTGCAATCGACAAATCCGGCAGTGGCCAGTCGTTCCTTATCGGGGAGGATGGCACGTTCCAGAAAGAGCTCCCCCCGGTGACGCTCAACGCAGCCACGCCCGTAAAGGAGTGGACCACGCTGGCCATGAAAAATGAAACAACTCTGCTCGCTGCTGGCGACGGCGCGGTGATTGAGCTTTCTCCGGACGGCAAGGACTGGAAGGAAACAAAACGCTGGTCCAGCTGGGCAGACGGCCAGAAGTTCGGCGCGCGTATTTCGATTTCCAGTGACGCAGGCCGGCTGTGGGTTTCAGATACCGAACGCCACCGCGTGATCGTCTTCGATCTGCAGAGCGGACAGAAGCTCGCACAGTTCGGGACGGAGGACAAGGCGGGCACCGATCTGCAATCCCTGGCCTTCCCGCAACTGCTCATTGCACGCGGCGATCGCGCGGTGGTTCACGATGGTTCGAATCAGCGCTTCGTGAAGCTGGTGCTGAAATAAACATTGCGTCCAGCACGTCGAAATTTTCTTCTTCAACTGGCACACAGGCAGAGTACGGCCTAGGCTACAGCAGAAGAAAAAAATCACGTTCTGGAACGCGCAATGTCCAAATCCGATCCCGAAACACTTCCCATCATTGGCACCAATCCGGCCGAGTTCACGCCGCGGCAGACGGTCGCCGAGCTTGACCGGTACATCGTGGGCCAGACTGAAGCGAAGAAGGCCGTCGCCATCGCGCTGCGTAACCGCTGGCGCCGAAAAAAGCTCGATCCGTCCATTCGCGAAGAGGTCGCGCCGAAAAACATTCTGATGATCGGGCCGACCGGCGTGGGCAAAACCGAGATCGCGCGCCGGCTCGCGGCACTTTCGGGTGCGCCGTTCGTGAAAGTCGAAGCCACGCGCTACACGGAAGTGGGATACCACGGACGCGACGTCGAAAGCATGGTTCGCGACCTCGTGAAACAGGCCATCAACATGTGCCAGACGCGCGCGCGCGACGAGGTTCGTGCGAAAGCCGCGGAAGCGACGGAAGAACGCCTTCTCGATGTGCTGCTCCCAGCGCCGAGCGCCTGGAGCGAGAGCAGCTCAAATGACCGCCGCAAGAACGACGAGGGTGCCGGCAGCGCGGCCGAGCTTCACGAGAAAACACGCGCCAAGCTGCGCAAAAAACTGCGCGATGGCTCGCTTGATGCACGCGAAGTCGAAATGGAAGTGACCGTCACCGATGCCGTCGCAGGCGTTTTCGCGCCGTCGATGGGCGAAGAGATGGGCCAGGAACTGCAGGACGCCCTTTCGAAGATGATGCCAAAGCGCAGCAAACGCCGCAAAATGACTGTCGCTGAAGCGCGCCGGATCATCGAAGCCGAGGAAGCTGAAAAACTGATCGACCAGGAAGCCGTCACGCGCCAGGCCGTCGACGCCGCGGAGAACCTCGGCATCATTTTCATCGATGAGATCGACAAAGTGGCCGGCAAGCAGAGCTCGCACGGGCCGGACGTCTCGCGCGAAGGCGTGCAGCGCGACATGCTGCCGATCGTCGAAGGCGCTTCGGTCAATTCGCGCTGGGGGCTGATCAAGACCGATCACATCCTGTTCATCGCGGCCGGCGCATTCCACATGTCAAAGCCCAGCGACCTGCTGCCCGAGCTGCAGGGCCGCTTTCCGATTCGCGTCGAGCTGCAGGATCTTACCGAGGACGATTTCCGCCGCATCCTCACTGCGCCAAAGAACGCGCTCACGAAACAGTACGCCGCGCTGCTGGAAACCGAAGGCGTGGAACTCTCGTTTACTGACGATGGCCTCGCCGCCATGGCCAGCATCGCCGCGACCGCCAATGCGCGCAGCCAGAACATCGGCGCCCGCCGTCTGCACACGGTCATGGAGAAGCTGCTCGAAGAAATCAGTTTCGAAGCGTCGGATCTCAAGCAGAAGAAGGTCGTTGTCGACCGCAAGATGGTTGAGGAGCGCCTCAAGCCTATCCTGGAAGACGAGGACCTCGCGAAATATATCCTATAAACGTGACGAGTGACAACTAACAACTGACGACGACCGTCAAGTCAGCTGTCCTTCTTGCGCGGTAGGTTCGCGAGCTGGTGGCGCAGTTCCTCGTATTTCTCCGGCAGGCCGTGGCTTTTCTGCGGCTTGCTTCGCAGGCTCACCTGCGCATTTTCGACAGGAATATCCGTCGTGCCGGCCCACCAGATGTGATCCAGCGGAACCCAGAGAATGCCCGGGACGATGTCGTTGTGCTCGTAGACTTCGAGCGCCGCGGTCAAGGCGTACACATCCACTTTTCCGATGCGCCGCACGTTCAGGATGTAATCGGGCATGTGCAGGAAGACGACTTTGGGCGGAAATTCTCCGCCACGCGCTTCCTGCAGCTTCACCAGGTTTTCAAGAATCGTCAGCCTTGAGTAGAGTCCCGGTGAGCGTTCGCGCAACGCCGCGCGGCGCTGCTGCTCGTCCTGTTCTTCCCTGAACTGTTCGTAATGCCGCTGCTTGACGACGTCTTCAGGAGGCTGATTTTCCGGGTCATCGAGTACCGGCATGGGATTCTCCGCTGGGTGTGCTCTTAAAATAAATGGGGCAGACATTTCTGTCTGCCCCAAATACACCGATTCATCGCAATGCGTACAATCAGCGGAACGATTCCATCAGCTCCGTGGCTTTCGCGGCGGCGTTCGTTCCTGCATAGCGCGCATTCAGTTGCTGGCAGGCTCCGACGATGCCCTGAATGGTCGGCATGTTCGCCTTGCGGAAAGCTTCGTCCTTGGGATCCTTCATACCACGGACAGGCTTGAGACCTTCGTTCATCTTCTCGATTTGTTTCCACATCGCGTCGGCTTCGACTTCCTTCTTGATCTTTGGGTCCTTCTTCAGCGTATCCGCTTCCGTCTTCGCGCGGGTGCCGATGTCATCTCCTGTA
>Ga0196964_10000875_pt1 | contig 16435 bp, 11 predicted proteins | sample S1_10metaG_FD_148615 | JGI IMG/M metagenome (GOLD analysis project Ga0196964, IMG submission 148615) | Soil microbial communities from Anza Borrego desert, Southern California, United States - S1_10 | ecosystem: Environmental > Terrestrial > Soil > Desert | place: USA: California | collected...
TGAATCTACTTTTTGATTAATAATTACTGAATCAATTTTAATAGTCGGAGGTGTTAAATTATATATCTGTTTCTGGATATCTTTTTGTGTTTCTTGATTAGATTTTGTCAAATTATAATTCAGGGCTGAAATGCCGAGCGTTAAAATAGAAATACCAATGGTTATATAAAGTGCAATTCTTTGAACAATACTTGTTCTTTTTGATATTTCTACAAATTCGTAGTTAGGATTCCGATAAATTTTCCAATCTTTAGGAAAGTGTTCATTCCTCTCTTTTAAATATTTTCCAGTTCTTGTGACCAAACCAGCAATTTTATCATGAATATGATTTTGTTGCTTGATTCCTGTAATTTGTTCAGCAGCCCACCCAGCTCTACAACTTCCATTTTCTTCAACATGATTAATCACTAAGTCTACAATCTTTTTCTTTTCGTCTGGAGTTAATGGAATTTCACCCATGTTTAAAATTTACCGTAATTAAGCACTTGAGCATACCCTTAAGAAAGTTTCGTGGATTCTAAAATATGATAAAATTTTTTGTAACTTCCCTATATGGATGCAGCTCAAATAGTAATCGGCTTGATCATTAATTTTATCTCATTTTTGAGCTACCTCGGCTATTCCCATTTTTTAAAAAAAATCTGTTTGGTGTCATCTAGCACATTATGTTAAATAGGTAATCTAAGCACCTAAAAAACTTCAAAGACAGCCATAAGTGCTATTAATGCAATGACGGTTGAAATAATGGCTACATATAATGCCCACCTTGATAAACGTTCTGATCTAATAGGACTTAATCTTAGTCTTTCACCTTCTTGAAATCCACCTTGACTGAAAAAAAGCTTTCCAGCAATGGTGATTTGTACTTCCCAATAAGGTGGTTTTTGTGGAAAGGGATTATAAGTGTGTAAGTGAGAATATCCAAGTGATTCTAAATATCGTAATGCTCCAATTAAATCACCTTTTTTCAGATTTTCTTCAGCTAATATTTCATCAGAAAGTACAGCTCCATTCTTAAAAGACAAATAAGAAAGAACCTTATGCAAATATTCAATGTCCATTGATAGGAAAAATAAGAAAGAGAAATTAACTTTCCATGAAGCCTTGACTTAAATCAATAAATTGTCTTGTGTCTTGGCTACATATATACCAATAAGTCAGATCGGAGAAGTATCAAAGAAGAAAGAGTCTTTTCAAGTCATAAATGTCATATCGCGGCAGTCTCAAAGAAGAAGGTGTACTTCTGGTCATATACGTCATACAAGGGTTACCCAGGAACAACCCAATATGACTTATATGACCTAGAGGAAATGTCCAGCTATGAGACATTTCCCATATGACTTATATGACTTTAAGATGGAGATAGTTAAATAAGCGATAGAAAATAGGGTACGGATTGTAGACTTTATGACAACGACATAGCCCACTTCATATCGTATTCTTTATTCTTTTCCTTAATGCAGGTAAAAAAGAAACAGCTGATAAATGGCATATTGATTCGATCCCCGGGACTGGCATCCGGATCCGTAATTGTCACGTCGCCGCTGACATAGGCTTCAAGTGAAGAAGTGTCAACAGCTTTCAACCCTTTCGGCATTTTTACTTTTGTATAACCCGGTTCCGTTCTTCGCTGGGCCAGTTTTTCCACCAGGTCCTCAAGAAAATCGGGCTTGTCAAAAGAGGCGCTGATTTGTAAAGCTTTTTTCATATTTCCTGGTTTTAAAGATTGCGACCCTCTGTACCACTTTATCAACGCCACCGGATCGTTTGTAACCTTGTACTAATGAGATTCGGAAATTGGGGAATTACTTAGCAAGGAAATGTGAAAATTGCGGTTGAATACAGGCAGCTGGTGAGACAATTGCCTTTATTTAACAAACCAGTTATTACAAAGGCTTATAGGATATTATTCAGGGAAATTCAGTCTTTTGATAAGGCTATTAAAACGAGGATCCTTGTGTAAAATGTCAAATTTATGATCCACTTTCAGACTGCAAAGAGATTCCTCATGTAGACTATAGCTTTTTTCCAGCCAGTCAAAGGCCTTTTCAACATCCCCGACAGCAGCATAGGCCAGGGCCACATTCCGGTAGTCATTACTGCCCAGCAGGGTTTCCATATTCTCCTTCTCAATAATCTTTCTTGCTTTTTCCCGCTGACCGGACGTAGCCAGAATATATGCCAGTGAAATATCTGTTTTTACTTTATCACCTGTTTGCTTTCCCCATTTTTCATTCTCTTTTATCGCTTCTTCAAAAAGTCCTTTGGCTGTAAATGACAAAGAAAGAAGACGATGTGCTGGACTGAAACCGGGGTCCAACTCCAGTGCGAGGGTAGCCATCTCAATGGCCTCATCATAATGACGAGTATAATAATAAAAAATGCCCTTGTCTTTTAAAATACCTTGCGACACGGGGTCAAGTTCAACAGCTAATGATATCTCCCGGAACGCCTCGGCGGTATTCCCGGTGAATAATAACCATTCCGCATACCAGTGATGACCGGTTGCATAATTGGGATCCAGCTTTATTCCCAGTTTGAATTCTTTTTCTGCGTGTTTCCAGTCCCAGTCATTCAACATGAGTGCAGTGGCCAGGGAAATATGTGCTTCTGCTATGGTATTGTCAATGGCGAGGGCCTTATTTACGGCACTGGTAATTTTCGCATGTACCTCCCTTCTCGGATGATTGGTATATTCCCCGAGTAGGGTATAGGAGTCAGCAATACCGGCCCAGGCCAGTGCATAATCCGGGTCTGTTTCTATGGCTTTTTCAAAATATTTGATTGCCGTATGCAATCCTTCTGAATTTCTTTTTTTCCAGAAATAACGTCCCCGCAAATAAAGCTGGTAGGCTTCCGTGTTTTCTGTATATCGCTTTTGCAATGTTTCCCTGTCTTCATGGGTCAGTTGGGAACGAAGCGCACCAGCAATTTTTAATGACACTTTTTCCTGGATGGAGAAAATATCATCCAGCGTGCCGGTATAAGAATCAGCCCACAAATGCAGGTCCTGTGCGGCATCTACAAATTGAGCGGTAATCCTTATGTTATTGCCCTGTTTCCTGACGCTGCCTTCAATAACATAGCCGGCACCGGTCTCCTGTCCAATCGTTTTAATATCCTGTGTCGTCCCTTTGTATTTCATAGAAGTGGTCCTGGAGTTCACCCTGATCCCTTTCAGCCTGGATAAATTGGCAATCAGTTCTTCTGTGAGCCCATCACTGAAATAATCCTGTTCATGATCGTTGCTCATATTTACAAATGGCAATACCAAAATGTTTCCCGGCAGTGTTTTATTGCCCTTCCCTTCGGGGTCGGCGTTTTGCGGAATGTTTAGACCGGGGTTGCTGATGGCATAAATTTCTATGGGGTCTTTTACATTTTTGAATGTGTACCTGCCCAGCGAAACGGCCTGTATGCTTCGTTGATTTTTGATGTCATCATACACTTTGGCAGAGATAAGAATACTACCGGGTCCGCCCACTGATTCCAGGCGAGAGGCAATATTCACTCCATCCCCATAAATATTTTTTCCTTCGACTATTATATCACCGGTATGCAATCCCATGCGGAGCGGAACTCGTGGGTCGGCCAGCATATCCTGCTGGAGCGATATGGCTGCCAGTACAGCCGCAAGGGTGCTGTTAAATGTGCACAGGGCACCGTCTCCCCGGAAATCCAGTAGCACCCCCTGGTGTTCCTTCACTGTTTCTTCCAGTTTTGTTTGGAATTTGTTTCTTAGGAGAAGTGCAAGTTCTTCATCCTCCTGCATTATCGCCGTATAACCGGCCATATCGGCAAATAGTATTGCAGTCAATTGTCGCGTTTGTTCAGTCATGGCTAATCAGTCCGGGATTAAATTCAATCTTTTCATAAAAGCTTTGTAGCGGTCATCTCCCCGCAGGTTCTTCAAAAGAGGATCACCTTTTAGGAAAACCAGCCAGCCATCTTTTTTTTGATATGCATTCTCCAGCCAGATAAAAGCCTTGTCTTTTTCTCCGCGAAAGGCGTATAGTTCAGCAAGCAAATAATTCCAATCGTTTTGAAAATTATCAATAAACAGATTTAAGGCTTCATCCGCCTCTTTCTTTTTACCGGCTGCAAAATAAACCAGCGCCATTCCAAATGATCTGAATACTTCTATATTTTCTTCCCGCATTTCTTTGAAAGCCAGGTCTGTTTTCCCGGCCAATAAATAATTTCTTCCCAGGTACAAATGAGCTCGTTGAAATTGCGGGTTCAATTCAAGCGCCTTACTAAAATATGCAATGGCTTCTCCGGGACGGCCTGCATGTGTTAAGATGTTGCCCATATTCAAATGGCTGATCGGTTTAAGCGGATCCAATTCAATAGAACGTTTCATTAACCGGATGGCTTCATCCCATTTTCCCAAAGCGAAATAAAGACCCCCTCCCAGGCTATACAAAACATCGGGATTATCCGGTGCCAGCTTTAAGGCGGTGAGGTAATTTTCTTCGGCCAATTTCCAGTTGTATTCGGAATACAGGTAATGATCACCCAATTCAACATAACCTTCTGCCAGGTTCTTATCCAGGGCTATCGCTTTTAAAGCTGCTTTTTCTGCTTCCTTCCGGCCCTGCGCCCGGTCAATATAATTTTGCCAGGCTTGTCGTGAATAGGCATCAGCCAGTTTTTCCCAGGCCCGGGCATTCGTAGAGTCAATTGCCAGTGCCTGCCTGTAAAAATCTACAGCTTTGGCCACATTCTCTTTATCCAGTTTGTCAAAATAATAATTCCCCTCCAGTATCAGATTATAGGCCTCCACATTCCCGGTGCCTGAAATATTGGCTGCAGGACGTTCCAGTAATTTGATTTTTAGTTTTTGCACTACAGCGATCGAGATCTCTTCCTGCACCTGGAAAATGTTTTTCAGATCCTTATTGTATGTTTCACTCCACATATGCGATCCGTCACTCGCTTTGATGAGCTGGGCTGTCACCCGGATATTGTTTCCTTCCTTCCGCACACTGCCTTCCAGCAAATGCGATACGTTTAATTGCTGACCTATGCTTCGCAGGTCCTCGTTTTTTCCTTTAAAGGCAAACGAGGAAGTGCGGCCAATAACTTTTAATTGCGGCACTTTTGCCAGGAGATTACGCAACTCCTCACTTAACCCGTCACTGAAATATTCTTGGGAAGTATCATTGCTTATATTGACAAAAGGAAGAACGGCAATGGACCGGTCGGGGTTCTCTACAGCTGCCGGCTCATTGTTTTTTTCCCGCTTTGGTAGTTGATTCAATACCCAATAGGCAGGGATTAACAGCAGTAAGCAGGTCGCAGTAATAAGAAGCGTTTTTTTCCCGAGTAGTTTTTTGCCAGCGAAACGAATACTATCCGAATCCGTAAGTCGGACCCGGTAAATACGAACCGGCTCTTTTACATTCTTAAGCGTTTCTGTTTTTACAAATTCAGTTTGTATGTCATTTTTGTTTGAAACATTATTATGTATAACTTCAGAAACATAGATCGATCCCGGCATAGCTACGCATTGTATCCTCGAGGCAATATTGACCGCATCGCCAAACACATCATTGTCTTCGAGCACAATTTCTCCCTGGTGGATCCCAATCCGTAGCTGGAAGTCATTTTCGGCTTTACAAAACTCCTGGATCTTTATGGCTGCCAGCACAGCATCGGAGACTGTACTAAAGATCGCTATGACGCCATCACCCAGTTCCTTAATCCATTTTCCGTTGAATTCCTCAATAATTGGTTTGTGCAGCTGCCTGTTTTTAATGAGTAATTCAAACGCTTTTTGTTCATCTTTTCCCATTAACGCCGTGTACCCGACAATATCAGTGAACATAATAGCGGCGAGTTGACGGGATTGTGACATATTTTTTATAAGCAAATGGAAAGTTAGTCCAACTTTATAAAAAATTGAAGCTATCGCCGTCAAACAAACCCTTATCACTCAGCTTAATGTGTGGAATAACCAGCAGGGCCATAAAAGAAAGTGTCATAAAAGGGGCCGAAAGAGTTGAGCCGGCCTCTTTTACTGCTTTATCTATAGAAGAATATTGTTCCGCGACCACATATCCATCTTCATTACTCATCAAGCCCGCAACCGGGAGTGGTACGATCATTTCAGTTTTATTATTTACACAACTTACACCGCCTTTTTGTTCAATGACCAGGTTCACCGCACGGCAAAGGCTTTCATCATCCACGCCTACGGCTACGATATTGTGACTATCGTGGGCTACTGAAGAGGCGATGGCTCCTCTTAATAGTTTGAAATTTTTAATGAACGCTTTTGCAACAGGAGCTTTTTTATACCGGTTCACTACGACGATTTTCAGGATATCATCCTCGATATCGCTTTCAAGCTTGCCGTTTATGACCTTCGGTTCGTACGAGATCTTATTGGTGATCAGTTGGCCGTCGAGAGCTTCGATAACAGGCGTGAATGGTGAATCGTGAATCGTGAATGGAAAGGAAAAATCTTCAACTTTTTTTAAGCTGCAGGAAAAATGGTTAATTATTTTTGATTTTTGGCTTTTGATTTTTGACTTGCCATTCTCCGCAACTAATTCTCCATTTATGTAAGTGTTGATCACTTCAAAATTTGTAAGGTCCTTCACAAATATAAAATCAGCTGGATCATTTTCTCTTAGTAAACCCACTTCCAGTTTATAATGTTTGACAGGATTTACACAAGCCGCTTTCAATATTTTGAACAGGTCAATTCCCTTGGCAACAGCTCTCGCGCAGAGTTGATTGATATGTCCAAGTACAAGACTATCCGGGTGTTTGTCATCACTGCAGAACATCATCATTCCAGCATGCTGCTGAAGCAGTCCGATCAACGCTTCGAAATTTTTCGCTGCGCTTCCTTCCCGGATGATGACCTTCATTCCATTTTCTAATTTGTCCAGCGCTTCTTCTGCAGTAAAACATTCATGATCGGTCGAAATGCCCGCCCCAATATATTGACGGGCTTGTTCGCCCCTGAGCCCGGGCGAATGCCCATCTACTGGTTTTTTCAGCTGTTGGCTGGCTTCGATCTTTTTCATCACTTCAGGATCTTTATTTAGAACACCTGGAAAATTCATCATTTCGCTCAGGTATTTTATTTCCGGCCTTTCCAATAGTTTTCTTACATCAGCAGAATTCAAAGCGGCGCCGGCTGTTTCAAATGAAGTGGCAGGCACGCAACTCGGAGCACCGAAATAAAACTTAAAAGGAACTGTCTTTCCATTTTCGATCATGAATTCCACGCCATTCATCCCACATACATTTGCTATCTCATGCGGATCACTGATGGTAGCCACCGTCCCATGTACCACGGCCAGGCGGGCAAACTCGGATGGGACCAGCATGGAACTTTCTATATGTACATGGCTGTCTATAAAACCGGGGAGAATATAGGGTTTCGATGAGTCGACATTGCCGGTTAGTGTTTCAATCGCAGTAATCTTATGGTCCTGAACAACCACCCGCGCAGGATAGATCGTCTCTTGATGCACATCAACAAGGTTGCCAGTGACCGAAAACGGGTTCATTATTTTTGATTAAGCTAAAGGTAAAACCGGGTTCCGGCGTCTAATTTCAGTCAAACTAAACAAAACTTTTATATGAAAAGAATTTTCCTGTCCTTTATCCTTGTGACAACCGTCATTATCTGCAAAGCCCAAACGGTGGATGAGGTGATCGCCAAATATGTAGAGGCTATGGGTGGCAGGGAAAAGCTCAATTCCATCCAGTCTCTCCATTTTGTAGGGATCACAACCATGCAGAATGGCAATGAAGTGACCACGGAGATCTGGAAAGAGAATAACAAACTATACCGGCGCGAAAGCAATTTTGGGATGGGGTCAATGAAGATCCTGATCACGCCTGAGGGTGGCTGGCAAACCAATTTCCGTTCCGGGGGTTCTTTCGAAGCTATGCAGGAACAAATGCTCAGGAACCAGCGATATGAAATGGAAACAACCGTTCCTTTCTTTGACTATGCAGCCAAGGGACACAAAGCAGAATTGGACGGCAAAGAAACTATCGACGGAAAGGAAACATGGAAAATAATACTGAAAACTAAAGATGACCGTAAGCTGACTTATTATATTGATGTGGCTACCAATTATATTACACGTCTTAGCTATAAAGGACGCGGCCGTGGTGGTGCGGGCGGAGCAGGTGGTGAAGAGGTTGATGTTGTCGTAACCTATTCAAATTACAACAAGACAACCGACGGTTATATATTCCCCTTTACGCAAACAACCAGCGGAGGCTTTGGTGGTTCCATGACCTTTGAGAAGATCGAGGTGAATCCGAAGATCGATGGGAAGTTGTATAAAGCAGAATAAAAGTTTAGAGTTGAGAGTTTAGTCTTACTCTATGAAAAATAGAAAAGTTCTTATATAGAAACTCTAAACTCTAAACCATTCCTCCGGTTTCCGTAATTTCAATTAGCACTGTAAAAATTGTTTTATGAGAAAACTGTTATTCCTCATTGGAATTTTTGCATTTTTTTCTGCAACTGGTCAAAAGAAAACTACTTCAGCTGCCAGCGATAATTCCGATTCTTTGTTCTTTTCCAAAATGAAATACCGCCTGGTCGGACCATTCCGGGGCGGACGAAGCGCTGCAGTTGCGGGGAGTTATAGATCCAGGAATACATTTTATTTCGGTGGCACAGGTGGTGGCGTTTGGAAAACCATGGATGGTGGAAACAACTGGAAAAATATTTCTGACAAATATTTTGGCGGGAGTATCGGGGCGGTAGCGGTAGCCCCAAGTGATGATAATATTATCTATGTGGGCGAAGGAGAGAATACAATGCGGGGCAATGTAAGTGAAGGTTTGGGTGGTGTTTGGCGCAGCGAGGATGCAGGGCGCACCTGGAAGAATATTGGTTTGAAAGATGGCAGGCATATCATTCGTCTTGTTATCCACCCTCGGGATCCAAATACCGTGTGGGCTGCCGTGATGGGACATTTATTTGGACCGAATACAGAAAGAGGAGTTTATAAAACAACAGATGGAGGAAAGAATTGGAAAAGAGTTTTGTATGTGAATGACCAAACCGGAGCTAGTGACCTGGTGATGGAACCTGGAAACCCGAATGTTTTTTATGCGGGTACCTGGCGATTGATCCGCACCCCTTATAGTCTCGAAAGTGGTGGAGAAGGCAGTGGGCTTTGGAAAAGTATAGATGGGGGTGAAACCTGGACGAATATAACGGCTAAAAAAGGTTTGCCAAGAGGCGTTTGGGGAATTGTAGGAGTAGCTGTAGCAGCTTCCAATCCCGATCGGGTCTATGCGATCCTGGAAAATAAAGACGGAGGCCTGTATGTAAGTAATGATGCAGGCGAGAGTTGGACCCTCACCAGTAGTGATAATAATATCAGGCAGCGGGCCTGGTACTATACAAAAGTATTTGTGGATCCTAAAAATGAGAATCTTGTTTATGCGCCGAATGTGGGATTCATGCGCAGCCGGGACGGGGGAAGAACATTTCAATCTGTCTCCACTCCACATGGAGATCATCATGATCTCTGGATCGATCCCGAAGATGGAAATCGCATGATCGTTGCTGATGATGGAGGCGCGCAGGTAAGTTTTGATGGCGGTACGAACTGGAGTACATATATGAACCAGTCCACTGCCCAATTTTACCGCGTGAGTACAGATAATTCATTTCCTTACCGCATTCTTGGAGCGCAGCAGGATAATTCCACGATCCGTATCAGGAGTCGCACCTTCGGAGCAGCGATCACCGAACAGGACTGGCAACCAACTGCAGGTTCGGAAAGTGGTTATGTAGTGGCTGATCCGTTGAATCCGGATATTGTTTACGGAGGGAATTACGGAGGTTACTTATCCAGGTTGGATCATAAGACGGGAGAGAATCGTGCGATAAGCGTTTGGCCTGACAACCCCATGGGGGCAGGTGCTGATGTATTGAAATACCGGTTCCAGTGGAATTTTCCGATCTTCTTTTCACCACATGATCCAAAAAAACTATACGCGGCGGGAAATGTTTTATTTGCCACGGAAAATGAAGGTTTAAGCTGGGAAGCGATCTCACCCGATCTTACAACGAATGATAAAGCAAAGCAGACTTCCAGCGGAGGACCGATCACGAAGGACAATACATCTGTTGAATATTATTGTACCATATTCACGGCTACGGAAAGTCCCTATGAGAAAGACCTCTTGTGGGCGGGCAGTGATGATGGACTTATTCATGTAAGCAGGGATGGAGGAAAACATTGGGAAAATGTAACGCCGGGAAATGCTCCGAAGTGGATCATGTGGAATTGCGTGGATGCCGATCCTTTCAAAAAAGGAGCAGTGTATTTTGTTGGTACACGATATAAGTCGGACGATTTTACACCTTACATCTATAAAACAGAAGACTATGGCAAGACCTGGACATTGATCACGAATGGAATTGACAAAATGCATTTCACGCGTGCCCTGAGGGCCGACCCGGTAAGACCCGGGCTCTTGTATGCAGGTACTGAGTATGGAATGTACATCAGTTATGATGATGGAGGCAGCTGGAAAAAATTCCAGTTGAATCTCCCGGTAGTTCCGATCACCGACCTGGCTATAAAAAATAATGATCTTATCGTGGCTACCCAGGGCAGGTCATTCTGGGTGTTAGACGATCTATCTGTTATACAACAAATGAACCAGGGAATCAGGGATAAAAATCTGCATGTATTTACAACCGGGAATGTATGGAGAACTCCCTCCCGAAGTTTTGGAAGTTTTGGCACTAATCGTAATGCCGGTGTGAATCCTGTCAGCGGTGCAATAATTAATTTCTATGCACGAGATGTAAATGATTCTACGAAGGCCAGCCTGGTGATCATGGACAGGAATAAAAAAGAGATCAAAAAATTCAGTACAGATTCCAAGGACCTGCCTTCCGGACAGGCAGGAAATAAATTGGACATTAACCAGGGCATCAACCAGTTTGCCTGGAATTTATTATATCCTGACGCAGAACGCATCGAGGGAATGATACTTTGGAATGGAGTACCGGCTGGTCCTTTAGCCCCCCCGGGAGAATATTATTATCGCATAAAAGTTGGGAAGGATTCTGCGGAAGGAAAGTTTATCGTGAAAACTGATCCGAATTACAAAACAACACAGGCAGAATACGAGGAACAATTCAATTTCCTGATAACTGCGCGTGATAAATTCAATGAAGCACAGAAGGCGATAAAAGATATCAGGAACCTGAGAACACAGATCAATGATTTTGTTGGCAAGCAACCGAAAGATTCAGCTACAAAAGAGATCAGGACCATGGCGGATAGTATCAATAAGCAATTAACAGCGATAGAAGAAACATTGTACCAGACAAAGGCAAGGAGCGGCCAGGATGTATTGAATTACCCGATCCGGTTGAATGATAAATTGAGCGGACTGTATGATGTGGCGAATAGCGGGAATTTTCCTCCCAGCAAACAGGTGAGGGATGTATATGCTGACCTGGCAAGACAGATCGATGAACAACTTAATAAATTGAAAAAGATCCAGGAAAATGATATAGTGCGGTTCAACCAGCTGATACGGGAAAAGGCATTGCCGGTGATCGGGTTGAAGAAGGAGTGAAAAACAGTCAATAGTGAATGGTGAATGGTGAATAGTGAATAGGGCAAAATGATCAATTATCATGTATGCAGGAGATCCTGGAGTTGTATGGTTTGACCGGGGCAAGGTCCATATTTTACGGCACCGGCCTGATCAATAACACGTGGAAGATCACCGTTACGGATTCGGAACAATATATCCTGCAGCGGATCAATGATAGCGTCTTTCTTCAACCTCCCGATATTGCCGAAAACATCAAACGGATCGGCGAATACCTGTCTACTCATCACCCGACATATTTTTTTTGCCGCCCGCTGGCATCCACAACCGGGACGGAGATGGTTTATATCAAGGGAAAAGGATATTACCGCGTTTTCCCGTTTGTACGTGATTCACATACTGAAGAAATTGTGAAATCACCTGACCAGGCGTATGAGGCCGCTACTCAGTTTGGCCGGTTTAGCCGGCTATTGGCTGAATTCGAAATAAAAAAGCTTAAGATAACAATACCTGACTTTCATAACCTGGTCCTGCGATACCAACGATTCGATGAGGCATTACAAACAGGGATGCCGGATCGGTTACCGAAGGCTACAAAACTCATTAAACAACTGTTGTCCAGGAGAACGATCGCGGATGAGTATTTGTACATTACTAACGATACAGGATTTAAACAACGTGTCACTCACCACGATACTAAGATCAGCAATGTTTTGTTTGACCGCAGGAACAAAGGTATTTGTGTCATTGACCTTGATACCGTGATGCCGGGTTATTTTATCAGCGATGTTGGCGATATGATGAGGACCTATTTATCACCCTTCAACGAGGAGGAAAAAGGCACCGAGGGAATTATCATCAGGAAAGATTATTACCAGGCGATCTATAACGGATATATGGATGAAATGAAACTTGTGCTTTCGGAACGGGAAAGAAAATACTTTTTTTATTCAGGAAAATTCATGATCTATATGCAGGCCCTTCGTTTTCTCACTGATTATCTCACGGGAGATTTTTATTATGGAGCCAACTACGAAGACCAAAACCTGAACAGGGCGAATAACCAGGCAGTGTTATTGGAAAGGTTTATTGATAAAGAGAAAGAACTTAAAAAGATATAGAAGCAGTTAGGAAGTTTAGGGTTTGGGAGTTTAGATTTTATCTTTTACCAACTTCAATATTCAAAAATCCCCGTCCGACTGGCATCAGCGGGGCGGTCTTGTTCTTTGTTCGGTGTTCAAAACCGATATTTTGTATCCTATTACATCTTTAATAAAGGCTTAACAGATCTGACTTCTGTAGTCCCTCCTCCATTCAATGTCAGATCATGTGGTTTATTTGTCTTCCACGATCCGCGGGTGAAGTCGGGATATTCAATAGGCTTGAAACTTTTACTCACAGAACGTTCACTAAGCAGTCCGGCGGCTGTCCATGCTGCGGCGTCGTAAACGTCCTGGTCAAGTGGTAATCCATTGCGCAGGCAATCGATCAATCTCCAATCCATGATAAAATCCATTCCCCCATGGCCTCCTACATCTTTTGCGATCGCGCCAATATGTTTGACAATAAGGGGTGAATATTTTTCATAGAGAGATTTCAGGTCATCGGGCTTAACCCATGTATGACCAAATGATATCCTTTCCGGGGAAGGCCATTTGCTGGCGCAGCCTTTTGTTCCGCTAACAAGATGTATCCGTGAGTAAGGTCTTGGAGTGGACACATCATGCTGGACCATGATCGTTTTTCCTTTGGCTGTTCTTAAGATCGTCGTATTCATGTTGCCCCGGTAAGGCTTATTGACATAAGGTTCAAAGAATTCATCTTTTGAGGCCATTTCTTTTGCGATCTCATTCAGGCTAAAATCATTTGTACTGATACTCACCAGGTTTTCAAACCGATCCCCACGGTTGATCTGCATGCATTGCGCGATCGGGCCAAGTCCATGAGTCGGATATAAATTTCCATTGCGGCCTATGTTTTCTTTCAGTCGCCACATATCAGCGTATGCATTTTTATTAAAAAGATAACTGCGGGAAAGATCGTGAATATATGCTCCCTCAGCATGCACGATCTCTCCAAATAATCCATTCCGGGCCATGTTCAGGGTGAGCAGTTCAAAAAAATCGTAACAGCAATTTTCCAGCATCATGCAATGTTTGCGGGTTTTCTCGGAAGTCTCAACCAGTTCCCAGCATTCATCCACTGTACGTGCAGCCGGTACTTCTATTGCAACATGTTTCCCGTTTTTCATCGCCCGTAAGGCGATAGGTGTATGCAGGTGCCAGGGAGTAGGTGTATATACCAGGTCAATATCATTACTATCACACAAAGCTTTCCATCCTTCTTCACCCGAATATTCTTTTGCTTTCCGACGTCTCATTTTTTCCAGGGTTTTCTGGGAAGCTGATACACGGTCAGGATATTTATCACAAAGGGCAACGATCTCAACGCCATCTATATAACTCAACCGCTCTACGGCTTCGGAACCCCGCATGCCTAATCCCACCACCCCGATCCTAACAGTTTCAATCTTCGGAGCTGCGTAGCCGCACATGTTGAAACGATCAGTTTCAATAACAATTCTTTTGTCGTTTATTTCTTCTGCAAGGTTAGCCAGTGTTGGAAGTGTAGCAATTGCTCCTGCACCGAGAGTGAATTGTTTTAGAAATTTTCGTCGGTCTGTATTCATTACTGTATTATTTAGTCTGAATGAAGATAGTTATTCCGATAAAAAAGGAGGATGCCTTTGTTGGTGTTTCCCGGTCGATTGTAAAGCAACTGGCTTTTAAGGGATACAGGGAGCACCAACAAACAGATCTTGTTATGTTTTTTTCACCCGGCATTCTGGTTTTTTTCCCGTGGTAATACCAAGTGCACAACGTAGTTTGGCTCCGATATGCCAGGGATCATTACTGTATACCCAAACTATTTCACCGCCACCAGCCTGGAATGGAAAAAACTGCTTGCGCCAGACAAGTATAAGCTCATTGTGATTGACAGCCTGCGTTTTCTGGTAGAGGACCGGCGGGCCATACTATATGCTTTTGTTATTATGTGGAATCACATTCATTTGATCTGGCAAATGCAGGCGGATATAGATCCGGAAGCAGTGCAGCGTGATTTTCTGAAATACACCGCCCAAAAGATCAAGGCGGATCTGAGAAAAACTGATCCCGCATTCCTGGAAGTATTCAGAGTAAATGCAAAAGACAGGGAATACCAGTTTTGGGAGCGCAACTCATTGCGTATCGATCTTTGGAGCCATCAGGTATTTTTACAAAAACTCGAATATATTCACTGGAATCCTGTACGGGCTGGATTGTGTCGCAGACCGGAAGAATATTTGTATTCTTCGGCAAAATTCTATGAGACCGGATGCGATAACTGGGGTTTCCTGACACATTACAAGGATTGACTAGTATAATTTGTTGGTGCTCCATGAAGTACTAAAGAGCAAGAGTCATTAAATTAGACCTGGAAACACCAACAACGGCGATTAAAATTTGATTTCAGTTACAATTGAAGGGAATCCAATTACCTTTTCATTACCACGTATACCATAAATTATTGGTGAGATTAGCACTGTATCTGGAATTTTTTCAGCTACCTTTTCTAAATTATAAACCCATAATTTTAAATCGAAAGATTTCAAATAAATAATATCGCGATTTTGAACTTTTACAGCCTGGATGTTATTCAACTTGCCTAAAAAATCTCGATTTCCCAGAAATTCAGATGCGCCAGCTGTATCAATATTAATATGCTGTGAATATAAACTTAGGTCTTTTTTAGAGGAATCAGCAGTTAATTTGTAATTCGGAAAATGTAATTTAAGATTGCTTTCTAACATTGTAGATGAATCATTGATAGGGGTATCTCTCTGACCTTCTGAATTATTTTGGAAATTAGTTTTTTCAGATTTTTCTTTACAGGAAGTCATATTCAGGCTTAAAAATAACCCAAGAATCTTAAATTTATTAAGCATAAGTATGAAATGATTTTTTTTGAACGACTATTGACTAGTCTTCCAAATGCCCATTATGTACATCATAACTATTTAAATCCGTCGGCCAGGAAAATAAATGAGCATTCTTCATGTTTTCCCAATAGAACTTAGAACGAGGTTTATTATAATTCCCGGTCTCGTTCATGGTTTCCGCATCGTACAGTCTTCCATTTACCATGGTATAGCGGATACTTTCTGTATTGCGGATATTTTCTAACGGGTTTTTGTCCATCACGACCAGGTCAGCCAGTTTACCAGGTTCAAGACTGCCGATCCATTTATCCAGTCCAAGACTTTGTGCAGGATTGATAGTCGCTGTCTTCAATGCATCGAAATTACTCATGCCTCCCTGCTGGATCATCCAGATCTCCCAATGCGCGCCCAAACCCTGTAATTGTCCGTGAGCGCCCATGTTGATCTTTACACCGGCATCGTTCAATTTTTTCAAATGCTTTGAGACCAGGATATGTCCATTTTCATATTCTTCTTCCGGTAACATCGTACGGTGACGGGAGCGGGTGTCTATCACATTTCGCGGGGTAAAACGCAAAAGCTTATTATTTTCCCAGACATTGGTATGCTGGTACCAGTAATATTCGCCACTAACTGACCCATAACTTACAATCAATGTCGGGGTATAAGCTGTCCCCGCATGCTGCCAAAGTTTGATCACATCATCGTGCAACATGGAAATGGGCATGTTGTGCTCGATCGTGGTATGTCCGTCGAGTATCATACTCAGGTTATGATAGAAAAACGAGCCTCCTTCAGGAACTACCTCGATCCCCAATTCTCTTGCAGCCTGGATCACCTGCTGCCGTTGTTCCCGGCGAGGTTGATTATAGCTTTTTACTG
>Ga0196964_10000876_pt1 | contig 16427 bp, 19 predicted proteins | sample S1_10metaG_FD_148615 | JGI IMG/M metagenome (GOLD analysis project Ga0196964, IMG submission 148615) | Soil microbial communities from Anza Borrego desert, Southern California, United States - S1_10 | ecosystem: Environmental > Terrestrial > Soil > Desert | place: USA: California | collected...
TCACGGTCTGCTGTCCACCGTTAACATCCTCACCGCCAACCTGCCTTACATCCCCAGTGCCACCTTGCGCGAACTCGCCATTTACAACCGCGAGCCAACCGAGGCCCTGGATGGTGGCCCCGACGGGTTGGACTACATCAGGCACCTGCTCGACCTGATAAGGGGCAAAATGACCAAAGGAAGTCTGGTCCTGCTCGAGATCGAGAACCGCGAGGGGCAGGCGGTCAGCGGTCTGGCGCGCGAAGCCTTCCCGGAGGCCGATATCCAGGTTAAAAAGGATCTGGCCGGGTACGACCGGCTCGTGATAATTGAAATATGATTGCTATGGGCGAAGGCGGGTTTTGGGATATAACATATGCAATGGAAACGCAAATCATCTCCATACACGAAGCTGATGGTCTGGCGGCAGCGGTAGAAATGCTTACCAGCGGCAACGTAGTGGCTTTCCCAACCGATACGGTCTACGGCGTGGGCGCGCTGGCGCTCGATGAAAACGCTGTCGGCACGTTGTACGACGTAAAAGAACGCCGCATGGAAAAAGCCATCCCGCTTTTGATCGCAGGTTTCGATCAATTGGAACGCGTCAGCGCGGGGGTAACGACCATGGTCGAAAAGCTAGCGCGGCGTTTCTGGCCTGGCGCGCTGACGATCGTTGTTTCACGCCACCCGTCAATCCCCGATATCGTTACGCCTTACCCAACGGTGGGCGTACGTGTCCCTGACTATGCGCCGGTGCAGAAGCTGCTGCGGCTAACGGGCCCGCTGGCGGTCACGTCGGCCAACATCTCAGGGCAGGGCAGCCCGTCCACGGCGCTGGGAGTGGCAGCGCAGCTTGGGGGGCGCATCGCGCTTATTTTGGATGGCGGCGTAACGCCTGGCGGTACGCCTTCGACAGTGGTGGACTGCACCAAGGAAGAACCCGTCATTCTGCGTGAGGGGCCGATTTCGATGGAAAAAATTTTGCAGGCGTTGGCCTGATCCCATCTTCTTATTTTCTTCTTAATCTTAACTCAGGTTTCGCTCATCTTTGTCCCCGATAATATAGGAGCATTCTCCTTGCACACCCCGCTTCGAACCTGGGCCGGTTCAAAGCGGGGTGTGGAATTTAAGAGAGAGGCCAGGTCGGCAGCACGTCGATATCCAGCAGCGAGCGATGCCCCAGGGTGTAGCGGAAATGCCCGGCAGCGGCGATCATGGCGGCGTTGTCGGTGCAGTAGGCAAATTTGGGGATATGGACTTTGAACTCATCCACAGCCAGGAAGGCTTCGCGCAGGGCCTTGTTGGCCGAGACGCCGCCCGCCACCACGATTTCCTTCACACCAAAGGCGCGCGCCGCTGCCAGAGTTTTGGCCAGCAGCGTATCGACCACGGCAGCCTGGAAGCTGGCGGCCATGTCCTCGACCGGCACCGGTTGATGGGCGGCTTCCAGGCGGCGCACTTCGCGCAGCACAGCGGTTTTGAGACCGCTAAAGGAAAAGTCCCACTCGCCACCCGTGCGGGCACGCGGGAAGATGAAGGCTTTCGGGTCACCGTTTTCGGCGGCTTTCTGTACCGAAGGGCCGCCGGGGTAAGGCAGGTTGAGCAAGCGGGCAGTCTTGTCGAAGGCCTCACCGGCAGCGTCGTCGAGGGTGGCGCCCAGTCGGCGGTAGGCCAGGTGGCCGGTCATCAGGTTCAGCTCGGTGTGGCCGCCGGAGACCAACAGCGCCAGCAGCGGGAACTGCGGCTCGGGGGGCGGGGACTCCGCACCCTCACTCCCTTGAGAGATCAGGGAACGATCGTGGATCCAGGCCGAGTAGATATGTCCTTCCAGGTGGTTGACGCCCACCAGCGGTTTGCCCGCGCCGAACGCCAGCCCTTTGGCCATGTTCAGGCCAACGACGAGCGACCCGGCCAACCCGGGGCCTTGGGTGACGGCGAAGGCATCCACATCGGCAAGGGAGATTTGCGCCTTCCCGAGCGCTTCTTCCACGACCGGGACAATGCTGAGCACGTGCTGGCGCGAGGCCACTTCGGGAAAGACCCCGCCGTAGCGGGCGTGGATTTCCATTTGGGAGGCAACGACCGACGAGAGCAATGCGCGCCCGTCTTGAATGACGGCGGCGGCGGTCTCGTCGCAGGAGGATTCGATGGCGAGGGTGGTGACAGTCATCAGTTTTTAGTTTTTAGTTTTTAGTTTCCAGTGTTCAGTTTTTGGACTTCTTCATTGGTAAGACAAAATCGTACGGATAGTCGGCCAGGCGTTCCATCATGCCGTCAGGACGGATGTGGTAGGTATCTTCGATGCGCACACCTAGGCCTTTTTCGGGGTAGTACAGGCCGGGTTCGATGGTAATGACCATGCCGGGGCGCAGGCGGTTGCTCTCGTCGGCGGACAGGCTGCTCCAGGGGCGTTCGTGGAGGTTGAGGCCGAGTCCGTGCCCCAGGCTGTGGACGTAGCCCTCGACGCTGGAGGGATTGGTCAGGGGGGTGGAGTGGCCGTTTTTTTCGAATTCTTCACAGGCCAGGCGCTGGTAGTCCTTGAAGGGCGCGTTCAGGTCAAGATTGTCGCAGACTTTGTCGTAGACGGTTTTGACCTGGTCGTAGAGCTGCTGCGCTTCGGGGGTGGCGTAACCCAGGCTCCAGGTACGGGTGAAATCGTAGAAGTAGCCGCCGCCCGCTTCGGCGGGGAAAATGTCGAAGACGATGGTCTGGCCGAGACGCAGGAGATCTTCGGGATTGCCGACAGAGTGCGGGATTCCGGCGTCGCGGCCCACGGCGAAAATAAAGCCTTCGGGCGCCTCCAGGCCGCGTTCGGCCAGCCACAGGTTGATGCGGGATTTGACGGTTCCGACCGTCAGTGGGGCGCCGGCTTCGTCGAGCAGAATTTCGTCATCGGGGTGCATGTCGCGGCTGGTCAGGTAATCGGCCACCAGGCCAACGACCTCGGTGGTAATACGGCCCACGCGGCGGATGCGTTCCACTTCAGCCTGGTCTTTGATTTCCATGGCGCGCAGGAAAATGTTATCGTCCATGTCTTCGCCAACGAAGCGGAGGCGAGGCAGGGAGTTTTGCAACTCCGAAAGGGCCAGGATTACCGCCGAAACGTCGGTGCGGCCATAGGCGCCAACACGGCCCGCCGTCAGCCCGGCGCGGATGAACATTTCAGATGCAGTATCCTTCAAAAGCTGACGGATGGGCACAACTGCCAGGGGGACGATTTCCAGGCCGCTTTTGGCGGCTTCTTCACGCTCCATCTGGTTGCAGAACAGCATCGCCGGATAGCCACGTTTCTTGAGCAAAACGGCATGGCTGACGTGCCCACCACCTGTCAGGTACGTCATCGGTGGGTTGTGCTCTGCGTTGCCAATCACAAGCAGGCCGTCGAGGTTTCGGGATTCCATTAAGGTATCGAGGTCGGATTTCATTTGTAAAAAACCTTAACGCGAATAGCGCGAATGGGCGAATGGGCGAATGGGCGAATGGGCGAATGTCGCAAATAATCCTTTTTATTTTTGGATTAAGTGAGGTTTAGGCAAAGCAGGTGGAAGGATTGCTTTCCCTTTTGTGTTTACTACTCGGCTGTGTTGAACCCGCTCCGAACCAAAGTTGATGACAATAGCAAGCGGCAAACCAGTAGCTTTCAAGTATGAAAGTGCTTGTTGTTCATGAATACGGGCAATTTCAGTGACTGCTTTCAACTCAAGAATAACTCGCTTGTTGATAACCAAGTCAAGAACATGTTCACCTATTGGTTCACCTTTATAAGAAATTAAAACACGTTTTTGGCGTTCCAGCTGATAGCTCGCGTCTCTAATTCGCGAGCCATTGCTTCTTCATAGATAAGCTCGATGAAACCAGGATCCAATTGATTATGCACTTCATAAGCCGCTTGCATAACTGCATAAGAAAGTTCCTTTTCGATAATCTCAGTGCCCATTTCTTTAACTCCCAAAAATTCGCGCCATTCGCTGATTGGCAAAATTCGCGTTCAGCTTTTGCTCTTCCATTCTATTCGGAAGACTTCGCAGGCCGTTCACGCAGTTGGACCAGGAATTCGATCCCCAGGAAGCCAAGGATAAACCACAAGGCAATCGAAAAGTTCAGGATGCGCCCGCTCTGCAGCCAGGCCAGGATGGCAAAATAGATCCCGACCCAGGTGGCCTGGCGCGTGACCACACCCGTCCCCTTCGCAAACACGCGCTGGTTCAAGAGAAATGAGAAGGGCAGCGCCGCGCCAGTGAAGGCCATGACCACCAGCGCAAAAAAGACCCAGCGCGGCCAGAGCGTGGGCAGGGTGAAGTACAAGACCAGGAACAAGCCTCCCCAGCCACCAACCAGGAGCAGCAGCATGGGGACGAGAAATGGGCGGAAGGAAGGTTTTTCATCCATGCCTTGCATTATACCCGCTGACAAAGTTTCGAAAAAAAATCCCCGGCAAATGCAGGGGATTTTGGATATCTGCGTAACTGCCATTATTTTTTGGGTGAGGCGGCCCGTTGCTGCCAATAGGCATACGCGAGCATGGCCGAAAGGGCGCCGGACGCTATCGGGAACGTAATCGTATTGTTCCTGCCCTCCACCCACCAGGACGGAACGAAAATCATTGTGACAATCGACATAATGAAAAGGGAGAAGATGAACAGGCAAATGCCCTGGAAACCGATTTTCACCTCGGCCCAGTCCTTCATGTGGTACATGGAGACCGCCCAGACCGCAACACCGGTTGGGAAGGCGGCCATGATGCGCGAATCGAAGGCGTTCAAGTCCCAGGGCCAGCGGAAGTTGGCAAAGGTGGTATCGAAGAAAAGCAGCGCCCCAATCAGCACACCGCCGTAGAAAAGCGTCAGAAAGGTGATTTTGGTGAAGCGCAGGATCGGCCCCTCAGAAAGCGCCGGGGGCACGGGCGCATCGGCGGCTTCCTTATCCTTGCCGCGCGGGTCGAGCAGGTAGACGGTGATCGGTTCGAAGGTATAGGCAAACGTCCAGATGTGGGCCATGGCCAGGCAGAAAAGGCTCAAAGCGGAATAGCGCGGCACGCCCACCAGCGTCCAGTTCATTTCATAGATGTGCCACCAGGTGGTCACGAACAGAACGGCCAGGAAAGCGTAATCGCCCTGTTTGATCCAGCGCACTTTATACCAGTCCTTCTCGCGCCAGAGATGGTACCCATAAAAGGAGCGCAGGGTAAAACCACATCCCAGAAAAACGGCTGTCAACTCGGGCCTGACGGGCCAGGCAAAATAAATTCCCTGTTGAGGGAAGATGAAGAACCAGAGTACGAAGAACAGGGCCAGAAAACATTGAATAAAACCAACGCCGTCAAAGCCTTTGGGTTTTGGGAACATGACACTCTCCTCTAGGTGTATGTATGGATGATGTCCCGGCATGTGCGGGTCGTCTAGCATTATGGCATTTTTCCTTAGAAATTACAATAGGTTTCCCACCAAATTGAATGAATTTCTTCGCTCAACTTCTTGTTTTCAGGAGCGAAATGCCTTATAGTAGGCCCAGCACACCATCCCAAACAACGGAGAAAATAATATGAACAAACGCTCAAATATCCCCGCCGGATCAAAATGGGAAGACATCATCGGCTACTCGCGCGCTGTGCGTATCGGCAACGTGATCGAAGTCTCGGGCACGACCACCGCGGTGGACGAAAACGGCAAAACCCTGGGCCTTGGCGACCCCTACGAGCAGACGCGCCTGACCCTGGGCCGCATCGAAAAAGCTTTGAAGGATGCCGGGGCCTCGCTCTCGGACGTGGTGCGCACGCGCATGTTCGTCACCGACATCTCCCGTTGGGAGGAAATCGGTCGCGCGCACGGCGAGTTCTTCAAAGACATTAAACCGGCCACCACCATGGTCGAAGTCAAGGCCCTGATCAGCCCTGAACTGCTGATCGAGATCGAAGCAACGGCCATTCTGCCCGAATAAGATGCTGCCAAAAAACGAAGACCGGCGCCTGCTCCGCCTCGTCGCCCTGACCGGGATGATCGGCCCGGTGCTGTTCGGCGCGCTGCTGGTCATCCTGACCATCTCACAATATGACTTTATGCGCGCCCTGCGCTGGCACCCGCTCGACCCCATCGACTGGCCGAGCGGTCTGGCGCTTGGGCCATACGGTGGGTGGATGACCGCAGCCTTTGCTGGAGGCGGCCTGGTATTGATGCTCTTTGCCTTGGGCCTGCGACAACTGTTCCCAAAGAGCATTGCGACCTACCTGTTCTTTATTGCAGGGATTGCGATGCTGCTGCTCATGTTCCCCACAGACCCAACCTACAGCCCCATCCCAAAAAGGTTACCCAGCCTGATCCACGACGCCGCCTACGTCCTGCTGGGGATCAGCGTCATGCCAGGGATGATTGCCCTGTCCAGCCAGTTCAAGAAGCTTCCCGAGTGGCAGGGTTATGCGCGCCTGACCTGGCTGGCAATCATTGTGATCGTCCCCACATTCATCCTTAAAGGCGTCGCGCTTTACGTCTTTTTGCTCACCATCCTGGCCTGGTATGGGCTAATCTCGGCGCACCTCTGGCAGCTTATTGGGCCCAAACACCCGCATACTTGAGATGCGCCAAATTTGGATGGATTTTAAAACCTTAGAACGAAGAAAGGGAGGCTCTCCGATTCCCCATTCATCATTTGCCACACCTGTATGCTCAAAGCCCTGCTCCCGGCCCTGTGGTGGAGTACCCGGCTGACCCACTGCCAGTCACTTTTTACCCATCAGAGAAATGAAGAAAGGAGTTTTCATGGCTACCCAACAAGAAGCAAAAGTTTATATTACGAACAAAACCGATGGTCATGCAGTGATTACACTTTCCCATAACAATTCCACCAACGGCACGCAGACCGGGTCCTGGGAGGCAAAACCGGGCGAGACGGTTGGGCCACTAAAAGTGTACTTTAAAACCGGTTTTGGCTCCCTGACCGTGCTGGACTATTGGTGGGTCTCCCTTTCCGTCCGCGATGGCTCCAAACCGGGCGAATACGCGAGCAGCGGGTCGGCTCTTTCCGACTGGAAGGAATGCCAGTTACAGAGCAAAGATGCAGACAAAGAACTGACGTTCCGTGTTGACACAAAAGAATTCGTTATCAACATGAAATCATCTGACTGTAAGAACAAAATGAAGAAAACCGGGCCTTACTCGAAGATCAGCCACATTTTCGTGCTCATGCTGGAAAACCACTCTTTTGACAATATTTTCGCCTTCTCTGGTATCAAGGATCTTAAAGTAGCCACCACCAGCAATTCCAACGAATACAAGGGCAAGACCTACAAAGTCGTCAAAGGCGCGCCGACCAGCATGCCCACAGACCCCGGCCATGAGTTTAAGGACGTTGTAGAGCAACTCTCCGGTTCCAAGGACAAGTACAAAAAGGGCAAACCTTACCCCGATATCAACCTTTCGGGCTTTGCCAGCAACTACGCCACCACAACAAGCGAGGGGTCGCCCCCCAAAAAGGAAGATATTGGCGACATTATGGCCTGTTTCGACACAAAGAAACAGTTACCGGTCATTTACCAACTGGCGACCGAGTTTGCGGTCTGCGACCGTTGGTTCTCTTCGATGCCCGGGCCCACCTGGCCCAACCGGTTTTTCGTTCACGGTGCGTCGTCTGCCGGGTTGGATCACAGTCCCAGCACAGGAGAGTTGGTCAAATGGGAATCCGTACATGGTTTCAAGTACGAGAACGGTTCGATCTACGATACTTTGGACAAGGCAAAAATTCCATGGCGATTGTACGTCGATAGGAGCGGCCCGACAGCCGGCAGTGTGCCACAGGTTTCATCCCTAAAAGGAATTTTCCTGACCAAAGTCCGCAGTCTGACCTCGTTTGCCGCAGACTTGGAAGGTCCTTATCCTTATGCCTACACCTTTATCGAGCCAAATTACGGCCATATTACAGATGGCACCTATACAGGCGGGTCTTCCCAACATCCGATGGATGGGGTTCATGGTGGCGAGAAAGTGATCAAGACCGTCTACGAAGCCATTCGTAACTCCCCTGTCTGGAATTCAAGTTTGCTCATCATCAAGTATGATGAACACGGTGGTTTCTATGATTCGGTCGAGCCGCCGGATGCCCCCGCCCCAGGCGATAAATTTGGGAAAGACCTGAATGAATTTGGCTTTGACTTTAAAAAATATGGCGTGCGCGTGCCAGCCGTGATCGTTTCCCCGTTCATCCCCAAAGGGACTGTCGACCATACGGTATATGACCATACTTCGGTCCTGGCCACGGTCGAAAGGCTCTACGACCTGCCTCACTTAACAAAAAGGGATAAAGAAGCCAACGATCTGCGCCACCTGCTTTCACTTTCTTCACCAAGGAAAAATTGCCCAAGCGGGCTGAACCACCCAGCTACACCTGGCCCTGAAGCAGTTTCTTTCGAGGCCGAAGCCAAACCCAAGGTTGACCCGCAAACACCCCTTCCAGAAACCGGTAATGTGCGGGGCTTTTTGCAGATCATGCTCAAAACCGACCTGGAGCTTTCCTCCGGGACCGAGGCTGAAAAAGCCATAATCATGGAGAACTTCCAGAAGATTAAAACGTATGGCGATGCGGAAGACTACATCCACTACGTCGATGAAAAAATGGAAACTGCGAAAGAACAAAAAGCCAGATAATAGGGAAAAACTGGTCAAGCGTTATAGAATTTCCTTTGGCGCAGGTCTGGGGACCTGCGCCAAAGAGCGCCAAAAGGATATTCAGCACACCCACCACCAGCACCAGCCCGGCCATGATGATCAAAATACCTTCCAGGCTGAACAGCTGCAGACATGTGTGCAAGGAGCCGGTGCAGGCAATGACATCTTGTAATAGAAGAGATTCTCTCCATAAACGGCACAGCGAACAATCTGTTACCAACCCCACAACAAAAATTCACTGGTACACTTGCCCCATGACAACCCTATCAACCCTTTACCGCTATCCGATCAAAGCCTGCCGCGGCCACAGCCTGGATGAAGTCCTCGTCGAGCGCCGCGGGCTGGAACGCGATCGGCGCTTCCTGCTCGTCGACCCTGAGGGCGTCGCTGTCACCCAACGGAACGACTCTGCCCTGGCCCTGGTCGCGCCCAATCTAACGGATTCCGGCCTGGACCTTTCCGCCCCTAATATGCCCACGCTCAACCTGACCCTGTCCACCGAAGGCCCGAGCCGGCGCGTCACCGTCTGGAGCAGCGACAACATCAAAGCCATCGACCAGGGCGACGAAGCCGCCCAATGGTTTTCGTCCTACCTGGGCGCGCCCGTCCGCCTGGTCTACATGCCCGAGAGCAGCATCCGCCGCGTCGATGGGCGCTACGCCGTCCGCCCCAGCGACCACGTCAGCTTTGCGGACGGCTACCCCATCCTGGTAGCCTCACAAGAATCGCTCGACGACCTGAACGCTCGTCTTGAAACACCCCTGCCGATGAACCGCTTCCGCCCCAATGTCGTCGTCCGGGGCTGCGCGCCGTTCGATGAAGATACCTGGAAGCGCATCCGCATCGGCGAGGTGGAACTCGCGCTGGTAAAACTCTGCGCGCGCTGTGAAGTGACTACCATCGACCAGGCCACCACCGTCCAGGGCAAGGAACCGCTCAAGACGATGTCCACGTTCCGGCGCAGGCATGGCAAAGCCATGTTCGGCGTAAACGCCATCCCGCTCACCGAAGGCCAACTGCGCGTAGGCGATCAAGTCGAAATCCTGGAATGAGCCGCCCATGAAAATAAAGATCGCCCTGGCCCAAATCAACACCAAACTCGGCGACGTAGACGCCAACCTCGAAAAACACCTCGCCCTGGCCCACGAGGCCCGCCACAACGGCGCGAACCTGATCGTCTTCCCCGAACTCTCGCTGACGGGCTACGTCCTACAGGACATCGCATCCACCGTCGCCCACCGCCCGTCAAAGAACGATCCGGTTTTTCACAAGCTGTTAGCGGCCTCCCGCGACCTGGATATCGTCGCCGGCTTCGTGGAGGAAGACGCGCGCTACCGCTACTACATCTCATCTGTATACCTTTCAGGCGGCGAATTCGTCCACGTACATCGCAAGGTCTACCCGCCCACCTATGGCATCTTCGACGAGCGACGCTACTTCGCCGCGGGTGATACCTTCCGCGCCTTCAACACGCGCTTCGGGCGCTGCGGCATCTTGATCTGCGAAGACTTCTGGCACGCATCCTCGCCCTATGCGCTGTGGATGGACGGGGCCGACATCCTGATCTTCACCTCCGCATCCCCCGGCCGCGGCGTAACCGAGGAGGTACTCGGCTCGGCCCAATGGGTCGAGAACATCACCAAGACCTACGCCGGGCTGTTCACTACCTTCGTGCTGCACGCCAACCGTGTTGGCTTCGAGGACGGGCTGAACTTCTGGGGCACGTCCACCGCCTTCGACCCGGATGGCAAACTCGTCGCCCAGGCTCAATATGACGAGGAAGGCCTGACCTTTGCCGAGCTAGACCTGGCCCAACTGCGCCGCACCCGCGCCCGCCTGCCGCTGCTGAGAGATGAGCGACCTGAAATCTTGCTACGCGAGTTGACGCGGTTATCAGAGAAATGAGAGCCTGCAGCCAGTCCAGGAGAAGGACACCAAGCTCACAAAGCTAAAACCTTTGTGCTCTTTGTGACCTTGGTGGTTAAAGCGTTTGATCTTGTAATGTGAGAAAGTCGAAATGATTATCAACCTCTCCATCAACACCGACCTCGTCCGCCACATCCTGACGCGCTTCATCCGCTCCGAGATCATGCGCACCGGCATCACGCGCGCCGTGCTCGGCCTTTCGGGCGGCATCGACTCGGCCCTGGTGGCCTACCTGGCCGCCGAAGCCCTCGGCCCCGAAAACGTCCTGGCCGTGCGCATGCCTTACAAGACTTCCTCACAAAACTCGCTCGACGACGCCCAACTGGTGATCGACGACCTAAAAATCCCCTCGCTGACCATCCCCATCACCGATATGGCTGACGGGCTAATTTCGCGCGAACCAGACATGTCCAACATGCGCAAGGGCAACATCATGGCGCGCTGCCGCATGATCGTGCTCTACGACCAATCTGAGGCCTTCAAGGGACTCGTCATCGGCACAGGCAACAAGACCGAAATCCTGCTCGGCTACTCAACCCTCTACGGCGACTCAGCCCACGCCATCAACCCCATCGGCGACCTCTACAAGGCCCAAATCCGCCAGCTTTCGCGCGCCATCGGCGTCCCGGTGGCGATCCTCGACAAGGCCCCCTCCGCCGACCTATGGACGGGCCAGACCGACGAGGCCGAGCTGGGCTTCACCTACGACCAGGCCGACAAGCTGCTCTTCCTGCTCGTCGACCAGCGTTACAGTCCCGAGGAATGCGTCGAAGCCGGGTTCGACGAGAAATTCGTCGCGCTGGTCGTGCGTCGCATCCGCCGCAACCACTTCAAACGCGTCATGCCGCCCGTCGCCAAAATCACCGGGCGCAGCGTGGGCTACGACTTCCTGTACTTCCGCGATTGGGGGACATAGCTGTAAGAGAGAAGTAAGTAGCATTAAAGAAAGATTGTACAAAGAAAACATGACTCACCCTTCATTATAAGAAATGGAACGCAGATTTGGCGGATTTTCACAGATAAAGGCAGTTTATTTGAGAATCTAACTTGTGCTGAAGCCTGAGTGTTGGTGTCTTTTCCAAGAGGGGTGTGAACGAAGTAGCGGGAGCAGAAATTCTGCTCCCGCTACTTCGTTAGATTTCATCTCTTTAGGGCAGCGCCAGCCACCAGGCATACTCCCTGATCATCCAAATGGCATCAGGTTTGGGATGATTAGGGCTAAACACGGCCAGGGTGGTCTTCGTATCTCCCTCCGTGTAGTCGGATACCAGCACGGGGCGGCCATCCAGGCGGTGGGTGGGTCTCAGGTAGGCATCTTTTATGCTGGCGGTGACTTTACCGCTCGATGTATCGAAGATCTCTGTAACTGGGGTAATCTCGTTCCATCTGCGTATATATAACCATTTACCGTCGGATGAAAGAGACATATCGTTGGAGCCCACTTCGAAGCGGGCCGTCTGGACGGCGTCTGACGCGCGCACAACTTGCAGGCCCAACGAGATGTGCTTGAACTGGAATTCGCCATCTTCAACGGAATGTTCATTGCGCGCCCCGGCGATGTACAGGGTTTGGCCGTCAGGCGAGACCAGGAGGTTCTTTTCGTGGCCATCCATGACTTTGGCATGAGCTGTTGTGGCGCCCAGGCTGAGCAGTTGTTCGATCCAACTTAACTTGGTCTGGACCGCTTTGGTCTCGACGGTTTGCGCGGCAAAATCCACGCTGGTCAACTCGTCCTTTTCTGCGTTTACAACGTAAAGGACGTCAGCCGTGGGGGAAAAGGCAATCCCAGGCAGGATATGTTCAGCATTCCCGGGCGCGTGCAATTCGCCGGTGGTCCCTTCTATACGGTAGAGGCCGCTACGAATCCCGGGCAGCGACTCCTGCCAGCGCCAACTTAAGTCAGCGACATCGAGCAGCCCCACCTGCATGTCACCGCTGGTGACGCCGTCCTTCAAGACATCCTGAGGAACGGCATAGGTCATCAGTCCGCTGTCATCGGCGCTGAATTGCATTTGATAGACCGTCAGGCTGGCTTTTCCTGTCTTCAGGAGTTTGCCTTGCAAAACGTCCACAATCATGATGTTACTGTCTGTGTTGGAACTGGCAATCGCGATGAGGCGTCCATCATGCGAAAAGGCAATCGCCGAGGCAGACCAATAGTTCAGCCCCAGGTCAATCGTCTGCGTGGACCAATTTTCCAGGTCGATCAACAGCAATTCTCCGGTGTGGGGATAGCCAATGGCATCGTAGGGTGCTATCGCGAGATGCTTCCGGTCGTGTGAAAGCGCGAATGAATAGTCCTGACCGAGTGGGATCGGCGCCATCCCGGCCAGTTCATGCCCGTTGGCTGGGTCCACCACAGTCAGCAGGTGCAGCTGTTTGAGATTATCGTAGCGCATCAGCAACAGCCCCTCGCCAAGTGGCAGCTTCGAGATCTGTGTTTCCTTGGGAAGGGGCGTTGGTACAGCGTTCTTTTTCTCCGGCGCTTTCACCGACGCCGGATCGGTTGGGCCTTGGGGCGCGCATCCGGCCAGAACCAAAGCGACAATCAGGATCAATAGGGTTGGATTTTTCATGGTGATCTCCTTTTTATGAACGGGTTTCATCGAAACTACACCGCCCAGGCCAGGGAGGTTCCCAACTAGGGGGTAATTGTCTCTTCCTGGCCATCCTTGTTCCGAAGCTTGATACTGCTGCCGTCAGATTTGGCTAACAGCTGCACGCCCGGCTCGGTGACGTCGCTGAGCAGCGTCAGCCCAGAGCCGTCGGTCGACGCGCCGAGCTTGACGCGGATCGTGCCCTGCTGGTCGAGCATGCGCAGGACGACTTCGCCGCCCGGCTCCACGTTGATGCGCGAGCGGATGACTCCATTCGCATCGACCAGTTCGAAGGCGCTGCCGCGCAGCACGCCCACACTGCCCTGTGGCTGCGAAACTGCCGGGCCACTGCGTGTGAGCAGGAAAACCAGGAGCGCCAGGTTGACAACCGAAAGGATGACATTCAAAGGTTGGACTTTCATAGTGATCTCCTTGATAAAAAACTGCTCCCAGACGTCAAACGTCTGGGAGCAGTTGAGTAAATGTACTATATTACACCGCCCGGTGCACACAGGTTCCTTATTCGCGCAGGGATTCGGCGATCTGGATGGCTTCCTCCATGGAAAGATCGGTTTCGAGCCGGTATGTCACGCCCCCGGTTTCCCAGATCAGGACGTTGCCCTCCACCAGGCGCAGATGCTTGTAATCCCTGCCCTGGACTTCGAGCATGTGTGAGCCGGTGGCCCACAAGGCATATTTCCCGTTGACAGTCGTCTCGCGGACCATATCAACGTCCAATTTCTTAAGCGAGGCGGAGTCGGGGTTGATCGCTTGCAGACTTAATCGCACCTTTTGCGGGTTGCCCGGTTCCAGCCAGAGCAGGATAACCATCTCGAGCTCTTCCTGGTGGTAGACGATGTCGGGCAGGCCCAGGTCAGACGGGTGCGTTGGCAGGCCGAACGGGAAACCAGCCTTTTGGCGCGCGTCTTCGAGCGTGGTTCTCCCGACCAGGTCCAGCAGGGAGGATGGCAGCGGGACGTCCATGCCGGGCGGGGGGGTGGCCGTTAAAGGGGCGGGAGTGGCGATTGCGGGGAAAACCCGCACGACGCCGACCTGGAAAAACTCGATGATCCCTGCGCGCACTGCGGGGACGGAGAACAACACCAGCAGCAGTGCCAGGACGAGCACCGCGGCGGGCTTCCAACCTACGCGTGGGCCGGGGCGCGCAGCCTCCAGCTTTGCCCGCACCCTGGCCGAGACATCGGGCGTGGACGGATACCTGAATTGTCGCGCCAGTCGGCTGATCTTTTCTTCGTTAATCGGGTCTTGCTGGTCGTCTTTCATTTTTCACCACGGAAAGCCGGGTCGGAGGCAAATCCCGGCTGCAGGTCGGGGTAGTAGCGGGTGATGACCTCGCGCAGCGCCTTGAGAGCGCGGTGCAGTCGCGATTTGACTGTGCCGGGCGCGACGTTGAGCGCCTGGGCCATCTCGGCTTCGGGCATGTCCATGAAGTAGCGCAGGTAGAGCGCTTGTTGGTGGTTGTCGTCCAGGCGGCGGACGGCCTGCCACAGCAGGTCGGAATCCTCGGGGTCGGGAGCGAGGGAGGAAGCGGCGGGTTGGCGCCCGAAGCGCGTCAGGGCGGCGAGGAAACGCCCGAGCGAACGCAGCCGGTTCTTGGCGAGGTTGGATGCAATCCGCAGCAGCCAGGGCCGCAGGGGCAGGGAGTCGTCGAAACGGGGCAGCGCGCTCCAGGCGCGAATGAACGTCTCCTGGGCGACGTCCTGTGCTTCGTCAGGGTCGCCAAGCAGCAGGTAGGCCAGCCGGAAGGCCGGTTCCTGGTGTGCGGAAACCAGCGCTTCCCAGGCCGCGGTGTTGCCCTTGCGGGCAGCGGCGATCAATTCGGCTTCGTTCACACATTGATGATACACCATTCATGCTCCCCTGGTTCCCTTAATTTTATGCTACCTAATGTGGCACAATGTGATTACATTCGCATGTAATTGTTGTGCAAAGGAGGTGCTATGACTAAAACACCCACTATTTCGGCGAGAATCGATCCTGAATTGAAAAGCGAAGTTGGCATGATTTTTAAAGAATTAGGTCTGACCGCTACGCAGGCGATTACCCTTTTTTATAAACAGGTTGAACTTCAGCATGGGCTACCTTTTAGCGTCAAAATCCCCACAGATGAAACGCGCAAAGCATTGGAAGATGCCAAACTCTGAATGGTGTTATCCAGGGTAGCAAAAAATTCCGTAAGTACCGTTTTCTGGACCCGCTCCACCTTGGTGAACTTTTGGGCCAACGACTATGAGCGGACAATCCAGTGTCGCCTTCCGTCTGGTAACATCGCACCCTTATTATTGAAACGATGTCTACGAATCACACATTTTTACCTGTTTTGGAATAAAACTGATATGGCATATCTTTCTCCTCGAATAGCACATAACGAAAGCACAAAACTATTTAACCGGTCACTGAAAACCGACAGTGACAAATTCTCATTCCTCTTCCCCCGCTACTAGCTTGATTTTCTCCCAAGGCTTCAGATTCGGGTCATCAGCCAGCAGCGACTTCAACTCATACATCTCGTCGCGCAAGGCGGCGGCACGTTCGAACTCCAGGTTCTTGGCGGCTTCCTTCATCTGACGTTCCATTTCGGTCACCAGCTTTTGCAGCTCGGCGCGCGAAGCCGTCTCGGCGCTGCGTTTGGTCTTGTACTCGGCCTGCGGTTCGGCCACACGCATACTCTTCAACTCGTCGGTAATATCGCGGATGGCCTTGTGGATGCTGATCGGCGTGATACCATGCTCCTGGTTGAACTTGACCTGCTTGGCGCGGCGGCGGTTGGTCTCATCGATGGCGCGCTGCATCGAATCGGTAATGCGGTCAGCGTACATGATCACGCGTCCATTAACGTGCCGCGCCGCGCGCCCGATGGTTTGGATCAAGGCCGTGTCGGAGCGCAGGAAGCCTTCCTTATCGGCGTCCAGGATGCCCACCAGCGAGACCTCGGGCAGGTCCAGGCCCTCGCGCAGCAGGTTGATGCCCACCAGCACGTCGTACACCCCCAGGCGCAGGTCGCGCAGGATGCTGACACGCTCGAGCGTCTCCACTTCCGAGTGCAGGTAATGGACTTTGATCCCGAGCTCGGCCAGGTATTCGGACAAGTCCTCGGCCATGCGCTTGGTCAATGTGGTGACGAGCACCCGCTCGCCCTTCTCCAACCGTAGCCGGATTTCCTTTATAAGGTCATCGACCTGCCCCATGGTGGGACGCACCTCCACCTCGGGGTCGACGAGACCCGTCGGGCGGATGATCTGCTCTGCGA
>Ga0196964_10000877_pt1 | contig 16417 bp, 9 predicted proteins | sample S1_10metaG_FD_148615 | JGI IMG/M metagenome (GOLD analysis project Ga0196964, IMG submission 148615) | Soil microbial communities from Anza Borrego desert, Southern California, United States - S1_10 | ecosystem: Environmental > Terrestrial > Soil > Desert | place: USA: California | collected...
GTTGCGCTTCGGGCTGAAAGGGATCATCTTCTGCGGCGCTCAAGCGTACGAGTACAACGATGCGATCACCAAGGTGTACCTGTCCGAGGCCGCGTTCCCGCGCTACTTCGTGACGGCGGAAGATGGTTTGAAGCTGAAAGCGGCGCTTGCGAAGACTGAAGACGGGAAGCCCGTGCGCACAGCGCTGAACGCGCGCATCGAAGCTGAGCCTTCGCGCATCAAAAACGTGCCATTGCGCAACCTGTGGGCGCTCATTCCCGGAAGCGACGCGACACAAAGCAAGGAAGTCGTCGTCGTCACCGCGCCGATGGACGCCAGCAGCGTCGTCCCTGAGATGGCGCAAGGCGCGCAGAACGGCAGCAACTTGTTCGTGCTGATCAAGCTGCTGCAATCCTTCACCAAAGAGCCGCCGACGCGCAGCGTGCTGCTCGTGGCGCTGAATGCGCACTCGGCCGGCTGCCAGGGCGAGCGCATGCTGGCCTGGCACCTCCTGACGCCGCAGCGCGAAGTCGAAGATCTCCGCAACCTGCTGACGCAGGACATCAAAGTGCAGGAGATGTACCAGAAGTATTACTCCGAACTGCTGGGGCTGCTGGACGATGAATCGAAATCGACGCAGGCGCAGGAGTTTCTGATCAAGCTGCGCGACCTGACCGACACGTCCACCGGCAAGCAGATCACGGTCAAAGACAAGCTCGTCGCGCGTGCCCGCAGCGACGTGAACAAGGCGAAGACCGAGCGCCTCGATCGCTATCGCGACCTCAAGAAAGAGGGGCAGAGCGAAGAGCAGGCCCGCGCCGCGATGAACCAGATGGCGCAGGCCGCGGAGAAGTACATCCAGGTCCTGAAGCTCTTCAATAAGTGGGGCCACAGCACTGTCCTGAGCGACCTTTCCGCGGAGCAGCGCCGGTTGCTGCGCGGCTATGTGGCCGACGTGCTGCAGGAGAATGCACAATCGGCGGAGCTCAATCACCGCGATCTTGATCGCGATGTCCAGAACAACGCGATCCGCAACGTCCTGCAGGGGCGCACGGTCCGCGTGGTGCTGCCGCTGGAGATGACCTTCCGCGGGCGACGCGTTGGATTCTGGTCGGGGGCGTTCTTCCACAACCCCGAGTGGCGCCGCGCCTTTGGCGCGCAGGCCGTCCAGGCGGCGAGCGCGATCAAGGGAGTGCAGGACGGCCGCGACGATCTGTTCGTGGACACGATGACCTTCAGCGGAGGTCTGCCGGAAGGGCATTACTTCCCCAGCACCGAGCCGGTGACGTATTTCCACGCCGCGAACAAGACGCCCGCGCTGTCACTGCAGAACGTCTTTACGCACTACGGCGAGCTCTTTACTCCCAGCGACACGTTCCAGGCGTTGAACAAGGAGATCGTGGCCGAGCTTGCGAACTACGTCCCGGCGGTGCTGCGCGCGATCATCGGCTCGGACATGACCACGCTCAAGCCGCACGATACGCGCTGGCTGAACTGGTCGATCCAGCTCCGCACCAACAAGTTCGACGAGTTCTCCGCCTCCGTCATCCCCGAAGTGCCCATTCAGAGCGCGGTGGTGACGCTGCAGCCGCGTGGGCCTGTGCCTATCACTGGCGACGTCGTTATGTCGCAGATCGCAATGTCCGACCAGCGCGCGGTCACATTCTTCTATGGTCTGAAAGAATGGCAGTCCGTCGCGTCGACCGCGATGCAGTTCGATCCGGACTTTACGAAAGTCCTGCACACGATCGACGGTGGCGAAAAGGAAGCGGCGCTCTCCAGCAACGTGGTCAAGGCGCCCTCGCAGACGCTGGTGATGTTCCCTTGCGTCGAGTACTCATTTGTGTCGCGCGAAGATCCGTCGCTCATCGGCGCTGGCATCATTCGCGTCAACAATATCCTGCCGCTCGACGCCAAGCGTGAAACACGTCCGCGCCAACTGGGCTTTGCCGGAGTAGCTTCGAAGTTCTCCGACAAGAAGCTTCTTCCCACGCTCTACGGGCCGACGTCGGTGTTCACGGATGGCAAGCAGAAGCTGAAGTTCCTGACCGAAGGCGGCTCGACGAAGATGCCGGCGCTGAAGGTCACGCCGGATTTCCCAGAAGGCGAAGGCTTCGGCTCGCCCAAGGAACTGCCCGCCGACTTCTTTGCCGTGGCCGCCGGGGACGTGCGCGCACTCAGCGAATGGCGTCTGGGCCGGTTGCGCGGTATCTCGCAGGAGCTGGCGCTTGATTTCCTCGACACGAGCAGCAAGGCGCTGAAAGAAGCCGAGACCGCGAAGCAGGAGCGCGATCACGTCGGCTACCTGCAGTCGCTGTACACCTCCGTCGGCGCCGGGCGCCAGGCGCATGCGCAGGTGACCGGCATCACCAACGACATGTTGCAGGCGGTGATCTTCTACATGGCGCTGATCCTGCCTTTCTGCTTCTTTATGCAGAAGCTCATCTTCAACTTCACCAAGATTGAGGCGCAGATCGGAGGCTTCTTCCTGCTGTTCCTGATCTGCTACATCGCCTTCCGCAACATTCATCCCGCGTTCGAAGTCGCCAAATCGCCCGAAGGCATCCTGATCGCGTTCATCATGGGCGCGCTGGGCACCTTCGTGATCCAGATTTTGCATGGCCGCTTCGAAGGCGAGATGCAGATGCTCTTCCGCAGCTACGCTGGAGACGTCTCTGAGATCGGCTATTCGACGGTCGGCCAGAAGGCGATGCTGATCGGCGTCAACAACATGCGCCGCCGCCGCGTGCGGACGCTGCTGACGACCGCGACGATCGTGCTCGTCACATTCACGATGCTCTCCTTCACCAGCATCAGCAACAAGATGAGCCCCACCGTGGTCGCCGTCTCGCGCAACGCGCCGCCTTACACCGGGCTGCTCTATCACCTGCCCGCGCAGCGCATGGACGAGGCGACGATGAAGGTCTTTCGCGAGATCTTCCACGGCCGGGCCGACATCATCGTGCGTCGCTGGCAGTTGCCGGCGACCTGGGACAAGACCGTCATCCCCATGCGTCTGGATGGCTCCACTGGGAAGACTGCGAAACTCGACGGCGTGCTTGGGCTTTCCAAGGCGGAAGATGGATTCCTCGGGCCCATGCCGCTGACAGCCGGCCGCTTTTTCTCGAGCGACGATGCGGACGAAGTCGTGCTGCCGGCCAGCGTCGCCGAGACGCTCGGCGTCAGTCCCAATACCCTCGACAGGGCGAAGGTGTCCTTTATGGGGCGCGAGCTCTCTGTCGTCGGCATCGTCGATGACCAGAAGCTGCGCATGATGAGCGATCTTGACGGATTAATGCTGCTGCCACAGAAGGAAAGCATCGCGCAGAGCACCGGGAGTGGCGCGGTCGTCGAGGGCGGCGCAACGGGCATGCAGGTGCAGGGCGCCGATCAAACCGGCTTCTACGTCGAGCCCAACGCGATGATCATCCTGCCGCTCGATCGTTCCGCGAAGTTCGGCGCGACGACGTACAGCGTCTCCGTGCGCTTCAAGGACGAGAACATCAAGCTCTGGCAGGAGATCGATAACCTGCTGCGCGTCACGGGCGCAAAGTTCTACATCGGCAGCCGCACGCCATTCGTGGCGGGCATAGATGAGAAGGAACCCAAGCCCGGCGAAAAGAAGACCGCGCACCCGGAGATGAAGCCCGGCGTCTACTACGTCGGTTCGAGTTTCCGCACTTCGTTCGGCAATCTTTCATCGCTGATCATTCCACTGCTGATCTCGGGCACGATCATCCTGAACACGATGCTCGGCAGCGTCTATGAGCGCAAAAAAGAGATTGCGATCTATAACGCGGTGGGCTTGAACCCGAACCACATCGGCATGTTCTTCCTCTCCGAGGCTTTCGTGTACAGCGTGATCGGCTCGGTCGGCGGCTACATGATCGGGCAGGTGCTTTCGATCGGCCTGATCCACCTCGGCGTCGAAGGCATCGATCTGAACTTCTCCTCGCTGAAGGTTGTTTACGTGATTCTGTTCACGATCGCGATGGTGCTGCTCTCGACGCTTTATCCCGCCATCGTCGCCACGCGCGCGGCCGTGCCGTCGGGCAAGCGCAAATGGGAACTACCTGATCACGACGGCCAGAACATGAAAATCGTCTTCCCCTTCATTTACCAGGCGGAAGTGGTGCGCGGGATCATGGGTTACCTCGAGGAGTACTTCGCGCGCTTTACCGAGGCTTCCGTCGGAGACCTCATCGCGACGCTGGAGCAGCGCACGCGCACGCTCGATGCGGAAGGGCGCGAAACGCTTTCGCTGCAGTACAACGTGGCGCTCGCGCCGTTCGATCTGGGCGTGACGCAGCGCGTAACCTTCACCTGCGCGTGGGACCAGCGCGTGCAGGCGCACCGCTTGACGCTGACGACGCTGCGGCTCTCCGGCCAGGACACGAACTGGGTGACGACGAACAAGCCGTTCCTGGAACGGCTGCGCACGTACCTGATGCATTGGCGCAACCTGTCGCCGGAGCAGCAGGCTGTGTACGCGCAGGCGACGGAGAAGCCGGAGATGGTTCCGGCGAGCGACGATGTGACGGGAGCGACGGTGGTGCTGCCGGGGTAGTGATGGTGCCACTGGCTCAGCCGCCGGCCGGGCTTGCCCGGCCGATGAGCGGCTTAGCCAGTGCGCGCATGGGTGGACGTGTCGGACAAGCGGGCGCGCAAACCGCGTTCGCACTGGCTAACCTGCTGATCGACCCAGCAAGCTGGGTCGGCAGGTGAGCCAGTGGCACCAAACGGGCACAGACAGTAGGCAGCGGCAGTAGTTGGCAGGCAGAGAAACGGGACGAGCGATGTTCAACAAGCAGGACAAAGAACTCGATCGCTACCGCAACCTGATGAAGCCTCCTGAAGTTTTCGAGGACGGCTTCAACTGGCGGGCGGCTGCCGGCGCGATTTTCGTCGGCTTCCTGATGCTGCCGGCATCGATGTACCTGAACCTGTTTGCCGGCGGCGCCGGCGGCGTCTCGACGGCGGCGCAATGGGTGACGGTGATCCTCTTCGCCGAGATCGCGCGCCGTTCGCTCAAAGAGCTGCGCGTTCAGGAAATCTACATCCTGTTTTTCATGTCGGGCCTGGCACTTTCATCACCCTTCGAAGGCTTGCTCTGGCGGCAGTACCTCGTCCAGGCCGATCCGATCGTGGCGATGGGCATCGCGCAGGACATCCCTTCGTGGTACGCGCCGTCGGCCGACCAGATCAGGGAGAACGGCCGGACGTTCTTCTCCACGGTGTGGCTGGTGCCGATCCTGCTCGTGTCGCTCGGATTGATCGTCGGCAAGATCGACGAATTCGGACTCGGTTACGCGCTCTATCGCATCACCAATGACGTCGAACGGCTGCCGTTCCCGATGGCCCCCGTCGGCGCGCAGGGCATCACGGCGCTGGCGGACTCGAAGGGTACGAAGGAAGCCTGGCGCTGGCGCTGTTTCTCCATCGGCGGCGTGATCGGGCTGGCGTTCGGCGCGATCTACATCGCGCTCCCGGCGATCTCCGGCGCGATCCTGACCAAGAGCGTGGCGCTTTTCCCGATTCCCTGGGTCGACTTCACGACACGCACCGCAGATATCCTTCCGGCCACGCCCGTCGCGTTCGCGTTCGATCTCGGCGCGTTTATCGCGGGAATGGTGCTGCCGTTCTGGGCGGTGATCGGCTCGGTGATCGGCATCCTTTCGACCATCATTATCAATCCGATCCTGCACGGCGCCGGTATTCTCTCCGGCTGGACGCCGCAGATGAAGCTGGTCGATACGGTCTACAGCAACTCGATCGACTTCTACCTCGCCTTCGGCGTCGGCCAGACGATTGCCATCGTCGTGATCAGCATGATCCAGATCATCGGACCGGTGCTGCTGGCGCGCAGGCTGCGCGCGCAGAACGCCGCCGACACCGGCGCGTCTGCCGAACAAGGCGGTCTATGGAAGCGCCTGGTCACGAACAACACACAGCGCGGCGACTTCTCCATTTATGTCGCACTGACCATTTATGCCTGCACCGCCGGGTTCTGGATCGTTCTTTCTTCGTGGCTGGTGGAAGGCTTCCCGTGGCAGTTCTTCGCCTTCTACGCTGTCGTCTACACGCCGCTGATCTCGTACGCCTGCGCCAAGCTCGAAGGCATCGCCGGACAGGCAGTCTCCGTGCCGTATATCCGCGAAGCCACGTTCATCCTCAGCGGCTACCAGGGCGTCGCCATCTGGTTTGCACCGGCGCCGATCCCCAATTATGGCGTGGCCACCGTTGGCTTCCGCGTCATGGAACTCACCGGTACGAAGATCATCAGCAAGGTCAAAGCGATCATCGTCACGATGCCGATCATCATCGTGGCCTCGCTCCTCTTCTCGCAGCTCCTCTGGAGCATGGCCGAAGTGCCATCGACGAACTATCCGTACGCGCAGCAGTACTGGGAACTGCAGGCCAAGCAGCAGGGCGTCATGTACACGTCTACGACCGAAGGCGGCTCGGTCTTCCAGGAAGCATGGAAGTGGAGCTACTTTGGCTGGGGCCTTGGTGTTGGGCTCGTGTCGTTCGGCGTGCTGTCGTACTTCGGACTGCCGACGCTGCTGGTCTTCGGCATCGTGCGCGGACTCGGCCAGAACATACCGGCGTACGCATTGCTCGAATTAATGGGCGCGCTGATCGGCGGCTTCTACTTCAGAAAGAAATTCGGCGACCAGTGGTTGAGCTTTACTCCGGTGCTGGCCGCCGGATTTGCGTGCGGCATGGGATTGATCTCGATGGTGTCGATCGCGGTGAACATTTTGATCCGCATGATGTCGCCATTGATTTACTAAGGGTTTCAGTCGGAAAGAGTGAGTCAGCACTAACGAATGTCGAACGGCGAAACAACACCGGCTCCTGAGAGCCCCGCACCCGCGGCGAACGCGCCTGCGCCTACTCCTTCGGCTGGCGGACAGGCGCCCGCACGCCCGGCGGCGCGGATCACCCTGCGCTCATTCCTGATGGGCGTCTTCTTCGCCGCCGGATTCGCGATCGTCGCGGTCTCGACGGAGAACTCATCCGAAGGCATCCAGCCGACGGCCAACCAGGTGGCAGTTCTGCCGTACGTGCTGCTCTTCGGAACGGTCCTGTTGATCAACCCGCTGCTGAAGCTGATCCGCTTTATCCGGCCATTCAGCGTCTCCGAACTGCTGATCGTCTTCCTGATGGGTTCGGTCTCGTCGGGCATTCCCACGTACGGCTTGACGAGCCAGTTCCTGCCGATCGTGGGCAGCCTGCACTATCGCGACTGGAACAACGACCAGGCGCAGTGGGACCAATACCTCGTCCCGGTCCTGAAGGACGGCTATTTCCTGTCGGCCGACGGCATCCAGGCGAAAGCCATCGAGTTCCGCACCGCCGTGGACGTGCGCGACGGCACCAAGAACGTGCTCGACAAGGCCATGGCGCTGAAGGCCGCGACCGCCGGGCGCGCCGAAGAAGAGAAGCGTGCCGGCGATCAGGTGGACCGTTCACCCGTCGTCGTCGCAGCGCGCGAGAAAGAACGTCAGGCGCAGCTGGCCTGGGAGAAGGCCAGCGCCGACGTGAGGCTGGACATCGAAACGGTGCTGGCGCAGTTCCCGGCGCAGTTGGCCGACCAGGACAAAATCGTTTCCGAGCGCCGCAATGCGTTGCGCACCGCCAGCGAAGAAGCGTTCAAGCGCGTGGAACTCTTCCGCCGTGGCCTGCCGAAAGAACAGTCCGCGTACCCGGGCATCCTGCCGCAGCCTGATGACGACAGCAGCAGCTACTTCGCGCGCTTCAAGCGCCTGGTGGACGGCCGCTCGGCGTTCAACTCATTGGCGCAGGTCCATGAGCAGCTTGCCGGCCTTCCTGAAACCGAAAAGGTCAGCGGGGGGATTGCGCAGAGCGCCGCGCCTACCGTCAAGACCGCGCTGGACAAGCTGGCGCCGCTAAGCGAATCGAGCACGCTGGAGACGGCGCGGGCCGCGCTGCAGACGGACCTCGATGAGATCACCAAGGACCTGGGCAAGACTGACACGGACCTCTCCGATCTGAACTCGAAGAAGCGCATGGCGCCGCCGCTCGAGCAGAAGGAGCTGTCGAAGAAGATTCACGAGCTCAGCCGCAAGAAAGCGGAGCTCGAGGCCGAAAAGAAAGCCATCGAGAAACGCCTGAAGTCCAATGCTACGCAGCGCGAAATGGCGGCGCGCGTCGCCGGCGTCGTGCAACAGTTGAAGATGTTCGACGCTGAACTGCAGACCGGCGAGATGCCGGCCGGGACGGCGGCGTCGAGCCTGATGACGGTGATGCAGAAGTTCCCGTCGTTCGACGCCTCGTACACGCGCTACTTCTTCGGCGATGTGCCCTGGGGCCAGTGGGCCGGCGTGATTTTCCGCTGGGGACTGCTGGTGTTGCTGACCTATGTCGTGCTGATGACGTTCAACATCCTGATCTTCCGGCAGTGGGCGCATAACGAGAAGCTGATCTATCCGCTCGTCGAACTTCCGGAGATTCTCGCCGGGCAGCGCGACGGCAAGTCGGGGATTATCCCTGAAATCTTCCGCGCCGGATTGTTCTGGGTGGGCTTCTTCATCTCCGGCTCGGTGCTGGGCTGGAACCTGCTGGCCGCCAGCAACGTCGTCCCAGGCTTGCAGCCGCTCGATTTGAACAACTTCTGGGAGCCCTACATCCTCGGTTCGGCGCTGCAAGGCCTCAAACCCGGCGCGAACTCGACGGTCTTCTTCACCATGATCGGGCTGGCGTTCCTGATCCCGGCGAAGGTCTCGTTCTCGCTGTGGTTCTTCTGGATCATGTACTTCATCCAGCTGCTGTGCCTGGTCTGGCTGGGCTACGGCGTGGACGAGAACTCCTTCACCAAGGAGTGGTACTACACGATGAACTTCTGCACCGCGCAGGGCGGTGGTGCGATGCTCGTCTTTGCAGCGGTCTGCCTGTACAAGGCGCGCCAGTACATCTTCTGCGCGTTTCAACCACATTCGGTGAAGGACCTTGAAGAGGACGAGCGGCGCGAACTGCGCGCATCGTCATTCCTTTTCGTGGTGTGTTCACTCGGTTTGATGCTGATGCTCTGGCAGGGCATGGGCGCGCATCCTTTCTACGTGGTCCTGTTCTATGCGATCATCATGTGCCTGACGATCGCGCTCGTCCGCGCGGTGGCCGAGGGCGGCATTCTCGGCTTCCAGGCCTGGGCCGGTCCGTTCCACTTCATCAAGAACATCTTCGGCTTCGATAAGGCCTGGAGTTCCCCGGCGCTGTTCGCGCCGCTGATGATCTACCACGCCGTCTTCTTCCTCGATATCAAGACCTTCATCGCGCCGGCGATGGCGAACAGCCTGAAGATGCGCGAAGACCTGAAGATGGAGCGCGGCCGCTTCCACCTCGCGGTCTTCGCCGCCATCCTCGTCGCTATGGTCGTGGCGGTGGGACTGTCGCTGATGATGTGCTATTCGAACGGCGCCAACGGCATGAACAGCTGGTTCTACAGCGGGTTTCCCAGCGGCATGTTCGACCACATGAAGAACATGAACCAGAACCCGCCGGGCGCTTCCACCACGACGACCATCTGGATTCTCGTGGGCGCGTCGACGATGGGCCTGCTGCTGTACTTCCGGCAATCCATGTTCTGGCTGCCGCACCCGATCGGCCTGGTGATGCTGGTCAATCCGATCATGCGGCGCTACTGGTTCAGCATCCTGCTGGGCTGGCTGGCCAAGTACCTCGTGACGAAATACGGCAACCGGGATACATACGCGCAAACGCGCGCGCTCTTTATCGGTTTGATCGTAGGTGAATTGATCATCGTGACATTGTCCCTCTTCTTCGGATACTTCTTCAGCATGAAGACGGGCATCGATTTGAATAGGAACTGACGTGGCTGAGACAGTTGAATTTGCGGCGGCAACAGGCGAGATCCCGGCTCAGAAGTCCGTGCCGTGGAAGGTCGTCTTTTCTGTCGCCATCAGCAACCTGAAGCGCCGCATCTTCCGCTCCTTCATCGCCATGATTGGCGTGATTCTCGCCATCGCCTTCTTGACTTACATGCTCGTTTGCAACTCGGTGATCCAGTCCCTGATTGGCGCGAATCTCGATCCGATCAACGTCCTGCTTCAACAGCAGGGCGTGGACATTCTCGCGCGGCAGGGCACGGAAACGCGCATGTACATCCTGATGGGACTCTCGCTGCTCACCTGCCTCGTCGGCATCATGAACGCGATGCTGATGTCCGTGGCCGAGCGCGTGAAAGAGATCGGCACGTTGAAGTGTCTCGGCGCGCTAGATTCGTTCATCGTCAAGACCTTCTTCGTCGAATCGCTGCTGCAGGGCGTGATGGGCACGTTGACGGGGATCGTCATCGGCGGCATCGTCGGACTGGTCGTGTCGCTCTCGAGCTACGGCTCGTACGTGCTGCAGTACCTGCCGATCCTCGAAATCATCACCTCGGTGGTTCTGGCGTTTGTCATCGGGACGAGCATCTCCATGCTGGCGAGCATCGCGCCGGCGTACTGGGCGGCCAGAAAGCAGCCGGTGGACGCGCTGCGGGTGGAAGAATAATGGCTGAACTGATCGTCCGCGCGCAGGAAGTCACCAAGGTCTATCGCATGGGCCACGAGGAGGTCCACGCGCTGAAGGGCATCACGCTGGACATCTTCCGCGGCGAGTATCTCTCCATCATGGGCCCGTCGGGCTCGGGAAAGTCGACGTTCTTCAACATGGTCGGCGGGCTGGATCTTCCCTCCACGGGTGACGTGATCATGGAAGGCTACCGCCTCCGCCAGATCTCTGCGTCGCAACTGGCCTGGGTGCGTTGCCACAAGATGGGTTACATCTTCCAGAGCTTCAATCTCGTGCCGACGATGACGGCGCTCGAGAACGTCGCCATCCCCGCGATCTTCGCCGGCAAGACGCCCGAAGAAGCCAACGAAGACGCCGCGCGCGAACTGAAACTCGTGGGCCTCGGCCACCGCATGGACCATCTGCCGGGGCAGGTCTCCGGCGGCCAGCAGCAGCGCATCGCGATCGCCCGCGCGCTGGTGAACAAACCCGCGATCATCCTCGCTGACGAACCGACCGGAAACCTGGACCTCAAGACGGGCGAAGAGATCATCCGCCTCTTCAACCAGCTCAAGACAGAACGCAACATCACGATCGTCACCGCGACGCACGACCTGAAGATGCTCAACGCCTCCGACCGCGTCGTCTGGATCAAGGATGGCCGCGTCGAGCGCGTGGCGAAGAAGGGCGAAATCGAGATCGAAGTCGGCTCGATTGATGGCCACGAAGCGGTGCACTGATTTTGGATTTTTGATTTTGGATTTTGGATTTAGAGCGCGACGCGTCATCATTATGCACGCGCTGATTGCACTGAGAACGCTGAATGTCTGTTGATTCCGAACGGCCAATCCAAAATCCAAAATCCAAAATCCAAAATCGCTTCGCCTGGGACGGCGTCTCCTTCTCCGTTCCCGCGCACTGGAATCTCTCGGGTTACACGCACGACAAGCTGCAGCGCCGCGTCGAGATGGAAGACGATTTCGCGCACCGTCTTGACGTGGAATGGATGTTCAGCAACGCGAAGCTCAATCCAGCGACGATCGAAAAGCGCTACATGAAGTCTTCGAAGGCGCTTACCAGATCCGCGAAAGAAACCATACCGCTCGCGGGATTGCCCGGGGGCTGGGCTGCGTTTCTGTACTCATTTGCCGACGGGCGCAAGCTGGTCACCGCGTGGGCGCTTTTTCCGGAGCAGAAGTTCTTCATTATCTTTCTGCTGCACTTCGAACGTCAATCGCCCGAAGATCCCGAACGCCTTGTCCTCGATCTGGCCTCCAGCCTGGAGCTTCACACCGGCGCGCTCATTCCGTGGGAGTGCTACGACATCGCGTTTGAAGTGCCCAAAGCGTTCAAGCTCGAGAAGACCGAGTTCCTTGCAGGGCGGAAGCTGTTTCAATTTCAATGGCGCGGGCGGCGGCTGTACGTGTGGTTTTTCTCGCTGGCCGATCTGCTGCTCAAGAAGCGTTCGCTGAACGAGTGGGCGGCCGAGTTTCTCTCTGGCCAGCCGGGCTTGCGCGGCCCGCGTTACGAGGCGTCGGGCTCCGAGATCGTGGCCACGCGCCGGCGGTGGCGGCCGATTCATGCGGACCAACTCGCGAGTCTTTGTTTCCGCTATCGCTGTGGCGTGCGTCACGACGCGGCGGCAAACAGAATCACGCTCTGGGCGTTCCATCACCGCCGCGCGCGCGACATGGAGCAGTTGAACGGTTTCAGCCTGAAGCTGGACGACAGCCACGGGCCTGCCTGAAGACAGGCCCGTGACGCAGAAATGGATGATTACCGGTTGTCTGTCGCTGGGGCCGGAGTCGCAGGCGTGTTGTTGACGCCGGTGTCCGTGCGCGGCGCGGTGTTCGGGCTCGTGCTCGGGCCGGTGCTCGGCGTAGTGGAGTTCGGCGAAGTGCCCGGGCGGTTCGGATTGTTATAGTTCTGTCCGCAACCAGGCAGGACACTCGCGAAAAGACCCGCGAGAATAAAAGCGATCAGAGTGCGCATGTACATTTTCTCCCAATGAAAACTTAGTGGCTCGCGCCAAATTCGCGGCCACGCCGGAGACCGATGCACACCTCCGGCCAATGGTTCCGCCAGGAAAGCATAGAGATTGGCTGCCGTTCCGAAAAACGTGCTCGGTGCGCTCTGTGAACTCTGTGGTGAAACCCGTACCTGTCTTTGAATCTAAGTCGTTTTTGGCTATACTCTTGAGTTTGCCGGTTTTTGAACGTCCTTTAGGAGGCTACGGCGGTGAATAGCAGCGGTAACGGAAAAAAGAGCAGTGCCCACCCCTTCGCTAAGAAAGATCCCAAGCCGACGCGCGCGCGACTGGTGAGCCTGCTGGATCCGCTGGGCCGCAAGCGTTACGGCGAGGTCGAACGCTTCCTCGCGACGATCAACGGCGCCACGAGCGGCCTCTTCTACTATGGCACGAACTGGGGCTGGGCGGTGCGCTATCTCCTCGGCACGAAGAACACGCTGTGCACGCTGCACCTGCTGCCCGGTACCTTCGAAGCCACGGTTCCGCTTGGCAAGGAAACGGACGAACTTCTGAAGAACGCGACGAATCTTTCTTCCGATCTGAAGCGCCGCATCGGCCGCACGAAAGCGCAGAACGGCACCCGCCCTGTCCGCCTGCCGATCAAGAACGACGGCGACTACGCCAGTTTCCAGGCGCTGATCCAGATCAAAGCCGAAGGCCTGCGCTCCAAGAAGCAGCCCAAGGCCAAGGAAGCGAAGGCTGTCGCCGCGAAGTAACTCATACGAAGCAGCATCCGTCTGGAGGTTGTCCTATGGCCAGCGTCCAGGGGCTGTTCATCACCGGCACCGATACCGGTGTCGGCAAGACGCTGATCTCCTGTGCCATCGTCCGCCTGCTGCGTGAACACGGAAAGAACGCTGTCGGCTTCAAGCCCGTTGCAACCGGCGAAGTGAATGGAAGCTGGGGCGACGCCGAGGCGCTTCACGAAGCGTCGGGACGGTGCGAACCGATCGAAAAAATCTGCCCTGTACGTTTCGCACTGCCGCTCGCCCCGACCATGGCCGCCGCGGCTGAACATATCGAGCCCGATCTCACACTCGCCCGCAGCGCGCTCGCCGACCTCTGCAACCGGCGTGACACAGTCATTGTCGAAGGCGTCGGCGGACTGCTGGTGCCGCTGGATAAGAACACTCTCGTGCTCGATTTTGCCGCGCAGGTCGGTTTTCCGGTGCTGGTCGTCTGCCGCGCGGCCCTCGGCACGATCAATCATACCTTGCTGACGCTGCGCGAGATCCAACGTTCGGGCCTGAAGTGCGCAGGCATCATCATGAACGTCACGCGCCCTCAGGACGCGAACATGGTTCAGGGCAACACGCATGAGATCGAGCGCCTCAGCGGTGTGAAGGTCATCGCCACGATGCCGCACCTCGGCGCGGAGAACATCCCCGACGCACCCCAGATCCCGCTGGTCGCGCGAGCCGTTGCGCATCTGGTGCGCCAAGTCAACGTGCAGACGTTGCTCGGCAAAGAATCCGCCACCCCCGCCGGCCGAAGCGGCAGCCGGCCCGCCGTGCGGTAAAGGCCCGCTGTTTTCATTTGCGCTTCCGTCCCTCATGCGCATGCTAGGGACTCTCCGCCATGCGCCGCGCCATCATCTCCGATATCCACGGCAATCTCGTTGCGCTCGAGGCCGCGCTGCAGGATTGCGATCAGCAGAAGGTCGATGAGATCGTCTGCCTCGGCGATATCTGCGGCTACGGCCCCGATCCGATCGATTGCGTGGACCTGATCCGCAAGCGCTGCGCGTGGGTGCTGTGCGGCAATCACGATGCGGCGCTCTTCATGAGCGTCCCGATCGGCTTCAACAAGTACGCCAAAGACGCCATCGAATGGCAGCGCAGCGTGCTTCAACCGCGCTGGTACAGCTTTCCCGGAAAGCGTTCACGCTGGGACTGGCTCCAGAACCTGCCGGCGAGCCGCACTGAAGGGGACGTGCTTTATGTCCATGCCTCGCCGCGCGATCCACTGATGGAGTACGTCGAAGAGGGCGACTTCGCCGACATGGGTTTCGGGCCTTCGCAGAAGGCGATTGAGATCTTCGAGAAGATCAAGCATCTGAGCTTCTGTGGCCACAGCCACCGGCCGGGCGTCGTCACAGATCAGTACCTCTGGAGAAAGCCGCACGAATTGCCGGAGATGAGCGCATTCATCGAACCGATGCAGAAGACGCTAGTGAACATCGGGTCCGTCGGGCAGCCCCGCGACAACAACCCGAAGGGCTGCTACGTGATCTATGACGATAAGGCTAACACGGTCACGTTCCGGCGCGTGGAGTACGACATCAAGGCCGCCCAGGAACGCTTCGCTTCCGTTCCACAGCTCGACTTCAGGCTGGCCAAGCGGCTCGAGACTGGCAATTAAACCGTCTCATTGCAAAAGACTCAAAGGCACAAAGCGGATCAGAAAGTAATTTCGATTTCCTGGTCGTGCTTCGCGCCGTTGCCTTCGAGTGCAATGAAGACGTGGCGCCGCCCGAGGCGCATGTCGATCGTGGAGGGAAGGACTTTGCCATCCACTGTCGCCTTTGGCGTCGTGCCCTCCGGAAGTAGTGGCAGCATCAGCGTCTGGCGGCCAGAAAGCCCGGAGACCTTCACTCGAACGTTACCGTCCGTTGCCGATTGCTCGAGACGGACGGCATCTCGGCGGTCCTGGAATGCGCACCAGTCGTCAGCGCTGTACATCGGCACGCCGGCCTGAGCCATCTTTCCCATGACAGCGTCCATGTAGCGCTTGCTGTAAGTGGAAAAACTCACCGGGTGCGAGAGAAAGCCCATGGCGCTGTGATGCGTGAGCGACGCCTGTAGCAGTTGTTCGAACTCGGCCACCATCGCGTCGTGTTCCGCCTTGTAACGCGGGATGAGCGACTGATCGTCCCAAGTGGTCAGCGCCTGCTGCCAGAGTTGGGAGCGGCCTCTCTCGGGCGTATACATGCGCATGGGCCGGCCACTGCCCACCATGTAGCCGTTGAAGCAATCATTGCAGAAGTACGCCAGCGTCATGCGGTACCCGGCCTTCTCGAGTTCCCCAACCCACGCTTGATATCCCAGCCACGGCGCGCAGTGAGCCTGAAGCGATGCGCTGCAACTGCCATAGCGCTTGCGGAAAACCTCCGTCTCGCGGTGTAGCTCGGCCGGAAAGTTGAAGTAGTAATGCTCGGCGTCTTTCTTGAACGCGTTGACGTGCGGGCCGAATGAATGCCCCTGCTGCTGGTACTTGCGCAGCGCCGCATTGCTGAGCTTCGTATCTTCCATCATATAGAAGGTGATGCGGGCACCGTGCTTCAGCGCTGTCGACGAAAGGTCTTCGAACTGCTCCCGCGTCGACCAGTCGTCATCGCTGCTGAGGCACGCGGCCGTGCGCTGCTCGGGGTTCTCGTAGTACCACAGCCGAGCCAGCGGTTGCGGACTCAAGTCGCTGACGACCTGCGCCAGCAACTGTGTGTGGTAGTCGGCCTGGGGGTGATAGCGCAGTTCACGATCGTAATGTTCAGTAAAGAGATCGAGCGGGTGCGCCCAAGTCCATCCGCCGGTGACGTGCGAGGCAAGCTCGGGATTGCCGAAGCGGATCATGGCGACGGCCTTGGGTACATCGTAGAAGAAGAGCGCAACGCGGCCCTTCCCAAGGGTACCCTCAATGACCGCCGGACTGCCGGATGGATTCTTATCGTCATGCAGCGCTTCGGCGATGACTTTGCTCGCAACAGCGCCCTCCGTCTTGGAATAGACAGTCACCGGCACGTGCGTCTGCAGAGGCAATCCAGCGCCCGGACGGTCCGCACCAGGTCGGACGCGCCCACTGCGCAGCACGCGGAACTGCGGCATCCATCCAAGCCGCTGTGCGAGTTCCCCGCGGCCGAACGATCCGCGCTGAGAG
>Ga0196964_10000878_pt1 | contig 16408 bp, 13 predicted proteins | sample S1_10metaG_FD_148615 | JGI IMG/M metagenome (GOLD analysis project Ga0196964, IMG submission 148615) | Soil microbial communities from Anza Borrego desert, Southern California, United States - S1_10 | ecosystem: Environmental > Terrestrial > Soil > Desert | place: USA: California | collected...
AGAACGGAATAGAACGCATAACGCACCCACGCGCGGCGGACCAGTCTGTTGACCAGGTACGCCATCGCCGCCGCAATCAAGGCGATCAGCAGAACGATCCAGCCGAGAACGCGCGGCGTTTCCTTTACGGGCGCGATCGCCTCCTGTGCGGGGCGCTCGATCAGAATCTCGACGACATGCTCATCGCCTGCGCCGGTAATGCGAAGCTGGCAGCGCTGTCCGGCCTGCGCATCCGGCTTCGCCTGAACAAAAGCTTCAATCGTTTCGCGCCCGGGCAGACTCATCTGCATCTGCATCACAGAGTCAGATGCTTCTGGCGCCAGAAAGATGGCCGGCGGTTCTTTCGATTCGACGCCGTCGACGGATTTGATCGGACGCAGCGTCAGAGCCAGCGGAATCCTGTCATCGCGATGCGATTTGATCAGCACTGATTCGAGCGGCAGCTTTGAACGGCGGTCGAAACGTAAGACAAGCGTGCTGGGAGACACATGGAACGGTGCCGGGTCGATTTCGTTGACGACCGTCAGTTTCAGCGGAATCGTTATCACGCCTAAACGCGAATTGAGCTGCAGTGTTGTGGCGTAGAGGCCGTCCTGTGCGTCGTCGGGGACAATCAGTTCAAGCGTCAGCGTGCCCTTTTCGCCCGGCTTGAGTTCTATCGGCTGCGGCACTTTCAGTGCATCGAGCGGGATTGTAATCTGCGGCAGGCGCACTTTCGCAAACGGCGCTGAAACTGTCGCGGTCGTTGCGATCGGCCGCGCGCCTTCTGCTGCCAGCTGCACGGTCAGCTTTTTTCTCTGACCTTGAATCAAGTTGCCGAAATCCAGGCTCAGCGGATCGGCTGTTAGGCGCGGCTCAACGATCTGTGCTGACCAGCGCTGCAGCGCGAGCACCGGTCCGCTCTCGATGGATATCCAGCCGCCGGCGATGCCGCTTTTCACGTCCTTTGCCAAGGGAAGCGTGAAGCGCGAAATTGCGGAGTCGTTCTGCAGCTGCGCGGCCGTGACTGCTGCTTCAATCTGCCCATCAGGAATCACGCGCACCGTTGCGTTGACGGGTGCGCGCAGGCCCGGCTGCGCCCACTTCCAGCGCAGTTCCTGCTCCAGCGAATCGCCCGGCTCCACGCGGCCGAGATCGCGCGGTGATTCAAGAGTAAGATGATGCGCTTTAATCAATGCCCGCAAAACGATGCGCGCCAGCTCGCGTGAACCAAAGCCGCGCAGAATCAACGTTCGTTCGACGCTGCCGCCGGGGGCATCGGGCGCGACGTCGAAGTCCAGATCTACGTCCGCACCGGCGGAGGTCAGCTTCAGCAAAGGCTGAACCGCATTGAGCTGCAGCGGCCAGCGCGGCGCGAAGAGCGGCTGAACGTCTTTATGGCGCGCGAGGAAAAAATCCTTTTCGGCTTTTTCCGGCGTGAGCTCCGCTGAGTAGACGCTCAGCCGTCCACCGCTGGCCTTGAGATGAACCTGGACCTGCGCTTTGTCACCAGGCTGCAGCGAGCCGAGATCGAGCGTTTCAGGTGCAATCAGTCCGGGGCGGATGACTGTCACATGCCACGGCAACCGGACGCGCTCAGCGCCGGCAAGCTCGAGATCGATCAGTCCGCCGTACTCACCAGGTTCGAGCAGCTCCGGCAAATCGATGCTGAATCCCAGCGCGCGGCGTTCACGGGCTTTGAGCAGCGCTGGAATGTCGTTCATAACCGCCGGATTCGGCAACGCGCGAACCGATTCCTGCAACGGCGCCGACTGCTTGATTGAAAACGCTCCGCCGGCACCGCGCACGCGCACGGAAAACTCAGCACTGACCCGCTCGCCGGCAAAGCGCGTTCCGAGTTCAACGGGGCCGCTCGTGACAAGCGCCGGTCCGTCGTGACGGCGCATGATGAAGTGCGACTGCGTCTCGCGGCGGAAGTCAACGCCGTCCCGCTTGCCTGTGGCAATGACGCGCACGACGCCGGCCGTGTTTTCGGGATACGCGCCGCCTTGCTCAGTTAGCAGCGGCAGCCATGCGCCGTAAATTCCATCGCCTGCCGCTCCATCCGCGTGCTGACCGTCGTCAAAGAGCTGCGCCGAACGCGAAGCAATCTTTGTCTCGGGGTCGAACTCCAGATGCGCGTGCAGCGTCGCTTCGCGAAGCGCAAGGGCACCCTCGAAGAGCGAAACAGCAAGCACCGGCTCGTCGGTGTCGATCTCCATCGCGGCGCGCGGGTGCGGATCGGTGCGAAAGAGCAGGGGATAGAGAGCTGTGCGCGCGGAGGCTTCAAACGTAACGGCGTCCTCGATCTTTTCCTTCTGCGCGCCTTCCTGCCAGTTCGCCTGCCACGCGCCGCTTTCGGGCAACTCGACAAAGTATTCCGGCCGCGCCTGAAGCGGGCTCTGCCAGGACTGCTTGGCTGAATTCTCTACTTTCAGCGTGCCGCTCCGGTCGCCGCGAACCGAAAGCGCCAGCGCGCGCACTGAGCCGTCCACTGGAATGGCGATGTCCTGCTGCGGCTTCAGCGGCTGCGAGAGAATCGGCCGCGTGCGCGAGATTTTGCTCGCGATGGCCGCGTACGCCAGGCGCAGGTCCTTGTCGCGCGCGGCGTCCGAATAGGTTCCGCCCGTCTCGGCCGCAATGCGCTTCAGCAGCGCGCGGTCAGCCTCGCGGCCCAGGGCCAGGGTGTGCACGGCAACGCCGGCCTTGGCTGCCGCATTATGAGCATCACCGTATTTTCCAGGCTCCTGCTGGCCGTCGGTGAAAAGAATGATGCTTCCGCCTGCGGCGTTCTCACTTCCCGAGCGCAGCACGTTCAGCGCGTGGCGAATGCCGCCATCAATATCCGTCTGGCCGCGCTCATCGAGCTGGGAGAGCGCTTTTTCGAAGTTTTCAGTCAGCGGCGTAAGCGGAATGACTGTGCGGCTTTTGTTGTCGAACTGCACGATCGCCACGCGGCCGATGCTCCCGGTCCGGCGTGCGGCATCGAGAAAGTCGCGTGCGGCATCGACGCGCAACCGCTGTGGATCGTTGCGGCCGAGCGACAAGGAACCGTCCATCAGCAGCACAACGTCAGCCGCGTCCGCCTTAAAGGTGACCGCCGCGGGCAGGCGTGTTTCAGAGTTCCCTTGTGCCTGTCCGGGAACGCGCCAGCGCACGAGCAGATCGGCTGTGCCGGGGTGCTCTTCGTCAGGCGCTTTCAAACCGCGCACCTGCACAAGCCATTCACCCGGCCGCGGAGAGGGCCACGCAACCGCACGGCTGCTTGTGGCGGCATCAGGAGCAGGTACCGCTGCGCCCGGCTTCAGCGCGTAAACGAAAACCTCCGGCGCCTGAAGCGTCCCGTCGCGTGAAAGCCCCGGAACCTGGAGCGTAAATTCGAGTGTGTCGTCGGCGCTCAGCGCGATTGCGTCCGGCAGGATGACGCGTGCAGGCGGCGCCTCTCCGGCCCGACAGTAAGCCAGGCTCAGCGCCAGGAGCGCGAACGCAAGTAATCGAAAACACAGCGCTTGAGCGCGCGGCATGAGCAGCCTCTTCAAGGATTACACATTACGTTGAGCCCGGCGTCACGGCAATCCCTATCTTTTAGAGACGAGATTAAGAGTTTATTAGCTGCATGGCGTTCACGCGGAAATGCGATACAACCGCACACGTGCGATTAATCGATATTGGCGATAGCAGGAACAGTGGACACTAAAAACGACGAAATCGATATCCGGCTTCTGCGCGCGCTGGCCATGGGCGGCAAGACGTCTGCCGAGATTCAGCTTCTGGTCGACAGCCAAGTCGGTGACAAAGCCAACTTTCAGGCGCTTGCGCTGCTGGTGTCGAACCTGTCCGTGCCCGAAAAGCGCGCTCAAGTGACTTTCGAAAAACTGCGCCAGCATCAGGAGCGTATGAGAGAGCAGCTCGGCCGCGCCGTGGGCATCAAAACGGCGGCGCTGGATTATGTCGAGTACGTCGAGCGCGGCATGAATCTGCGTGATGACGAGCAGGCGCTGTCTTACGCGCAGCTTTCTCAGATGGCTTTTCAGGACCAGCTATCCGGCCTGGCGAACTTCCGCTTCTTTTCACAGCGCTTCACTGAGGAAATCAAGCGCGCTCAGCGCTATCAGCAGTTGCTTTCGCTGCTCATGATCGATATCGACCATTTCAAAGCATTCAACGACACGCATGGACATCTTTGCGGCAACCGCGCTTTGGAACACGTGGCGCGGATCCTCAAGTCGGAGGTGCGCGAAACAGATATCGTGGCGCGCTACGGCGGCGAGGAGTTTGCGATCATTCTGCCGCAGACCACAAAACATGACGCCTTTGCGCTCAGTGAAGCGATTCGCAAGAAAATCGAGCACAGCCCGGTGGCCATTCCGCAGAAGGGCATGAAGGCCGTGAGCGTCAGCATCGGCGTGGCGACCTATCCGCGGGATGCGCGCAGCGGCGAAGCGCTGATCGGCGGCGCCGACGCAGCACTGTACGCCTCCAAGAAAGCCGGACGAAACCGCGTCAGCGAATTCCTGCCCGCCAGCTCGCTGATGTTTTCATACAAGCCAGAGAAGCCCGCGCTCGTTCAGAATGTCTCTGTGGTCGCCGATTTCAACGGTTGGCACAAGAACGTGGATCTGATGAAACCCGACGGCAGCGGACGGTACACACTGAAAGTAAATCTCACCCCGGGGCAGTATGCCTACAAGTTCGTGCTGAATGGCGAGCGCTACATCGGCGATCCGAACTGCAGCCGCTCGGTGCAGGATGGTTACGGCGGCCGCAACTCGCTCGTTAGCGTGGAGTGAATTCCGCTTTCATCGACTCGGCCATGCTTCCGGTCATAATCTGCAGCTTGTACGCGCCCGAATCGTTCTGCCGCACATTGTCCGGCGGCCATGCGATCCGGACGAAGAGCTTGTCACTCGCTTCAGCCACGCCCGACCACTGCTTCCCGATCTGGAAGGGGTTTCCAGTCGCTCCGATTCTGCCGATGACGCATCCGGAGGGGAATGGACTGTGCTGCCAGCTCGGATTTCCGGCTGGCCCAACCAATGTGCCGGCGAAACTTATTTCTCCGGAGCAGCGAACCACGCACGCTTGCCCCTTGATCAGGTCCACGCCTGTATCGACCCAGCCCACGAGGCCGTCATTCACTTCCAGCGGCAGATCCTTCAGCGTGCCTTTGGCAAGCCAGCGAATGCTGATTATATCTTCAAAGCGGATCTGCAGATCGCCCAGCGCGCTCTTCAATCTGATCGCTTCAAGCTTTACCGTCCCCTGCACTTCCATTTTTTCCGAGACGATGATGTCCTGCGTTTGAACCCGCGGCTGGTCGCTCTGCTGCAGCTTGCTTAACACAGCTTCGATGCGCGTGCGCGCTTCCAGCGGCGCGGCCCCACGTGCTTCTCTCAACGCATCAATGATGACCGATCCCAAGGACTCGAGCTTCTGCTGGGCTGCGTTGCGCCGAGCGAATCCCTCGGCATCCAGATCCTTGATCGCGGCCTGAACGGTCGTTGCTTCTTTCGCGCTCAATCTGCGTCCACGGCTGAGATGCAGGACGTCTTTCACGGGAAAATTCAGCACGCCATACGGCGTAACGAACGAAATTGTTTCGAGCTCGCGTAACTGCCCGCGAATGACGGAGCCCTCGGCCATACGCACTTCAACGTCGTCCGCTCCAAATTTCACCTGCGCCACTGCGGGCGACTTAATCAATACTGGCTCATCGGTAAGGGGCGCCTGCGCGCCGCCAGGTGCCGCTGGATCGGAGGCGTAAACAGAGCAAATAACACCAAGGCAAAGCGCCGGGAGAAACGTTTTCATACGCAGTCTCCTGAGATGAAGACCTGTTCTTCACCTCTAACGACGCACGTCGTGATTCTTTGCGGCTAAATTGTAAATTATTTCTTTTTTTCTGCTGCTTTGCGCCAGCTCTGCAACAGAACGGAATCAACAATTCCCGGCGCGAGCCATTGTCCTGCAACCGCGGCTTTCCCCGCGAAGGTGAGATAACGGTTGCGCCTGGGACGGTTGACGGCTTTGAGAATCACGCGCGCAACTGCTTCCGAAGACATACCATTTTTTGGCGAGAGAAAGTTGGCCGGACGCTCGCCTTTTGCGGCCGCTACGAATTCCGTCTGTGTCACTCCCGGGTTGACCACCGAGACAGAAATGCGCTCGTCATAAAGCTCGACGCGCAGCGTTTCGCTCAGCGCCTCAAGCGCGTATTTGCTCGCGCAGTACGCCGACATGCCTGGAATTGTGCGCCGCCCAATGACCGAACTGACCATCACAATCGCAGCACGCCAGCGACCACGGCCGGAGGCATTTCGCAGCAGCGGCAGCGCCGCCTGCGTGCAGCGGATCACGCCGAAAAAGTTCGTTTCCATGTTGTCGCGGAACACCTGCAGCGGCGTGCGTTCCACGCTGCCATAGACGCCGTAGCCAGCGTTGTTCACCAGCACGTCCAGCCTGCCGAAGCGCTCGCGCACGGCGACGAATGTGTCAGACACCGATGCGTCGGAGTTCACATCACAAACCAGCGGAAGAAGCGTCGCAGCAGGGACTGATGCACGCGCGGCCTCGGCCACTTTCTCGAGCCGGTCTTTGCGTCGCGCCGTGAGCACCACGTCGTAGCCCGCTGCGGCAAACACGCTGACCGCGGCGGCTCCGATGCCAGCTGACGCGCCGGTGATAAAGACCACAGGGCGCTTAGTTTCTGATGAGGTGGACACGCTGGCGAAGCTTAGCAAATCAGGGCAGAACTGGCGAACTCATCTGCATGCGAGGGAACAGCTGCTTTGGCCTGTCCCCTCATCCATACTAAGATGCTTGAGAAAGTCGATTTGCGACGCAGTTTCTAAAAATTTTTTGCGTGTAGCCTATCTCGTTGACGCAGCACGAGTTATCCCGCGCTCAGCCTACTTCAGCTTCTGCACAAGAAGGTCATCAAAGCGGATGGGCGATGCTGAATACGGAATGCCCCACGCGCCGCAGCGGCCAGGAGTGGGTTTTTCTGTCTCCTCGAACTTTACGAGCGCGTCCTTGGGCTCCTCTTTGCCCTGTTCCCAGGCTTTGCCCTCTACGGTCCACGCCCCGTCTTTAACCTTCCTGATGGAGAGCGAGAGGATGCTCCACGTGCCCGTGGTCCAGGCGTAAGGCGCGGAGCCTTTCACGTCTTCACCTTTCAGGATCTCCACAGCTTTCTTGGCAGGATTCAAGCGCAGCATGTAACCGCCCACGCCGTTCACACCGACCGCGAAGACCGGAAAGCGCCGGCCTGATGACGTACCGAACGCGCGTGCTCTGACTGCCACATCTTCGGTTTCAGTTGGTCCGAAGAGGATGCCATAGGTTTCAAGCGGCGTGGGGGCAAGCTCAAGCACCTTATTGGCGCCGTCCTGCTTCACTTTGAAATCACCATCACCAAGCACCAGGAACTCCAGCGCGCCCGCGTCCTTATCGACGTCAGCCTTCTCGAAATCCTGGCTGAATACCGGCGCGTCTCCCGCGCGCACGAAGCCGCAGATCACCACAAGAATCAATACAAGCAGTCCCGACAATCGCATGTTTTTTCTCCAAACCTGGCCGATAACGGAAAGACCTTTTACCACACCCATTTATTCATTTCGCAACGCCGCCAGCAAGGGCGTGCGCAACATTCCAAGCGTCGCTGCAACTGCCGAGAACAGACCGCACGCCAGGATCAGTCCCAGCGAGACGGCGATTGATGCCGTTGGCAGCGGCATGCTTGTCGAACCGATCTGCGGCGCAACAGCGATCAGCGCCGCGATAACGCCCGCGCCAAGGCCAAGCACCAGAAGCCAGAGATGTTCACTCAGTACCAGCCAGCCGAGGCTCAGGTGCGAAAACCCAATTGCGCGTAGCACCGCCAGCTCGCTGCGCCGCTCCAGAACGTTGCGCATGACTACAATGCCCAGGCCGAGGCTGCCCAGCAGCATGCCGAGGGCGCCCAATGCCTGGAAAGTTGAAAGATACGTGTTCTGAACCGCATTAAATTCAGCCAGGCGCTGCACGGCCGGAGTTGCGGTAAAGCCGTCGTCCTGCAGCGACCTTTCGAGGAAGCTTTTAACTGCCGCGATGCGATCCGACGGCGCATCAATGAGAAATTCCCGGTAGCCGCTTTCTGAAGGATAAAGCTCCAGAAAACTTTCTTCGGAGATTAAAATACTGCCCTGCAGAATGCTGTTCGCGACCGCGCCGACGATTTTTATCGAGCGCTCCGCGCCGTTCTCGTCGGTGACCTGAATTGTATCACCAACTTTTTTGCCAAGTGCCCAGGTCAACGATTGAAAATCGCAGATGCCGTAAAGCGTCGAGCCTTCGCGCTGCTTGAGCATCGTCCAGGGCTGCGCGGGGTCGCCGATTCCTGCAATTCGCGCGGCAAAGGAGAAGCCGCCGCGCTCGATCATCTTGTCAGAGATGCCGAGAATGCGCGGCTTCTGCGCGCGGTTCAGATTCAGGCAGCTCGCTTCATCGCCGGCTTTTACGCGCAGCGGAAAAAGCGTCGCATCGGCGAGCCCCTCATCGGGAATGCCCGCGTTCGTGCGGCCCTCGGCGGAATTCAAATCTTCGAAGATGGGAATGGTTGAGCGCGCAAAAAGCGCAAAGCCTCCCGTGCCCGATTCTTTGCGCGCGCCATCCAGGGTTGCGTCCAGCTTGTTCGCTCCGACCGCCACGACAAGAAAACTTCCGCACGCCAGCAGCGCCGCGGTGGCGAGACTTCTCTTGCTGCGCCGAGAAGCGGAGCGCACACCGAGGCGCAAGAGCTCTATGAATGCCGATGTGCCGGGTTGTGCTGTGGATGGAGCGTTCGAATCGGCCAACAGCAGCCGCACGGCTGAAAGCGCCGCCAGCAGCAGCAGTCCTCCGGCGCCAAAGAACGCTTGCGCGGCGGAGCTCTCCGCGCTGCGCAGCGCCACGGCGACGATCCCCAGCGCTCCTGCGAAGCACGCGATCCCCGCGTAGCTCCAGAAATGGCCGGGCCGCTCGCCCGATTGCAATTCCGCACCGCCTGAAGCCAATAGCTGGCGTGCAGGCAGGCTGGCCTGGCGGCGCACAGCGAGGAAAATTGCCAGCGCCGCAATCGCGACTCCGGAAAGAAAGCCGATCAGTAACGAGAGCGGTTCGGCGTGAAATTCGAGCGCCGAGGTTCCCACGGCCGCGCGCCAGCGTGTGGCCAATGCGTCGAGCATCGCCTTCGCATAAAAATTACCGCCGAAGGTGCCGAGCGCCGAGCCGAGTGTTGCGGTGAACAGGCCTTCGTACCAGAGAATGTTGCGAACCGCCGTCGGCGCAGCGCCCAGGGCCAGCAGCACGCCGTTCTCAATCGCGCGGGATTCGATATTGAACTGATAAATGAGCGCCATCAGCAGCACCGCGGCGGCGATGAGGAAAAAACTGAATCCCAGAAAGAGCATGCCGAAGTCGATGGCCTGCCCGCTCGCCTGCAGCGCCAGCGAGCGCACCGGTACGAAGCTCAAGCCGACTTTGGCCGGATCAATGGTCTGGCGGATGCGAACGGCCAGCGCCTCCTTGGCCAGCTCGGGATCGCCTTCAAAGACGAAGCGCATGGCGGTGTACTTTCCGAAGCGGTTCTGCCAGAGTTCGACCCCTCTCTTCAGCGTGATGAAAGCCTTGGGCGTGCCGCGATACTTTTTCCAGTAATCCTCATCCTTCTGCCGAATTTTCTTCATGTCGATGGGAATGCTCGAATCCCAATCGTGCGTGGTGTCCACATCGGCGATGCCTGGAAAATCGGGCATGAGCTCGCGGTCGGCGTGAACGGTGTTGATGGTGACAATGTCTTTGACGGTGAATGTGGCGGTCTTCTTCTCGAGCTTGCGCAGCAGCCCGACCGTGAAATATTCAATTTCCACTTTGTCGCCGCGCCGCGCCTGCAGATCTTCAGCCTCCCACTCGTTGAGCACGATCTCGTCGTCTTTGGTGTCTTTTGGCACAAGCGGCGGCGTTCCGGCGGTGACCATGCTGTAGGGCGTCTCTTTGCCGTTGGCCCGCAATGCATTCACGAAATAAGTCGTAACGCCCAGGCCGCCGTCGCGCAGCATCTGGTCGGTGAGACTTTCGTCCAGAAACACGCGCGGCGAGGAGATTTCGATGAAGCGCAGCTTCTCTTCCGCTCGCATCCGCAGCTGCGCGTCTTCCAGCGACCACTTCTTTTTAAGCTGCGCATCCGGAGCCGGCGCATTCGGAAGCGCAAGCAGCACATTGGCGCGGCCCTTCTGCTCGATCTTTTCCTGAACATCGTTCAGCGGAAGATAGGCATTCAGCGGCGCGATCTGATTGGCGTTGAAGCTGAAGCGGCCGAGCCCGCGATCGGGAAGAATCGCCTTCACCGCCGCGCGCAGGACGGCTGCATTCTTTTCCTCGGAGCCCAGCGGTGCATCATGCGAGAGCAAACTTGGCTTGTAAATGCGCACACGGATGGCATCACCAACTTTGGCATTCAGCGCCGCAGCAAGGCGCGCGTTCAGAAAAATCTCGCCTTTCTTGAGCTCATCCGCGGGCCAGTGTTCGCCGATGCGGCCGAAGTCCGGCGGCACACCGAGGATCTGCACTTGGTTGGCGCGCGACTGCTTTTCATCGTTGATGCAGACTCCCTCAATGACAATCAGCGAAGAAAAGACTTTGGTGCTCTCGCCGCTGCTCATGCGGACATCGAGATCGGCTTTGAAAAACCGGTCGCCGGCGAGCAGCGCGCTCTCGACGTTTCCCAGCCGCTCGAGCGCCATTGTTTTCAGGCTGTAGCGCACGGAATCGCCGACGAGCAAAGCGCCGACAAGGACAGCCGTTCCGACGGCAGCAGCCAATCCGGCGGCGAGGTGAGCTCGCCAGTGGTACGCCAGGCTGCGGAGAATGAGAGTGGAACGCGTCACAGGATTGCCAGCCAAAATCAGGTTAAGGGGGAGTCGTGACCGGCGACGTTTTCGCCACCGGCACCAGCGTTCCATCACGAAGCTCAAACAGCAAATCCATGCGCTGCGCGACCTCAAGCGTGTGCGTGACCACTACCAGGGCGACTTTTTCCTCGCGTTTCAGCTCGGCCAACAGCGCGGCGATATTGTCCGCCGACGCATGATCGAGGCTTCCGGTGGGTTCGTCAGCCAGCAGCAGGCGCGGGCCGTTGATGAGCGCGCGAACGACGGCCGCGCGCTGGCGCTCCCCGCCGGAGAGCCGCGCCGGACGGTCGTTGATGCGCGCGCTCAAACCGACGCGCTCGAGAAGGCGCTTGGCACGCGGCAACGCGCCCTCTCCCTTAATTGCGTCCGCGCTGGCGCCGTTGACCACCGTCGGCAACAGTACGTTTTCGAGCACCGAACATTGCGGCAGCAGGTGGTGCGACTGGAAGACGAAGCCGATGTTTATATTTCGAAAACGCGCCAGTTCCGGCTCGCTGAGCTTGAACGGATCGGTGCCGAAAATGTCCACGCTGCCGGAGGTGGGCGTGTCGAGCGTGCCGAGAATGTTCAGCAGCGTCGTCTTGCCTGAGCCCGACGGGCCCATGATCGCGACCGATTTTCCGGCGAACACGTTCAACGAGAGGTCGCGCAGAATCTCGCGCACGTCGGCGCCGCTCTCGTAACGCTTGCAGATTTTCTGAATCTGAATTCCGCTCATGGGTTGCTCTGCATTCAATAGAACTAATCTTCTCTCACGCGAATCCAGCGCTTTGCCTTCATTTCAAAGCGCGGCAGCGTGCCCGTTCCGACAACCTCAACGGGAATACGCAGCGAGAACACGCGCTGGAACTCGGCGCACAATTGCTTTGCGGTCGCGGCTGTATCCGGGCCGCAACCTTCGATACTCACTTTCAGCTCAGTCATCGAACGCTGCTGCCGCACCTCGACACGGAACTCGGCAATATCAGCGAAGCGCCGGACCACATCTTCGATGGCGCTGGGATACACATTGATGCCGCGCACCACCAGCATGTCATCCACGCGCCCGAGAATTCCGCCGTCCAGCGCCACGAACGAGCGCCCGCATTCACAGGGCGAGCGGCGCGATAGCTTGACCAGGTCGCCGGTGCGGTAGCGGATCGCCGGGCTTCCGCTGCGCCCAAGATTCGTAAGGATGAGCTCGCCGCTTTCTCCATCGGCCACGGGCTTGCCTGTTTTCGGATCGACGCATTCGGCGATGTACTCGGGGTCGATTACATGCAGCCGGCCGCGGTTTTTCTCGCATTCAAAACACGCGGGCCCAACCTCGGTCATGCCGTAGTGATCGACGCAGCGGGCGCCCCACGCCTCTTCGATGCGGCTGCGCGTCTGCGGCACGCTTCCACCAGGCTCGCCGGCAACCAGCAGCAGGCGCACGGGCGAGAGCGCTATGTTGATCTTCTCCTCTTCAGCGACCTCCGCCATGCGCAGCGCGTACGTCGGCGTGCAGCAGACGACGGTGATGCCGTTATCCAGGATAAAACGCAGCCGCGCGGAAGTGCTCAGGCCGCCCGCGGGAAAACACAGCGCGCCGTAGCGCACCGCGGATTCGAATGCGGTCCAGAAGCCCAGGAATGGCCCGAATGAGAAGGCGAAGCAGATGCGGTCTTTGGGAGTGACTCCGGCCGACGCGTAGATCCACGACCAATTGCCGAGCATCCATTCCCAGGACTCGCGCGTGTCCAGCCAGCGCAAAGGGCTTCCCGTGCTGCCGGAGGTCTGGTGGTAGCGGCAGTAATGAGCGAGTGGAAACGACAGGTTGCTGCCAAATGGCGCGGCGCGGGCCTGGTCGGCGACAAGGTCCGCTTTCGTCAAAAAGGGAAGATCCTCAAGCGAGACCTTGCCAAGATCGGAACTTTTGATTCCCGCGGCTTTGAATCTGGCTTTGTAGAAGCGGTTTTCTGAGAGCTGCTGAAGCAGGCCGTGCAGCCTTGTTTTCTGCCCAGCGGCAAGCTCAGCGATAGAGCTCTTTTCAAGGGCGGTGTTGTGGAAGCTGCCGTGCGTTTTCATGAGATTCCACTCGCATCCGCGCCCTACAAATGACAGGCTCGCGCCTGTCCTCAACTGGGCTTAAACAACGTGACCAGTGCACCGCCCGAGGCCGCCATGATCAGGCCGGCGACAAAGCGCCAATCCAGGCTCATCAGTCCCTCTTTGGGCGGCTTGACAATCAGACCATAAAGCGCGGCAACGATCGGCGCGCCGGCAAAGACGACGCTCATCACGTTCGATGCGGCCAGTGGCGCTTTTCCTTGTAGCGTCAAAGGATGTGTGTTCAGCGCGATCAGCACCGTGAGTGCGCCAATGGCGCCAAGCGTGCCGGCGAAAAGCGAAAGCCAGATCCCTTCGGACTTAAACTCCCACTTGGGCTCTTTCCCGCTGATGGCGATCAGCGCCAGTGGTGCCAGCACGGCGATGAGAAAGTAGGCCACGCCGACAAACAGAAACGCCTTCATGCGGTCATGATGAAAACCGACTGCGCCTTTGTTCAGAAAGGCGCCGTACAAACCCCAGCAGATGACGGTTACCAGCGCGTACGCGACCCACATGTTTCAGGTTCTCCCCATCCGGTGTCAAAACTGTATAAACCACATAATACGTAAACGTAGTATGTAAACAAGAAAAGTTTCTTCGCGACGAAAACGGACTCAGCCGGGATGAACGTCGATTTTTTCGGCAAACTCTTTTGGAATGAAAGTCGCCTGCATGCGGCCCTCGCGGATTGTACAGCAGACCACCGTCACAGATCCCGTTGCGCAAATTTCCGGCTCGCCCGATTTGCGGAACGCAAAGGAGTACGTGATCGCCTTCTCTGTCTTCTTCGCCACCGTGAGATGGATGTCAACCAGATCTTCAAACTTGAGCGGACGTTTGTACTCGCAGCTGCAGGCAACGCGCGGCCAGCCGATCGCCGGCGCGGCGGTCTTCTCGAAGATGGTCAGGCCCAGCGAGCGAATGAACGCGTGCTCCGCGCCTTCCATGAAGCGGTAGTAATTGGAAAAGTGCATGATGCCGGCCATGTCCGTTTCAGAAAACTCGACCCGGCGCGTCAGTGTGAATTCACTTGCCATGAGTTGCTCCTGCCAGCGGTTTTCCATGCGACTCGCGGACTTTCTGGAACGTCGTGGCGACGTCAGCCGCCATGCGTTCGAGCGTGAATTTCTCCAGCACGGCCTTCCGACCAGTGTTCCCGAGTTCGCGTCGCAGATCCGCATTTAAGAGAAGAGCGTCAATGTGCGACGCCAATTGGGTGACATTGCCCGGCTCGTAAAGTTTGCCGCCGCCGGTCTGCGCGAGAATTTCAGGGAAGCCGCCATTGCCAGGCTGAACCACAGGAACGCCGCACGCAAGCGCCTCGAGAACGTAAAGCCCGAACGATTCGCCGTACTCGGCGGGAACGGAAAAAACAGTGAGCGAGCGCAGAAAATCGATCTTCTGCTGTCGCGTGACATTCGGGAAAAAAGAAACGTGTTCGCTCAAGCCGTCCTTCTTCAACTGCGTCTGAACGTCGGAGACGAAGCTTTCGTCCCCAGCCGTCTTTGATCCCGCAACATGCAGGCGTAACGCGGGGTGGCTGGCGCGGAGCCGCCTGAACGCATCGACCAGGGTCCGCAATCCTTTTTCCGGTGCCATGCGCGCCAAAAAGCCGAGCACCGGCACTGCATCGCCGGCCGGCCCGGACGGCTCATAGCCGGTCACATCAATTCCGTTGTGAATGACATGGATGCGCTCCGGGCGCAGCGCCAGCCGGGACTGCATCACCTTGCCGTAATAGTCGCTGACCGCAATGAAGCCGTCGATTTCCGCAGCGCGCTCGCGGAGAAGATCCCAAGCCTGCGTGCGTTGCGGAGCGGGCAGCCCATCGAGGAAAAAGTCCTCGCCTTGAAGCGTGCAGAGCACCGGGACCTTCAGGGTTTTCTGCAGCTGCCGCGTAACACCGGCCAAGAGAATGTTGCTCAGGCAGATGACGTCGGGCTTGGAATTTTCTGAAAGCCAGCGCGTGAGCTTGCTGAGCTCCTTGGCCTGGAAGCCGTCCTCGCCCTTGAGCATCGAAATCGTGAGCTCGCCCAGTTCCTTTGGCTCGGTTTTGATTCCGAAGCTGAGTGCTTTCTTGATGAGTGCGGGATTGTCGAGGCCGCGATCGACCCACTCCGGGGTCTTGCGGAAAAGTGCGGCTTTCTGCTGCAGGAAAACATTCAGGCCGCCAAAGAAAATCCGCTCGTGGCTGTTGTCCTTTTCCTCGGTAGTTAGCGGCGTATAGAGAGGGATGAGCAGGGTGTCATGACCCAGCTTGCGCAGGGCGGCGGCGAGCGCATTATCGCGCATGCAGGCGCCGCAGTACATTCCGCCAGCGCCGGGAGTTAGCTGGACGATGTTCATTGCCGCCCAGTTTAACCGCAGGAGCCGTGCGGCGCTGAGCAGATTTTCTGAACACAAAAAGAGCAGGGCGCGGTGATAAGCCGCGCCCTGCGCTCGACAGACTGCACAAAGTCGTTGAAAAGGGCACTAAGCCTTTTTCTCTGCCGCTGAATACTTCGTACCTTTGAGGACAGCGATCAGTTTTTCGACGCTTGTCTTGGCGGGATTGTAGCTGATGACGGCGAGCTTCTTGTCGTAATCAACTTCAACCTTCGTGACGCCTTCGGCTTTCTCGTAGGCAGTGACCACTGCCTTCTTGCACCCGGCGCCTCACGTCATTCCGGTAATCTGAAGTGTGACACTGGCCAGCTTTTCTTCCGCGCTGACGCTCGATGCCGCCAGGAAGGCGACGCAGAACGCCAATGCGGCGACGGACAAACGCAGTCTGTCGTGCATGTGCTTTTCTCCTCGGTTATGACGCCTTCGATCTGAAGCGTCCATATGCCGGACACAATTCCGGCCCGCGAGAGTCTAGCAAGCTTTTCCAAAATGGCAAGATGTCATCGAGCCGCTTCGTTCATCGCGACGCTTCGGACGGTAGGGGGCCATCCGAGTCGGGCTGCAGCCGCGACGGGAGGTGCTCCCCCGTTTCGCTGCCCTGCGTGTCACTGGGCAGGTGACGCTCCTGGCGCATGGCAAGCCGGTCCGGGCGGTCAATGTCTTTGGGTTTGAGTTTCTTCTGGCGTTTCGCGCGTGCCATACTAACGTTCCTCAAGCATAGCGGCGCTGCAGCCGCGTTTTGTTTAAGCGCCGCAAGGCCTGTACCGAAAGCGTTTCCGGACTGATCTTTGAATGCTCTGCCAGCGGCTCTACCGGTTTATTCCTCTTGTCCTTGTGCCCCTGTCCTGCGCGGCATTCAGCGGCGAAAGCACAGCGGCTGAGCGCGAAAAGAAAATAAACGCCGTATACGCTTCAGTCGCGCCTGAGGTAGACCGCAATTACGAGCGCCTCGGATCCCCGAAGAGCACGGACTGGCGGGCGCACGAGCAGGAAGAACCTCAATCGCTTGAGGACTTCATGTACTGCGAGCGGGCGAAGATTAC
>Ga0196964_10000881_pt1 | contig 16337 bp, 9 predicted proteins | sample S1_10metaG_FD_148615 | JGI IMG/M metagenome (GOLD analysis project Ga0196964, IMG submission 148615) | Soil microbial communities from Anza Borrego desert, Southern California, United States - S1_10 | ecosystem: Environmental > Terrestrial > Soil > Desert | place: USA: California | collected...
GCCGTACGAAAGTCCGGGTGCCGAAGGCACATCCAACCCTGCTTGTACGTTCTCTGTCGTTCGCCCTGCAATCTCCAAGGAGGGTTGAGTGTCGCTGCGCGACCCGGACTCCGTCCGGGCCACCCTCCACCAACGCCATCAGTAGCGCGTGATCGTCTCGTGCAGATTCAAGATCACGCGACACACGCTCGTCCACACGGCCAGTTCCACGTCGTCCACATTCGCCGGCGGCTGCGCCAGCCCGATCTTCTTCAGTTTCGCGGCATCATCCGTGCGCGCTTTGTATTCAGCGCGCACTTTTTCGATGAATGTTTTCAGGCTCGCCTTTTCGTTGTCTTTGATCGAACGCGACAGCGCCGTGCGGAACGCCAGTTCGAGACGCGCATCCTCGGCACTGGCGGAGGTGATCAGTCGTCCCGCCCAGGCGCGTGCGGCTTCGACGAACGTGGGATCGTTCAGCAGCGTGAGCGCCTGCTGCGGGCTGTTGGCATTGGTGCGGATGGCGATGCAGTCTTCGCGGCTGGGTGCGTCGAAATTCGCGAGCATCGGATGCAGAAACGTGCGCTGCCAGTGCATGTACACGCCGCGGCGGTACTGTCGATCGTCGACGTCCGCCTTGTATTTGCGGTCGGGGAATTGCAGCCCGTCATAATAATCGGGCGGCTGATACGGGAACGCCGGTGGGCCGCCCATCTCCAGGTTGATCAGCCCGGCGATCGCCAGCGCGTTATCGCGCACGATTTCGGCTTCAAGCCGGCGCGGGTTCTGGCTGGCGAGCAGACGGTTGGACGGGTCGCTGTCTTTCAGTTCCGGACGAAGGCCGCTGACCTGGCGATAGGTGTGACTCATAACCAGCAGCTTCACCATTTTCTTCATGTCCCAACCGCCATCGCGGAATTCCAGAGCGAGGTAGTCGAGCAGCTCCGGATGCGAAGGCGGCTCGCCCTGCGCGCCTACATCGTCAACTTGCGCGCTGAGGCCCGTTCCGAAGAACTGCTTCCACAGGCGATTCATCACGACGCGCGGCGTGAGCGGGTTTTCCTTGCTGCAGAGCCACGCCGCCAGATCGAGCCGCGTGCGCTCGGCACTGGCCGGTAGATTGAGTTTGGGCAGAAAATGGGGCGTGTCCGGCTGGCAGAGTTCGCCATTTTCGTCCTGCCAGTTGCCGCGTGGCAGAACGCGGATCGTCAGCGGCTTATCCGTGCGTTGCGTGACCATCACAGGCGTCGTGCCACCCTGCAGCGGAATCTTTTCGGAATCGATGGCTTTGAGCTTCGCATACGCTTCGGCATTGGCGGCCGTTGAGCGCAGCCAGGCCACGCGCGCCAAAGAATCTTCCTGCAGGCGCTGCGCCAGGTCGGCTCGCGGCGCAACCGTGTGCAGGTCTTCGGGCGCAATCGGCGAGACGCTCACGCGCACGCACGCGATTGACGTGTTATTGAATTTCACGCGCACGGATTCGCCGAGCGCGAGCGCGGCGGGCGGATCGATGAAATACACAGCCGTGTGCGGCTTGGTGACATCCTTCGCCAGCGTCTTCCAGGAGCTCTGCACGCCAAAAATCTCGAAGCCGTTCGAGTACCGCGGAATGTAGCGGTCAGCGACGGCAAAGCGCGCGGCGAGTTTCTGCAGCTTCTTGTCCGCGCGTTCGACGTAGAACTCCGGGTTCACGGTGGCCGTTTCGCCGGCAATGAGAATGCGCTTGTCATGCGAATCGTCGGGCAGAAGCTCGACGCGAATCGCCGCCACGGCTCCGCCGCTCGGCTGCAGTTCAAGTTCCAGCGTCTTGGCGTTTTTGCCAATGCGCGTCACGCGGCCGTCATCGTGAACTGTTGCGATCTCAGGTTCGGGCTTCGGCGCTGGCGGTTCAGCTTCGGGCTCTGCAGCAGGCGCAGGCTCCTTAGCACCCTTCTCGTCTTTCGAGTCGTTGTCGTTTTTCTTTGCGGGAGCCGGCTTCGGAGCGGGCGGCGGCGGCGGTTTCACGAGCGCCGGCTTTGGCGTCTCCCAGCCGCTTGCGTTTTTCTTCAGGAATTCGCTCTGCGCTTTGCGCCACGCGTCGAACTTTCCAGCGTCCCCAGCGGCCGCCGCAATTTCTTTCGCGCGTGCGTCGATTTTTTCCAGGCGTCGCTTGAGCGCGGCACTCTCAACAACAATCTCCGGCGGAAACGGATGCTCATTGCTCCAGCCTTTGAGATCCGGGTTTGGCGTATAGCCATAATCCTGGTAGACGCCCCACTGCTTCACGTCGGCGAAGAACGCGGCCAGCGAATAAAAATCCTTCTGCGAGATCGGATCGAACTTGTGATCGTGACATTCGGCGCAGCCAAACGTCGAACCGAGCCACGTCATCGCAACCGTGCGCACGCGGTCGGCGCTGTGCTTGGCGAGGTACTCCTTCGGCTGCGCGCCGCCCTCGCGCGTCATCATGTTCAAGCGGTTGAAACACGTCGCCGTGAGCTGCTCCGCCCCGGCATTGGGCAGCATGTCGCCCGCAATCTGCTCGCGCGTGAAGACATCGAACGGCTTGTTCGCGTTGAACGAATTGATCACGTAGTCGCGGTACGCCCACGCGTTCTGATTCTGGTCGCCGTGATAGCCGACCGTGTCCGCGTATCGCGCGACGTCCAGCCACTGCTGCGCCATGCGCTCGCCAAAGCGCGGAGAGGCCAGCAGACGGTCGACCAGTTTGTCGTACGCATCAGGCGAATTGTCTTTAGCGAACGTGTCCTGTTCTTCGATCGTCGGCGGCAGGCCGGTGAGATCCAACGAGAGCCGGCGAATCAACGTCTGCTTATTCGCTTCCGGCGCAGGCTGAAGTTTCAGCGGCGTCAGGCGTGCCGCGATAAAATTGTCGATGGGATTGCGTACCATCGGCGCGTTTACTGCCGGAACGGCGGGCCGCTTGAGATCTTCGTACGCCCAGTGCTTGCCCCACGTGGCGCCTTCGTCGATCCAGCGGCGGATCAGTTCGATCTGCGCAGGCTTCAAGGTCTTGTGCGACTTGGGCGGCGGCATGATTTCTTCGGCATCCTTCGAGAGGATCCGCTTCATCACTTCGCTCTGCGCCGATTTGCCGGGAACGATCGCGACTTCGCCGGATTTGCCGGTGCCCGTCGCGCCCTCGCGGGTGTCCAGACGCAGTGCGGACTTTCGCGTGTGCTTGTCGGGACCGTGGCAACTGAAGCAGTTGTCGGAGAGGATCGGAAGAACTTCGCGTGTGAAGCTGACGGGCTCAGCCGCTACGAGGTTCAGACCGCCGAGTGCGAATAGCAGAACAGCCCAACGACCCCGCATCAGGAATGCCCCCACCGGTACAGACGACCAGACAAGCTCATCCTTTACATACCACGATTTGTGTCATACAAAATCACAAATCGTCACAAATTTTGGGAACGTATCAACCGCCAAGAATGCCAAGGCGCCAAGAACGCCAAGGAAAACTCAGAGAAGATTATTCAGAGGGTGGCCCAGCCCAACGGGCTGGGCGCCGAAGGCACAAGAAGCCCCACCTGGGACGTGGCGGGCGTGATGGTTCAGCGATTGTGAAGGGCGCTTAATCGTAAAAACATACTGCCGAGCATCTTTTGCAATCGCAACAGTTGAGCAACGGGGCACGCGCAAGCTGCGGCTTCTTGTCGCTTCGCGACCCGGCCCGATGGGCCGGGCCACCCTCCGGTTCGACGCGAGCTCACGCCAGCTCGAGGCCGCGCATGGTTCCGGTGCTCGTGGCGAATTTGTCGGTTTCGACGCCGAGTCGCTGGAGCATCGAGACGAAAAGATTCGGAAGCGGATAGTTGCGCTCGCGATCGAAGGCCAGGTGCTGGCCGTGCTTGAAGCCGCCGCCGGCAAGCAGCACCGGCAGGTTCGTCGTGACGTGCGTGTTGGCGTTGCCCAGGTTGCTGCCGTAGAGAATCATCGAGCGGTCCAGCAGCGTCTCGCCGCCTTCCTTGATGTTCTTCAACTCGGTGAACAGGCTCGCCAGCAGTTTCATGTGTTCGCGATCGATGGCTTCGAGCTGCTTGAGCTTCGCGGCGCTCTTGCCGTGGTGCGACAGGTTGTGGTAACCGTCGGAGATATGCTCGCCGTCGACGTCAATTGCCGGCGAGTTGACGCTATCGAGCATCAGCGTGATCAGGCGCGTCGAATCGGTCTCAAAGGCGAGCTTGGCCATGTCGTACATGAGCTTCACTTTGTCCATGTAGTCCTTCGGCGTCGCGGGGTCCTGCGGCATCTTCGCCTTCACCTCGGGCTTGGGCTTGTCTTCCCACTCGCGGGCTTTGCCGAGGCGAACCTCAAGTTCGCGCACGCCGGTGAAATACTGGTCGAGCCGTTCCTTGTCGCGCGCGCCGACTTCGCGCTGCAGCGTCTGCGCCTGCCCCGCGACGGCATCCATGATGCTCTGGCCGAGTTCGAGGCGGCGGATCTGCGCTTTGATCTCATCGGGCGTGCCGCGCAGGAAGAGTCTTTTGAAAACTTCAGACGCTTTTTCTTCGCACGGAATCAGCGCTCCCGAACCGGTCCACGAGAGGCTGCGCTGGCCGCTGAGAATGTTCACGCCAAGCGTCAGCGACTGAAAACGCGTCTGCGGGCCGATGTACTGCGCGGCGTACTGGTCGAGCGAAATCGTGTTGCGGAAGCCGCCATTGCCGGGATGCGGCGCCGCGGTGAGGAAACAATTGTCCGCAGGATGGCCGCCATCGACATCCGGATGCCACACGCCGCTGAAGACCGTGAATTGATCGCGATGTTCTTTAAGAACTTCCAGGTAAGGCGAGAGCGTGTAGCCGCGCCCGGGCTGCGTCGGGAAAAACTTTTCGGGCAGCAGACCCAGGTTGTTGCACACCGCCAGCATACGGCGCGGCGGTGCGTCTTTTTCGGCGGCGAAGGCTGGACGCATCGCATTCAGAAACGGGAGCGAGAGAGCCACGCCCGCGCCGCGCAGAAACTGCCTGCGGCTGAATGAGCCGCGCGTGGAGACATAGGGAGCCGGGCGCGAATTGCTGATCGACATAATTTTCCCCCTCTTTGCTCTTTCTTTGATCGCCAAGGACGCCAAGGCGCCAAGAACGCCAAGAACAGCTTGCTAGTACCGCCCCGCAGAAATAAACCCATCCAACCTACTAACCCCCGGCTTCAGCCGGGGGGCTATCCAATCGATGAATTTTCAGACCCCCGTTCACGGGGGTTACCCGGCTCGGCTTGAGCCCGAGACGCCGATCGGGTAACCGTCGTAAACGACGGTATAAGGATCTAATCTTCCCGCCACCCCGCTAAAGCCGGGGGTTAGTGGATCACTCTATCTGCGTCGCTGTACTAAAAAGGTCTCGGAGTTCTCCCCGTTTCCGGCGTTTATCGTGCCGTTAAAGATCACCAACCACTAACCACCAATCACCAACCACCGCTACTTCGAGCGGAAGAGCTCGCTTTGAACAATCGCGTGAACCAGCGCGCGTACACCGTAACGCCCTTCTGCGGTCTGATCCAGAATTTTCTCAACGCGCGGACGGTCGCCGAAACGTATCGGCGCACCTGTGGCGTAAACCGTTAACTGCCCCACCAGGTTACGCGCGAGCTGACGTTCGTCGGCCAGCAGGAGCTTGCGCAGTTCGCGGATGTTCTGGAACTTACCCACGCCGGGCATTTCGCTGCTGGCGTCCACCGTCTGTGCCAGGTGGAAGGCGAAGGGCTGGCCGTTCTTGCCAAAGCCAACCTCTTTTTTGCCTTCCCCCATTGCGCGGTACTTTTCGCGCCAGCCGCCCATGACGTCGAAATTCTCCAGCGCAAAGCCGGGCGGATCGATCTTCGTGTGGCAGGATGCGCAAGTCTCAAGCGTGCGATGCTTGTCGAGCTGCTCGCGAATGGTGGTGGCTCCGCGAATATCGGGCTCGACCGCAGGCACGCTGGGCGGCGGCGGAGGCGGCGGTTTGCCCAGAATGCGTTCCATGATCCACGCGCCGCGCAGCACCGGCGAGGTGGTCGTTCCATTGGCCGTAACCTTCAGCACGCTCGCCTGGGTCATCAGCCCGCCGCGCACCGAATCCGGCGGCAGCTTGACGCGCCGCAGTGCAACGCCGCTGACGCCTGGAATGCCGTAGTGCTGCGCGAGTCGTTCGTTGAGGAACGAAAAGTCCGCCGCCACGATGCTGCTGGCCGGAAGATTCTCTTTGAGCAGTTCTGCAAAGAAGAGCTGTGTCTCATGCAGAGCGGACTCGACCAGCAGATCGTCCAGGTAGTAGTCGGGATAGAGCTCGGCGTCGGGGGATGTTGCATCCATGCGGCGCAGGTCGAGCCAGTAATTCAAAAAAGCTTCGGTAAATCGGCGTGAGCGCGCATCGTTGAGGAGCCGCTCGGTTTGTGCGCGGAGCACTTCAGGCTTGCGTAATTCATTCTTCGACGCCAGCGTGCGGAGTTCATCGTCCGGCGCGGTGTTCCACAGGAAATACGAAAGGCGCGCGGCGAGCGCGAAATCGTCGAGCGTTCCGGGTTTTTCCTCCAGGCACACAAAACCTGGCGAACAGAGTACGGCCGAGTAACCGGCGATCATCGCTTCCATGAAGCTGTTGCCGTCCTTCATGGCCCGTTCGATCACCCCGAGGAAGCGCTTTTCGTCGGCTGCGTCCACCGGCCGGCGGTACGCGCGTGTCATGAAATTCTTCAGCAGCCGCGCGGCGTCGGCGGATGGATCGGCCGAAACGACCTCCACGGGGCTGCTCGAATCGTTTGAAGCTTTCAGCGGAAGATCACCGAAGAGGAGTTTATGTCCGGCGCTGGGCCATTCGTCGATGATCGGGCCTTCGACTTCCAGCCAGCGGAACGCGACGCCGGGTTGGCCGTCTTTTTCAGCCAGCGGGTTGTGCCAGTTCGGCGGGCGCGAGCGGAACAGACGAGCGGCGTCGACGCGGATGGTTTCGTTCTTTAAAAGCCAAAGGTCGAGTTCCTTCACGCTGGGCTCGGGTGTGAAATCGACGCTGCCCTGCCAGCGGATGATGCGCGGCTTGGTCTCAGAAGAAATTGTGACCGGCTCGTCGCGGCGGCCTTTGGACACCGTGTCCAGATCGGGAATCCACCACTTGTCGGGCTTGCCGGGACCCACCCATACCGAGTAAGCGCTCACACGGACCTTGTAGCGGCCGGATTCCTGGCACAGGAAATTGTCAAAGCGCAGCTCGATCGGTTCATAGCTGCTGGCGACGACGCCCATCGCTTCTTTTTCCCGAACGGCTGGGTTGGCGTCGCCCACGGTGATCGGCGCTTTAAGCGCGCGGACATCGGGCTGGCCTTCATAGTCAATCAACGGAAAGGTCGCACGTTCCGGCCGCGAGTTGAACGGACCGAACTTCATTTTGTTGACGAACACTTTCTGGTCGCGTGTGTAGTAGCGCGCGATTTTTGTTTCCGGCTTCGTGAGCTGATCGGCGATGACTTCACGCAGGGCGTACTCGGCCGCGGAAAGATAGCGGGCCATCTGGACGTGCGAAACGTCGAGCGCGTCGCCGACTTTGTTGAAGCGGTGCGACTCGCCATCTTCCGGCAGAATCTGGCTGATCTGAAGCCACGGAGCCTGCAGCAGATCGCGAAGCGAGTTTTCGTATTCATAGCGATTAAGCCGCCGCCAAGTCGAACGGCCGTCGCTGGCTTCGCGGGCCTCGTCGGCGGCGGCGAGTGGTTCAGCCAATGACTTCAGAAATGCCGACACATCTGCAGGGTTTGGCTGGGTGCGCTTTTTTGGCGGCATCTCGCCGTCGCGGATGCGGTCGTGAACGGTGACCCACTTGGCGAAGATTTTCTGGTCTTTCGTATCGAACTTCAAAGCGGTAAGGTCGAGCCCGCCTTTGGCGTTGTCCGGGTCGTGGCAGTCGAAGCAATGCTTTTCCAGAAACGCGCGGCCCGGCGGCGTAGCGTCAGCTGCGTACAGGGACAACGGCAGGGCACAGGAAAGAAGCAGGACGCTGCGCACGCGAGATTCCCGAAGAATAGAAATAGTACGTACACCGATCAATTCTAGTTAGTACGTACACCGACTATTTCTTTGGTTATCTAAAATGTTGACAGGTGTATCCTGATAAGTAATTGTGCCGAAGCGGGCTCTTCTTACGGCAAATTAATAAAATAAAAGGCGAAGAAAGCTCGGGCTCATTCGTTTTAATTTAGGGTCACCGATCGGAAATGTGGTGCACACTGAGGTAGAAATACTGCACCTGTGCATTCGTGGACAAATTCCGTGGCTGGCCTGACTGCTGGGGCCGCCTAAATAAGGAGGGGGCATGTTCGCCAGACACTTAGTTTGCACGGTGCTTTTTTTTACAGCTTTCCAGAGCTTCGCAGCCGAGGTTATCAAGGCCGGGATCATCGGCGCGGATACCTCACATGTGACCGCCTTTACCGAGCTGCTCAATTCGCCAAAGGCAGAAGGCGACCTGGCGGGTATCAAGGTGGTGGCCTGCTACCCCAGTTTCAGCGCCGACATCCCCAGCAGCAAGGATCGCGTTGAAGGCTACAAGACGAAGCTCACGAGCATGGGAGTGGAGCTGGTCGGCTCGATCGACGACTTGCTCGCCAAGGTCGATGTAGTCCTGCTTGAAAACGTGGATGGCCGCACGCACCTGCAGCAGGTCATTCCCGTTCTGAAAGCCAAAAAGCCGGTTTTCATCGACAAGCCCGTCGCCGGAACACTGGCTGAAGTGCTCGAAGTCTATCGCCTTGCCGCCGAGCTCAACGTGCCGTGCTTTTCAAGCTCGGCGCTGCGCTTTGGGCCGGGAATTTTCGGAAGCAGAACGGACGCGCGCGTCGGAACGGTGCTCGGCTGCGACGCGTACAGCCCGTGCTCGCTGGAAGCCAGCCACCCCGATCTGTTCTGGTACGGCATTCACGGCGTGGAGACGCTCTTCACGATCATGGGACCGGGCTGCGAATCTGTCACGCGCGTGCAGACGAAGGATACGGAGCTGGTCGTTGGAACGTGGAAAGACGGACGCGTCGGAACATTCAGGGGCATCCGCGAAGGCAAAAAGGATTACGGCGCGACAGTCTTCGGAAGCAAAGGCATTATCCAGAGCGGCGGCTTTGAAGGTTACAAACATCTGGTCGCACAGATCGCGAAGTTCTTCAAGACCAAAGCCGTGCCCGTCAGCCCTGAAGAGACCATCGAGATTTATGCTTTCATGGAAGCAGCCGATGAGAGCAAGCGGCAAGGCGGCAAACCGGTGAGACTCGAAAGCGTTCTGACAAAAGCGCGCCAGCAGAAGCCGGCGCTGAAGCCATGATGCTTTAAGGTTTTCTTACTTGCGGCGCGGCTTCTTCACCTTCTTTGCCTTGCCGCCCTTTTCGACTTCGACGGTGACCGTGCCTTTCTTGCCATTGGACTGCACCGTCACGGTGTAGACTCCGGACGTAGTGAACTTGTGCGCGACGCTTGCGCCCACGGCCGTGATGCCATCGCCGAAATCCCACACCGTCTGATCGTCGCCGCCGGTCTGGTAAAAGGTCGACAGTAAGGGCTTGCGGCCTTTGCTCGGAGACGCTGACACAACCAGTTCAGTCGCGGGAGCCGTTTCCTGAATCGCGTAGAGCTTAAGAATTCCAGCTTCATCGTCGACGTGCAGTGATTCAGCGCCAGGCTCAAGAATGGAATTCATCGTCGGCAGGTCGGTGGTGCTTTCGTGTCCGTAGAGCTGTTCAGGAACGCAGTCGGAATGATTCATTCCCAGAGCATGACCGAGCTCATGAAGGAGAGTGCCGTCAAGGTCCGATACTTCCCCCAGGCGAGTGCTTCGCACGCCGCCACCGCCGCGCTCCCACGCGTAGGCCGACGCATTGATGATGATCCTGGCCGAAACGATACTTTGATCCATTTTGCAGATCATCTGCGTCCAGGCGAGATGGGTGCTGTCCGGGATGATGTCACCTTCGTCGTCCCAGACGACGTCGATGCCGCCGGGCGCCTCGACGAAAGCAATTGCGCCGCGGCTTGCCGCTGCCCACGCCTGGATCGCCTGCAGCATGGCATCACGTACCATCGGCGGCGCGTCAGGCGCGACATTCCAGGAAATCGCCTGCTGCGGCAGCGTGGTCTGTTTCCACGTGAAGGGCTGGCCTGTATAGGAGAGAAAGAAAGAATACGCCTGGACGGTGCTGAAGAAAAAACAGATGAGCACGCTGCCGAGGATAGCGGGCACGAGCTTCTGAACGGTGCGCGAGATGGGTTTCATTGCGGCCACTCCTTGAGAATAGGGTCAAGGAGCTGTATCTCACAGCCAAGGCCATGCGCGTTAATCTTATAACTGGTTAATCAGGCGTATCTTAAAAAGAATCGGGTTCTAGATCTCAGTCATTTCTTCAGACACTTTGAATGGGTTTTCAGACACCGGAAGTTTATTCATATGAGCCGCCCGGACTTGGACAGGTCAGATTTTCAGCAGTGCGTAGACCTTGTCGAGCAGTTCACGGGGGCTGAACGGTTTGACGAAATAGTCGTCCGCCCCGACTTCCTCGCCTCGCTTTTTATCGAATTCCTGCCCGCGTGCAGTAAGGAGCAGAATCAAGATGCCTTTCGTTTTTTCGTCATGCTTGAGCGCTTCACAGACCTGGTATCCGTCCATGCCCCCCGGCATCATAACGTCGAGAATTATCAAGTCCGGCGAGTGCGTGCGGGCCAGTTCAAGAGCCTTCGAACCATCCGCAGCCATTAGAAATTTGAAATCGCCCAGATCGAGCGTCGTTTGCACAAGAGATCGAACATCCGGTTTATCATCAGCGATTAAGATTGTCTTCATATTTTCAATTCCCGGTGCTGTGCTGAGATGGTGTTATTGGAACTTTACCTCAAAAAATTTGCATTTCCATCTTTTTGCGCGATTATGCACGTTCCTAAGAACCTTTTTTTGCGCGGGTTGCGGGTGCTTTGGCGTACAATGCAACAACAGCCAAGCAAATGATGTATCTGGAGAATAGTCATGAGTGGCGCCTCCATTTCGGTCCTTGTCGTAGACGATGACGAGCAGCTACTGGAGTTTTCTTCAGAAGCCCTTCGCTCTGGCGGCTATCAGGTGCGCTCGTTTTCCAATCCCGTTCTGGCGCTCGCATCCTTCACTGAAACACCCACTGAACTCGTGTTTACCGATCTGCAGATGCCTGGAATGGGCGGCATCGATCTGCTGCGCAAGATTAAGGAGATCCGGCCGGCAACGCCCGTGATTCTCGCAAGCGGCTTCGGCACCGTAAAGAACGCCGTCCAGGCAATGAAAGACGGCGCTTTCGATTTCATCACCAAGCCTTTCGACGTGGAACACCTGCTCGAATTGGTCAAGCGCGCACTGGAGCTTCGCTCGCTGCGGCAGGAGAACGCAATCCTTCGCGCCGAAGTCTCCGACCTGCGCGGCAGTCGTATCGCCCCCATGGGCTCGTCGGCCGTCATGAAGAAGTTACTTGAGATGGCCAGATCCGTTGCTGCGACCGATGCCACCGTGCTGATCACGGGCGAATCGGGCGTCGGCAAAGAAGTCCTGGCCGATTTCGTGCAACGCAACAGCCCCCGCAAGGACGGTCCATTCGTCAAGGTGAACTGCGGCGCGCTGAGCGGCACCCTGCTTGAGTCGGAGCTCTTCGGGCACGAGAAGGGCGCCTTCACCGGAGCCACCGAGCGCAGAACTGGACGTTTTGAACAGTCCCAGAAAGGCACGATTTTCCTCGATGAAATCGGCGAATTGAGCATGGAAGCGCAGACACGGCTGCTCCGTGTTCTGCAGCAGCGCGAAGTTCAGCGCGTCGGCGGCACGACCACGATCAATTTGGACATCCGTGTCATCTGCGCGACCAACAAAGACCTCAAGGCTGAAGTTGCCGCCAGGCGCTTTCGCGAAGATCTTTTCTATCGCATCAACGTTTTTCCGCTGAACCTGCCGCCCCTGCGCCAGCGTATCTCGGACATCCCGGCGCTCTGCCTGGATCTGCTTCGCCAGATCCGTCAGACCATCGGCCGCGGGCCGTCCGACATCTCGCAGGCCGCGCTGGACAAGCTGGCCACCTATGCCTGGCCCGGCAACATTCGCGAACTGGAAAATGTCCTGCAGCGTTGCTCTATCCTCTCCTCTCAGCCCGTTCTCGATGTCGGCGATTTGCCGGATGAGATCAGCAGCGGCCGCGAACTTTCGTTAAACAGTTCTGCGGCTGAACCTGATGCCCAGCCGGCCGTGACCCTGGACGAGGCGCGCGGCCGCAGCGAACGTGAACGGATCCTGGCAGCGCTTCAGGAATGCCGCTGGCATATTTCCAATACGGCCAAGCGTCTGGGGATCAGCCGCGCCACGCTCTACGTGAAGATGGAGCAGTACAAGATCGAGCATTAACACATTGCAGTCACTCTCTAACGGCGGCGCGTGAAAGGCGCAGTGATACGAGGTGGGCAGTGCAGGCAACGGTTTTAATTGTCGATGATGACGCCGCCCAGCGCGGCGTTGCGGACGTCTATGACGCGCTCGTCAGCCAGCGTCCGTACAAGCCGCCTCTGCCGCGTGCATCCGCCATTCAGATTTTGCGCGAGAAAGCCGGCCGCGGCGCTCTCGATCCGGAACTGGTTAGAATTTTTATCGAGAATGACGTTCCGTCCGCTCTGGAGCAGACCCCTTCATGAGCCAGCGGTTCAAAACACTTCAGGAAACACTTGAAGGACTCCCACGCGTCAGCGGCGTGCCCACGCTTGGCGGGATCGCCCTGACGGGAGTGCTCGGCAGCGGTGGCATGGGCATGGTCTATAAGGGCCTGCATCTGCGTCTATCGATTCCCGTCGCCGTAAAAATTTTGCATAATCAGTCTACGGGACTTTACTCGCAGTTTTTTGAAGAAGCCCGGCTCGCAGCCAAGATCAATCACCCGAATGTCGTCCGCGTCTACGACGTCAATGAGGAGCACGGGCTGGTCTATATCGTTCAGGAACTGGTGGATGGCGGCTCGGCTTACGACTTGATTCAGGACAACGCCGGCGATCAGAAGTTCCTGCCCGAACTGCGGCTGCTCGACCTGGGCACTGACATCGCCCGCGCGCTTGCGGCGATCCACAACGAGAGCATCGTGCACCTGGACATCAAACCCGAGAACGTCCTGATCGAACGCGGCACCGGGGCGGCCAAGATAACGGACCTGGGCCTGGCGCGTCGCAGCGGACGCTTTGCCGACACGTCCATCGCCGGCACGGAAGTTTACGGCACGCCCGGCTTCATGAGCCCCGAGCAGCTGCAGGCACTGCCGGCAGGACCGGCCGCGGACGTTTATGCGTTTGGCGCGCTGTTTTACGAACTGGCCGTGAACACGATGGCCTTCCACTTTAAGAACAACCTGCCGGAGCTGTTCCTGCAGCAGACCGAAAAGCCGCTGCCGGATCCGCTTGTGCAGCGCAAGTCGCTGGCGCCGCGCATCGCTGCCATCATCCGCAAATGCCTGGCGCCGTTTCCGCAGGACCGTTTTGCCGACGGCGCCGCTTTGCTTCGGGAACTCATCGAAACGCGCAGCCAGCTTCAGCCGCGCTCTCCCACGGGCGTGGTACCCGTGCAGCGCGCGTCACTGGGAGCGCAGGTTGTCTGCGTAGACGACGACCCGGCGCTGCGGGAGTTTGTTGAAGATGCGATGGCGGAGGCGTCGCATTCGGTGGAGACGTTTTCTAACGGCCGGGATGCGCTCGCGTACCTGGCTTCGCATGAACCGGACCTGGTGCTGCTGGATGTCGACATGCCGGGCGACAACGGTCTCAAAGTGTGTCGCTCTCTGCGCGGCATCCCCGCGCTGAAAGAAGTTCCGGTTGTTTTCATGTCGGGAGTTCACGACTTGAACGTTATCGATACGGCCATGGGGCTCGGCGCCACAGATTATCTGCTCAAGCCGGTAAGCGTCCCCGATCTCCTGGCTCGCGTTAATTGCCTCACGCGGCTGCGGAGGGTGCAGCGCGAGCGCGCCGCTCTGGAGGCACAATATCAGAAGCTGAGCTCGCACCTGATTGCCGTAAGCCACTCCCGCAATCGCTCCTAGCAGCGCCCGGCGGTGCTCTATAATTGCGGACAATCCGAATCTTCGAATCAAAAAAGTTGAAACCCGGTCTAATAAACGCGGGTCTCTTACGGTTACTGGATGAATTATGTACCAGAGGTTGCAGGCGATGACCGATCGGCAGCTGATCGAAGCGTATGCCGGCACGCGTGATCTGAACGCGTTCGGCGTCTTCGTCGACCGCCACCAGAGCGCTCTGCTCTCGTTCGCCTCGGCCTTTCTGCGCGATGACACGCTGGCACAGGATATCGTTCAGGAAGCATTCTTGCGGGCCGCCTCGGACCCGCAGCGGATTCTCAAGTGCGAAGCCGGAGGCCCCAGCGAGCGCAACTGGCTGCTGAAAGTGGTTCGCGACCTGAGCGTCGACAGCATCCGCCGGCGCGCGAGCGAGAAACGGGCCGTCAATGCCGCGGCCGCCGTGCGCGAAAAGTCCGCGCCGGCAGCCGACGCGGCACTGGAAGGACAGGAGCAGGCGGCCCGAGTGCGCGCCGCGATCGACCGCCTCAAGCCACGCTGGCGCGAGCTGCTCATCTTAAAGGTGCGCCAGAAGAAGTCGTACAAAGAGATCGCCACGATTACCGGACTGACAGTCACCAACGTCGGATTTCTCCTCCACCAGGCCATGCAGGCGCTGGCGGAGGAACTGAAAGATTAAAAGCGGTTTCCGATTTTCGGTTTCTGGTTTCAGGTTGCAAAACATCGCGAACCAGAAACCAGAAACCAGAAACGAGAAACCAGGGACCAGAGGTGATGCATGACGGCCTCGACTAAAAAGACAGAGAGCGACGAACACCTCGGTTACTTGCTGACGGCCTACGTCTTCGACAGCCTTTCGTCTGCCGGCCGGCAGGAAGTGCAGGAGCATCTGTCGAGCTGCGCGGAATGCCGCGAGCAGCTTTCGCTGCTGCTTAAAACGCTGGGCGCCGCCGAAGAAGCTCTCAGCGAAGGCAACAAAGAATACGTGTTCGAAGAACGCCGCCGCCAGCGCGTGCTCGAGGCCGCGCGCCGGGCGCGGCCGAACGTTGTTCGCCGCATTCGGTGGAGCTGGAAGTACTCGGCGCTGGTCGCGGCGCTGATGATCGCTGTACTGATCGGCCTGTCGCTTCAGACGATGTCCTCTCCGCGAATGGCTGCTGGGCAAACCGCCCCTGCCGGAGCAGCAAAAGCATACGCTGAAGCAGACGACTTTTATCAGCGCAGGGACTATGACGCTAATCGCGTGGTGGAGTATTCCGCGCGTTCGAAAAGCACCGCTACGGGTAAACCCTCGTTGCTAGAATCGAAAGTCGACTCGCAGGCCTATGGCCTTGTACCGCAGAAGCCCGCTCCGTCCGCGCCGCCGCCTGCCGTCGCACTCCCGGCGCCTGCTACTGCAGCGCCCGCGCAGACGGCGCCCGCCGCCGAGGCAGCAGGAGTGATTGCTGGAGATGCCAGCGGAAGTGTTACGTTTAACTCAGTAGCGACCCAGCCAGTTTATAAAGTGGAAAAACTGAACCGCAAAATTCCGGCGGAATCGCCGGTGGCACAGTCCGCGCCGCCGGCAGCCACTGCTACTGAAGCAGCTCCGGCGAAACCCACGCTGGGCTATTCGATTGCCGGTGTTCCGGTTAACCCTCCTGCGACCAACGACGCATTCGTGATCAACAACAACGGCACTGTTCCCCAAAATGGAGCTGGCGCCGGCCCGAGCAATTCTCCGGTGCCTGTTGCCGAGCCTGCCAGGCGTCCCGCCGTCGCCGGTGTCGCTCTTCAGGATGCGAAGTTCAAGGAAGTCGCTGAGCCGACAATCGATTTTGGAGTTCAGGATTCCAGAAGTGCGCTGTCGCTGAATACTTTGCCAGAGCCGCGCCTGCCGGGAGAACCCAATCGTCCCGAGCCAAAAACGTTGGCCAAAAAGAAGGGCACTGTCGTCAGCGAAGAAGCTGTTGAGTTCAGCGATGCGCCCATCGAGCGTGTACAGGAAAAGAAAGTCGCCATTGCTGCAAAAGATGCAGAAATTAAAAACCGGCGTGAGCTGATCGAGCAGGAGCGTGCCGAAAAGGCCAATCTGCATGATTTTAACCAGCAGCTCGCCAGGCAGAACAAGACCATTGAAGAACTCAGTGATCTGCCCGCACTGGCGAAGGCACTCAAGAATGCGAGCACGCCGGCTGAGCCGGCTTTGACGAAGGAACTCAATCAGCAGACTGCCGTGGCAGAGCAGAGGCAAGGCATCGAAGGCGCCGCCCCGCTGCAGCATTTAGACGGGCTCAAGCGTGACGAGACTGCGAAAGCTCTTGGCGCTGTCAGCGACCCGATATCGC
>Ga0196964_10000882_pt1 | contig 16330 bp, 13 predicted proteins | sample S1_10metaG_FD_148615 | JGI IMG/M metagenome (GOLD analysis project Ga0196964, IMG submission 148615) | Soil microbial communities from Anza Borrego desert, Southern California, United States - S1_10 | ecosystem: Environmental > Terrestrial > Soil > Desert | place: USA: California | collected...
CGCCCCGCCCGGACACGGAGGTGATCGTCGACCTCGCCCTGCGCGCCTTTCCCGAAGGCATGCCGTTCCAGATGCTCGACATAGGGACCGGCTCGGGCGCCATCCTGCTCGCCGTCCTGGCCGAGCGCCCGGCGGCCAAGGGGGTCGGCACCGACATCTCCGAGGAGGCCCTGGCGGTGGCCCGCGACAACGCCGCCAGCCTCGACCTCGGCGGCCGCGCGGCCTTCCTGCGCACCTCGTGGGCGGACGGCCTGGCCGACGAGGCCTTCGACCTGGTGGTCTCCAACCCGCCCTACATCCGCTCGGCCGAGATCGAGGGCCTGGAGCCGGAAGTGAAGGACCACGAGCCGCGCCTGGCCCTGGACGGCGGCCCCGACGGCCTGGAGGCCTACCGCATCCTCGCACCCGAGATCCTGCGGCTGCTGAAGCCCGGCGGGGTGTTCGCGGTGGAGACCGGCTGGGACCAGGCCGAACAGGTGCGCGAGCTGTTCGATCTGGCCGGGGGCGAACAAACCGTCGTGGTCAAGGACCTCGGCGACCGCGACCGCGTTGTCACGGGTATCAAGAATCCCCTTGGAAAAACGGCCGCGAGTCGCTAAGTGTTCTGACGTCTTCACCACATCGCTGGCTAGGTAGCGCCACGGGGGCGCGCCCATCGAGACGAGTGGAAAGCGGCGGCGCGCAGGGAGCGCGGGACGCCGCCGAAGGACGCAACGCAGTGGCCAGGATCAACGACGGGGCGAGGGCCCGGTCCATTCAGCCGCTAGGTCCGCGCAGGGGCGATCCTTGCACGGACGATCGAGCACCCAGACAGAGAACGATCAGCGCGTATGAGAGATTTCAAGAGCATGAAGCGCCAGCGCGGGCGCAACCGCAAGGGCGGCGGCGGGGGCGGCGGACAGCCGAACAACCCGAACCGCGCGTTCGATTCGAACGGTCCCGAGGGCATCAAGGTCCGCGGCAACGCCCAGCACGTCTACGAGCGCTATCAGCAGCTCGCCCGTGACGCCCAGTCGTCCGGCGACCGGGTGCTGGCGGAGAACTACCTGCAGCACGCCGAGCACTACTTCCGCCTGCTGCGGGCCATGCAACCCGGCCGCCCGGTGACCGAGATCGTCGCCCGCGACAGCTTCGCGTCGGGTTACGACATCGACTTCGAGGACGAGAGCGGGGCCCAGGCGGCCCAGTTCGCCCAGGAGGCCGCCGAGGCCGAGGCCCGCGAGGGCGAGGGCGAGCCGCGCGGCGAGGGCCGCGAGCGCGACGATTACCGCCGCGACGAGCGCCCGCGCGACGACCGGCAACGGGACGACCGCCAGCGCGATTTCCGTGGCGAGGGCCGCGACCGCGACCGCGACTTCCGCCGCGACGAACGCCCGCGCGATGACCGTCCCCGGGACGACCGCGCCCGTGACGATCGCGCTCGTGACGATCGCGCTCGTGACGATCGCGCTCGGGACGAGCGTCCCCGCGACGACCGTCCGCGCGAGGACGGCGGGCCCCGCGAGAGCCGCCGCGAGCGCTTCGAGCGTCAGCGGGGCGAGCGCCGCAACCGCTTCGAGGACCGTCCCGAGTCCGCCGACCCCCTCGCCGTGGTGCAGCCGCAAGCCTCGCCCCTGGTCAGGGGCGACGACGAGGGATCGCCGGTGCTGCGGGCCGAGGACGGCGGCGAAAGCCACATGCCGGCCTTCCTGGGCCGCGCCGCGCCCGCCGCCGAGGACGCGCCCGCCGAGAAGCCAAAGCGGGCGCCCCGCAAGCGCAAGACGGCCGAGGAAACGGCCGCCGAGGACGCCTGATTTCCGCCAAGCTTCCGGCTAAGTAGTCCGGTCGAGAGACTGGGGAACGGCCACGCTTTCCAGCCGTTGAACGCCCTGACGGGGTGTTCCGGGGAGGCGGGCGTCCGACAGGGGAACGACATGCGCTTGACCACGCCTGCCATCGCCATCGCCGCCGCGGCCCTGCTGGCCGCCTGCGCGACCACGCCGCCGCCGCCGCCCCCGCCGCCTCCGCCGCCCGGCGGGGAGGTGCAGATGGACTGGCAGGCGGCGATCCAGGACTTCGACCGCGACCGCCTCAACCGCCTCGACGAGGCCTGGGAGCGCGCGCTCGACCAGGCGCTGCGCGACGGCCACGAGGAGCGGCTGCGCAGCCTCGACCGGCTGGCCGATCCCGGAACCGCCATGCGCGATCCGCTGCCGCGCCCGGGCAACTACCGCTGCCGCACGATCAAGCTCGGCTCCCGCACCGGCGGACCGGGCCTGAGCTACGTCGCCTATGGCTGGTTCAACTGCCGCATCGAGGAGGTGTCGCGCGGGCTGAAGCTGACCAAGGTCACCGGCTCGCAGCGCCAGACCGGGCTCATCTTCCCCGACAGCGAGCGCCGCGGCGTGTTCCTGGGCGCCATGGCGCTGGGCGACGAGCCGCCGCCGCGCGGCTACGGCCTCAACGCCGAGCGCGACATCGTCGGCGTGGTCGAGCGCGTCGGCCCCATGCGCTACCGGCTGGTCCAGCCGTGGCCGCGCTACGAGTCGAACCTCGACATCCTGGAGCTCGTGCCGGCCGGCTAGCGGGCGGCCGGCGCCTTGGGACGCTTGCGCAGCGCTTCCGGGGTCGGCCGGCAGAGTTGGCCTCCCTTGTAGCTGGAGCACATCTGGCTTGTCCGGCCGGCGCAGGCCCAGCGGGTTGCGGCTGGATGACTAGGCGAGCAAGACCCCGGCGCCGACGACGAGCAGGGCGAAGAACGCCAGCCACAAACCGTCGCGCAACCGCATCGGCATGACCGGGACGTGGCGCGGTCCGGCGTCCGCCGCAACGCTTTGGCCGGGCCCTTGTGTGTCCCCCTGGCCACACCCACATCGCCGGGGTCGCAGCGGGTCGCTTCTTGCAAGGACCCGCTGACGGCTTCCGCTTGTTCCAAGGGAAACCATGAACCTCGAGATCTACTCCGACCGCGCCAAGCAGGCGATCCAGTCTGCCCAGTCCCTGGCGCTGGCCCGCCGCCACCAGCACTTCTCGCCCGAGCACATCCTGAAGGTCCTGCTCGAGGAGCGTGACGGGCTGTCGCGCACCCTGATCAAGGAGGCCGGCGGCAGTCCCGACACGGCCGTGCGCGAGGTGGACACGGCGCTCGGCAAGCTGCCGTCGGTGAGCGGCGGGTCGGGCCAGCTCTACCTCAAGCCCGAGACCGCCCAGGTGTTCGCCGCCGCCGAGGCCGACGCCAAGAAGGCCGGCGACGCCTTCGTCACCACCGAGCGGCTGCTGATCGCCCTCGCCGACGTCGGCTCCAAGGCCTCGGAGGCGCTGAAGAAGGCCGGCGTCACCGTCGCCGCCCTGCAGGAGGCCGCGGCCGAGATCCGCAAGGGCCGCACCGCCGATTCCGCCTCGGCCGAGGAGGGCTACGACGCGCTCAAGCGCTACGCCCGCGACCTCACCCAGGCCGCCCGCGACGGCAAGATCGACCCGGTCATCGGCCGCGACGAGGAGATCCGCCGCACCATCCAGGTGCTGGCCCGGCGCACCAAGAACAACCCGGTGCTCATCGGCGAGCCCGGCGTCGGCAAGACCGCCATCGTCGAGGGCCTGGCCCTGCGCATCGTCAACGGCGACGTGCCCGAGAGCCTCAAGGACAAGAAGCTGATGGGGCTGGACATGGGCTCGCTGATCGCTGGCGCGAAGTACCGCGGCGAGTTCGAGGAGCGCCTGAAGGCGGTGCTGAACGAGGTCACTGCCGCAGAGGGCGGCATCATCCTGTTCATCGACGAGATGCACCCCCTGGTGGGGGCCGGGAAGACCGACGGGGCGATGGACGCCTCCAACCTGCTGAAGCCGGCCCTGGCCCGCGGCGAACTGCACTGCGTCGGCGCCACCACGCTCGACGAGTACCGCAAGCACGTCGAGAAGGACGCCGCGCTCGCCCGCCGCTTCCAGCCGGTGTTCGTGGAGGAGCCGACGGTGGAGGACACCGTCTCCATCCTGCGCGGCCTGAAGGAGAAGTACGAGCTGCACCACGGCGTGCGCATCTCCGACAGCGCCATCGTCGCCGCCGCCACCCTGTCGCACCGCTACATCACCGACCGCTTCCTCCCCGACAAGGCCATCGACCTGGTCGACGAGGCCGCCAGCCGCGTCCGCATGGCGGTCGACTCCAAGCCCGAGGCGCTCGACGAGATCGATCGGCGGCTGGTGCAGCTGAAGATCGAGCGCGAGGCGCTGCTGAAGGAGACCGACAAGGCCTCGCAGCAGCGCCTGGAGAAGCTGGACGCCGAGATCGGCGAGCTGCAGCGCGAGTCCGACGAGATGACCGCGCGCTGGCGGACCGAGAAGGAGAAGGTGACCTCCTCGGCCCAGCTGCGCGAGACCCTCGACCGCCTGCGCGCCGAACTGGCCGAGGCCCAGCGGCGCGGCGACTTCGCCCGCGCCGGCGAGATCCAGTACGGCCAGATCCCGCAGCTGGAGCGCCAGCTCGCGGAGGCCGACACCGATCAGGACAAGCCGCTGACGCCCGAGGTGGTCGACGCCGAGCAGATCGCCGCGGTGGTCTCGCGCTGGACCGGCGTGCCGGTCGAGAAGATGCTCGAGGGCGAGCGCGACAAGCTGCTGCGCATGGAGGACGCCCTGCGCAGGCGCGTGGTCGGCCAGGACGAGGCCCTGGTCGCCGTCTCCGACGCCGTCAGGCGCGCCCGCGCGGGGCTCAAGGACCCCAACCGCCCGATCGGCTCGTTCCTGTTCCTGGGCCCCACGGGCGTGGGCAAGACCGAGCTGACCAAGGCGCTGGCCGAGTTCCTGTTCGACGACGAGGCGGCGGTCACCCGCATCGACATGAGCGAGTACATGGAGAAGCACGCGGTCAGCCGCATGATCGGCGCGCCGCCGGGCTACGTCGGCTACGACGAGGGCGGGGCGCTGACCGAGGCCGTGCGCCGCAGGCCCTACCAGGTGGTGCTGTTCGACGAGGTCGAGAAGGCCCACCCGGACGTCTTCAACGTGCTGCTGCAGGTGCTCGACGACGGCCGCCTGACCGACGGCCAGGGCCGCACCATCGACTTCCGCAACGTGCTCATCGTCATGACCTCGAACATGGGCTCGCAGTACCTGGCCGAGGTGCCCGACGGGACCGACGTCGAGACCGTGCGCGAGCCGGTGATGGAGGTCGTGCGGGCGCACTTCCGGCCCGAGTTCCTGAACCGCATCGACGAGATCATCCTGTTCCAGCGCCTCAGCCGCGGCGACATGGGCGCCATCGTCAGGATCCAGCTCGAGCGGGTGGAGAAGCTCTTGGCCGACCGGCGGATCACCTTGGCGCTGGAGCCTTCGGCCGCGGCTTGGATGGCCGACCGCGGCTACGACCCGGTCTATGGCGCCCGGCCGCTGAAGCGGGTGATCCAGAAGCACCTGGTCGACCCCATCGCCCGCAAGATCCTGGCCGGCGAGATCGCCGACGGGGACGTCATCGGCGTTTCGGCCGGCAAGGACGGGCTCGAGATCGGCAAGGCCAAGGTGCACTGAGGCCCGGTAACCCTACCGGCCGTTACCCAACTTCCTTAGCCCTTCGGCAAACCGCCGGAGTCACCGTGGGTCGTTTGGCGTATCGGTCGGAGGGTGAGCCATGGGGATCGCTATCGCGCTGGGGTTCTTCGGCCTCCTGTGCGGCGCCGTCGTCCGCAACCGCGTGGGCGGCGCGTTCACCGCCGCGGCGGGAGCCTTCATGACCTGGCTGGCGCTGCCTTCGGTCTATCCGCTGCTGGACAATTCGCCCAAGGGCCACCGCATCGCCGCCATGCTGACCAGCGCCGGCGGCGACCATCCGTCCCTGTTCATGTTCCTGGGCGCGGCCGCGGCCGGTGTCCTGCTCGCCTGGATGCTGTTCGGGGCGCGCGAGCATCGGCCCGACTGGGAGTGGGATCCGGAGCATCCCAAGCGTCGCAAGCGCCGCCGCCGGCTCTACGCCGCCGAATAGGCCGCGCTGGCCCGTTCCCTGCTGTTTCCCCTCCAGGGGGCAGAACTCGCCCCGGAATGGAACAGCGGGGGTAATCCATGGGCGCCGAACACCTCAAACCCCTGACCAGCCTGCGTTTCATCGCGGCCATGTGGGTCGTTCTGTTCCACTGGTGGCCCAAGGCCGACTTCGGCCCCATGCCGGCCTTCGTCGAGAAAGGCTACCTCGGGGTCGAGCTGTTCTTCATCCTGTCCGGCTTCATCCTCTGCCACGTCTACCTGGACCAGGCGGGCGAGGGGCGGTTCCGCTACGGCGGCTTCCTGTGGAACCGGCTGGCGCGGGTCTTCCCGCTGCACCTCTTCACCACCGTCGGCGTGGGCCTGTTGGCCGGGGCGGCGCTGCTCGCCGGCCTGGCGGTCGACGGCAATGTCCTGCATTGGGAAAGCCTGCCGGCCAACCTGCTGATGGTCCACGCCTGGGGCGTCACCGACACCGCCGGCTGGAACCATCCCTCGTGGTCGATCTCGGCCGAGTGGTTCGCCTACCTGACCTTCCCCATCTTCGCCGCCCTGGCCTGGGGGCTGCGCAACCGGCCGCTGGTCGCCGCCGGGCTGGGGATCGCAGCCCTGTTCGGCGGCTACGCCCTCTACCGCGCCCTGACCGGGATGGAGCTGACCCTGGCGACCTTCGCCGGCGGCGCCTTCCGCATCGTGCCCCCCTTCGCCTTCGGCTGCGCCGTCTTCCTGCTGTGGCGCTCGGGCGTGGTCGCCGACGCCCGCCGGGCCCTGGCGGTCCTCTTCGCCTCGCTGGGCGGCGTCCTCGCGGCGACCTCTTCGGGCGCCCCCGACGCGCTCACCGTCACCTTCCTCGGTGGCCTGATCCTCGGCCTCGCCGGCCTGTCGTCGACGGCGCGCAACCCCCTGTCGGCCGCGCCCCTGGTCTACCTCGGCGAGGTCAGCTACTCGGTCTACATGATCTGCATTCCCTGGCAGCTGGTGGCCGTGAACGGCGCCCAGAAACTGCTCGGGACCGAGGCCCTGCCGCTGTGGGCCTGGCTGCCCCTGGTGCTGGCGATCCCGGCGCTCGCGGCGGGCTCCTACCACCTCGTCGAGCGCCCGGCGCGCAGGCTGATGCGGGCCTTCGCCGCTCGCCGCCGGGGCGAGGGCGAGGCCGTCCAGATCGCCTGAAAGGCTTGCTTCACCTTTCCGGATTATGGTTTCCTGTCCCGATCCGAGGGGACGGAAGAGTCGGAACTCATGATGAAACGGCGACTAGCCGCGGCCCTGGCCGCGACGATCGCGCTTTTCAGCGTGGCGGGAACGGCCCAGGCTGACACCTACTGGCAGTGCGTCACCTTCGCCCGCATGTTCTCCGGCATCCAGATCTTCGGCGACGCCTGGACCTGGTGGTCCAAGGCCACCGGCAAGTACCGGACCGGCACGTCGCCTGAGGTCGGCGCGGTCCTCGTCTTCAAGCCGACCGGGCGCATGAGCCGCGGGCACGTGGCCGTCATCAGCCGCATTGTCCACGACCGCGTGGTCCAGATCACCCACGCCAACTGGGGCGGCAGCCGCGGCAAGGTCGAGGAGGACGTCACCATCGTCGACGTCTCGCCGACCGGCGACTGGAGCCAGGTGAAGGTCTGGTACGGCCCGCTCAACGACCTCGGGACCACCGTCTATCCCACCTACGGCTTCATCTATAACGCCGCCCGCGACACCGCTTCGCAGATTGCCGCGGCCGCGGCCCAGGACTAAGCCTCTGGCCAGCCGGCGCCGCCCTGTCGCCGGACGCGATTCGCGGCGGGGGCCGCAGGCATGATCCGCATCCTGCGCGCCGGCCAGTCCGCCTTCGAGGACGCCGACGTCTGCGCCGACGACTGGAAGCTGCCGTCGACGGCGGTCTGGGTCGACCTGGTCGATCCGTCGCGCGAGGAGGAGCTGTGCATCGAGGCCGCCCTCGGCCTCCTGCTCCCCACCCGCGCGGAGATGGGCGAGATCGAGGTCTCCAGCCGCCTCTACCAGTCGGACGGCGCGACCTTCATGACCGCCACCCTGCTGCACAAGGGCACGGAGGCGCAACCCGAGGCCGATCCCCTGACCTTCGTGCTGGTCAACAACCGGCTGGTCACCATCCGCTACTTCGACCCCAAGTCCTTTCCGCTGTTCGAGGCCCAGCTCGCCCGCCAGCCCGAGCTCTGCTCGAACGGCGTGCGCACCTTCGTCAACCTGCTGGAGGCGGTCGTCGACCGCACCGCCGACAACCTCGAGTTCACCTCCGCCGAGGTCGAGGCCATCTCGCGCGAGATCTTCTCGCCCCGGCCCGGCAAGTTCGCGCCCCTGCTGGGCCGGCTGGGCCGCAACCAGGCGGCCAACAGCAAGGTGCGCGACAGCCTGGTCAGCCTCTCGCGGCTGGTCGGGTTCGCCAGCTTCGCCGAGTTCATCGAGGGCGACCCCGAGGCCACCGAGCACCTGGATTCGCTGCAGCGGGACATCCAGTCGCTGATGGACCACTCCAGCTACCTGGCCGGCAACATCACCTTCCTGCTCGACGCGGCGCTGGGCCTGATCAACATCGAGCAGAACACGGTGCTGAAGATCTTCTCGACCTTCACCGTCGCCCTGATGCCGCCGACGCTGATCGGGGCGGTCTACGGCATGAACTTCGACCACATGCCCGAGCTCAGGTGGCTGGGCGGCTATCCGCTGGCGCTGGTGCTAATGCTGCTGTCGGCGGTGGCGCCGCTGCTGTGGTTCAAGAAGCGCGGCTGGCTCTAGGCCGTCGCCGCCCGCAGCGCGTCGCGGACCAGCTCCGGCTTCTCCATCGGGAAGAAGTGCGAGCCGGCCACGGTCTCGACCGTCGCGTTCGGATGGCGGCGCTGGAACCGGGCGGCGTTCTCAATGCGGCAAGGCGAGCCGCGGCTGGCCTTGAGGATGCGCACGGGGCCGCCGAAGCGGCGCAGCGCCGCGTACGGATCGTGGGCGTGGGTGGTGTAGTTCGACGCCTCCCACTCCGGCGCACACGCCAGCTCGACCGTCCCGTCCAGCCGGTCGCGGAAGCCGTCGGCGACATAGTCGGCGACCATGGCCTCAGGCCAGCCCTTGAACGCCCCGCGGCCCAGGTAGGACTTCAGCGCCGCCGCCCGGCTCTCGAACACCCGGCGTCGGCGGGCGGCGGTCCGGGCGATGGGCGCGCGGCGGGCGACCGCGCGGGCCCACGGCAGGTGCGCCATGACCACGCCGACCGCGCCCCACATCACCGGATCGAACAGGACCACGCCGTTCACCCGCTCCGGCGCGGCGGCGGCGGCCAGCAGGGCGGCCGTCCCGCCCATCGAGTGGCCGGCCAGCACCACGGGCGCCCCGTCCAGGGCCTCCAGCAGGGCGACGAGGTCGTCGCGATGGTCCCGCCACGAGCGGCGGCCGTGCGGATCGGCGGCCAGGGTGGTGGCCCCGTGGCCCCGCAGATCCGGCGCGACGATGCGCAGGCCCACGGCCAGCGGGGCCAGCAGGCTGCGGTAGGTGCGCGCGTTGAAACCGTTGGCGTGGACGAAGACGAGGTCGACAGGCCGCCTGGGCTTGCCGAAGTCGAGCACGGCCATCTCGCCGCCGGGAACGGCGACGCAGCGGCGCGCGGGCTCGATCAGGCGGGTGGCGTCCATCGGGCGATCCATATCTGAACGACGTTCAGTTAAGCTCTTGCGGCGGCGTCCGCCAGAGGGGGGCCGAGGTCCATCTCGGCCCGGTCGAGCCGGGCGCCGTCCAGCGTCGCGCCCTCCAGGTCGGCCTCGAGCAACCGCGCGCGCGTCAGGTCCGCGCCGGAAATCCGCGCCTGGCGCAGGTTCGCGCGGGTCAGGTCGGCGCGCACCAGCCGCCCTTCGCCGACGGCCAGGGGCGAAAGCCTGGCTTCGCGAAGGTCGGCCCGCACCAGCTGGGCCCCGGCCAGCCGCGCGCCGCGCAGGTCCGCGCCGCGCAGGTCGGCGGTGCGGAAGTCGGCTCCCGTGAGGTCCGCGCCCTGCAGCTGGACCCCGCGCATGTCCAGGCCGAAGAAGATCGAACCGGTCGCCCTCAGGGCCGTCAGGCGGCGGCCCTTCAGGGTGCGTAGCGAACGGAAGTCGGCCTCGCAAAGGGCGTGCACGGCCCCCTCCAGCCCGCCGGTGTCGCACCACCGCTCGTGCTCGGCGACCAGCTGGTGCAGCGGCTGGTCGTCGACGTAGACGATGGGCGGAGGCGCGGCGATGGCCTCGGCCAGGGCGCCGCGGTCGATGGCGGCGGCGCTGACGTTGGCCCCGGCGACCACGGCGCGCTTGAGCGAGGCGCCGCTGAGGTCGGCCTGCGACAGCTCGGCGCCCGACAGGTCGGCGCCGTCGAGCGCCGCGTCGCGCATCCGCGCCCCGACGAGCTGGGCCCGGAACAGGCTGGCGTCGCGCAGGTCGGTTGGGGCCACGACGCCGGTCCTCGCCGTCTCCAGGTTGGCGCCGTCGGCGACCGCATAGTCGAGCGCGCCGGGCTCGCCGTCGTAGCTGACCAGGCGGAAGCCTTGCCTGGCGTCCTGCAGCGCCATCCGGCCGGGCCGCAGGTCGGCCTGGTTGAGGTCGGCCAGCGACAGGTTGGCGCCGCGCAGGCAGGCGCCGCGCAGGTCGGCTTGGCGCAGCGACGCCCCGCGCATGTCGGCGTTCCTCAGGTCGGCGGCGTAGAGCACCGCGCGGTCGAGCTTCGCCCTGCCCAGCAGGGCGCCCACCAGCCGCGCGCCGGCCATCTCGGCCTGGGACAGGTCGGCGCCCTCGAGATTGACGTTGGTCAGGTCGCAGCGGGCGAAGTTGGCCCTCCGCCCGCCCGCGCCGCCCGACAGGAACCGCGCATGCGCTGCGAGCATCTCCTGCAGGGTGGAGGCGTCCGGGGCTCTGACGGCGGCGGCGGAAGTCATGCGCCGGCAGTCTGCAGCCGCCGCTTTAAGGAAGGGTTGGGCCCACGCGCCCGCCGGGGGTCAGGCCTGGCGGCAGGCGGCGCAGCGGCCGTGCGCCTCGATGGTCATGGTCTGGACCGCATAGCCGGCGCCCTCGGCCGCGGCCATGAAGGCGGCCGAGCCCGTCGGCTCGACCTCGCGCGCCGCCCCGCAGCAGTCGCAGATCAGGAAGGCGGCGGCGTGGACGTCGGCGCCCAGGCGGCAGGCGACGTAGGCGTTCAGGCTCTCGATGCGGTGGGCGAACCCCTGACGCTCGAGGAACTCCAGGGCGCGGTAGACGGTGGGCGGCTTAGCGGCCTCGCCGTGCTCGCCGAAAGCGGCGATCAGGTCGTAGGCCTTCACCGGGCCCGGCGCGCTCAGCAGCAACTCCAGCACCCGCCGGCGCGGCGCGGTCAGCCGCTGGGCGTCGGCCTCGCAGCGCGTCTCAGCCTCGGCCAGGGCGTGGCTGAGGGCCGACCCGGCCAGTCCCAGGCCGCCGGAATGTTCGTGGACGCAGGCTTCGCTCATTACCTTTAGGTAATGCGGGACCCGCCGGGCGGCAACGCGCTTGACGGGATGTAATGTTATTTCATAACAGTTGTGATCTCCCGTTCAGGATCGTCCCATGCGCTCGTTGCTCCTCGCCGCCACCGCCTCGGTACCCCTCATGATCGCCTCGGCGGCCGCGGCGCAGGAAACGCCGACGACCGTCGAAGAGGTCGTCGTGACGGCTGCGCCGTACGCCGTCACCGAGCAGGCGCTCACCGTAAACGTCGACGTGATCGACGAGGAAGAGTTGCTCCAGGCGCCGCCCGCGAGCCTGGGCGACCTGGTCAGCGGTCTGCCGGGCGTCCGGTCCACCAGTTTCGCGCCGGGCGCCAGCCGCCCCGTCATCCGCGGCCTCGCCGGCCCGCGCGTGCAGGTCCTCGTCAACGGCCTAGGCGCCATCGACGCCAGCCAGGTGTCGCCGGACCACCAGGTCGCCGCCGACCCTGCCGGCGCCAACCGAATCGAAATCCTGCGCGGCCCCTCCACCCTGGCCTATGGCGGCTCGGCCATCGGCGGCGTGGTCAACGTCATGGACGATCGCGTGCCCGAAGAGATTCCCGCCGACGGCGTCGACGGCCGCTTCAGCCTGCAGACCGGCAGCGTCGACGACTCCTGGGCGACCGCCGGAGGCCTCACCTTCAGTCACGGCGGCCCTTGGGTGTTCACTGTCCAAGGCGCCGCGCGTCGCAGCGAGGACTACGATGTTCCGGTCTTCCCGGAATCACGGAGGCTGCTCGAGCAAGAGGGAGAGGATCCGGGCCCCGAGCGCACGGTCGAGGGCACGTTTTCCGAACTGCAGGAGATCGGCGGCGGGCTGTCCTACGTCGGTGAGTTCGGCTTTGTCGGCGTTTCCGTCAAGCATACCGAAAGCCTGTATGGCGTTCCCGGCCACGCGCACGAAGATCCGATGGGCGGGGAAGAGCATGGCGTCATGATCGACCTCAACCAGACCCGCTATGACGTGCGCGGCGAGACTCGCATCGGCCTCGGGCCGTTCGAGACGCTGCGTTTCGCCGGCGGGTACGCCGACTACACCCACACCGAACTGGAGGGTGACGAGGTCGGAACGCGCTTCACGTCGGAGGGGTGGGAAGGTCGAATGGACCTGGTCCAGCGCGAGGTCGACGGCTGGAACGGCGCCGTCGGGTTCCAGGCCCTGAGCCGCGACTTCAACGCCGTGGGCGACGAGGCCTATGTTCCGGCGACGACGATCGAGGAAGCGGGCGTCTACACGATGCAGCGCCTCGACCGCGGCCCCCTGGGCTTCGAGGGCGGCCTGCGGATCGACCGGCGCACGCTGGAAAGCGTCGTCGCCGAACGCGACTTCACCAACGTGTCGGCCTCGGCCGGCGTATTCGTTCGTCCGATGCGGGGCCTGTATCTCGGCCTGAGCGCCGCCCGCAACGAGCGCGCGCCGACCGAGATCGAACTGTTCGCCGAGGGCGCGCACGTCGCCACCTCGACGTTCGAGGTCGGCGACCCGACGTTCGAAACCGAGGTCGCCAATTCCGTCGAGGCGGCCGCGCACTACACCTCGGACCGCTTCACCTTCGACCTTCACCTGTTTGCGGCGAAGTACGACGGCTTCATCGACCTGCAGCCCACCGGGGTGATCGATCCGGACTCGGAGTTCGAGATCTTCAACTACGTGCAGACCGACGCCACCTTCCGCGGCTTCGAGGTCGAGGCCAGCGTCAAGGTCTGGACGGACGGCGACCACACGCTCAGCGTCGAGGGCGCCGGCGACTACGTTCGCGGCGAGACCGACCTCGGCCCGCCGGCGCGCATCCCGCCGTGGTCGGCCACCGCCCGGCTGGTTTGGGAAGCGCCCCGGTGGGACGCCAAGCTGGAAGTGCGTCGGGTCGGCGAGCAGGACCGCATCGCCGCCTTCGAACTGCCGACCGACGGCTACACCTTCGTCAACCTGTATGGCTCGGTGCGGCCCTTCGGGGACGACGGCGTCTCGATTTTCGCCGAGGGGCGCAACCTGACCGACGAGGAAGCGCGCGAGCACGCCTCGTTCCTCAAGGACATTGCGCCGCTGCCGGGGCGGGGCGTCCGCGTTGGGATCGCCTACCGCTTCTGAGCCGCGGCCAAGGCCAAGCCTGCGGCGCGACGTCGTTTGCCCATCGCGAGCGCATGGGCTAGAAGCGCGCGGCCTTTCCAGCATCCCATCAGGCTTTACCTTTCATGACCGATACGCAGTCCGCGCCCGGCGGCCAACTCAGCGGCAACGTGATGTTCTACTCCAAGCCGGAGCCGCTGGACCCGAACGTCCACGGCGGGCTGGGCGTCAACACCACCGACCGCCCCTTCACCTTCGCCGCCACCACCCACGTGGTGCCGGTCACGGTCACCGAATTCGCCGCCGCCGCGCTGTCGTACCCGATCGTCTTCGTCGGCGAGGCCAAGACGCCGCTGGCGGTCATGGGCCTGCGCGACGGCGACAACCTGTTCGTGTCGGCCGACGGCCACTTCCGCCCCGAGGTCTACATCCCGGCCTTCATCCGCCGCTATCCGTTCGTGTTCGCCGCCGACGAATCCAACGAGCGCTTCGTGCTCTGCGTCGACCGCGCCGCGCCCTTCATCTCGGACAAGCCGGACATCCCGTTCTTCGTCGAGGGCCAGCCGTCGCCCTACACCCAGAACGCCATGGCCTTCTGCAACGACTTCGAGACCGAGCGGCGGCGCACCGACGCCTTCGTCAAGATCCTGACCGACCTCGACCTGTTCGAGGTGAAGGAAGCCAGCTTCTCGCCGCCGAATCCGGACGGCACGCCGGGTGCTCCGCAGAAGCTCGCCGACTACTTCGGCGTCAGCGAGCAGAAGCTGCGCGCCCTGCCGCCGGAGAAGTTCGCCGAGCTGCGCGACAACGGCGCCCTCACCGCCATCTACGCCCACATGATCTCGCTGATCGGCTGGGACAAGCTGATCGCCCTGGCGCTGGACAAGAACACCCGCCTGCGCGGCGCCAACTGATCCTTCGCCGGCGATGAATCGACGGGCCGGTCGCGGGAAGCCGCGGCCGGCCTTTCTTGTTGCGCTCAGCCGTTGCGCCCGACCACCGATCGCGTGAGGCACGAGAAGACCAGCCGGCCGGCCTCGTCGAGGAGGTCGTGCTGGGCGATGACCACGCCCTTGGTGTCGCCCACGGGATCGAGTCCCATCACCGTCATCCGCCCGCGCAGCAGCTCCCCGATCGGCGGGTTGCGCACCCAGCGCAGGGCGTCGACCGCCAGCCGCTTGCCCGCCGGATAGCCCTGGGCCGCCTCGCCCTCCAGCCGCGACCAGATGGCGTAGACCATGGCGTCCGGCGCGCCCTGCTCGACGTCCCACTCCGGCGCGAACAGCTGGCAGAAGGTCTCCACCGCGCGGCGGTCCAGCATGACCACGCCCAGCGGAATGACCTGGCCGATCACAAGGTCGTCGAACGTCGCCATCGCAACCTCCCCGTCACGACGCCATCTTCCCCGTCCCCGCCGCGGAGTCGAGCCGCCGGCGCTGTTCGCGGGGCGGATTCCGCGCCATATAGCGGCGTCGGTTCCTCCGAGGCGGGCGCGCGTGTTCCTTCGCTTTATCCTGATCCTGGCGACGGCCCTGCTGTTGGCCGCGGGCGACGCCCGCGCCCAGGTGTTCAGGAGCGAACGGGTCGAGCTGGAGCTGGTCTCCGCCGCCGCCGCGGCCGCGCCCGGATCGACCGTGCACGTCGCGTTGAGGGCGAAGATGGCGCCCGGCTGGCACACCTACTGGCGCAACGCCGGGGACGCCGGCCTGCCGGCCGAGTTCGCCTGGACCCTGCCGCCGGGCTGGCGCGCCGGCGAGGTCGCCTGGCCCTTGCCCGGGCGCATGCCCGAAGGGCCGCTGATGACCTACGGCTGGGAGGGGGAAGTGCTGCTTCCGGTACCGGTCCAGGTCCCCGCCGACGCCCGGCCGGGGTCCATCGCGCGGCTGGCGGCCAGGGTCACGGCGCTGGTCTGCAAGGACATCTGCGTGCCCGAGACGGCTGACCTGGCCGTCGCCGTGCCGGTAGGCGAGGCCCGGGCCGATCCGCGCTGGGGACCGGCGGTCCAGCGCACGCTGGCGGCGGTCCCCGGTCCCGCCCCGTTCCGCACCGCCGCCGTCCTGGGCGACGGCAAGCTGAAGCTGGGCGCCTGGGGCGGGCCGCTGGCCGGGGCCACGGCCGACGGAGCCTACTTCTACCCCTACGAGCCGGGCGTCATCCGCCACGCCGCGCCGCAGCGGATCGAACGCGGCCCCGGCGGCCTGATGATGATCCTGGAGGCGGGGCCGGGCCTCGCCGGCGGCCTGAAGGGGCCGGTCCGCGGGGTGCTGGCCACCCGCGCCGGGGCCTGGGAGGTGACCGCCGCCCCCGGCCGCATCGCCGACGAGGCCGGCGGGCTCGGGCCCGCCGCCCCCGCCGCGCTCGGCGTAAAGGCCAAGGCGGCCCCGCCGCCCGAGGCGCCGGCCGTCGGTGGCCTGGGCCTGCCGCTGGCGCTGCTGCTGGCGCTCGCCGGCGGCCTGCTGCTGAACCTCATGCCGTGCGTGTTCCCGGTGCTGGCGATCAAGGCCGCGGCCCTGGCCAGGCACGCCCATTCGCCGGCCGAGTCCCGCAGCGACGGCCTGGCCTTCACCGCCGGCGTGCTGTCGACCTTCGTCGGCCTGGCCCTGCTGCTACTGATGGCCAAGGCGGCGGGCGAGGCGGTGGGCTGGGGCTTCCAGCTGCAGTCGCCCTGGACGGTGGCCACCCTGGCGCTGGTCATGCTGGCCGTGGGGCTCAACCTGTCCGGCGTCTTTCACGTCGGCCTGTCGCTGCAGGGGGCCGGGTCGCTGAACCGCTATTCCGGGACCCTAGGCGCCTTCCTGGCCGGCGCCCTGGCCGTGGTCGTGGCCGCGCCCTGCTTCGCG
>Ga0196964_10000885_pt1 | contig 16280 bp, 12 predicted proteins | sample S1_10metaG_FD_148615 | JGI IMG/M metagenome (GOLD analysis project Ga0196964, IMG submission 148615) | Soil microbial communities from Anza Borrego desert, Southern California, United States - S1_10 | ecosystem: Environmental > Terrestrial > Soil > Desert | place: USA: California | collected...
ATTCCCCCGGGTGTTTTACGATACGACATTTTTTTACACCCCAACACTAACGGCAAGGCGAATACGAAAATAAAAATAAAACGGCCCATATTGATTTTTTTATTGTAAAAGTTGTTGGTTTTCCTTCATGGCTTCTTTGAACTTGCGAACGGTTTTCTCAAGACTGTCAGTACTCCTTCCTCCTGCCGCATTAAAATGCCCGCCCCCGTCAAAATATTTTCTTGCAAAAGTATTACAGTCAAAATCCCCTTTACTCCGGAAACTCCATTTTCTTTCTTCGTCCCTGTCAATCACCAGGGCCACCAGTTTGATCCCCTGTATCGTTTGAGGAAAGTTCACCAATCCTTCTGTATCCCCGGTCTTGATCTCGAATTTCAGCAGGTCGCTTTTGGGGACGGCTATCAGCACGGTATTGTATTCATAGAATACCTCCATGCGGTGCAACAACACATGCCCGATAAACCGGAGGCGGTTTTCCAGGAAATTATCAAATAGTTTATCGTGTACTTCTGAATGACCAAATCCTCTGGTCTTCAGGTCGGCAACCATTTTATGTACGCCAGCATGTGCCGTAGGGAAACGAAATGAGCCGGTATCGCCAACGATGCCTGCATAGAGGCATTCGCTCACCTGTTCATTGATCTTATCCTGGTGCCCTGAAGCCAGGATGAAATCATAGGTCAATTCGCAGGTGGAACTCTTTGAAATATCGCTAATCCCGTAATCAAATGAATTAACGTCAGGCTCCCGGTGATGATCGATAAGTATCTTTGTACATTTCAAATTCTTCAGCTTACCTGCCAAATTCTTTGTCCGCTCAAATGTGTTGAAATCCAGGCAAAACAACCATTCTGCTTCGTCCAGGATTTTTTCCGCTCTTGCTTTATCCAATTCATAATCGATCACTTCAGAAGCTCCCGGCATCCAATTCACCCAATTAGCCCAGTTTGTGGGAGATATCACGGTCACATCATGCCCCAGTTGAGTTAAATAATGTCTTAATGCCAGCGAGGATCCCATGGCATCTGCATCCGGTTTTTGATGCGTGGTGATCACCGTTTTTTTGGGTTGGTCAAGCAGGGGGAATATTTCCTCGATGGGTTTCATTTTGCGGCTGCGAAGATAGCATGGTTTATGGTTTGTGGTTTATTGTTTATAGTTGAAAATCGAAGACTCTCTAAACTCCGGTTCTATCGCTTATTCAATGTTTAGCCTAAATTTGCGTCCCTATACTTTTAATTAGTTATGAGTAATCTAACTTATACCATGATCAAGCCGGATGCGATGAAGAATGCCCATGCTGGCGCGATCATCGACCGCATTATTAAAGCCGGCTTCAGGATAAAGGCTTTAAAACTTACAAAACTTACCCCTGAGAAAGCTGGTGAATTCTATGCCATCCACAAAGAGCGACCGTTCTATGGGGAACTCGTTCAATTTATGAGCAGTGGTCCTATCATTGCAGCAATTCTCGAAAAAGAGAATGCAGTGGCTGATTTCAGGAGATTCATTGGCGCAACAGATCCTGCCAAAGCGGAAGAAGGAACTATTCGCAAACTTTTCGCCGCCTCCATGGGGGAGAACGCCATTCACGGCAGCGACAGTGATGAAAATGCCTTGATTGAAAGCAATTTCATGTTTTCAGCATTAGAACGGTATTGATTGGTTGACAGGTTAACAAGTTGATAAGAGATTTCCCTGTTAACTTTTAAGCATGTCAGTTTATTAACTCCAGGAAAATGAATTAAATTCATATCCTAAGCCACCACACATGAGGAAACTTTTTTCAGCCTGCTTTTTGTCATTTATTTTTTTCCTGTCACATGCACAAGGAAACATTCCTGAATTCGGGATTTTTTCAGCTGATGAAATCGATCTGAAGAAATGTTCTTTTGATGAACATGCTTCCGCGGTAATCTTATTGGACCGGGCTGTGTCTAACTACGATGAAGGCAGGCTGGTAACCAGCAGGAGGATCCGCCTGAAGATACTTGACGACAAAGGCAAGGAGTATGGGAACGTCCGGATCCGGTTTTATTCCGGCGATGATTTTGAATTTATACACAACATCCGGGCAATTAGCTACTCAGATAATGGAAACGGGCAATACACGTTAAATTCATTATCTAATAAGTCCATTTACACTCAGAAGGAGGACAATTATTATTCTTCCATGCGATTTGCCATTCCCAACGTTAAGTCAGGCAGCCTGATCGATTACGAATATGAAAGCATAAAAAAGCATTATGGCGGTTTGAGGAGGTGGGATTTTCAGTCGGAATTACCTGTGATGAAAAGTTGTTATGATCTTGAGATCCCGCCAAATAGAGAATTCGCTTACCAGGTGTTGAAAAACCAGGCATTCCCCGTCACCATACGCCCGGACAATGAACGCGGCAGGATCTATTTTGAAATGAAATATATTCCGGGATTGCGATTTGAACCCTATATGGATGCGGTCAGGGATCATTTGCAACGAGTGGAATTCCAGCTTTCAGGGTATGTGAACGCGTTCGGGGATATGCAGAATTATCTCCAGAATTGGAAAGCCGTAGCCAGCGACCTGGACTCTGACAGTGATTTTGGAAAAGCGTTCAAAAAAGATTTCGCCGGGCTTGATGAATTAAAGATCAAAGTGCGATCTGCCAGTAACGAGGAACAAAAACTATCTGTAATTTATAATTATACACGTGATCATTTGACCTGGAATGGATATTATGGAATATATGCCATGGATGGTTTAAAAGATGTTTGGGACAAAAAATCCGGTCATGCTGGTGAACTTAATCTTTTATTGGTGAACCTGCTCCGGATCTTTGATTTCGAAGCCTATCCAATGCTGGTCGCGGAACGGGATTACGGAAAAATAGATACCACGTACCCTTACCTCGAAAAATTCAATAAGACCGTCGCCTACGTCAATCTCTCCGGCAAGTATCACATCCTGGATGTAACTGAAAAATTCATTCCTGTCAACATAGTCCCCTATTCATTGTTAAATACGTATGGGTTTGTAGTGGACAGAAAAAATTTCCGGCTGTTCAGGATCACCAGTGATAAAACCTATAACATGCTGGTCGACCTGCAGGCCACCCTGGATGACCTGGGTATTTTAAAAGGAAATGCTACTATGACCGGGATGGATTATGCGAGGCAGCATTTCTCAGGAAAGATCAAGAAGGAAGATAAAAAATATGTTCAGCAACTCATTGAATCGAACCCGGGAATTGACATAGAACAGTTTTCCTACAATGAATTGGATGATTTTAGCAAACCACTTATTCAGCAAGTCAGCTTTAAGCACGATATGAATAAGGATGGAAATTTCGTGCTTCTGAACTATAATCTCTTTTCTGGCTTATCGAAAAATCCTTTTACAGCCGATATCCGGTTTACCAACATTGATTTTGGTTATCCCATCCTGATCAATATCCATGAAGAAATTACGATCCCGGCCAACGCAACCGTAGAAATTCCAAAGAATAAAACGTTGGTCACGCCACAACGGAATATTTCTATTTCACGGGAAATTATTAAAGAAAGTAATGTCCTGAGGATCCGCATTCGCTTTCACCAGGCTGCCACTTCGTTTCTTAAACACGAATATGACCTGGTCAAAGGTTTTTATAACGAGATGGTTACTTTACTAAACGAACCGGTGGTGATAAAGCTGGCCAAGTAGTTGAAAAGTTGACGGGTTAACAAGTTGACATGGTATTGGTTTCCATGTTAACCTTTCAACTTGTCAACTCATCAACTATTTCCAACTTTGTGTACTGCGTAACTCACTAAACTTGCTGTATATATGCCTTAACCCGAACGTTCCTTTCAACCCATAGTCTTTTATTTCCTTGACCGAACCGTCTGCAAAACGGATCCTCAACCAGGCTGTCTGGTCATCGGTCCAGGAAACTTTATAATCATCCTTTAATTGAAGAGGTTCTACATAATTCACCAGGTCAATTAATTCATTCACCACTTCGGGGTGCAGCGTAGTGGTAAATGTTCCCATCTTCGGATTATAGGCGCCGGCTTCATAAACGGCATTTCCTTTACTGTCTGTACTGATCTTGAAAACCGGGCAGCTTCCAAAACAATAGCCAGTGCGAAAACTGATCGAATCGATTTGGTATTTTGCCGGTTCAGCGTTGTACTCCACAAAATTACCATGCCTGTACACCAGGGTATCCGTCCTGCTTTTCCTGGATTGCTGGAGAAAATAAATAAGCCCCTTCCCCTCGTTAATTGCAAATGGCTTTACCAATTCACATTTCTCATTAATATTATAAGTGAGTGTAAGGGTTTCAAATTTATTATTCCCCCGGTCCATGATCACATACACACCGTAATCATACCAGAATGGCATGATCACCAGGTCGGTTAATTGGTCATTATTAAAATCCACTTTCTCCCAGTTGCGTATCTGCCATTTTTCAGCCATACCGTTGCAGTCGAGGTCTTTTCGCAATGTTTCAGTGGAGCGTAGTTCAAAGTTGCTGGAGTTAAAATCCTTATTGACCGATTTCAGGAATTTGATCACGTCTGCATCGGTTTGAAGGCTATCAATGCGGTTGGCATACGCCCCTTTAGCGAGAAGCAGGCAAAGCAACGAACATGTGATCGTTACTGAAATTTTTAAAAAGGTCATATTATTTTGGTCTTGGTGATTTTATTTTCAACTGGTGTCAATGTAAATCCTTCCCGCTTCAATAATTTAATAACCCCGTTTTCCCCGGGAAGATGACCGGCTCCTACTGCGATCAGCAATGATTTCTTTGGCATCAGGTCTTTTAATTTCTGCACCCAATTCCGGTTTCGTTCATACAGTAAAATTTCGGTGAATCCTGATAATCCTGCATCGGTTGCGATCATCAGTTCTTCCAGTTTATCCAGGTCCTGGGTCTTATAGGCTTTCAACATCTCCTCCAGGTCTTTACTCTCCTGGTTTTCTTTGGTCGAATGTTCAATGAACTCTACCAGTTGTTCCGCCTGTAATTTATAAGGAATATTGTCCAGCACACCGGCCTGGTAGGCCATTGTCTCCAGCCCTTTTACTTTCTTGTCATATTCCTTGGCTTCCTGCATGATCACCTGCTCAAGCATCGCTGTATTTTCGCAACCCATGGAAGAACCCTGCAGGGTGGAAACGGCCAGCATAGGCTTAAATGTTTCCAGGATAGAAAAAGGAAGCATGGATTGGCGGCTTTCAAAATAATCCTTCACTTTTTCATAATCCGATTTGCTAAGCAGGTCCTGGAGCGTAGTATCGCCTTTCATTTTCATTTTCCCGATGGCGCCGATCATTTCAAAAAGATTGTCCAGGTCCACTTCAAAATATACTTCGTCGGTCTCCCGGATAGCTTTTTTCATATTATCGCTGAGTCCTGCGTCATCTTCACAGATCATGTGTATGGTACCATACAGATAGGATGGCTTTTCCAGGCCATTACCCGTGATCTTCCAAAGGAGTGATTTATTTGTTTGTTCTTTCTGGCCCAACGCAACCAGGGAAAGCAAGCTTACCAGCACCGCAGAACCTAACTTCTTCATGAGGGGATTTTTAGCAAGTTAATAATTATATGATTAGCCAAAAGGCGTATAGGTTGCAGGTATTGCCCCATTTGAAAATCTTTGAAAGCTGAAAAAATATCCCATAACGGTTAATCTCGTAACACAAAGGCCACTAAGAAAACACAAAGTGCACTACGCTATACTCAAACTGCCACGTTCTTAAACAGAAACACAAAATACTGACCAGAAAAAAAATATGACGTAGTGTCAGCTTTTAATAAAAAACCTCTGACCAGTAACGTGAGAATTTTACTCCCCATTTTGGTTGTAATTCGTTAGCGGAGATCTTTATTCCCAATTCCTGTTTTACCGCCAGTTCCGGCAAGTTAATCCCGGCGCCCAGGCATGCAGAAATGCTTCCCTGTACCCTCGGATTTATCTCCAACAGCAAACATTCACCGGTTTCCGTTCTTTTTACCTGGATCCCAACATTTCCATGCAATTGCAATTCCCTAATGATCCTGCCACAATAGTTTATAATATCATCCTCCTTTTGAAATTCTCCTGCTACGCTGATCCCTTCAACCATTTTGATACGCAATCGTGGTAGTATTAAAATGCTTTCGCCCCGGTTTGCCAGGCAGTCGATAGAATATTCAGGTCCTGACAGGTATTCGCTGACCAGCAACTCAGGGAATTTTCCAGCCGATAATAAAGCCAATGCCTGTTCCATTCTTATATGAACGGAATTTGGCTTATGATCAAATAATAATTCAGTTTCATTGATCTTTTCAGAGATAATTCGAAATCCGCGGCTTCCATTTGAAACAGAGGGCTTAAAACAAATGGTTTTTTGCGGATAACCTAATTCACTTGCGGCTTCCCGGAATTGTTCAACGGTTTCCACAACCCGGAATCCAGGCACTGGAATATTTCTCCATTGGAGAAATTCATATAACCTGCTTTTGTTATTGGCGATCTCCAGGGAAGCTTGCGACGATATAGGCAATTTAGTTCCTGCTGCTTCAAACGCTGAATAATGCGAGGCCAGGGGAATCAATTCCCTGGTAACAAGAGGTAACAGGGCGTGGATATTTTTTTCACGACAAATATTTAGTACTGCAGGAATGAATTGCTCTTCTTCCGCGAAAGGGATTGTTTGAAACTCCGAAAGTAGATGCTGTCCTACGGCATCTTTATTAGCATCCACCCCGATCACATTGAATTTTGGGTTCTGATGAAGGCATTTGATAATACCAGCAGCTCCGGGTGCACCCGCACCTGTCATTAAGATGTTAATGCGATTTAAAGCCTCACTCATGAACAGAAGTAAAAGAATCAAAAATAACGATAATTGAGAGGGGAAGATGCATCTTGAAATAGCGGGAAAAATATGTGATCTTATGGGAAAAAACACCTTCTCTTAACTATGGACGCTACTAAGTTTGTAAGAGAAAAATCGATTTTTTTTTAGTGAACCACAAAGACACAAAGACACCAAGATTCACAAAGGATGTATTAAAAATTATCGGATCAAGAAGAATATTTAGCTACCCAGATTGTGGATATAGCTTACAAGATACACAGAGAACTTGGACCATAGCTTCTCGAGAGCGTATATGCCAAATGTTATTATTATGAATTGGGAACTCCTGGAATACCATTTCTATTCCAGGAGGGTATACCAATTATTTATCAAACAATGAAATTGACGATGGACTTCGCCTGGATTTACTTGTATCCGGTTTAGTCATCGTGGAATTGAAGGCCCAGGAGAATTATCATCCAGTTTGGATGGCTCAGTTGCTCAGTTATTTGAAACTAACGAACAAACGACTCGGATTCATTATTAACTTTCACGTGCCACTCATTAAGGACGGAATCCAGAGAGTTAATCTTTAATCTTTGTGTAATCTTTGTGCAATTCGAGTCTTCGTGGTTCACTGAACGGCAGCTTCTTCACCGTAAAGTTGATTTTTGAATTTTAATGAGGGCGACGGAATAAACTCACCGATTCCCAATTGATCCCATTTCTCATCAATGGCTTTTATTGTTTCATCGTCAGCAACAATAATATTTGGCCAGTCGCGGTGAAAATCGTCGAACTCCTTTGTTTTACGAGTACCGTCAAAGCCCATGCAGGCAGTGTATGAGTCGGGATTTCGGAGTTCGGAGTCAGGAATCGATAAATCTTGTGCCTTATATATTATCTGGTCACGTTTGGGATCAAGATTATTACAAAACCTCCATAAAGCTACAGGCAGGTCATTTGCATCTACCGTGTGCTCGACATACAGGATCAATTTTATTTCCTTGATCTCATCCTGTTCACAAATTCTGCTATGCAATTCGCGAATATGCCCTTTCCTGTTCTTTTGTACAGAAATGATCAAGCAGGGGATGTCCTTTCTCAGGAGCGAGGTATTGACTGTTTTTATCTCATCGAAACTTTTAAGAACCTTCTCAATGTCTCTCGGCTCCGAACCCCTGGCCCCAGTCTCAAAACTATCATCCCGCTCCTCATCAAACTTTTTCGTACCATCAATGCACATCTTTCCTCCAAAACCCAGCTTGCTGCAACTATGGTCAAGCACATCCATGGGTCCCGTTGAAAAATAAATATCCGTTGCAGGATTCAGATTATTAAATGCATATTTTGCCAGGGATTGGTAATCCTGGATCCGGACGCCTTCATCCACCAGCACCAGGATCTTATTAAACATCATCTGTCCTGCACCCCACATGGCGTTCATTACTTTTTGTCCCTGCCCGGCATAATCTTTCCGGATCTGTGCGATCACGAGATTATGGAATACACCTTCCACCGGCATATCCATATCGATGATCTCAGGGACCAGGGTCATTTTGATAGGCGCCAGGAAAATTCTTTCAGTAGCTTTTCCCAACCAGGCGTCTTCCTGTGGAGGAATGCCGACAATTGTTGCAGGATACACCGGGTCTTTTTTGTGTGTGATCGCAGTAATATGGAATTTAGGATACCAATCAGGTAGAGAATAATAACCGGTATGATCACCAAACGGGCCCTCCCATAACATTTCATCATTTGGGTCGACGTATCCTTCGATAACGAAATCAGCATCAGCCGGCACTTCAATTTCAGGTTGTGTAAGACATTTTACCAGTTCTACTTTTTTCTTTCGTAAAAAACCAGCCAGCATGTATTCATCTACATTTTCCGGGAGCGGGGCAGTGGCTGAATAAGCATATACGGGATCACCGCCCAGTGCGACGGCAACCGGCATTCTCCTGTTCAGCTTTTTGTATTCATTGAAATGTTTTGCGGATACTTTGTGCTTGTGCCAGTGCATGGCTGTGAGAGCAGGACCAAAAATCTGCATGCGATACATGCCAACATTGCGGGTGCCGGTGTTCGGATCTTTTGTATGAATAACCGGCAAGGTGACAAATGGACCACCATCTTTAGGCCAGCATGTAATGACCGGAAGTTTTGTAATATCAGGTTCTTTCATCACTACTTCCTGGCATTCGCCTCTCCCGCTCTTCACCTTTGGCATCCAGGAAGCGAACTGGCTAAGTTTCGGCAACATTTTTAGTTTATCCAGTATACCTTCTTTTGGCGAGGCTAATAATTTGAAAAGGTTTTCGATCTCATGGGCCACATCATCCAGTTTCTGCACGCCCAGCGCCATGCACATCCTTTTCTCACTTCCAAAGGCATTCATTAAAACCGGGAAATCATAACCAGAATTTTCGAAAAGGATGGCTTTCCCGCCACCCGGTTGTTTGCTCATGCGATCCGTGATTTCAGCCATTTCCAGGCGAGGATCCACGTATGCTTTTATGCGTACAAGGTCGCCGGCTTTTTCAAGCGCCCGGATGAATTCCTGCTGATTTCGATAAGCCATTTGGCAAAGTTAAGCTGGATGTGATTGAAGGTTGATAAGTTGACAGTTGAAAACGGAATTAAAAACATCACATTTATAAATTCCCCCATCCATGAAACCTATAAGGCTAATGGCTCAATAGTGGTCCTCGACCATACAAATGAAAGGAATAAATTAATAACTGATGAACGGATAGCCGAAGAGACGGCTTAACGGATTAACCAATTTCATTTAAAATGACGCGGACAACCATAATTACCGTTTTTTCCGTTCGAAGAAAATAGATCGAGGAGCGAATTAAAATCTAGTTCAAAGGTTGTCCCGAAAAAATAATACCAGTCCATTTCCGTTGGCGTGCCTCTTTGTTCGCCATGCGGTGGATATGGGTTGCCTCCAGGTAACTCATCCCCGCGATATGCAATTTCAACAGCTTTAGGACCTCGTTCCTGCAAGAGCACGTCTTCGTCCACAAAAAAGCTGCTCACATCGTCCAGGTAATCGGTGAATGTTTTTCGCTGGCTGAATTCTAACCCGATCCGCAGTTGATCGTTGACTTCAATCTTGAAGCCTCCCCCAAATGGTATGGACCATTGCGTGAGGGAGTATTCTTTTTGGCTGGGATATTGGCTGAGCCCCTGCCCTTCCGTGCTGAGCGGTTTCAGGAATGTTTTTTTCCCGCTATTATCGTAGGTCCAGGGATTGAAATTAAAAACTGCAATACTACCATATATATAAGGAGTGATCCGCGAACGGGCCAAGTTAGTCAGGCTGATTTCCAACCCCGCATGAATTTCATGGATGGTACTAATAAAACTGAGGTTCCTGGGCTTCAGATAATCCCGGTTGTTTCGGTCGGCAGCATCCACTTTTCCTGTAAAAGCTCCTCCCCTCACTGCCAACCAAGAAGTAATGGGTTTTCTTATTACCAAACCCATAGCAAAATTGGCCTGACTGAATGTGAAACTATGCGGGTTCAGATCCCCGTGATAATTGATCATGCCCGCGTAATAAGACAAGCTAACTCCACCTGCAGAAAGCTGCGATAGAGCTTGCAATTGAAATAGAATTGCAACCAGGATGAAGGTTACCCGCGATATTTTCATGAGAAAGGTTCGAGTGTTAAAGTTAGTTAGGGAAAAATGAATATGCAACTGATATTTCTCGGTATCCGCTTATCATAAATTTTTTATGAGGCAAGCCCATTTGATTATTTTTAAAGCCTATAAATCATGTGACTATGATAAAAATGAGTCATTTGTTCCTGGCCAGCCTGGGTTTTGTATTCCTGGCCTGTAGCGATAAGACAAAATCTAGAGCTGGTTCGAAGAAACCGGATGTTTTGGGGATTAATATGGATACTTCGGTAAGTCCTGCCCAGGATTTTTTCCAGTATGCCAATGGGGGCTGGATCAAGAATAATCCCATTCCCGCGGATCAATCCTCATGGGGGATCGGCAACCTGGTTATTGAAGAGAACCTAAAAAGACTGCGGACGATTGCAGAGGATGCCGCGAAAAAAAATGCCGCTAAAGGTAGTGCCGAACAGAAGATCGGGGATTTCTGGACCATGGCCATGGATAGCGCCAGGATTGAAAAGGAAGGATTGAAACCCTTGCAGCCCTGGATGGATAAGGTGAATAAGATCAGTGATGCAAAGAGCCTGGTCGCTACGGTAGCTGAATTAAAAAAAGCAGGATCCTCTACCCTATTCAGTGATTACGTAACGCAAGACGATAAGAACAGCGAGGTGATGATCTATAAGCTCTGGCAGGGTGGAATTGGTTTGCCCGAAAGAGAATATTATTTCAAACAGGATAGTGCCACTAAACATATTCGTGATGAATATGTAAAATATATCAGCCAGATATTGAGAATGGCGGGGGATGATTCTGCATCGAGTAACAAAGCTGCAGGCAATATTCTCGCGCTTGAAACAAAGCTGGCCCAGGCCAGTCGAAAACTGGAAGACCTGCGCGACCCTTACCGGAATTATAATAAAATGGCCATTGCCGACCTGCCGAAGATGAATGCTTCGGTTGACTGGACGAATTTCCTTGGGATCACCGGGATAAAGAGCATTGATTCGGTGATCGTAGGGCAACCTGAGTTTTTCCAGGCGCTGGACAATACATTGAAAACCGTTCCTCTCAGTGACTGGAAGAGTTATGTAAAATTTAATCTCGTAACTGATTTTGCCGGGGCTTTGCCCGACACGTTTGGAAGGGCAGTTTTTCATTTTAATAAATTATTCTCTGGAGCCAAAGAACGCCGTCCCAGGTGGAAAAGATCCATTCAAAGCATGGAAGCGGTCATGGGAGAAATGCTTGGACAGCTCTATGTAAAAGAATTCTTCAACGAAACGGCCAAGAAGCGGTACGAAAATATGGTGGAAGCGATCAGGGAGGCGATGCGTGAGCGAATTTCGAAGCTCGACTGGATGAGTGACAGCACGAAACAGAAAGCTTACGCGAAACTCGCCGCCATGAAAAAGAAAGTCGGCTACCCGGAAAAATGGAAGGACTTCAGCAGCATGGAGATCGGCAGGGAAAGTTATCTGCAAAATCTGATCAGCGCCAACACCTGGTGGCATTATTATACCGTAAACAAATTAGGCAAACCGGTTGACCGGGATGAATGGGAAATGTCCCCGCAAACCTATAATGCTTATTATAATCCTTCCAATAACGAGATCGTTTTGCCCGCGGGAATTTTCACCGTTCCTGGTTATAGGGACGAAGAACTCGACGATGCGACTGTATATGGTTATGCCGGCGCTTCCACGATCGGGCACGAGATCACACATGGATTTGATGATGAAGGAAGAAAATTTGACGACAAGGGAAACCTGGTAAGCTGGTGGACAGAAAAAGACGAGATCGAATTCAACAAACGGGCTGAGGTGATCATTAAACAATTTGATGAATACGAACCTTTGCCGGGTTATCATATCAATGGCCGGGCCACTACCGGCGAAAATATTGCCGACCTCGGCGGAATACTATTAGGCATCGAAGCGTTTAAGAAAACCGAACAATACAAGAAGGGCGAAAAGATCGCAGGCCTCACTCCTATGCAGCGCTATTTCCTGGGTTATGCACTCGGCTGGCTGGGCCACCAGCGGGAAGAATTATTAAGGAGTCGTTTGCTGACTGATGTGCATTCCCCTGCTAAATGGAGAGTGAATGGTCCGATGGTAGATGTGGATGAATTTTATAGTACGTTCAATGTGAAACCCGGGGACCCGATGTACAGGGCAGATAGTTTAAGGGTACGTATCTGGTGATGTTAATCTTCGCGAAGGTGTGAATGGTTTCCTGCCCAGCACTGCTTCTGCCTTGTTTTTGACAACTGTACGTGGTAGTTTCTATTTTATTTCTCAGGCTGATAACATAGCAGAACCACACCTGATGAAAACGCTTTGGTCTTGACGTGCTTTGCTTTCACCCTCTCTTTTATATTTTGAAATAAAGGTTTGCCAGCCCCTAAAATTATCGGATGAACAGCCAGCCTCAACTCATCCACTATTCCCAGGTTGATAAATGTGGATACAAGGCTTGCTCCGCCATATAGCCAGATATCTTTTCCTTGTTGTTTTCTGATCTTGTTTACTTCATCGGTTATGTTTTCCTTTATCAGTATTGTCGGACTGTCTACAGATTGTAATGTCCGGGAAAAAACATATTTTCTTTTGTTGTGAGTTTGCGACCAGATCTCCTTTTCAGAGTCCGGGGAACCGGGGCCGGGTATATAATTGCCCCACAACTCGTAGCTTTTTCGCCCAAAAAAAATTGTGTCTACACTATCTAAAAATTCACCGAAACCAAACTCCTCATCCATGATGCACCAATCATATTCTCCATTCGGGCCCTCAATAAATCCATCGAGGCTAATTGCCAGGTCTAATACCACTTTTCTCATGCTGGAGACGACTTAATGACAAACAACCACACGGGCTCGGTACTCCAAAGTAAACTTTTCACGAAGGGAAACTTCCGGCTCGGACCGCACCAGGTTGAAGTTACAAAATTCGGAGCGCAGGCAGCGCGGAACCGGGTAGAGTGACAAGTCTCATGTTGAACGTCTTTAGTTTGATGAATGGCTGGATATTAAAATCTTTTTCTCTTCTCTTTACGAAAGGTGACTTCTCTTTCTTATTAGCAACAAAACGACCATTTTATTTTGTTTGCATATTGGGTTACGATTTAGCTTTCAGCATATTCTTTTACTGATGGCTTGATATTCTGATTCACCCGGAAAAAGTTATGCGGATCATATTTATTCTTGATCTTCACCAGCTGTTCATAATTATCCCCGTATGCGGCTCGTATTCGTTCGTCTCCTTCTTCCATCATGAAATTGACATATGCGCCTCCGGCAGAATAAGGATGCAGCGCCTCCCAATAATTCCTGGTCCACCTGGTGATTAAATCTTTGTTGGCTGGATCCGGATCAACGCCAACAATCACTTCGGACCAATTGGCCTCCCGATAATTCCATGCCGTATCTTTTTTATCCACCTTTGCCGCCGCCCTGTCAATAGGAAACAAATGCATGGTCGATCGCCAGGTTGGCAATTCCTTCGAATATTTGTAATGAATCTCAATGGCTTCATCACTCAATTTGTTTACAAAATCTCCTTTCCAATACCATTGCATTCCTTTAGGATAAAAAGCGTCAAACATCGTTTGCAGGTTGGTAAAGGGTTTAGGCCCTACCCAGTCCAGCAGGGGTTTTTTAAAACTGCGTATGGGCTGAAAAGCTTTTTCGGCTTTTTCGAGGGGCCCTGTAAAACACCATATGACGCCGCACATTTTTTTCATTTGCAATTCTTCCGGGAAAGGAGCTACAGGCGGCACAGTGAGCGTAGTAAAAAATCCATACATTTCTTCTGGCGCATCAATAATGTAATCGCGATACCACTTCAACATTTCGACGGTATCCTCCACATCCCAGAACATAGGCCCGGCATATACAGTATGCACCGGGTGTAGCTTAAATTTGAAGGAAACCACCACGCCGAAATTACCGCCGCCGCCACGCAATGCCCAGAAGAGGTCTTTGTTTTCTTTTGCAGATGCCTTTACATAACGGCCGTCGGCCAATACAAGATGTGCCTCCAAAAGATTATCAATGGTGAGGCCATATTGACGGGTTAAATACCCCGAACCGCCACCCAAAGTAAGACCGGCTACACCGGTAGTTCCGATAATGCCTGCGGGTACCGCCATGCCCACAGCATGGGTTGCATGATCTACTTCTTTTATGAGGCAGCCGGCCTGAACCAACGCCGTTTTTTCTTCAACATCTATATGTATTCCTTTCATTAGTGAGAGGTCAATGACCAGCGCATCATCCCAAATACCTAAACCGCCAGCGTTGTGACCACCGCCGCGTATGGCTACGCATAAATTATTTTTCCTGGCGAAGTTCACACAGGCAATGACATCTGCTACGTCCGCACAAAGGGCAATCATGCGGGGTCGTTTATCAATCATTGCGTTGTACACCTTGCGTGCCTCGTCGTATTGTTTGTCTTGAGGCTGAATGAGTGAGCCTCTTAAGGCAGTGCTGAATTCCTGAATAGCTGTTTCGTTTTGCATAGTATATGCTTTGGATAAAATTAAATCCATCCTTATCCTAAGGCATGTTTCTAAGGCTCAATTAGCTGTCAAAAAAGTCCAATTTCAGGTAACCGGGGAGATGTCTTTTTGCTTCCGGTATTTTAGTGGCGAAAGTCCAAACCTTTTTTTAAAAAGATGACTGAAATGAGTACTGTTCTCAAAACCACTTTCAAAAGAAATATCGGTTATTGGTTTGGCGGTACTGACAATAAGTTTGTAGGCATGATTCAGTTTTTGTTCCTGCAGCCAGTGACCCGGTGTGGTTTTATATACGGAAATAAAATACCGCTTGAAGGATGATAAACTTAGATTTAGCAATTTGGCATAATCGGGAAGGGAAAGATTATAAAGACAATTGGCTTCCATCACCTGTTGAAACGGATCGTGTTGCGGCAAATGAAGATGCAGCAGGTAATTTTTCAGATCAATATTTTCAGGATTGTCAAGAATGTTCAGCAGCAATTCCCGGAATTTTAATTCCAGCAGATCTTCTGAAGGTTTTGTTTCCGAATAGAAATAAGGGATCAGTGAATCAAAATAGGCGTTCATGATGCTGGTCACACGCAACGGGATCAGCAATACATTTTCCGGTCTCGCCGAAGGCGGGGTTGAGCTTAATAAAGTATTCTCCCGGATAAAAGACTGCAGGTAGGAATCGGGAATAAAGAAGGTCATGATGCAGAGTGGCTCATCAAAAAACTTTTCAATGAGGCAGGCGCCTTTCTTAACAAAAAAAGCTTCCCCGGCTTTCATCAGCCACGAGCGGCCGGGAGTGTGATAGGCTTTTTTTCCGCTTAATATATACTGAATATAATTAGTCTGAGACCACATGTCCTGTATGTTCACTTCCGATGGGCATTTATAATGAACAAACAGGAGCTCCTTGCAGGCCAGCTGGTTATAAATTTCCGGCCGGGATCTTACCCTTTCGTAATAATTAAACAAGCCCCAGGTTTTAGTTAGCTAAATTTACGAGTTTCCGCCATAAAGCTTTGGTCTGATTGTGCCGCAAACGCTATACTACCTGGTTATCGCCTTTAGGTGTTAAGGTATTTAAATAAGCCAATAACGAGTTTGTTTGGATCTTCAAATTTGAACGAACGGTGTCCGTATGAAGTATTTTTGACAGGCGAGACAGTGCTGATCTTTTTCCCGGAAATTTTTTCATACCAAAGATCTACGTCGTCTACTTCAATATACAATTCTCCGTGTATGGTGGGAATTTCAGTGCCTTCTTCTATTTCAATCAGGCCTGTGCCGTTAGGGGATATAAAAATTGTTC